>Ga0209624_10000757_pt1 | contig 27768 bp, 26 predicted proteins | sample JacPinW_OM2H0_O1_FD_188565 | JGI IMG/M metagenome (GOLD analysis project Ga0209624, IMG submission 188565) | Forest soil microbial communities from Algoma, Ontario, Canada - Jack Pine, Ontario site 1_JW_OM2H0_O1 (SPAdes) (version 2) | ecosystem: Environmental > Terrestrial > Soil > Boreal...
GGCTTCCGCGAGAGCCGGCTGGGTCCGAAGGACCAGTTCGGCAACCCCTACGGCGGCAACATGCGCATCACCAGCCAGAACGAGCTGATCTTCCCCATGCCGGCGAAATTCGCCCAGACCGCGCGCGTCAGCGCCTTCCTCGACATGGGCGGGGTGTACCAGACCGGCTCGATCATCAAGTTCTACGGGCCGGACGAAGTGACCCCCGACTGCTACAGTTTCAAGTGCGAAGGCGTGAAACGCTCGGTGGGCGTCGCGGTGCAGTGGCTGGCGCCGCTCGGCCTCTTCCGCTTCAGCCTGGGTATGCCGCTGAACGCCAAGTCGGGCGATGGCATCACCACCTGGGGCGACGACCGGGAGGTGTTCCAGTTCTCGGTCGGCAACGCGTTCTGAGATACTAGGAGATTGGGCCGGTGGCGGGCCGCAAATCATCAACCAATGCGAGGGTTTCAGTGAATCGTTCGATCAGCAGGAAAATGGCAAGGTGGTCGGTCGCGGCAGCCGCAGCCCTGGCGGCCCTGCCGGCCTGGGCCGAGCCGAAGATCGGTGTCGTGGATCCCCAGCGGCTGCTGCTCGAGTCCCCGCAGGGCAAGGCCATGGCCGATGCCATGCAGACGGAGTTCGCCCCGCGCCAGCGCACCCTGCAGGCGCAGGGGCAGTCGCTCAAGGCCAAGGAGGAGAAGCTGCAGAAGGACGGCGCCACCATGACCGAGGACCAGCGCCAGCGCGCGGAGAAGGACCTGCGCGACGGCGCGCGCGACTTCGAGCGTTCCAAGAGCGAGTTCCAGGATGACGTCACCGCGCGCCGCAACGAGGAGCTGTCGCGGCTGCAGCGCACGCTGCTCGAGGAGGTGCGCACCTACGCCAAGGCGCAGAACTACGACGTGGTGCTGAGCGGCGAGGCGGTGCTGTACGCCACCTCGGCCGACGACATCACTCCTGCCATCCTCGCCGCGCTGCAGGCGCGCAGCGGCGCCGCTGCGCCGGCCAAGCCGGCCGCCGGCACGCCGCCGCCGCCGCCGGCACCCGCCAAGCCGCACTGAGCGCCAAGCCGTCTTAGGGAGTGCGCGGCGTGCCGGTGTCACTCGGGGAGCTTGCCGTGCGCTTCGGCTGCGAGCTGCGCGGCGACCCGGACACGCGCATCGAGCGGGTAGCGACACTCGCCACCGCCGAAGCGGGCGCGCTCAGCTTCCTCGCCAACCCGCGCTACCGGGCGCAATTATCGTCCACGCACGCCGCGGCGGTGGTGCTGAGCCGCGCCGACGCTGACGCATGCCGCACCGCGGTGCTGGTATGCGAGAACCCGTACGCCACCTACGCGCGCATCGCCGCGCTGCTGTACCCGACCGCCCCGCTCACTCCCGGCGTGCACCCGAGCGCGGTAGTGGCCGCCAGCGCGCACATCGACCCGAGCGCCCGCGTGGGTGCGCTGGCGAGCGTCGGCGAGGGTGTGCGCGTCGGGCCGCGCGCGCTGGTCGGACCGCATTGCAGCCTGGCAGAGGACGTCGCGCTCGCCGCCGACGTGCAGCTCGTGGCGCACGTCACGCTCGGACACGGGGTGCTGATCGGTGCGCGCACCGTGGTGCAGCCGGGGGTGGTGATCGGCGGTGACGGCTTCGGCTTCGCCGCCGCCGACGGCGGCTGGGTGAAGGTGCCGCAGCTCGGCACAGTGCGCATCGGCGCGGACGTGGAGATCGGCGCCAACACCACCATCGACCGCGGTGCCATCGAAGACACCGTGATCGAGGACGGGGTGAAGCTCGACAACCTCATCATGGTCGGACACAACACGCGCGTCGGCGCGCACACGGTGATCGCCGGCTGTACCGGCATCTCCGGCAGCGTCACGATCGGCAAGCGCTGCGTGATCGGCGGCGCGGTGGGCATCGCCGGGCACATCAGCATCGCCGACGACGTGGTCATCACCGGCTACTCGGCCATCAGTCACTCGATCACGCTCGCCGGGGTATACTCGAGCACGCTGCCGGCGGAGGAAGCGCAGGTATGGCGCCGCCTGGTGGCGCGCTTCAAGCGCGGTGAGGCGCTCGGGGAGCGCGTACGCCGACTCGAGCGCGCCGCTGGTCTGGCAGCCGCGCCGCATGATGGGCAACATGACTGAGGTGCTGCAACTGGACATCCAGGCGATCCTCGAGCGCCTGCCGCACCGCTACCCGTTCCTGCTGGTGGACCGCGTGCTCGAGTGCCGTCCGGGCCACAGCATCCGCGCGCTGAAGAACGTCACCTACAACGAGCCGTTCTTCCCGGGACACTTCCCCGGCCGTCCGGTGATGCCGGGCGTCATGATCATCGAGGCACTGGCGCAGGCGGCGGGCATCCTGTGCTTCGTCACCAACAACGTCATTCCCGATCACAACACGCGTTTCTACTTCGTCGGCATCGACAAGGCGCGCTTCCGCCGCCCGGTGGTGCCGGGCGACCAGGTGCTGCTCAGCGCCCAGCTCGAGCGCTCGCTGAAGGGAATCTGGCGCTTCTCCACGGTGGCGCAGGTGGCGGATCAGGAAGTGGCGCACGCCGACATGATGGTGGCCCCGGAGGCCGCACGGTGATCGACGCGCGCGCGGTCGTTTCGCCGCAGGCCGAGCTCGCCCCGGACGTGAGCGTCGGGCCGTTCAGCGTCATCGGTCCGCAGGTGCGCATCGGCCCGCGCAGCGTGATCGGGCCGCACGCGGTCATCAACGGCCCGACCACTCTGGGCGCCGACAACCGCGTGTTCCAGTTCGCCTCGATCGGCGATGCGCCGCAGGACAAGAAATACCGCGGCGAACCGACGCTGCTCACGATCGGCGACCGCAACGTGTTCCGCGAGTGCTGCACCATCAACCGCGGCACCGCCGGCGACAAGGGCGTGACGCTCATCGGCGACGACAACCTGTTCATGGCGTACTCGCACGTGGCGCACGACTGCATCATCGGCGCCAACACCGTGTTCGCCAACTGCGCTTCGCTTGGCGGTCACGTCGAGATTGGCGACTGGGTGATCCTCGGCGGGCTCACCGCGGTGCACCAGTTCACCAAGATCGGCGCGCACGCCTTTCTCGGCGGTGGCTCGATCCTGTCGCGCGACGTGCCGCCGTACGTGATGGTGGCGGGCAATCCGGCGGTGCCGCATTCGATCAACGCCGAGGGCCTGAAGCGGCGCGGTTTCACCGAGGAGCAGGTGCGCAATGTGCGCGAGGCGTATCGCATCCTGTACCGCTCGGAGCTGCGCCTCACCGAGGCGCTGACGCAGCTCGAGCCGCTCGCCGCAGCCAATCCGGAAGTTCGCGCGTTCGTCGACTTCATCCACGGTTCCACGCGCAGCCTGGTGCGATGAGCGTGGTGGGCCTGCCGCCTTCGGCCACGGCGCCGTTGCGTGTCGGGATCGTGGCGGGGGAAGCTTCCGGGGACCAGCTGGGAGCGGCACTGATCCGCGCGCTGCGCGCGCGCGTGCCGCAGCTGCAGTGCTTCGGCGTGGCCGGACCGAAAATGATCGCCGCCGGCTGCGAGGCCTGGGCACCGGCCGAGGAGCTCTCCGTCATGGGACTGGCGGAGGTGCTGCGCCACCTGCCGCGGCTGCTGGCGCTGCGCTCGCAGCTCGCCCGGCGCTTCAGCGCCGCGCCCCCCGATGTGTTCGTCGGCATCGATGCGCCGGAATTCAACCTCGCCCTGGCGCGGCGTCTGAAGCACGCCGGGGTGCGCACCGTGCAGTACGTGAGCCCGCAGGTATGGGCCTGGCGGCAGGGCCGGGTGCGCGGTATCGGCGCGGCCTGCGACCTGGTGCTGTGCCTGCTGCCCTTCGAGACCGCTTTCTACGCACGCCATGGCGTGCCGGCGCTGTTCGTCGGGCACCCGCTGGCGGATGAGATCCCCCTCGAGCCGGACCGCGCGCTCGCACGCCACGAGCTCGCGCTCGACCCCGCAGCCCCGCTCGTCGCGCTGCTGCCGGGCAGCCGCATCGGCGAGGTGGCGCGCCTCGCCGCGCCCTTCGCTGCCGCGGCGCGCCACATCCACGAGCGCCGCCCGGGGTGGCAGTTCGTGGCACCGATGGCGTCCCGCGCCGCTCGTGAGGTGTTCGACAGGGAAGTGACGCAAGTGCCCGGCGCGCCGGAGATTCGCCGCATCGCCGGCGAGGCGCAGCGGGTGCTGGCGGCCTGCGATGCCGCGATCGTCGCCTCCGGCACCGCGACGCTCGAGACGCTCCTCACCGGGCGGCCGATGGTGGTCGCCTACCGCGTGAGCCCGGTGACCGCCTTTGTGCTGCGGACCATGAGGCTGGTGAAGGTGCGATACTTTTCCCAGCCGAACCTGCTCGCCGGCCGTCGCCTGGTCCCGGAATTCTTCCAGGAACAGGTGAGCGGCGCGGCGCTCGGCGACGCCCTGCTTTCGGAACTGGAGGATCGCGAGCACGTGCGTGAGCTGCTCGAGGAATTCACCGCGGTGCACCGCGCCCTGCGCTGCGACGGCGCCGCACGCGCCGCGGACGCGATCGTGGCGCTGGCGCGCGGTGAGCTGGCGGCCGCAATACCCGCGGCCGCGGCGCTGCAGGTGCCCGATGCACGCCCCTGAGGCGCGCGATCTTAAGCGCGTGGCAGGCGTCGACGAGGCCGGTCGCGGCCCGCTCGCCGGCCCGGTGGTGGCGGCGGCGGTGATCCTCGATCCGCGGCGGCGTATCCGCGGACTGGCGGACTCGAAAGTACTCAGCGCCGCCGAGCGGGCCCGACTTGCGCCCATCATCATGAGCCGCGCGCTCGCCTGGGGTGTCGGCCGCGCCGACCGCGACGAGATCGACACGCTGAACATCCTCGAGGCAACGCTGCTGGCGATGCGCCGCGCGCTGCTGGCGCTGCCGGTGCCGCCGACCCACGTGCGCGTCGACGGCAACCGCTGCCCGTGCCTCGCCGACCTCGCCTTCGGCTGCACGGTCGAGGCCATCATCGCAGGCGATGCGCGCATTGCGGCGATCAGCGCCGCCTCGATCCTCGCCAAGACGTACCGCGACGCGCTGATGGAGGCGCTCGATGCGCACTACCCCGGCTTCGCGCTGGCGACGCACAAGGGTTACGCCACGGCGGCGCATCTCGAGGCGCTCAAGGGGCGCGCCCCTTCCGCGCAGCATCGGCGCTCCTTCAGTCCCATGCGGGCTACCGGTGAGGCGCCCTTAAGCTCGTGGGAAGACGAGTAGGCGCGCGGCGCGATGGCACAGGGTTTCGTACACCTGCGGGTGCACACCGAGTTCTCGCTGATCGACAGCGTGGTGCGCGTGCCGCAGCTGATCGAGGCCGTGGCAGCGGCCGGCATGCCGGCGGTCGCGGTGACCGACCAGCACAACCTGTTCGCGATGATGAAGTTCTATCGCGAAGCGCTGCGGGCGGGCATCAAGCCGCTGGTGGGGGTCGATCTGCTGGTGCGCGAGGAGGGCGAGCGGCAGGCGCCCTCGCGGCTGACGCTGCTGTGCCAGTCGCAGGGCGGTTACCGCAATCTCGCCCGCCTCATCACTCGCGCCTACCTCGAGGGCCAGGAGCGCGGCGTGCCGCGCATCGAGCGGCGCTGGCTGAGCCGGGCCGCCCTCGAGGGCCTGATCGCACTCTCGGGGGCGAGCGACGGCGACGTCGGCCGTGCGCTGGTCAATGCGCGTGAGCGCGATGCCGAGCGCGCCCTGGATGGCTGGCTGACGCTCTTCCCGGGGCGCTTCTACCTCGAGCTGCAGCGCCTCGGCCGTCCCTTCGAGGAGGCCTACATCGCCGGCGCCGTCGCGCTGGCCGCGCGCCGCGGCGTGCCGGTGGTCGCCAGCAACGACGTGCGCTTCCTCACCCCGGCCGAGTTCGAGTCCCACGAGGCGCGCGTGTGCATCCACGACGGCGCGCTGCTCGCCGATGCCGGCCGTACGCGCCGCTACACGCACCAGCAGTACCTGCGCAGCCCGCAGGAGATGGCGGCGTTGTTTGCCGACGTCCCCGAGGCGCTCGCCAACTCGGTGGAGATCGCGCGCCGCTGCAGCCTGGCGCTGACCTTAGGCGAGGTGCGCCTGCCGCAGTACCCGGTGCCGGCCGGGGCGAGCACCGAGGAGTTCCTGCGCGAGGAAAGTGCGCGCGGCCTTGCGGCGCGCTTCGCGGCGGCGGGCGATGTGCCGCCCGGACACGCCGAGCGGCTGCGGCGCGAGCTCGAGGTGATCTGCCAGATGGGCTTCGCCGGTTACTTCCTCATCGTCGCAGACTTCATCCGCTGGGCGCGCAGCAACGGCGTGCCGGTGGGACCGGGGCGCGGCTCGGGCGCGGGCTCCTTGGTGGCGTTCAGCCTGCAGATCACCGACCTGGATCCGATCCGCTACGACCTGCTGTTCGAGCGCTTCTTGAATCCCGAGCGCGTGTCGCTGCCGGACTTCGACATCGACTTCTGCATGGACGGTCGCGACCGCGTGATCGACTACGTGGCGGACAAGTACGGCCGCGAGCGCGTCTCGCAGATCATCACCTACGGCACCATGGCCGCCAAGGCGGTGGTACGCGACGTCGGCCGGGTGCTCGGCATGGCGTACGGCTACGTCGATCGCATCGCCAAGCTCATTCCCTTCGAGCTCGGCATCACCCTCGATGCGGCGCTCGAGAAGGAGCCCGAGCTCCAGCGCCTCTACCAGGCCGAAGAGGAAGTGAAGAACCTCATTGACCTGGCCCGCTCGCTCGAGGGGCTGACGCGCAATGCCGGCATGCATGCCGGCGGGGTGGTGATCGCCCCGTCGGTGCTCACTGACTTCGCCCCGCTGTACTGCGATGCCGGCGGCGGCAGCATCGTCACGCAGTTCGATAAGGACGACGTCGAGGCGGCGGGGCTGGTGAAGTTCGACTTCCTCGGGCTGCGCACCCTCACCATCATCGATCGCGCCGCCGCCCTCATCAACCGCGAGCGCCCGCCGGGCAGCGCGCCGCTCACCGTGAGCGCGCTGCCGATGGACGACGCCGCCACCTACACGCTGCTCAAGTCCTGCCGCACCACCGCGGTCTTCCAGCTCGAGTCGCGCGGCATGAAGGACCTGATCCGCCGCCTGCAGCCGGACCGCTTCGAGGACATCGTCGCGCTGGTCGCGCTGTTCCGGCCCGGGCCGCTGCAGTCGGGCATGGTGGACGATTTCATGAACCGCAAGCACGGCCGCAGCGACGCACCGGTCGATTACCTGCACCCGAGCCTCGAGTCGATCCTCAAGCCCACCTACGGGGTGATCCTCTACCAGGAGCAGGTGATGCAGATCGCGCAGGTGCTCGCCGGCTATACGCTCGGCGGCGCGGACCTGCTGCGCAAGGCGATGGGCAAGAAGAGCCCGGAGGAGATGGCGCAGCAGCGCTCGGTGTTCGTCAGCGGCGCGGTGGCGCGTGGCGTGCGCGAGTACACCGCCGGCCACATCTTCGACCTGATGGAGAAGTTCGCCGGCTACGGTTTCAACAAGTCGCACTCGGCCGCCTATGCGCTGCTGTCCTACCAGACCGCGTACCTGAAGGCCCACTACCCGGCGCAGTTCATGGCGGCGGTGCTGTCGGCCGACATGGACCACACCGACAAGGTGGTGACGCTCATCAAGGAGTGCAGCGACATGGGCCTGGCCGTGCTGTCGCCCGACGTGAACGCCTCGCGCTACGAGTTCACCGCCTGCGGCAGCGGCAGCATCCGCTACGGCCTGGGCGCGGTGCGCGGCGTGGGGCGCGGTGCGGTGGAGGCGATCATCGCCGGGCGCGAGACGCACGGCCCGTACCGCTCGCTCGAGGACCTGTGCCGGCGCCTCGACCTGCAGAAGGTGAATCGGCGCGTGCTGGAGGCGCTGCTGCGCTCGGGCAGTCTCGATGGCCTGGGCGCCAACCGTGCCACGCTCATGGACCGACTCGGAGCGGCGCTGCAGCTCGGCGAGCAGAACACGCGCGCGCAATCGTCCGGCCAGGACGATCTGTTTGGTCTAGCCGCCGACGGGCGCGACCACGCGCTCGAGCCGCAGGGCCCAGCGGCGCTGCCGGAGTGGAGCGAGGCGGTGCGCCTGGCCGGCGAGCGCGATACGCTCGGCCTGTACCTCACCGGTCACCCGCTGGCGCGCTTCGAGTCAGGCCTCGCGCGCTTCGTCTCCCACCGCATCGCCGACCTGGTGAGCGACCGGCCGCTCGCCGGCCTCGAGTCGGCGCGCTTCGGCGCGGGCAAGGCGGTGACGGTGGCCGGACTCATCGACGAGGTGAAGAAGCGCGGGCCGCGGGTGATCATGACGCTCGACGACCGCACCGCGCGCATCGAGGCGGTGCTGTTCGAGGAGACCTGGCAGAAGCACCGCGAGCTGATCGCCAAGGACGCGCTGGTGCTGGTCGAAGGCCTGCTGCGCTTCGACGAGTTCAGCGACGCCTGGCGCCTTTCGGTGCGGCGCATCAGCGAGCTCGACGAGGTGCGCTCGCGCGCCGCGCAGCGCCTGGTGATCCGCTGCGCGCACGGCGACGTCGGGCGCTGCCTCGAACGGCTCGCGGCCATCCTCGCGCCGTGGCGTCCGGGACCGTGCCCGATCACGGTCGAGTACCGCGGCCGCAGCGCGAGCGGTGCGCTCACGCTCGGGGGCGAGTGGACGGTGCGCCCGAGCCGCGAGCTGCTCGAGCAGCTCGAGGGCCTGCTCGGGCCCGACGCGGTGCAGGTGGTGTATGCCGCGCTGCCGGCCCGCGCCGGCGCGTCATCCTCGGCCGACGGCCGCTGAGTTAGCCGACGGCCGTTGAGTTAGGGTAGGCTTCGCCACCATGGCCGTTTCGTTCCTCGACTTCGAGCAACCCATCGCCGAGCTGGAAGCCAAGATCGAAGAGCTGCGGCACGTCAGCTCCGACTCCGAAGTCAACATCCAGGACGAGATCGGCAAGCTGCAGGCCAAGAGCCGGCAGCTGACGATGAGTATCTTCGCCAGTCTCACGCCGTGGCAGATCACGCAGCTCGCCCGCCACCCGCATCGTCCCTACACCCTCGACTACGTGAACGCCATCTGCAGCGAGTTCCACGAGCTGCACGGCGATCGCATGTACGCCGATGACGGCGCCATCGTCGGCGGGCTGGCGCGCATCGACCAGCGCGCCGTCATGATCATCGGCCACCAGAAGGGGCGCGATACCAAGGAGCGCGTGCGCCGCAACTACGGCATGCCAAAGCCGGAAGGCTACCGCAAGGCGCTGCGCCTCATGCGCCTCGCCGAGCGCTTCGCCATGCCGATGGTGACGCTCATCGACACGCAGGGCGCCTACCCCGGGGTGGGCGCGGAGGAGCGCGGTCAGAGCGAGGCGATCGCCCGCAATCTGTTCGAGATGTCGGTGCTGCGCATTCCCATCGTCAGCATCGTCACCGGCGAGGGTGGCTCGGGCGGGGCGCTCGGCATCGGCGTGTGCGACCGCCTGCTGATGCTCCAGTACAGCACCTACTCGGTCATCTCGCCCGAAGGGTGCGCCTCCATCCTGTGGAAGAGCCAGGACAAGAAAGAGGCGGCGGCCGAGGCGCTCAACCTCACCGCCGACCGGCTGCTGAAGCTCGGGCTGGTGGACGAGGTGATCGAGGAGCCGCTCGGCGGCGCGCACCGCGATGCGGTCGCCGTGGCCGCCAGTCTCAAGGCCGCCCTCATCCGCCAGCTCGATGAGCTGGAAGCGATTCCGCGCGACGAGTTGCGCGCCGCGCGCGCGGCGAAGATCGCCGGCTTCGGCGTGTATTCCGAAAACGCCGCCTGAAGCGCGCCGATGGCACGCTCGCGCCGCGCACCTGCGAGCTTCGGTCCGCGCTGGCTGCAGGAGCGCCTCGCGCAGCTGCTGCCGCAGTTCCCGCACCTGTCGCTGTGCGTCGCCTTCAGCGGCGGGCTGGACTCGACCGCGCTGCTGGCCGCGCTCGCGCGCCTGCCACGGCGGCCGCGCCAGCTGCGCGCGCTGCACATCGACCACGGACTGCAACCGCGCTCGCGGCAGTGGAGCGCGCATTGCCGGCGTATCGCGCACGCGCTCGGCGTACCGCTCGCGGTGCGGCGTGCGCGCGTGCCGCGCCGGCGCGGCGAGTCGCTCGAGGCCGCCGCGCGCGCGGTGCGCTACCGGCTGCTGGGCGAGGCGCTCGCGCCCGGGGAGGCACTGCTGACCGCACATCACCTCGACGATCAGCTCGAGACCGTGCTGCTGCAGCTGCTGCGCGGTGCCGGCATCGCCGGGCTCGCCGCCATGCCGGAGGTGGCGCCGCTGGCGCGCGGCCTGCTGGTGCGCCCGCTGCTGCTGCTGGCGCGCCGCGAGCTCGCCGCCTGGGTGCACGCCCGGCGCCTCGCGTTCGTCGAGGACGACAGCAATGCGCAGCGGCAACTCGACCGCAACTACCTGCGCCTTGAGGTGTTGCCGCAGCTCCGCGCCCGCTGGCCGGCAGCGGCGGCCACCGTGGCGCGTGCGGCGCGCCACGCCGCCGAGGCGCAGCGGCTGCTCGATGCGCTGGCCGCAGCCGACCTCGCGCGCGCCAGCTGGGGCGCCATGCTCGCGGCGCGGGCGCTGCGCGCGCTGCCCCTCGAGCGGCGCCGCAACGTGCTGCGGTTCTGGATCGCGCAGCAGGGCCTGCAGGCCCCTCCCGCGAGCCTCCTGACCGAGATGGCCGGCCCGCTGCTCGCCGCGCGCGCCGATGCGCAGCCGTTCGTCGCCTGGGGCGAAGCCCGGGTGCTGCGCCAGGGCGAGCTGCTCTACCTGCACGCGCAGCGCGAGACGCAGGTGCCTGCGGCAGCTGTCGCCTGGCGCTGGGGCGGGCGGCGCAGCTGTCGCCTGGCGGGCAGCGGCACACTGGCGCTGCAGCACGATGCGCGCGGACCCCTCGACCTCGACGCGCTGCCGCCACGGTTGCTGTTGCGGCCGCGCCGCGGCGGGGAGCGGCTGCGCCCGGTGCGCGGCGGCCCGCGCCGCGCGCTGAAGAGCCTGCTGCAGGAGGCCGGCGTGCCGCCGGCGCAGCGGCGCAGCCTGCCGCTGGTCTTTGCCGGCGAGCAACTGCTCGCCGTGGCCGACCTGTGGCTCGATGAGTCGGTGCAGGCCGGACCTGCGAGCCGTCGCCGCGCGCGCCTGCGCTGGACGTCCGAACGGCCCACGCCGCGCCGCCAGATGTGCTAACCTGCCGGCCCGTCGTCGCTGCCGGCATTTTCGCGGGCAGCGGCTGCAGGCGGCGGGAAAAACCCTCGATCTGAGCTTATGACGCGTTTCGTATTCGTCACCGGCGGCGTCGTGTCCTCGTTGGGCAAGGGCATCGCCGCCGCCTCGCTCGGCGCGATCCTCGAGGCGCGCGGCCTCAAGGTCGCGATGGTCAAGCTCGACCCGTACATCAACGTCGATCCGGGCACGATGAGCCCGTTCCAGCACGGCGAGGTGTTCGTCACCCAGGACGGCACCGAGACCGACCTCGACCTCGGGCACTACGAGCGCTTCGTGCGCACCACCACGGGGCACAACAGCAACTTCACCACCGGCCGCATCTACGAGCGGGTCATCGCCAAGGAGCGTCGCGGCGATTACCTCGGCGCCACCGTGCAGGTCATTCCGCACATCACCGACGAGATCAAGCGCAGCATCAAGCTCGGTGCGGAAGGCGCCGACGTGTGCATGGTCGAGATCGGCGGTACCGTCGGCGACATCGAGTCGCTGCCGTTCCTCGAGGCCATTCGCCAGCTCGGCGTCGAGCTCGGCCGCAGCAACTGCGTGTACATGCACCTGACGCTGGTGCCGATCGTCGGCGGCTCGGGCGAGATCAAGACCAAGCCGACGCAGCACTCGGTGAAGGAGCTGCGTGGCATCGGCATCCAGCCCGACGTGCTGCTGTGCCGCTGCAAGCACCCGCTGCCCGAGGAGCAGCGCCGCAAGATTGCGCTGTTCACCAACGTCGAGGAGCGCGCGGTCATCTCCGCGATCGACGCCGACGACATCTACAAGATCCCGATGCTGCTGCACGAGCAGGCGCTCGACGACATCATCGTCGACAAGCTGCGCCTCGAGGTGCCCGCTACCGACCTGGCCGAGTGGCGCCAGGTGGTGAGCGGCAGGGCCAACCCCGACGGCCAGGTCGATATCGCCATGGTCGGCAAGTACGTGCAGATCCGCGACTCCTACCTGTCGCTGCACGAGGCGCTGATGCACGGCGGACTGAAGAGCCGCACGCGCGTCAACATCCACTACATCGAGTCCACCGACATCGAGCAGCACGGCGTGCACGTGCTCAAGGACGTGGACGCGATCCTGGTACCGGGCGGCTTCGGCGAGCGCGGCATCGAGGGCAAGATCCAGGCGGTGCGCTTTGCTCGCGAGCACGCGGTGCCGTACCTCGGCATCTGCTTAGGTATGCAGGTGGCCATCGTCGAATACGGCCGCCACGTCCTCGGGCTCGCCGATGCCAACAGCACCGAGTTCAACCGCGCCACCCCGCACCCGGTGATCGCGCTGATCTCCGAGTGGCAGGACCAGGTGCACGGGGCGCAGACCCGCGACGAGGCTTCCGGCAAGGGCGGCACGATGCGCCTCGGCGCCCAGGAAGTGCTGCTCGCGGCGGGTACCCGGGCACGCGAGTTCTACGGGCGCGACGTGATCCTCGAGCGCCACCGCCATCGCTACGAGTTCAACAACCGCTACCTGGAGCGCTACCGGGCCGCCGGGCTGCGTTTCTCGGGCTTCTCGCCCGACGGCCTGGTGGAAGTGATCGAGCTGCCGCAACACCCGTGGTTCCTCGCCACGCAGTTTCACCCGGAGTTCACCTCCACGCCGCGCGACGGCCACGCGCTGTTCACCGGCTTCATCCGTGCGGCGCGCGCAGTGCGCGCCGCGCAGCTGCCGCGAGCCGCCGGCGCCTGAGGGCGCACGGCACGCCACAAGGTTCGCGCTTCATGCGCCTGACGGGCTACGAGGTCGGCGAGCGGCGGCCGTTCTTTCTGATCGCCGGCCCGTGTGTGATCGAGAGCCCGGCGCTCACCGAGGAGATCGCCGGGCGGCTGAAGGAGATCACCGCGCGGCTCGGCATTGCCTATATCTTCAAGGCCTCCTACGACAAGGCGAACCGCTCCGCGCGCGCGAGCTTTCGCGGCCTGGGGCTGGAGACCGGCCTCAAGGTGCTCGAGGACGTGCGCCGCGCCGTCGGCGTGCCGGTGCTCACCGATGTGCACGAGGACACCCCGCTGGCGGAAGTCGCCGCGGTGGTCGACGTGCTGCAGACGCCGGCATTCCTGTGCCGCCAGACCAACTTCATCGTCAACACCGCCTCGCAGGGCAAGCCGGTCAACATCAAGAAGGGCCAGTTCCTCTCGCCCTGGGAGATGCAGAACGTCGTCGACAAGGCGCGCTCCACCGGCAACGAGCACATCCTGGTGTGCGAGCGCGGCTTTTCCTTCGGTTACAACAACCTGGTCGCCGACATGCGCTCGCTCGCGGTGCTGCGCGGCACCGGCTGCCCGGTGGTGTTCGACGCCACGCACTCGGTGCAGCTGCCCGGCGGGCAGGGATCCTCTTCCGGCGGGCAGCGCGAATTCATCCCGGTGCTGGCGCGTGCGGCGGTCGCCGCCGGCATCGCCGGGCTGTTCATGGAGACGCACCCGCGGCCCGAGGAGGCGCTCTCGGACGGCCCCAATGCCTGGCCGCTCGCGCGCATGGAGCCGCTGCTCACCACGCTGGTCGAGCTCGACCGGGCGGTGAAGCGCACGCCCTTCGAAGAGTCGCTGCTGTGAGAGGCGGAGCTTAAGCCGTGAGCTACATACAGGACATTCGCGGTCGCGAGATCCTCGACTCGCGCGGCAACCCCACCGTCGAGGTGGACGTGCTGCTCGACTCGGGCGCCATGGGACGCGCGGCGGTCCCCTCGGGCGCCTCCACCGGTACGCGCGAAGCGGTCGAGCTGCGCGACGGCGACCAGGGTCGCTACGGAGGCAAGGGCGTGCTCAAAGCCGTCGAGCACGTCAACGGCGTGCTCAGGCTGGCGCTGCTCGGTGCCGACCCGCGCGAGCAGGCGGCGATCGACGCGCGCATGATCGAGCTCGATGGCAGCGACAACAAGGGCCGGCTCGGCGCCAACGCCATCCTCGGGGTGTCGCTGGCCGTGGCGCACGCCGCCGCCCGCGACGCGCACCTGCCGCTGTATCGCCACCTCGCGCTGCTCGAAGGTGGCGCCCGCGAGCCGGTGATGCCGGTGCCGCAGATGAACATCATCAACGGGGGTGCACACGCGGACAACACCCTCGATATCCAGGAATTCATGATCCTGCCGGTGGGCGCACCGAGCTTCCGTGAGGCGCTGCGCTACGGGGCGGAGGTGTTTCATACCCTGAAGGGCATCCTCGCCAAGCGCGGCCTGTCGACCGCGGTGGGCGACGAGGGCGGCTTCGCGCCAAGCCTGGAATCGAACGAGGCGGCGCTCGGTGTGCTGCTCGAGGCCATCGAGCGCGCCGGCTTCAAGCCAGGGAGCGACGTGTGCCTTGGGCTCGACGTGGCGAGCTCGGAGTTCTTCGCCGACGGCCGTTACCACTTCGAGGCCGAAAAGCGCAGCTTCACGGCGGCGGAGTTCACCGCCTACCTCGCCGACCTCGCCGCGCGTTACCCGATCATCACCATTGAGGACGGCATGAGCGAGGCCGACTGGGACGGCTGGGTGATGCTCACGCGCGCGCTCGGCGGCAAGCTGCAGCTGGTCGGTGACGACATCTTCGTGACCAATACCCGCATCTTCCAGGAGGCGATCGCGCGGCACATCGCCAACGCGATCCTCATCAAGCCCAACCAGATCGGCACGCTCACCGAGACGCTCGCTGCGATCGACATGGCCGATAAAGCCCGCTACGCCGCGGTGGTCTCACACCGCTCGGGCGAGACCTGCGACAGCACCATCGCCGACATCGCCGTGGCGAGCGCCGCGACGCAGATCAAGACCGGCTCGCTGTCGCGCTCGGACCGCTCGGCGAAGTACAACCAGCTGCTGCGCATCGAGGCCGAGCTCGGCCGCGTGCGCTATGCCGGCCGCGAGGCGTTTCCGCTCAGCCGCTGAACGCGCTGCGTGGGCGCCGCCGCCGGCGTGCGGCGGGCGCGCTTCATGGCGGAAGGCGCGGCGCCGAACAGGCGCTGGAACGCTCGCCGCATGCGCTCGGGATCGTTGAAGCCGCTGGCGCGGGCCACTTCCTGCACCGAGCGGGCGCCGCTTTCGAGCATGGCGCGGGCCGCATCCGCGCGCAGCCGCTCCACCGCCTTGGCCGGGGTGACGCCGGTCTCTTCGTGAAAGGCGCGCGCAAAATGCCGCGCGCTCATGCAGGCGCGCGCGGCGAGCTGCTCGACGCTGAGCGCTGCGGCGAGGTGCGCGCGCATGAACTCGAGCAGCGCCGCGAAGCGCCCCTGGGATCTTTCCATCTCCAGCAGCGCCGAGAACTGCGATTGCCCGCCCGGCCGGCGGTGATAGACCACCAGGTGCTGCGCGGTGCGCCGCGCCACCGCCTCACCCAGATCCTCGCCGATCAGCGCGAGCGCCAGGTCGATCCCCGCGGTGATGCCCGCCGAGGTCCAGACGCGTCCCTCGCGCACGTAAATACGGTCGGGGTCGAGCCGCACGCGCGGAAACAGCTGCCGGAACTCCTCGCTGCAGCTCCAGTGGGTGGTCGCGCTGCGCCCGTCGAGCAGCCCCGCCCCGGCCAGCAGGAAGGAGCCGGAGCACACGCTGGTGACGCGGCGCGACTGCCCGTGGCAGGCCTGGATGAAGCGCCGCAAGCGCGCCGAGCCGAGCGCGGCGCGGGCGCCGTCGCCGCCGGCCACCACCAGGGTATCGATCGCCGCGGGGCTGCCGAGCCGCACGGCCGCGAGCGTCGCGCCCGAGCTGCTCGCCACCGGCCCGGGGCGCTCGGCGATGAAGCACAGCTGATAGCTGCCGGGGCACAGGCGCGCGGCGGTCTCGAACGCTGCGATCGGGCCGGTCGCATCCAGCAGCTGGAAGCGCGGGAAGACGAGGAAGGCGATGTGGCGTGGCATGGATGGCGGAAAAGGAGGTTAAAACGTCATTTCGGCCATAGCATAAACTGAGCGAACATCCCCTGCACAGTCATCGCGGGCGCGGTTCGCTCCCGCGCCAGGAGGTGCCCCGTGTCCGCCGACTTCCCGGTGGTGTTTGCGCTCTACCCGCGCCTCACCCAGCTTGATTTCACCGCTCCACTCGAGATCTTCGCCCGCCTGCCCGGGGCGCGTGTGGTGCTCGCCGCCTCGCAGCCGGGCGAGCTCACTGCCGACAGCGGGGTGGTGTTCGCGCGCGTACAGGCGCTCGCCGAGGTGCACGAGTGCGCGCTGCTGTGTGTGCCGGGGGGCTTCGGCTGCACCGCCGCCATGGAGGATGCCGTCTATCTCGCCGCTGTGCGCCGCCTCGCCGCGCGCGCCCGCTACGTGACCTCGGTGTGCACCGGGTCGCTGCTGCTCGGAGCAGCCGGACTCCTCAGCGGCAGGCGCGCCGCCTGTCACTGGGCGTTCCGCGAGCTGCTGCCGCTGTTCGGCGCCATCGCCGATCCCGGCCGCGTGGTGTGCGACGGCAGGCTGTTCACCGGCGGGGGTGTGACGGCCGGGATCGACCTGGCGCTCGCCGTTGCCGCGCACCTCGGCGGCGCGGCCTTCGCGCAGCAGCTGCAACTCGCCATCGAGTACGCGCCCGATCCGCCGTTCACCTGCGGCCGTCCGGAGCAGGCGCCCGCGGCGATCGTGACGCAGGTGCGCGCCGGATTCGAGCGCGTGTGGCCCGAGCGGCTCGCCGCCGCGCAGCGTGCCGCCGCCGCCCTGGCGCACGAGCGAGCGCCGCCAGCGGCCGCGAGCGGTTAGCGCGCGGCTGAGGACCCTTCGCGCTCACCTCGCGGTCTGCTAGGCTGTCGGGCCCATGAAGTGGCTCGCTGCCGCGCTCCTCGTCGCCGTGATCCTGCTGCAGTACCGCGTGTGGCTCTCCGAGGACGGGGTGCACGAGGTGGCGCAGCTGCGCCAGGCCGTGGATGTGCAGCGCACCGAGAACGAGCAGCTCGTTGAGCGCAACCGCCAGCTCGCCGCCGAGGTGCGCGACCTCAAGACCGGCATGGACGCGCTCGAGGAGAGCGCGCGCAGCGACCTCGGCATGATCGCGCGCAACGAGACCTTCTACCAGGTCGTGCCCGCCCCGCCCGCCGACAGCTCCCGCGCGCCGACGCGCACCGCCGCGGCCCACTGACAGTGCGCCGCGCGCGATGCGTTACTGGCTCGTCATGCCGGCCGCGGGCGCAAGTGAGCGCTTCGGCGGTCCCACGCCCAAGCAGTACGTCGCGCTGGCCGGCCGTACGGTAATCGAGTGGTCGCTGGCGCCGTTCCTCGATGACGAGCGCTGCGCCGGCGCGGTGGTGGCGCTGGCGGCGCACGACAGCGGCTGGGCGCCGGTGGCGGCGCGCCTGCGCGCGTCCCTGGCACACGGCGCGCCTGAGATCACCACCTGCACCGGCGGCGCACAGCGCTGCCTGTCGGTGCGCCGCGCGCTCGCGACGCTCGCCGCGCGCGCCGCGCCCGAGGACTGGGTGCTGGTGCACGACGCCGCGCGCCCCTGTCTCGAGCGCGGCGATCTCGAGCGCCTGCTGGCAGCCCGCGCCGCTCACCCCGAGGGCGCACTGCTGGCAGCACCGGTGGCGGATACCTTGAAGCGCGGCGCGCGCGGCGAGGCTGCGGCTGCCAGCGCGGCGGTGCTCGAGACCGTGGATCGCACGGCGCTGTGGCGCGCGCTCACCCCGCAGATGTTCCGCTACGGCAAGCTGTGTGCCGCCCTCGATGCCGCGCAGGCGGCGGGACGTCAGCCGAGCGACGAGGCGCAGGCGCTCGAGTGGCTCGGCACGCAGCCGCGGCTGATCGCCGGCAGTCCCACCAACCTCAAGATCACCGGCGCCGCCGAGCTCGCCCTGGCCGCCGCGATCCTGCAGGCACGGCGCAGCTAGCTTCGGAGGCACCGCGGCACATGCGCATCGGCTTCGGTACGGATGTACACGCCTTCGGGCCCGGGGACTTCGTCATGCTCGGCGGCGTGCGCATTGCCCACACCCACGGCGTGGTGGCGCATTCGGACGGTGACGTGCTGCTGCACGCGCTGTGCGATGCGCTGCTGGGGGCCGCCGGGCTCGGGGACATCGGCCAGCACTTCAGCGACGCCGACCCGCGCTGGCGGGATGCGCCGAGCGCGCTGTTCGTGACGCAGGTGCTGGCGATGCTGCGTGCGCGCGGCCTGAGCGTGGCCAACGCCGACCTGACGCTGCTCGCGCAGGCGCCGCGCATCGCCCCGCACCGCGCAGCCATCGCGCGGCAGGTGGCGCAACTGCTCGGGGTGAACGAGACGCGCGTCAACCTCAAGGCGACCACCACCGAAGGACTCGGTTTCCTCGGACGCTGCGAGGGCATCGCCGCGCACGCCGCCGTGCTGCTCGACGAGGGCTGACAGTGTCCGCGGGCGAGGGCAGCGCCCGCGTGGTGGCGCTCGCACCGCCGCGCGCCTACGGGCCGCCGCCGGCGCTGGGCGTGCTGCGCGCGCAGGATGAGGACTTCGTCGTCGAGGAGGAGCTGGGCTTCGCGCCCGCCGGCGCCGGCGCCCACCTGCTGCTCAAGGTGAGAAAGCGCGGCGCCAACACGCAGTGGGTGGCGCAGCAGCTCGCGCGCCTGGCCGCTTGCCGCACCGCCGAGGTGGGCTACGCCGGCCTCAAGGACCGGCACGCGATCGCGGTGCAGTGGTTCTCCGTACCGCGCGGTCGCGACCCGCCCGCCTGGCAGGGGCTGCGCGGCACGGACTTCGAGGTGCTCGAGGCGCACGCGCACCACCGCAAGCTGCCGCGCGGCGCGCTCGCCGCCAATCGCTTCCGCGTGCGCATCCGCGCCGCCGACGGCGACGGCGCGCGGCTCGCAGCGCTCATCGCGCCGCGTGTTGCGGCGATCGTGCACGGCGGGGTGCCGAACTACTTCGGGCCACAGCGCTTCGGACGCGACGGTGCCAACCTGCTGCGTCCGGCGCACATGCCCGCGAGGGGCGCCGCGCCCGCGCGCGGTTTCATGCTCTCCGCCGCACGCAGCGTGGTGTTCAACGCCGTGCTGGCCGCGCGCGTGGCGGCCGAGAGCTGGCGCACGTTACTGCCCGGGGATCTCGCCAACCTCGACGGTCGCGGCAGCATTTTCGCGGTAAACGAGGGCGATGACCCGGAGGCACTCGCCGCGCGCTGCGCGCGCCTGGAGATTCATCCCACCGGGCCGCTATGGGGGGCGGGCAGCCCCGGCTCGGGCGGCGCGGTGCTCGAGCTTGAGTCGCGCATCGGCGCGCAGTACGCGGCCGAATGTGCGCTGTGCGCCAACGCCGGCATGCGACACGAGCGGCGCAGCCTGCGCATCGCGGTGCGTGAGCTCTCCTGCGAGCCGGCCGCGGAGTCGGTGCTGCTCGGCTTCCGCCTGACACGCGGCTGCTTCGCCACCGCGGTGCTGCGCGAGCTGGTAGCGCTCGCGGAGGAGACTTCAGCCGCCTGACAGCAGCACGTACAGCGCCCCGGTGCCGCCGTCTACCGGCCGCGCGGAGACGTAGGCCAGCACCGCGCCCGTGCGGCGCAACACCGAGCTGACCGCCATCTTCAGCACCGGGCCCCGGTGACCCGAGCGCAACCCCTTGCCATGGATCACCCGCACGCAGCGTACCTGCTGCTCGAGGGCGGTGACGAGAAACTGCCGCAGCGCCAGTTTCGCCTCCGCGACCGTCAGTCCGTGCAGGTCGATCTCGCGCTGCGCGTGGAACTCGCCGCGGCGCAGCCGCCGCAGCAGCGCGCGCGAAACCTGCGGACGCTGGAACAGGAGCTGCTCGCCGCTGGCGAACTGCGGGTCGTCGTCCTCGCCCTCCAGGCTCTCCTTGAGTACCGCGGCACGGTCGGCGCGCGCGAAGCGCGCACGCGGCCGCGCGGCGCGTGCCCGCGGGGGCGGCGGGCGCGCCGGCAGTGGCCGCACGCCTCGCACCGCTTCGCGGAACAACCGCGCCTCCTCGTCGAGCTGATCCTCCCGCTCGTCGCTCTTTCGCTCGCCCGCCGCGCCTGTCACGACTCGCTCCGTAGCCTGGCTTCTTGAAGTATAGTCACGCGCACTCCTGGCGCGCCCGACTCCATCCTAGTGAAGATCCTGGTCAGTAACGACGACGGCTTTCGCGCCGAAGGTATCCGCTGCCTGCGCGAGGCGCTCGCGACCCTCGCCGAGGTGACCGTGGTCGCCCCCGACCGCAACAAGAGCGGCGCCAGCAATTCGCTCACGCTCGATGTGCCGCTGCGGGTGTTCGAGTCCGAGCCCGGCGTGTACTTCGTTCCCGGCACCCCCACCGACTGCGTGCATCTGGCCATCTCCGGGTTGTTCGACTTTGAGCACGACATGGTGGTTTCCGGCGTCAACGACGGCCCCAACCTCGGCGACGACGTGCTGTACTCGGGCACGGTGGCGGCGGCGGTCGAGGGGCGTTTTCTCGGGCTGCCGACGCTCGCCGTCTCGCTGTGCAGCACTGAAGGCGGCGGGCACTTCGTCACCGGCGCGGAAGTGGCGCGCCTGCTCGTGGCGCAGCTGCTGCAGCGGCCGCTGCCGGCGGCGACCATCCTGAACGTCAATGTGCCCGACGTGCCGGTCGGGCAGCTGCGCGGATTTCGCGCCAGCCGCCTCGGCTACCGTCACCGCTCCGAGCCGGTCATGCGCGCCCAGGACCCGCGCGGGCGCACCGTCTACTGGATCGGTCCGGCCGGGGCGCAGCAGGACGCCGGACCGGGTACGGATTTCGACACCGTGGCCCAGGGCTACGTGTCGGTGACCCCGCTGCAGGTCGACCTCACGCGCCACGCGGCGCTGCCCTCGCTCGGCAAGTGGCTGGACGGTCTCAATGGCTGACCTGCGGCTGTCGGGTATCGGCATGACCTCGGCGCGCACGCGCGATCGGCTGGTGCAGCGCCTGCGCGAGCAGGGCATCGCCAACCTCGCGGTGCTCGATCGCATCCGCAACGTGCCGCGTCATATCTTCGTCGACGAGGCTCTCGGCAGCCGCGCTTACGAGGACACGGCGCTGCCGATCGGGTTCGGCCAGACCATCTCGCAGCCCTACATCGTCGCGCGCATGACCGAGGCACTGCTCGAAGCCGGTACGCTCGAGAACGTGCTCGAGGTGGGCACCGGCTGCGGCTATCAGACCGCGGTCTTGGCGCCGCTCGTCGGCCACGTCAACACCATCGAGCGCATCGAGCCGCTGCTGGCCCGCGCCCGCGAGCGGCTGCGCGAGCTCGGCGTGCGCAACGTGCGCTTCCGCCACGGCGACGGCACGCTCGGCTGGAAGGCCCATGCGCCCTACGACGGCATCCTGGTCGCTGCCGCCCCGCTTACCGTGCCCGAGGCGTTGCTGAAGCAGCTGCGGGTCGGCGGGCGGCTGGTGGTGCCGATCGGCTCCGAGGGCGAGCAGCAGCTGGTGCGCTTCACGCGGCGCGAGCAGCGCATCGATCGCGAGCCGCTCGGGCCGGTGGCCTTCGTGCCGCTGCTGGGCGGGACGGCCTAGGCCCATCATCATGTTTAAAGTTAGAAAGACTCCATAACATACTGATATGACGTTTGTTTTTATAACCTAAAAAACGTGACCTGAACGTTTTGGGCTGAAAACAAAGGCTTTTCCCGCATGCGAGGCGCCCGCTGCGGCCCTCGCCGCGGGGATTCCGACCGGGAAAAATGTCTGCGCCGCAAATAAGTTGCACGGCCTTCTGCGACACGATTAACATGCGTTCCCTGTCTCTGTACGACGACAACTTATAAGGGGAGGGCGACCGGCAGAAGACACAGGGAGGAGGGAGTCGCAACAAGAGCAATAACGTTGGCAATAAGAAGAAAAACAGTGCAATTGTTCGAGTCTGTCAGCTTCGAATGATTGTTTGGTTGGTTGACCCTCCCCTTGTGTCTTCTGCCGATCGCCTTCCCGCCCGCCGCGGCTTGAAGGTGCGCTAGCGCACGAACAGCGCCGCCGCCACCGGCCGCTCCTCCTGTACCAGAACGTTGAACGTGCGGCACGCCGCGCCGAGGTTCATCACCTCGAGCCCGATGCGGCGCTGCGCGAATGCGGCGCGCACCTCGAAGCTGGCGAACTGCTGCTGCGGGCCCGTGCCGATCACCACCACCTCCGGCGACAGGGCGAAAATCCTCTCCAGGTGCTCGGGCGCCAGCTCGCCGTAGGCCGCCGGCTCCCAGTCGGTGATCAGCCGTTGCGCGGTCACGATGCAACTGCCGGTCAGGTGCTGCGCGCCGATCCATAGCCCGCTGTCGGAGTAGCTGCGCACCAGGTTCGCCGTCCCGGCCGGCTCGAGAGTGAATTGCACCATCGCGTTACGATAGCCCCAGTGCGCGAGCTCGTCATGGTGATCGCCGACCTGTATGCCCCGCGCGGTGCCGCGGCGGCGCTCGAGGCAGCGACGTCCGCGGCGCAGCTTCCGGGCATCGCCGCCGTGGCGCGCTTCGGCGAGCGCCGGCCGCTCGCGGCCGGCTGGCGTCCCTGGCTCGCGCAGTGGAGCGGGCGCACCGAGCTCGCCGCCGTCGCACCGGCCTGGATCGCGGCCGCGCGCGCCGGAGTTGCCGCTGCGGGCGGTGCGCTGTGGATCGCCTCGCCGCTGCACCTGCGGGCGAGCCTGACGCGCGTGCATCTGGAGCATCACGGCCTGCTGCGTCTGCCGGCGGCGGATGCCGCGGCGTTCGCCGCCGACTATGCGCTCGCCCTCGGCGAGGACGGCACGCGCCTGGTGGCGCTGCCCTCCGGAGACTTCCTGCTGAGCACGCCGGACCTGGCCACGGTGGCGAGCGCTGAGCCGGCGCGCTTCGCCGGCGCCATGGTGCCGGCGCTGCCCGCCGGGGCGGACGCGGCGCCGCTGCGCCGCCGGATCGCCGAAATCGAGATGTGGCTGCACGAGCACGCACTGAACCGCGCTCGCCAGGCGCGCGGCGCCCCGGCGGTGAGCGTGCTGTGGCCCTGGGGTGCGCAAGGCACACGCGTGCAGCCCGAGGCCCGCATGAGTCAGGATACGCCCGCAGCCTTCGGCCGCGATGCCTGGCTCGAGGGACTGTGGCACCTGCACGGCAGCGCCGCACGGCCGCCGCCGCAGGGATTTCAGGAAATACTCGACAGCGGCAGCCCGCGGGCGGTGGTGGTGAGCGAGGTGGCTTGCGGCTTGCAGCGCACGCAAGCCGGCGACGTCGCCGGCGCGCTGGCGCTGCTCGATGAGCGGCTGGTGTCGGCGGCCGTCGGCGCGCTGCGCCGCGGCGCGCTCGAGCGGCTGACCCTCATCGTCAACGACGTGTGCGTGCACCTCGGACGCGCCGGCCGCTGGCGCCTGTGGCGCCGGCGCCGCGCGGCGCTGGCGGCCTTCGCATGAATCTGCGCATCGTGCGCCGCGGCTGCGCCGCGCCGCCGCCGGATCTTGGCGCCGCCATGCACCCGGTGCTGTCGCGGGTGTACGCGGCGCGCGGTGTGCGCTCGGCACAGGACCTGGACACCTCGCTCGGCAGACTGCTGCCGGTCGGTACCCTCGAGGGGATCCCGGCGGCCGTGGAGCTGCTGCTCGCGCACCGCGCCGCACGGGTGCTGGTCATCGGCGACTTCGACGCCGATGGCGCCACCAGCAGTGCGCTGGTGGTGCGCGCACTGCGCGCCTGCGGCTTCGCGTCGGTCGACTTTCTGGTGCCGAACCGCTTTCGCTTCGGCTACGGACTCACCCCCGAGATCGTGGCGAGCGCGGCCGAGCGCGCCCCGACCCTGCTGGTCACGGTGGACAACGGCATCTCCAGCCACGCCGGGGTGGCGGCCGCGCGGGCACGCGGCATCGACGTACTCATTACCGATCACCATCTGCCGGGCGCGCAGCTGCCGGACGCCAACGCCATCGTCAATCCCAACCTCCCCGACAGCCGTTTTGCGAGCCGCGCGCTCGCCGGCGTCGGCGTCGCTTTCTACCTGATGGCGGCCGTGCACCGCGCACTTAACGGCCCGGGGGTCGCCGCGTGGCTCGACCTGGTGGCGCTTGGCACGGTGGCCGACGTGGTGCCGCTCGATGCCAACAACCGCGTGCTGGTGGCGCAGGGCCTCAAGCGCATCCGCGCCGGGAGCTGCGTCGCGGGCATCCAGGCGCTGCTCACCATTGCCGGCCGCAGCCGCGCGGAGCTGACCGCGGCGGATCTTGCCTTCGGTGTGGCGCCGCGGCTGAACGCCGCCGGCCGCCTCGATGACATGAGCATCGGCATCCAGTGCCTGCTCGAGGACGATGCCGCGAGCGCCCAGCGTCTCGCCGTGCGCCTCGACGAGCTCAACGAGGAGCGCCGCACGATCGAGGCGAAGATGCAGCACGAGGCGCTCGGCGCGGTGCGCCGCCTGCCGAACCTCACGCCCGGGGAGGTGCGGCACGCCGGGGTGTGCCTGTTCGACCCCGGCTGGCACCAGGGCGTGGTGGGCCTGGTCGCGAGCCGCGTGAAGGAGCGCGTGCGGCGCCCGGTGATCGCCTTCGCCTGCGCGGACGAGGTGACGCTGCGCGGCTCGGCGCGCTCGGTCGACGGCATTCACATCCGCGACGTGCTCGATGCGATCGCGACGCGCCACCCGCAGCTCATCAGCCGTTTCGGCGGGCACGCCATGGCGGCGGGACTCACTCTCGAGCGCGCCCGGCTGGACGAGTTCGCGCGCGCCTTCGACGAGGAGGTGGCGCGCTGCGCGCCGGGCACGCCGGCGGACGCGGTGGAGACCGACGGCGAGCTCACCCCCGGGGAGATTGCGCTCGATACCGCGCAGGCGCTGCGAGCCGGGGGTCCCTGGGGCGCCGCCTTTCCCGAGCCGAGCTTCGATGGGCGCTTCAGCATCAGGAGCGCGCGGCTGATCGGCGAGCGCCACGTCAAGATGTGGGTGGAAGTGCCGCACAGCGGGCGCGCCTTCGACGCGGTGGCGTTCAATCACGTCGCCGACGGCGCGGCGGCGTTCGTGCCCCCCGAAGGACAGCGGCAGCTGGTGTACCGGCTCGACGTGAACGACTACCAGGGGGAGCGGCGGCTGCAGCTGTTGGTCGATCACCTGCTGCCTTGAGACCCCTCGCTAAGCCCGGCAGGGCGGTGCTAGCATCCGCCGCGCCATGGAGCTCAACCCCCTCAGACGCCAGCTCAAGGATCTCACCGAGCGAGTGCAGTCGTTACGGGGGTTTCTTTGAGTACGACAGCAAGCGCGAGCGCCTCGAGGAAGTCGCGCGCGAGCTGGAGGATCCGACGGTGTGGGCGAACCCGGCGCGGGCGCAGAAGCTCGGGCGCGAGCGGGCGCGCTTAAGCGCCGCGACCGCCGACATTGATCGTGCCAGCCGCGGCCTCGCCGAGGCGACCGAGCTGCTCGAGCTGGCGGCCGACGCCGGCGATGAGGCCGCCGCGCGCGACATCGAGCGCGACGCGCAGCGCCTCGAGCAGGAGGTGCGCCACCTCGAGCTGCAGCGCATGTTCAGCGGCGCGATGGACGCGCACAGTGCGTTCCTCGACATCCAGGCCGGTGCCGGCGGCACCGAGGCGCAGGACTGGGCGCAGATGCTGCTGCGCATGTACCTGCGCTGGGGCGCCGCGCGCGGCTTCAGCTGCGAGGTCATCGACATGAGCCCCGGCGAGGTCGCCGGCATCAAGAGCGCCACCGTGGAAGTGCAGGGCGAGTACGCCTACGGCTGGCTGCGCACCGAGACCGGGGTGCACCGCCTGGTGCGCAAGTCGCCGTTCGATTCGGGCAATCGCCGGCACACCTCGTTCGCCTCGGTGTTCGTCTCGCCCGAGGTCGACGACGACATCCAGATCGAGATCAATCCGGCCGACCTCAAGGTCGACGTTTACCGCTCCTCGGGTGCCGGCGGGCAGCACGTCAACAAGACCGAGTCGGCGGTGCGCATCACGCACCTGCCGAGCGGCATCGTGGCCGCCTGCCAGAACGAGCGCAGCCAGCACAAGAACCGCTCCACCGCCATGAAGATGCTCAAGGCGAAGCTCTACGAGCTGGAGGTCAACAAGCGTAATGCCGCCGCGCGGGTGCTCGAGGACTCCAAGTCGGACGTGAGCTGGGGCAACCAGATCCGCTCCTATGTCCTGGATCAGTCGCGTATCAAGGACCTGCGTACCGGGGTGGAGGTCGGCAATACCGCGGCGGTGCTCGACGGCGCGCTCGATCAGTTCCTGGAGGCCTCGCTCAAGGCGGGCTTGTAACACATGAAGAAAGATGCGGGCGGCGCTCCTGGCGGGGCTGATGGCGGTGACGGCGGCGATGAGCACAAGCTGATCGCCGAGCGGCGCGCGAAGCTCGGCGCGCTGCGCGCGGCGGGCAATGCGTTTCCCAACGATTTCCGGCGCGACGCGCTCGCCGGGCAGCTGCACGCCTCCTACGGCGACCGGAGCGGCGAATGGCTCGACGCCCATCCCACTCACGTCAGCGTCGGCGGCCGGCTGCTGTTGCGCCGCCTGATGGGCAAGGCGAGCTTCGCCAAGATCGCTGACCGCACCGGGCAGATCCAGCTGTACCTGCAGCACGACACGCTCGGCGACACCTACGAGGCCTTCAAGGGCTGGGACATCGGCGACATCCTCGGCGCGGGCGGTGTGCTGTTCCGTACCCGTGCCGGCGAGCTGTCGGTGCGCGTCGATGCGCTGCGGCTGCTGGTGAAGGCGCTGCGGCCGCTGCCGGACAAGTGGCACGGGCTGGCGGACACCGAGACGCGCTACCGCCAGCGCTACGTCGACCTCATCGTCAACGAGGCCAGCCGCAACATATTCCGCATCCGCACCCGCATCGTGCGCTACCTGCGCGACTTCCTCGACGCGCTCGACTTCCTCGAGGTCGAGACGCCGATGATGCAGCCGATCCCGGGCGGCGCCACGGCGCGCCCGTTCCGCACGCACCACAATGCGCTCGGCCTCGACATGTACCTGCGCATCGCGCCCGAGCTGTACCTGAAGCGCCTCATTGTCGGCGGCTTCGAGCGCGTCTACGAGATCAACCGCAACTTCCGCAACGAGGGGCTCTCGACCCAGCACAATCCGGAATTCACGATGCTCGAGCTGTACCTGGCGTACGCCGATTACCGTGACATCATGGAATGGGTCGAGAAGGCGATCCGCGGTCTCGCCGACGCGCTCAACGGCACCCTGCAGCTCGCCTACCAGGGACGCGGCTACGATCTGGGCAAGCCCTTCCGCCGCCTCACCATCGAGCAGTCGCTCATCGAGTACAACCCCGGGATCGATCCGCTGTCGCTGCGCGACCTCACCTACCTGCGCAAGCGCTGCGAGCTGCTCGGCATCGCGGTGAAGCCCGAGGACGGTCCCGGGAAGCTGCAGATCGAGTTGTTCGAGAAGACCGTCGAGGGCTCGCTCCTCGATCCGACCTTCGTCTACGGCTACCCGGCGGAAGTCTCGCCGCTGTCGCGCCCGAACGATGCCGATCCGTTCATCGCCGATCGCTTCGAGTTCTTTCTCGCCGGACGCGAGATCGCCAACGGCTTCTCCGAGCTGAACGACCCGGAGGACCAGGCGGCGCGCTTTCGCGCGCAGGCGGTGCGCAAGGAGAAGGGCGACGAGGAGGCGATGTTCTACGATGCCGACTACGTGCGGGCACTCGAGTACGGCATGCCGCCGACCGCCGGGCTCGGCGTCGGCATCGACCGCCTGGTGATGTTCTTCAGCGATTCGCCCTCGATCCGCGACGTCATCCTGTTTCCACACCTGCGGCCGGAAGCCGATTGAACCGGCCGCG
>Ga0209624_10000758_pt1 | contig 27740 bp, 25 predicted proteins | sample JacPinW_OM2H0_O1_FD_188565 | JGI IMG/M metagenome (GOLD analysis project Ga0209624, IMG submission 188565) | Forest soil microbial communities from Algoma, Ontario, Canada - Jack Pine, Ontario site 1_JW_OM2H0_O1 (SPAdes) (version 2) | ecosystem: Environmental > Terrestrial > Soil > Boreal...
TGCACGCCGAGCAGCGTGCCGTCGGCAAGGGCAACGCGTGCGCCGATGTGCGGCTGTAGTGCCCGCACAACCCGCTCGAGATCGGCAGCCGGGCGGGAAGGATCGAGCAGGCGGTCCCCTGGGCCGAGCTTCTCAGCGTAGGTGACCCCCTCCTCGGGCTGCTCGTAAAACGGCGGTGATTGATCGAGGGCGCGCACAAGCAGCTCACCGCCGAGCCCCTGCAGTCGCGCGGCGAGCGAACCGTAGGTGTCATCGGGGCGGATCGGCTCTGCGCCGACGAGGCACACGGGGCCGCTGTCGAGCCCGGCTGTCAGACGCATGATCGACACGCCGGTTTGGGTATCGCCGGCCATGATCGCGCGCTCCACTGGCGCAGCGCCCCGCCAGCGAGGCAACAGCGATGGATGCACGTTGAGCATCTCGTGTTCTGAAAGCAGCGGATCCTTGATCAGCGCACCGAATGCGCACACGATCACCGCGCGAGGGGAAGCTTGCGCGATCAGCTGCCTGGCGTGCTCGTCGTTGACGTTCTGGGGCTGCTCGAGTGGAATGCCGAGCGCGCGGGCGCTGGTGGCGACCGGCGGCGAGGTGAGGCGCCGGCCGCGGCCGCTTGGACGATCGGGGCGCGTGACGACAAGCGCAGGACGATGACCATCGCTGCGCGCCAGGCGTTCGAGCACAGCGGCGGCGAACTCCGATGTGCCAATGAATACGGTGCTCAAAGCGTTAAGGGGTGCCGCTGGCCCTAAGCGCCGTCCACGGCCGCGGCTTGTGCCTCGCGCATCTCGCGCATCGCTTCCTTGCGGTCGTGGCGGGACAGGTGATCGAGTATGAGCACACCATTGAGATGGTCGAGCTCGTGTTGGATCACGCGCGCCTCCAGGCCCTCGGCCTCGACCTCGAGCTCCTCCCCGGCCTGATCGCGGGCCCTGACCCGAAGCTGTGCGTGGCGCTCGACTTCAACATGTACGCCGGGCAGGCTCAGGCAGCCCTCCTCGCCAAGCTCACGCTCCTCGCTGGCCCACTCGATCACGGGGTTGACGAGCGCGGTGACCGGATCGTCGGCGTAGGCTTTGTAAACAAGCACGCGATGTAGCACCCCCAGCTGCGTGGCTGCGAGACCCACTCCAAGCGCGTCGTGCATGAGCTCCCCCATCCGCTTTACCTCGCCCTTCAGGGCCTCGTCGAAGCGCTCGACAGGCAGGGCGGTCGCGCGCAGAACGGGGTCGCCGAACTTGCGCACGTGACGCAGCGCGGCGTCGCGGCGTTCGCGCGTCTCTTGATCCAACTCGGCTGCCTCGGGTGCGTCCTGCTCGCGCTCGACCTCGACGTCGTCCTGCTCAGAGCTCGGCGTGGGGATCTCGAGCGAGTCCTCGTGGTCGACTGACTTGAGTGAGTCCTCGTGGTCGACTGACTCGAGCGCATCCTCGTCCTCGGCGGGGCTGTCATCTGCTGCCATCGTGCGATCAGTTTATGAGCTACTGCCGCTATGCGACGCCCTGGGCGCTAGCAGCATCGTGACTGCCTGCGCAGTATGAGTTGCTCCTGCCGGGCTATGGGCAACGATCGTCGCCCGCACGGCCAGCATGTGCAGGCGCTCGAGCAGCGCACGGGCTTTATTTGACAAGTGCAGCAAGACCGTGACGACTTTGCCCCCGGCGATCGTAAACGTAGCTGTGCCAAACGTGAATACTGCGGGCTTTGCCCTACGTGCACCAGCGGTGGAGGTAATGGCTTTTTGGGTGCGTAGTGTTAGTGCGCCGGTGCACTTCGTGTCGCCGGCCGGACAGCTGAGCTTGAGGGCCACTACTCCCACAGCATTTGCTCGCAGTGGCTTACGCGCCAGGGCTACGTCGGGTGATGCTTCCTGGATTCCGAGCACTTGGATCCTCGCTGCTTCTTCTTCCTGGCGGCTTTTTGCGGCGGCCGCCGCAATTTCATCCGTTTCTTCTTCGTGCTTCTTCGCGTCAGCTACTTGTTCTTCAGCGGCCTTCGTGATCGCCGCTTCTTGTTCGATTTCCATCGTGGTCCGCGCAACAACCTGCACCGACTCGACAGCTGGGGTGCTCACAAGGCCATAGTTGTCGGTGACGATGAGCGTCACCGTGTATTCACCAGCCGCGTGATAGCTGTGCGTCGGAGCGACACCACTGCTGGTGGGTGATCCGTCGCCCCAGTTCCAGGAGTAGCTGGTGAGGCTGCCTCCCGGGTAAGGATCGCTCGATCCGCTGGCACTGAAAGCAATGGGGGCTTCCACTCGCGCGGAACTCGGAGCCGTGATGACCGCTGTAGGAATCCGCGGCGTGAATGCCCTAAGCCCATTTGGCGTGCCAACGCCTGAGGGGCCGTCAAACCCTGAACGCGCATCACATGCTGACGTTTCTTCGCAGTCCAACACGAAACCAAGTTCCCTGTTTGGCTGCCCGCAGAACAGCACTGATTCGCCGTCGCAAACACCGTTCCCCCCTTCGGTGACGTCGTACAGCGATGATGCTTCGCCGAGATGACCATAGAGCGATAGCGCGGGGTATTTGACCCCATTCGCGCCGCCCGCAAGCGCGTATAGCGAGGCGATGAGCGGTGCACCAAGGGAAGTACCTCCGAACGTCTCCCAGCCCCCGAAACGTTCGATCTCTTTCTGAACTGTTGCTTCGCATTCGGTGCTTGGCTTGCAGTAGTCAAAGGTGTCATACACATCGAATCCCGTCAGCGGATCGCCGTCAGCGGAGACATCCACGGAGAGTCGTTTATCGCCACACCCAGCGGCGGAGAAACCATCGGCGTTTTGCTGCCACAGCTGAGCTACGAATAGGGTGCTACAGCCGCTGGTCGTGACGTAGCCGGCGTTGAGTTCGTGTTCGTCAAAGAAGCCATCGTCGTTCCACACCGTCTCACTGGCCCGTTCCCCGCCTGAGTTCAGATTCAGCGACGTGCCGCCAACGGCGACCACGGAGGGCAGTGACGCCGGTGCGTTAGGCATCCCCGGCGGTTCGGTTTCCAGCAGCAAGTAGTTCCAGTTGTCATAGCCGTAGTCGCCACCGGCAGCAGTGATGACGACACCTGGGTGGTTGTAAGCCGTCCGCTGTTGGGCGTCCATCCCGAGCTCGGGTCCGCCGTAGGAGTTGGAGACCTCGGTTGCCCCGAGCGCAACCGCCTCGTTCACCGCCGTCGCGAGGTCGCTGTCGTCTGCGCCATTGGCCTCCACCAACAAGATCTTGCAGCCATGACAGACCGAGCGGACCATCTCCACGTCGAGCGATATCTCTTGGGACCAACCGCTTTCATCCGTCGCGGGGAGTGCCGCGGTGCTTTCGCTGCCTGCTTGATTGACCTTCCTAAAGCAGCCGTTGGCTTTCGTGCATTGCCCGAGTCCGTAGTGGTTGTCGAATTCGGCGAGATCTTCTTCAATCTTGGGGTCATCGTATGCGTCGACGATCGCCACGGTTTGTCCGGAGCCGCCCGCCGGGCTATAGCCGTAAGCGCTTGCCAACTCGCCCGGCGTCAGCCCACCGGCCGGACCCGCGCTCGCTGACCCCGCACCGATTGCATACGGGTAGATACCGGAAGCTGGCGAGGCTGCGGAAACGGAGGCTGGGATCGGCTCGCGCACGACCGCGAAACATGTGGCACTGCCCGCCGGCGGGGGCGGACAAGCGTGGGTTAGGCGCGCATAGCCGATTCGCTTCGGCGCCGCCATCGCGACTGAGCTCATCGCGGTCAGGCTGATAGCAAGTACGGGGGCAAGTGCGCACAAGCCGCTGATCCTGACGCGCAGACTCCTTGGATCCATCCTCACACCCCTCATGTGCCTACTGCGGATCGACGTCAACGCTAAAGCTCACCCCAGCATGTTCACGGCCGCCGGCGACCTGACGCACAGCCTCACCTGCCGCCCATACCGCAGGACGACGCTGGGCTGCCTTGACCATCAGCACCTGGCGCTCACGCCCGCGCAGCCTGAAGAGTGAGGCTGGGCCGAGCACGACGGCACCGTCGGCCGGCTTGCCCTGGTGGCGCCCGAAGCCTTCCAGCAGCGACTCGCGCAGTGCGAACGCGGCGTCACGAGCTGGTGCCGACTCCTCGGCGGAGCAGATGATCCTGATCAGGTGCGAGTACGGCGGATAGCGCAGGGCTTGACGACGTTCGAGCTCGCCTGCGAGAAAGCCATCGCTGTCGTGCTGGGCGGCGTGGAGGATGGCACGCGCCTGCGGTGCGATCGTCTGCACGAGCACCCGTCCGTGCCCGCCGCGCCCAGCACGCCCTGCGAGTTGGGCGATCAGGGCGAACGTCCGCTCCTCAGAGCGAAAGTCGGGGAAGCGCAGGGTGGCGTCGGCGTCGAGCACTACTGCGAGCCCTACATCTGGGAAATCATGGCCCTTGGCGACCATTTGTGTGCCGATCAGCGCCCCGCATCCGGCCGCCTCGAAGCGGCGCAGCACCGCACCGACACCCGTATCCTGCGCGTCGCTGGTATCGGCGACCACGTCTGCGTCGAGTCGAAACACGGGGAAGCTCCCGTCATCGAGGATCTGAGACAGATCATGTTGCAGACGCTCGGTGCCGGCGCCGTGACGCGCCACAGACGTGGATGAGCAGTCAGGGCAGCGCGAGGGCACCTGCTCACGGTGACCGCAGTGGTGGCAGGCGACATAGCCGCCGGCGCGGTGCAGCACAAGCGCCACATCACAATCCGGACAGCTCCAGACGCGTCCACAGGAGCGACACGAGAGGAAATTCGACCAACCACGGCGGTTGAGCAGCACGATCGCCTTGCCGCGCGCGGCACGCACCTCGGCGAGGGCCTGCGCGGTGATCGGGTGCAAACCCTGGGCCTGTTCACGCATGTCCAAAATCTCGACGCTTGGCAGCGGGCGACCGTCCACACGGCGGACGAGCCTCGCTATCGGCAGGCGGTGGATGCTCTCTGCGCGCGGCGTGGCACTACCGAGCAGCAGCACTGCACCACAGCGGCGGGCGCGCTCCGCGGCCACGTCACGTGCGTCGTAACGCGGATCGTCGCCCGACTTGTACGAAGCGTCGTGCTCCTCATCGACGATTACCAGCCCGAGATCCTCGACTGGCGCGAAAACGGCCGACCGCGGTCCGACGCACACCCTCGCCTCGCCTTCACGCAGACGCTGCCACTCCGCGTAGCGTTGGCTTTGAGTCAGCCGCGAGTGCAGTACGGCGACGGTCTCGCCGAAGCGTTCGATGAACCGCCCGACGATTTGTGGCGTGAGCGCGATCTCGGGAACGAGCACGATCGCTGCCCTCCCCTGCTCGAGGGTCGCCTCAGCGGCGCGCAGATACACCTCGGTCTTGCCCGAACCCGTGACCCCCTGCAGCAGTCGCTGCATGCTGCGTCGCTCCTTCAGCGCTTGCAGCAGCGGCTCGAGCACGAAGCGCTGGTCATCGGTCAACTCAGGGATGCATGGGCTGCGGGCGCCGACACTCAGATGTTGCGGGCGAGCGACCGCACGGCGCTTGCGTCCGCTCAGCCGGCGCGCAGCCCCAGGCGGCAAGACGAGCCCCAGCGCACGGGCAAGCGTTGTGCAGTACTCCGCAGCGATCCATTTGGCCAGATCTACCAACTCGCGTGTGAGTGCGGGTGGGCCTTGATCCAGTGCCCGTAGTGGCGCAAGCAGCTTCTCCTCGGCTACCTCGCTGGTGCCGGCCAAGCCGACTACTACACCGAGCAGCTTGCGCCCCGCGAACGGCACGACCAACATTGAGCCAACGCTCACGCTGCCGCGCAGCTCCTGCGGCAGCCGATAATCGAACGGCCCACGCAACGCGCGGGCCGTCGTCATCGGTTCAACCTGTGCGATTGGCGAGGCCGCCCCCAGCTCAATTGTGGTCGTTGGTGTCGCTGCGGTCGCGACCTCGGGGCGGTCAAGTTGGGCGATGCTCGACATCGGCCCGACCTTAGACGGTCGACAGGCGGCGCCAGATGGCGTACTCGAGTACCCCGCGGTCAGATGCCAGCGGCCGCACGCAGCGCGTCGCCCTTGTCTGTGCGCTCCCACGTGAAGTCGTGGTCGTCACGTCCGAAGTGACCATAGGCGGCAGTCTTCTGGTAGATCGGCCGGTGCAGGTTCAGCTCCTCGCGGAAGGAACCGGGGCGCAGGTCGAAGACCTCATCGACGGCGCGTGCGATCCGCCCGCGCGTGAGTCCCTCCTTCTCGGTGCCGAACGTCTCGACCATCACCGACACCGGGTGCGCAACGCCAATGGCGTAGGCAACCTGCACTTCGGCGCGGCCGGCAAGACCAGCAGCGACGATGTTCTTGGCGACCCAACGTGCGGCGTAGGCGGCCGAGCGATCGACCTTGGACGGATCCTTGCCGGAGAACGCGCCACCGCCGTGGCGCGCCATCCCGCCATAGGTGTCGACGATGATCTTGCGTCCGGTCAGGCCACAGTCGCCGACAGGCCCGCCGATCACGAAACGCCCGGTGGGGTTGACTAGGAAGTTGCGACGCAGCTTGTTTGCGTCGTAGAGATCACTCGGCAGGATCGGCTCGACCACGTGCTCCCATAGGTCGTCGGGGATCAGTGCCTCGGCGCCTTCGCGGTGCTGGGTGGAGATCAAGAGCTTTTCGATCTCGACCGGTTTGCCGTCTTGGTAGCGCACGCTGACCTGGGTCTTGCCGTCGGGGCGCAAGTAGTCGAGCGTGCCGGCCTTGCGAACCGCGGACAAGCGCTCTGCAAGTCGGTGCGCAAGCGAGATCGGCAGCGGCATGAGTGTCTCTGTCTCGTCGGTTGCGTAGCCGAACATCATCCCCTGGTCGCCGGCGCCGGCGACGTCGAGCTCGTCGTCGTCGCCCGCGTCGGTGCGCGCCTCATAGGCCTTGTCCACACCCTGCGCGATATCCGAGGACTGCTTGTCGATCGCGTTGAGCACTGCGCACGAGTCGGCCGAGAAGCCGAGGTCGGCGTCGGTGTAGCCAATCTTGCGGATCGTCTCGCGGGCGATCTCTTGGATGTCCACATAGGTTTCAGTTGAGATCTCCCCTGAAACCACCACTAGGCCTGTGTTTACGAGCGTCTCGCACGCCACCCGACCATAGGGCTCATCGGCGAGCACAGCGTCGAGCACACCATCGGAAATCTGGTCGGCGACCTTGTCCGGATGGCCCTCGGTGACCGACTCGGAGGTGAACAGGAACTCGTTCTCGTTTAGCTCAGTCATGTGTTTGGGGATCAGCTCCAGAACGTGGGTGGATAGCGGTGGTCGCCGGCAAGCGCAGCAAAAGTCGCAGAATTCTATGCGGCACGAGCCCCTCCGCGCTGGCCGCGCTCGACGAAGTCGATAATCAGCGGCACGCCGTCCATGCCGTAGCGGGCGCGCAGACGGTTCTCGATGAAATACGCGTAGTCGCGGGTGACACGCGCACGAGAGTTGACCTGGATGGCAAAGCGCGGTGGGCGCTCGCCGATCTGAGCCATGTAGATCAACTTCAGACGGTGCCCGCCGGCTCCGCGCCGTGTACCGATCGGCGGCTGGCGGGCCTGCGTGGCCTCGGCGAGGAAGCGGTTGAGCTCGGGCGTGGGGATTCGCCCGGATATGCGATCGCCGAGCGCGAGCGCCTCGCTCAGGAGGCGTGCCACGTGACGACCGGTTTTGGCGCTGACCGTCAGCACGCGTGGGCGCAGGCGCAGCTTTGCGGCCACGCGCGCGCGCTCGTGGTCGAGATCGAGCCGGCGTCCACCGTCGCTTTCAGCGTGCTCCTGCAGGTCCCACTTGTTGAGCACCATTGCGGTCGCGCAGCCGGCCTTCATCGCGAGCTCGGCGACGCGTAGATCCTGCGCGGTGACGCCATCGCTAGCGTCGCAGACTACGAGCGCCACGTCGGCGCGCTCGGCAGCGCGCTGGGAGCGCAGAGATGTGTAGTACTCGACCGAGTCGGCAACCTTCGACTGGCGACGCATCCCGGCGGTGTCGACAAGGATCAGCTCGCGCCCATCCACCAGCAATGGCATATCGATCGCGTCGCGGGTGGTGCCGGCGAGTTCAGAGACGATCACCCGCTCCTCGCCGACGAAACGATTGACGAGCGAGGACTTACCGACGTTGGGCCTGCCGATCACAGCCAAGCGCACAACCCCATCGGACGGCTCGAGATCACCGGCCGGCAGCAGCGAGACGATCTCATCGAGCAAATCCCCCGATCCGAGTCCTTGCGCGGCAGATACTGCGATCGGCTCGCCCAGGCCAAGACGATGGAAGTCGGCCGCCAGTGGCACCTCGACGACGCTGTCGCACTTGTTGGCGGCGACGATCGTCGGCAGCCCGCCGCGACGCAGCAGGTCCGCCATCTCCTCATCGCCTGGTCGCACGCCCGCGCGTGCATCGACAACGAGCACAGCCACCTGAGCATCCGCTATACCGGCGCGGGCCTGGTCGCGAATCGAGCCCGCAAGTGGGTCCTCGTCCTCGAAGTCCACGCCACCGGTGTCGATCAGCGTGAAGCGCCGGCCGTTCCACTCGCAGTCGAGCTCCTTACGGTCGCGCGTGACGCCCGGACGCTCGTGCACGACCGCCTCACGGGTGCCCGTAAGGCGATTGATGAGCGAGGACTTGCCCACGTTTGGATAGCCGACGACGGCAACCTTCATCGGGCCAGTATGCCCAGATATGGGTTCCGTCCCGGCCTCGGTGGCGCTCAATCGATGTCGTCGAGCGACGTCACATCCCGATCGAGGTCTTCTACCAGGCCAGCTATCTCCCCCACGACTGCCTCGACGCTGAGCCCGCTCGTGTCAAGCACGACCGCGTCGGCGGCTGCTTGCAGCGGGCTGTGCTCACGGCTGGTGTCACGCTGATCGCGCATCGCCTGCTCGGCGAGCACGGTGTCGAGGTTGGCGCCGAGCTCGGCTGCGCGGCGACGTGCGCGCTCGCGGGCATCGGCGGTGAGAAAGACCTTCAGCTCGGCATTGGGCGCGACGACGGTGCCGATGTCGCGCCCCTCTGCAACCCAATCTCCCTCGGCGATCAGCTCGCGCTGCTTGGCCACGAGCGCCGCACGCACGCCCGGATCGGTGGCCATCACGGAGGCAGCCTTTGAGACCTCGGGCGTACGTATCGCGTCGCTGACGTCGCGCCCGTCGAGCAGCACCATGCCCGAGCCGCCGGATGCCGCGTCCTTGGGAGCACCAGGGAACTCGATCGTGAGCGCACCCGCGAGCGCACCGAGAGCACCTGGCGACGCGGGCAGCTCTCCCCCTCGCCGCAATGCCGCAAAAGCGACGCAGCGATACATGGCGCCGCTGTCGAGGTAGGTGAAGCCGAGCTGGTTGGCGAGTGCGCGAGCGACGGTGGACTTACCTGCGCCGGCGGGACCGTCAATCGCTACGAGCACAGCCGCTTCAAGTCGTCCACGAACCCGGGGTAGGAGACCGCGGCGACGTCCATGCCGATGACCTCGACGCCGTCCCGAGAGGCGAGCCCAGCGACGGCCCCCATCATCGCCATACGGTGATCGCCGCGAGCGTCGATCTGCCCACCCCGCAAGCCGCCCGACCCGCGTACCACGAACCCGTCGTCGGTCGCCTCGATGTCGGCGCCGAGGCCGCTGAGTCCATCGACGACGCCGGCGATGCGATCGATCTCCTTGATGCGCAGCTCCTGGGCACCGCGCACAATCGTCTCCCCCTCGGCGAAGCAGCCAAGTAGCGCGACGAGCGGCAGCTCGTCGATCGCGAGCGGCACCTCGTCGGGCTCCACAGTTGTGCCCTCGAGCGCCCCGTGGGCGATATCGAGATCGCTGACGGGCTCATCGGGGACCAGCTCGCCGGTCTCCTCCTCGAGGTCGCCAAGGACGATGCCGCGCATCCGGCGCACGATCCGCAAGAAGCCGCTCCTGGTCCAGTTGACACCAACGTCGCTGATCAACAGGCGCGACCCTGGCACGAGCACTCCAGCGGCGATCATGAATGCAGCGGAGCTCGGGTCGCCGGGGACTTTGACGCTGTCGAGCAGCAGCTCGTCGGCGTTGACCACTGTCACATGACGGCCATTGCGGTGGATGGCAACGCCGGCGCGCAGCAGCATGCGCTCGGTATGGTCGCGGCTGCGGGTAGGCTCACCAACGGTAGTGGCACCGTCGGCCGCGATCCCGGCGAGCAGCACGCAGGACTTGACCTGGGCGCTTGCCACCTCGAGCTCGTAGGCGATCGCGCGCAGTCGGGTTCCATGCACCTGTAGCGGCGGGAAGCGCTCGTCGCAGGCCTCGAGCTGGGCGCCCATCAGGCGCAGCGGCTCGGCGATGCGGTCCACGGGTCTGCGGCGGATCGACTCATCGCCATCGAGCGTGAACGAGCGCCCCTCCTGTGCGGCGAGCCAGCCGGGCGCCAAGCGCAGCAAAGTGCCGGCGTTGCCGACATCGATTGGCTCATCAGGTTCGCGCGCCTCGCGCAAGCCAGTGCCCCTGACCACCAGATCCTCGCCATGAACCTCCACGAGCGCACCGAGCGCGCGGATGGCATCGAGCGTGGAGTTGGTATCCGCGGCGTGCAGATAGCGCTCGATGCGGACCGGCTCGGAGGCCATCGCACCGAGCAGTGCAGCGCGATGGGAGATCGCCTTGTCTGCGGGCGCGCGAAGCTCACCGGAAAGTCCACGTGCTGGCTGGAAGCGCATGTTCATGGCGTGGCGCTCATGCTTGCACGACAGGGAAGCCAAGCCGGGCAATTAGCTCGCTGGCACGCTGGGCGTGCTCGGAGCCGCCGATCCACAGCGCAACGACCCCTTGGCGGTTGTCCTGCGAGGGCGAGAGCACCATGTCGAGGATGTTCACGCCCGACCGCCCGAGCGCGAGCGCGATCTCGGCGATCACGCCGGGGCGGTTGGGCACCGACACACGTAGCTCGAGCACCGACCCGCCGACGAGACCAGCCCCGAGCAGCGCGTTGTGCTCGTCGCGGGCGCGGTCATTCCAAGCAGTCACCGCCGGCGCGTCGCCTGCGTCGAGAGCCGCGCGGATCTCCGCGAGGCGAGCGGTGAGCTCGTCGATACCGGCTACGAGTGCGTCGCGATTGGACATGTAGATATCGGTCCAGATCGCGCTGTTGGCACCGGCTACGCGGGTGGCGTCGCGGAAGCTGGGGCCCACGGCGGGCAGACTCTGCGACTCCTCGTCGAGCAGCCCAGATGCCTGCCCGACGAGCAGATTGGCGAGCACGTGCGGCAGGTGTGAGACGCACGCCATTAGCCGGTCGTGGGTATCGGCGTCGATCGCCGTTGGCCGTGCACCGAAGCGACCCAGCAGCCGGTGCAGGCGCTCGTAGAGCACACCCGCGGTGCTGCCTTTGGCGGGCGTGAGATACCAGGTGGCACCATCGAACAGGTCCGCGCGGGCGTGCTCCACGCCCGCGGTCTCCGCGCCGGCAAGCGGGTGCCCGCCGACGAAGCGCTCGTCCAGGGCGGCGTCGGCAAAGAAACGCTTGGTCGAGCCAACATCGCTGACGACACAGTCCGCAGCGGCATTGTCTAGCGCGCGGCGCACGATCTCCCCAAGCACACCGATGGGCGCTGCGGCGAACACAACGTCCGCCCCCAGAACTGCGTCGGCGATATTGGCGGCCTGAGTATCGATCGCACCTAGCTCCAATGCCCGGGCGCGTACCCGCTCGTCAGGGTCAAATCCACACACCTCGGCATCCGCGCGCCCGCGAGCGGCTAGGCCAATCGAGCCGCCGATCAGCCCGACGCCAAGAACCGCGACCTTCACGCGACCTTGGCCGCCTCGAGCTGAGTGCGGCCCATCAGACGACGCTCAGCGCCTTTCCTGCCAGCGCCGTGGCACGCTCAACCGCGCGCGCGTACTCGGCGAAATCGTCAGCCCGCAGCTGTTGGGGACCATCGCAGATGGCCTCCTCGGGATTCGGGTGCACCTCGACGATGATGCCATCGGCACCAACGGCAGCGGCAGCCAGCGACAGCGGCGTTACGAGGTCACGTCGGCCGGCAGCATGGCTGGGGTCGACGATCACGGGCAGGTGCGAGAGCTGCTTGAGCACGGGCACAGCCATCAGGTCGAGCGTGAAGCGGTAGGCGGTCTCGAACGTGCGAATACCCCGCTCGCAGAGCATCACATCGGGGTTGCCTTCCTTGAGGATGTACTCGGCGGCCATCAACAGCTCGTCGAGGGTGGCGGACAGCCCGCGCTTGAGGAGCGCAGGACAGCCCGATCGGCCGATCTCCGCCAACAGCGGGTAGTTCTGCATATTGCGAGCGCCGATCTGAATTACATCGGCGACCTCCAGCACGGCGTCCAGATCAGAGATGTCCATCAACTCGGTGACGATCGGCAACCCGGTCTCGGCCTTGGCCTCGGCAAGCAGCTTCAGCCCCTCCTGGCCGAGACCTTGGAAGGCGTACGGGGAAGTGCGCGGCTTGTACGCGCCGCCGCGCAAGAGCGTGGCGCCAGCGTCGCGCACGACACGGGCGGTTTGCAGCGTCTGCTCGCGCGACTCGACCGTGCATGGTCCGGCGATCAGCGCGAAGTTATCCCCGCCGACCTTGCGTCCTTCGATGTCGAGCACGGTGCGCTCACCGTGGGTGATCTGGGCTGAGGCGAGCTTGTATGGCTTGAGGATCGGCACGACACGATCCACGCCAGGCTGGGCCTCGAGGCCGAGGCCCTCGACGGTGACATCCTGCTCGACGTCACCAATCGCACCGATGACGGTTACGCGCGCGCCTTTACTCCTATGGGCGAGCGCGCCGGCGCGCTCGATCTTCTCGACAACCGCCTCGACCTCCTCGTCGCTTGCGGTCTCCTTCATGACGATCATCATCAACTCATCCTTTCACTGACGCCTGGGCATGTTAGAGGTGCTGGGCTTTCACCACCTAGTGCTTCGCGAGAGGAGCGCTCGAGGCACCCCGGATGGGTGGCGCTTGGTCTCGTGTCAGAGACCCGATGCGGCCGTGGGCACCCGCTCACGAACGGGTCACGGCCGAAGCGCCTAGCTAAATCGCCAGGCGAAATAGGCACATGAGGACGGCCACGCGGCGTCTGCGGGGAAGTTCGAAGCTGATGTGCAAATGGACGCGATCATGACTGTCACAAGAGTTTGTAGCAGACCGCTGGCGCGCAGTCGAGCGACGGGACAGATTTGACAGATCGCCAGACGAGGATGTCGCCCATCAGTCTCCGCGCAACTGGCGTGTCAGCGCGCTGGAGCAGGCACGAGCACTTCCGCGAGCGCATCGAGGAAGCGCCTGTTCTCCTCGGGCAAGCCATAGGTGACACGTAGCGCTGGTGTTTCCGATCCGAGCGCGCTACCACCACGCACCAACACACCTCGCTCCCCCAACCCACGCATTACCTCCTGCTCATCGTGGTGCTCGCCGAGGTGAAACCAGCAGAAGTTGGCCTGCGAGTCGGCCGGCTGGATGCCAAGCGCGCGCAGGCGCTCCTCGACCGAGATGCGCTCGGCGACAGTCCGGGCCACGCGATCCTCGACTGCATCCTGATGAGCGAGCGCCTCGACGGCAGCTGCCTGGGCAAGCGCATTGCAGAAGAACGGCTGGCGCACCTGGTCGAGCGCAAGCGGCAGTTCCTCAGAGCCACACAGTGCAAAACCGACGCGCAGGCCACACAGGCCGTGCACCTTGGAGAAGGTGCGTAGCAGCGCGAGGTTGGGATGGCTGTCCAGTAGTGCGAGCGAGGCATCAGGGTCGTCGAGCAGGTTGAACTCGCAGTACGCCTCGTCGAGGATCACGCAAACATGCGGCGGCACCTCAGCAAGAAAGCCTGCGACCGCATCGAACGGGATCGCAGTGCTTGTGGGGTTATTGGGGTTGCACACGAGCACGAGCCTTGTGGCAACGGTGATCTCACGCAACATCGCCGGCAGGTCGTGACGCTCTTGCTGATCAAGCGCGACGGTAACCGCACGGGCACCGGAAGCGGCGGCAAGGTGTGGGTAGACGGAGAAGGAAGGCCATGCGTACACAAGCTCTGCGCCCGGCTCGAGCAGCGCCTCACCAGCGGCGAGCAAAATGTCACAAGAGCCATTGCCAATCGCTATGCGCGAGCCGGGTATGCCATAGCGGTCGCTGAGCTTTTGACGCAGCAGCGCGTTGGTGGGATCGGGGTAGCGGTTCAGCGTCCCCAGTGCCCGATCGATCGCCTCGCGCACAGCCGGCAGCGGCGCGTACGGCGACTCGTTGCTCGCGAGCCGTATGAGCGGCTGCTCTTGTGCGTAGCCACCGGCTGCTGGATAGACGGGGATACGCCCGATGCGCTGTGAGAACTCGATGGCCACGGCCTTATTGTGCCGCTTCTAGATCGGCGCGCAGGGCGCGGGCCTCTCCCAGGTAAACGTGCGCGGGCACATGCTGCTCGTCGGCGTAGTAGTGGATCAGCACCCTGATGACGCGCGGCATCGAGCGCGGCACGGGGATCTCCTGCGCACACAGCAGCGGCACGCGCTCGAAGCCGAGCGCACGAGCGGCGACGGCCGGGAACTCGGCATTGAGGTCTTTCGTGGCGGTGAACAAGCAGCTGACGACATTGCGCGGCTCAAGCGCATTGCGGTCCATGATCTCCTGCATCAACTCGCTGGTCGCGTCGAGGATGTCCTGGGCGTTGTTGAGCTCGACGCTTATGGCGCCCCGCAGGGCGAACAGTCGCATTGCGGGCGATTCTGTCAGAGCGTGAGCGCACGCAGACGCTTGACCTCTGCAGCGCTCAGCCGGCGGTGCGCGCCTGGCTCGAGCCCAGCGAGTGTTAGCGGGCCAAAGCCGACGCGTTCGAGCTCAAGCACCGGATGACCAACCGCCTCGCACATCCTGCGCACTTGGCGGTTACGCCCCTCGTGGATGGTCAGCTCGATCAGGTTCGTGCTGCGCCCGCCGACGCGGCGTACGTGGGCGGGCGCCGTGCGGCCGTCCTCGAGCTCTACACCCACACGCAGCAAATCGAGCGACTCATCGCCAATGGCCCCCCCACGTAGCTTCGCGCGATAGCTCTTGGGTACTTCAAAGCGCGGATGGGTGAGCCGGTTGGCGAGCTCGCCGTCGTTGGTGAGCAAGATCAGCCCAGAACTGTCGATGTCGAGTCGTCCCACGGGATACAGCCGCAGGCCGTTCGCGGGCACGAGCTCAGTGACCGTCCGCCGCCCGTGTGTGTCACGCGCGGTGGAGACGACGCCGACGGGCTTGTTGAGCGCATAGAGGACACGTGGCTCGGGGCCTGCGAGGAGCTTCCCGTCGAGCGCCACGCGGCTGCTCTCCTCGACATCACGGGCTGGGTCGGTGACGGTCTCGCCGGAAACCGTTACCCGCCCGGCGGCGATCAGCGTCTCGGCAGTGCGCCTAGAGGCAACGCCTGCATGGGCGAGGAACTTTGCTAGTCGCATGGACCCATCCTGGAGAGTTGGGGCATGTGCTGCAACCATAGGAGTAGATCCGGCTTGGGATGCCCTTGCATCCGCGCTGTCGGCGAGATAAACCATGGACCTCCAGTTGCTCGACCAAACGCTCGCAGACCTTGGCGAGCCACACTTTCGTGCCGGTCAGGTGTGGACGTGGACTGCCCGCGGGGCGCGAGGCTATGAGGAGATGACGAACATCCCGGCGCGGCTGCGGGAGACGCTCCAGCGCGAGCTGCCGTTCACGAGTCTGGAGCTGCGCGAGCAGGCGCACGCCGACGACGGCACTGTGAAGGCGCTGTTCGCGACGACCGACGGTCGCGCGCTCGAGGCGGTGCTGATGCGCTTCCGCGATGGTCGGCGCTCGATCTGCGTGTCTTCGCAGTCGGGTTGTCCGCTGACGTGCAAGTTCTGCGCCACTGGCGCGATGAAGTTCGCGCGTAATCTGAGCGCCTCGGAGATCCTCGAGCAGGCGCTTCACTTCCGCCGCATGGAGGCGATCGACCACTGCGTGTTCATGGGTATGGGCGAGCCGATGATGAACTTGGACAACGTGCTGGCTGCATGTGAGCGCCTACCGGACATCGGCATCACCCATCGGCGCACGACGATCTCGACGGTCGGCTGGATCCCTGGGATCGAAACACTGAGCGAATGCGACATGCCGGTGCGCCTAGCGTTGTCGCTGCACGCCGCTGACGAAGCGCTGCGCTCGGAGCTGATGCCCGTGAACGAGCGCTACCCGCTGTCGGAGGTGCTGGACGCGTGTCGCGCCTTCTATGCGCGCAAGCGCCGGCGTGTGTTCGTGGAGTACGTGATGCTGGCAGGCGTCAATGACCGTTACGAGCAGGCACTGGCGCTGGCCGACGCGCTGTCGCAAGGGCGCAATGCTCAGCCGATCTTCAAGGTCAACCTGATCCCGTACAACCCCACTGCGGCTGGCGCCTACGAGGGCTCCGGCCGCGAGTCAATTGCGGCCTTCCAGGCGGCGCTCGAGTCACGGGGGATACCGGTAACCGTGCGCTTGACGCGCGGGCGTGACATCGCGGCGGCATGTGGCCAGTTGGCGGCGAAAGCAGCGTAAGCGCCGGCCGAAACCACCGTCGGAAGTGGTACGACCCATTGCTACCTGTGGTAGCATAAAGGTATGAAGCTGAGTGTGAGCCTGCCGGATGTGGACGTCGAGTATCTGGACGCGTACGCACGCAAGACTGGTGACGCATCCCGCTCGGCGGTGCTTCACAAGGCCGTCCGTGCGCTGCGAGCCACGGAGCTCAGCGGCGCCTACGAAGACGCTTGGGATACATGGGCCGCGAGCGGCGAAGCAACCGTTTGGGAGACGACCACGCCCGACGGCCTTGCAACTGATGCAACGCGGTGAGATCCGGGTCGTCGCTCTCGATCCCGTAGTCGGCTCGGAGGCGAACAAGCAGCGACCAGCCATCATCGTTAGCAACGATGGAGCCAACACAACGGCCGCAAGGCTGGGGCGCGGAGTCCTTACGGTTGTTCCGTTGACGACCAACACCAACAGGGTCCACACCTTTCAGGTCCTGCTCGAAGCAACCGATACCGGGCTCACCGAGGACTGCAAGGCGCAGGCCGAGCAGGTGCGCTCAGTTGCTGTTCAGCGGATCGGTAGACGTGTCGGCTCGGTATCCGCAACGGCGATGGCCGATGTTGACGAGGCGCTGCGCGTACATCTGGCGCTTTGAGCGCTCCCGACCGTCGCCCTGGCTGAGCCCCGTCTTCTTACGTTCCCCCGCCCGCGCGCGCCTCACCGGCTCGCAGCAGTCGCTCGCGCAGCTCGGCCTGCTCCTCTGGCGTTGGGTCCCAGCGGGCGATGTCGGGGAGCTCCTCAAGGCTGCGCAGCCCAAATAGCTTGAGGAACTGGGTGGTAGTGCGATAAAGGACGGCCCCGAACTGGGAGTGCCCGGCGTCTTCGATCAAGCTACGGTCGAGCAACGTGGCGGTTGCGGAGTCGGCGCTGACGCCGCGGATGCGGGTGATCTCCGGTCGTGAGATCGGCTGCAGATAGGCGACGATCGCGAGCGTCTCAGCCTGGGCGGGACTGAGCGTGGCGGTGCGCGGACGACTGAACAGCCGGCGCGCGGCGTCCTCGGTGGCAGGGTCGCTGGCGAGCGTCCAGCCGCCACCCAGCTCGCGCAGGGCGATCCCGCGCAAACCCGGCGCGTACTGCTCGCCAAGCAGAGCCAGCGCTGTGAGCACGGCTCCTTCGCCGGCTCCAGTGGCGTCGGCCAGCTCGGCGGGACTGAGGGGGTCAGAGGACAGGAACAGCAGCGCCTCAACTGTGCGAGCGAGCACGGGGGTTTGCTCGTCGCTCTCGCTCTGCTCGCTTGCGATCTGCGCTTCGCTCATCCCGCGAGGGTACCTGGCACGGCACCGCCGGCGGCGGCTAGCGCGAGCGGCGGCGCGGGCGCCTGGTGAGAACGGCCGTGCACAGCAATCTCGCCAAAGCTCTCTTGCTGCTCCCAGTCCACCTCGCCACGTTTGTATAGCTCGAGCAGCGCGAACAGGGTGACGGCCACGGTCATCCGATCGGCTCCGCGCACGGCCTCATCGAAGTTGAAGCTGCCGCGGCGCAGCAGCGTGCGCAAGTGCGCAAGGCGCTCAGCCACGCTCACCCGCGTGGTGCTGACGTGGTGCAGGCTGATCGTTGGCGGCATCGTCAACAGCCGCCCGACCGCCTCGCCGAGCACAAGCGGGTCCTGGGAGCCATCCTCCGCCTGGACGATCGTGCGGCGCAGGCTGGGAGGCGGCGGTGCGATGCGAAAGCGCACGCCGTGCTCGCTCTCAAGCAGCTCGCCGAGATGTGCTGCGGCGGAGCGGTAGCGACGCGCATCGAGCATCCTCGCAAGTAGCTCCTCTGCGGCCTGTTCTGGCTCGATGTCCAGCAACTCCTGCTCGTCGCTAGAGAGCATCAGCCGCGACTTCAGCTCCAGCAATGCCGCCACGAGCACGATGAACTCGGTGGCGGTCTCCAGGTCTAGCTCGCCGCGCTGCTCGAGATGGTCGAGATAGGCAAGCACTACCTCCGCGAGTTGCAGCTCGAGCAAATCGACCTCTTCGCGCAGCACGAGTGTGAGCAGCAGGTCGAACGGGCCGCTGAAGACATCGAGGTCGAGTTCGAGCGCGGCGAGACTCATTGCCTCACCAAGGCGAGGTGGCGAGTGGCAGTGCTCACCCGCTCACCGTAGCGACCGTCGATGACGTGGTGTTGCGCTCATCCACTATGGCGGGCGGCAAGCGACGCTCCGACCCCCATCCGCTCGCGGACGTCGGCAAGCGTTTCGGCGGCGATCGCCTGCGCGCGCGTGGCGCCGTCGCGCAGGATCGACTCGAGCGCTGCCTCGTCGGCGCGCAACTGCTCGTAGCGCTCGCGTACCGGCGCGAGGTAGTCCACGACGGCCTGCGCCACCGCCACCTTCAGTTCGCCGTAGCGCGCCTGGGCGAGGTCGGACTCAATCGTGGCGGGCGTCACGCCACGCACGGCGGCTAGGATTTCGATCAGGTTGCTCACCCCCGGCTTTTGCGGGTCTCGGCGCACCTCGCTGCCGGAGTCCGTGACTGCGCTCTTGAACTTCTTCTCGATCGCTTTGGGCTCGTCGAGCACATACACGGTGCCCTGCTCAGAGCCGCTGGTGGTAGACATCTTGGCGATCGGGTTCTGCAGATCCATGATCCGCGCCCCGACCGGCGGAATCTTGAGCTCGGGCACGACCAGAACCTCATCGCCGCCCGCAAAGCGGCGGTTGAAGTTGTCAGCCACGTCACGCATCAACTCGACGTGCTCGCGCTGGTCGTCGCCCACCGGCACCTCGTGTGCGCGATAGGCAAGCACGTCGGCCGCCATCAGCACGGGATAGAACAGCAGTCCCGCCCGGACCATTTGGCGTTGCGCCTCGGACTTATCCCGGAACTGATGCATGCGTTCCAGCCGACCGAGTTCGGTGACGCTGCACAAAAGCCAGGTCAGCTCGGTGTGCTCGCGTACGTCTGACTGGCGGAAGAGGACGCAGCGCGCCGGGTCGAGACCGGCAGCGAGCAGGATTGCAAGCGTGTCGTAGAACCGTACGCGCAGCTCGGCCGGGTCATAGGCAACGGTGGTTGCGTGCAGGTCCACGATGCAGAAGATGCCCTCGCCGCGCTCCTGGCTGGTCACGTACTGGGCGATCGCGCCGATGTAGTTGCCGAGGTGCTTACGCCCGGTCGGCTGGATTCCGGAGAAGATGCGCATCGGTCCGACCGCTATCGGCGCCGCTGCGAACTGTCGCTCAGCCAGGGCGGATCCCAGCCTGTGTCGTTCTGGTTGATGTTCGTTCCTGGCGGCACGATCTCATCGATGCGGTCAAGAACGTCGGTGCTCAGCTTCGTCTCGAGCGCGGGGATCTGGCTTTCGAGCTGCTCCATCGTACGCGGGCCGATGATCGCAGCGCTCACAGCAGGATGGCTAGTGACGAACGCGAGCGCCATTTCGATCAACGTCATCCCAGCCTCTTGCGCGAGTTCACCGAGCGCCTGGGCCGCCTCGAGCTTGGCCTGGTTGCCGGGGATCGACATGTCATAGCGCGAGGGAAGCATCTGCGCGCGGCGGCTGTCAGCAGGCGAATCGCCGCCCTTGTTGTAGCGGCCGGACAGCCACCCACCGGCAAGCGGGCTCCATGGGATCACGCCCATGCCGTACTGCTCGCACACCGGAAGGACGTCCTTCTCGACCGAGCGGATCAGCATCGAGTAGGGCGGCTGCTCACACGTGAAGCGCTCGCGGCCACGCTTCTCGGCAGCCCATTGGGCCTGCACGATCTGCCAGGCCGGGAACGTCGAGGAGCCGATCGCCCGCACCTTGCCAGCCGCCACCAGATCAGAGAGCGCACCGAGCGTCTGGTCGATGTCGGTGTCGGGCTCGGGACGATGGATCTGGTAGAGATCGATCCAATCTGTTTTCAGACGTTTGAGACTGTTCTCGACCTCTTTGACGAGCCAGCGGCGGGAGTTTCCGAACTGGTTTGGATCATCGTCGTGCATCTTGCCGTGGGCCTTGGTCGCAAGCACGACCGAGTCGCGCCGGCCACCCGCCAGCGCCTTGCCGACGATCTCCTCGGACTCGCCGCGGGAGTACACGTCGGCGGTGTCGATGAAGTTGATGCCAGCGTCCAGGGCGGCGTGGATGATGGCGATCGAGTCGTCGTGGTCGGTGTTGCCCCACGCGCCGAACATCATCGCTCCGAGGCACAGCGGGCTTACGCTGACGCCGGTCGAGCCGAGTTTGCGGTGCTCTGTAGCCATCAGTCGAGCGCCTCCTTGATCCGTGGGGCCTTGGCCGCGGCCACCTCGTCCAGACGGCGCACAGGGGTGCTGTATGGCGCGGACTGGGCGATCGTGGGGTCAACCGCGGCCTCCTTGAGAATCGCGGCGATCGCGTCGGCGAATGCGTCGAGCGTCTCCTTCGTCTCGGTCTCGGTGGGCTCGACCATCAGCGCCTCCTCCACCAGCAGCGGGAAATACACGGTCGGAGGGTGAAAGCCGAAGTCGAGTAGGCGCTTGGCCAGGTCGAGCGTCTTGATCTGTAGCTCGCGCTTCATCGGTCCACCGGAGAGCACGAACTCGTGCATGCACAACTCGCCATAGGCAAGCGGCAGATATTGGGCCACGCCGTGCTCCTTCAGGCGCGCGAGTAGGTAGTTGGCGTTCAGCACGGCCACTTCAGATGCGTCCTTGAGGCCGTTGCCTCCGAGCGAGCGGATGTAGGCGTAGGAGCGTACGAAACATCCGTAGTTGCCCTGGAAGCCGCGCAGACGACCGATCGACTTGGAACCGACGCCCTCGCCCGGAGCATGATCGAGGTCGAATGCGCCCTGCTCGTCACAAACGATGACCGGCACGGGCAAAAATGGGGCGATCCGCTCTGAGACCGCGATCGGACCAGAGCCCGGGCCACCACCGCCATGCGGCTGGGTGAAAGACTTGTGCAGGTTGAAGTGCACGATGTCGAAACCCATGTCGCCAGGGCGAGATATGCCCATCACGGCGTTGAGGTTGGCGCCGTCGTAATACAGCGTCGCCCCTACCCCGTGCACGATCTCAGCGATCTCGGCGATGTTGGGGTCGAACACGCCAAGCGTGTTCGGGTTGGTGAGCATCAGGCAGGCAACGTCCGTATCGGCCTTCGCGCGCAGGTCCTCGATGTCGATGCCACCGTCGGCATTGGTGGCGAGCTTGACGACCTCAAAGCCGGCCATCGTGACGGTCGCCGGGTTGGTGCCGTGGGCGGTGTCGGGCGTGAGCACCTTGTGGCGCGTCTGGCCGCGGCCCTCGTGGTAGGCACGGGTCAGCAGCACGCCCGCGAGCTCGCCGTGAGAGCCGGCGGAGGGCTGTAGCGAGACGTGCGGCAGGCCAGAGACCTCCGAGAGTGCGTGCTGCAGATTCCACATCAGCTCCAGCGCGCCCTGGGCCCGCTCGGGGTCCTGCAGCGGATGCAGCCGGGCGTGACCCGGCAGCGCAGCCACGCGCTCGTGCAGGCGGGGGTTGTGCTTCATCGTGCACGAGCCAAGCGGGTAGAAGCCGGAGTCGAGGTCGAAGTTGCGCTTGGAGATGCCCACGTAGTGGCGCACGATCTCGGGCTCTGAAACCTCAGGCAAACGCGGCGCCTGTGAGCGACGAAAGCGCGCGGGGAGCAGCTCTGAGACGTCGACCCGCGGCACGTCCATGTCGGGGCACATGAACGCTCGGCGCCCAGGCGCGCCCTTCTGGAAGATCGTGCGTGCCGGCTCGCGCTGCAGCGGTGACGCCGTAGCGCCGCTGGCGCTCGCATGCAGATGGTGCGCCTCGATGGCAGGGTCCGCGTGCAAGTGGTTTTCGTCGATCGAGCTCACGCGGGCACGCTCATGCGGTGCGCCTGCGTGCTGTCACGCTCGGCCGCCACCGCGTCGCCGAGGACAGCCACCAGCTGGTCGATGTCCGCGCGAGTACGGCGCTCGGTGATCGCCACGAGCAGGACCCCGCGGTCCTGATCGCGTCCGCTGAGGGCATGTACGTCGACACCAGGGTTGACGCCATGCTGGGCACACCTGCGTCTGACGGCCGCGACGTCGGCGTCCAACTGCAGCGCGAACTCGCGAATCACCGGCTGCTCGTGGTGCTTCTCAACGCCGTCGAGCGCAGCCAGCTGCTCACGGGCGTAGTGGGTGCGGGCAAGCAGCAGCTCTCCCAGCTCGACGATGCCGCTGCGTCCGAGCCAGGCAAGATAGACAACCCCCGCGAGCGCGTTCAGCGCTTGGGCTGTGCAGATGTTGGACGTGGCTTTCTCGCGGCGGATGTGTTGCTCGCGAGTCTGCAGCGTAAGCACAAAGCCCCTGCGACCGTCGACATCGACCGTCTCCCCCGCGATCCGCCCCGGCATCCGTCGCAGATACTCCTCGCGCGCAGCGAACATGCCAAAGGACGGCCCACCGAAGTCGAGCCGGTTACCGAGCGACTGACCCTCGCCTACGGCCACGTCCACGCCGCACTCTCCGGGCGGCTTGAGAATGCCGAGCGTGATCGGATCCACCTGCGCGATCACCATTGGCACCTTCGCCGAGGGGTCCCCCCCAGCCGCTGCTGCCTTTGCGGCGGCGCTGAGCGCGGCTGCATCCTCGACCGCCCCATAGAAATTTGGCTGCGCGAATATCGCCGCGCTGATCTCGCTCCCACTCGCCGCGATCGCCTGCGCCCATGCCTCCGGGTCGGTGATGCCAGCGCGCAGCGGCACCTCCATGACCTCCGCCCCATAGCCATAAGCGTTGGTGCGCAGCGTCTGCAGCGAGTGCGGGTGTAGGCCGGCGCTGACAACGATCTTGTGTCCGCTGTTGTGGAGCTTTGCCATGTACCCGGCGGCCGCCACTGCCGAGGGGCCCTCATACACAGACGCATTGGATACAGGCAGGCCGGTCAGCTCGCAGATGGCGGTCTGGTACTCGAACATGACCTGCAAGCCACCCTGGGAGATCTCGGGCTGGTAAGGGGTGTAGGGCGTGAGGAACTCCGAGCGCTCCATCAGCATGTCGATCAGTGCTGGCACGTAATGGTCATACATCCCCGCGCCGAGAAAGCTCAGCTCGTCTTCGACGCTGGTATTGCGGGTAGCGAGCTCGCGCAGGTGCTCGTACACGTCCTGCTCGCTCTGTCCGTCGGGGAGCTCCAGCGCTCGACCCAGCCGCACGCCCGCGGGTATCTGGCGGTCAAAGATCTCCTGGAGCGAGCCAACCCCAATCGCCGCGAGCATCGCGTCCAGATCTGTGGGGGTAATGGCGGTATAGCGGCTCAAGAGCTCACGTCACGATAGAGGGTGGCTCGCGGCGATCCCGTGACGCGCGGCACGCAAGCTAGCCGGCGAGCGTGGCCGTGTAGGTGGCTACATCCATGAGCGCGTCGCGCTCGGAGGAATCGGACAGGCGTATCTTCACGAGCCAGCCCTCACCGTAGGGGTCCTCATTGATCATCGCCGGGTTATCAGCCAAAGCCTCGTTGACCTCCACGATCTCACCGGACAGCGGGGCGACAACGTCAGAGACAGCCTTCACGGACTCGACCTCCGCGTACGAAGAGTCCTTGACGAGCGTCGTGCCGACGGCCGGTGGGTCGAAGAAAACAACCTCTCCGAGCGCGTCCTGCGCATACCAGGTGATGCCCAACACCGCGTGCTCAGCATCATCCTCGGCGATGCGAGCCCAGTCGTGTTCGGGGTGATACAGCAGATCAAGGGGATAGCTGGTCTGGCTCATTTACGAGCCCTTTCTGTAGAGCGGCTTGTCCTTTACAACAGCGGGCCGCATCTTGCCACGAACGTCTATCTCGAGTTGGGTGCCGACAGCGGCGTGCCCGGCAGGCACATAGGCCATGCCGATACCGATGCCCAGACACGGCGAGAGCGTGCCGCTGGTGACCTCGCCACCACCGCTAATGGGGTTTCCTTGGCGGGCAATGCCGGGGCCCTCGAGCGCGAACGCGACGAGCTTCTCGGCCGGACCGCGCTCACGCACGGCACGCACAGCGTCCGCGCCGATGAAGTCTGTGTCCTCCTTGCAGCACCATCCCAGACCCGCTTCGATCGGCCCGCGATCGACGCTCAGATCGTTGCCGTAGAGGTGGAAGCAAACCTCCAGCCGCAACGTGTCGCGGGCGCCGAGCCCGGCGGGCACGCCACCGCGGCGCACGATCTCATCCCACAGCGCGGGGGCATACTCGGGCGCACACAGCAACTCGACGCCGTCCTCGCCGGTGTAGCCGGTGCCACAAACGAGCACTTCAACACCAGCCAGGCGACGCATTTCGGCGCGCATGCGCGCGGGCAGCGGCGCATCGGAAATCGCCTGCACTATCTCCCTCGCGAGCGGCCCCTGTACGGCAAGCATCGCCCACGCGTCGATCGCATCCTGGACCTGAACACCGTCGACAGCTTGGGCGTGGCGTTCGAACCAGGCGAGATCGCGCTCGTGGTTGGAGGCGTTGGTGACCGTCAGATATCGCTCGGCGTCGAGGCGATAGGTGAACAGATCGTCGAGCACGCCTCCGTCCTCGCGGCACAGCACCGAATACTGCGCACCGTCGGGGGCGATCTTGGCGACGTCGTTGGAGAGCAGGCATTGGAGCAACTCAAGCGCGCCGGGGCCGCTCGTTTCGATCTCGCCCATGTGCGAGACGTCGAACATCCCGCAGGTCTTGCGCACCGCCATGTGCTCGGGCCGCACACCCTCGTATTGCACGGGCATCTCCCAGCCGGCGAAGTCCACGAGCTTGGCACCAGCAGCAACATGGCGGTCGTACAAGGGCGTGCGGCGCAGAGCCGGTGGGGTCGTGGAGGACATGCGGCCCAGGCTAGCGTCAGCGGTGCTAGCTTGCGGGCGCGGCCGTGGGGCCTTGCAGAGCTTCGCCGACCTTGGCGATGATCGCGAGAACCTTGGGCAAGACCGTCGCCAGCGCCTGCTTTTCGGCCTCGGCGATCCGCCGCGCGATGCGCTTGTCAGCCGGGCTCTGGTAGCGCTTCAGCTTGTGCATGATCGCTTCCTGAGCACTTGCCGTGCGGCTCGAAAGCATCGACTCGCGCCCCAGGTAGGCAGCGGTCGTGGCGGAGACACCTTGAAAATCACTCGCGACCCACGCGCGCATGTCAGCGCAGAGGTCCGGCGTGGGGATCTCTGCCTGTTCGACTTCACCGATCGCGTAGACATGGACAAGCCGTGCCAAGCTGCGGTCGCTCCACCTCAGACGCTCAACGGAATGAGCAAACTGGCGATGGACCAAGCTTTCGGTGCGCTGCGCTACCCCGAACAGCGCGTCCTGAACCTCGTCGCTGATCTCGATCGCCGATTCGCTTGGTTTCTGGCCTGCCGACGGCGTCGGCTCTCGCGCGAGCACGCCCGGGCATTCCCGCTGCAGCTGCCCGCGAAGCGCTTCCATCGCCGCAAGCCCGGCGGCTAGGTCCTTGACTTCCGCGCGTGCCTGCCCCAGGTACGCCTGCAGGTAGGCCTGCGTCACGCTCGTATCGCCCGAGCTCGCCTGCGTGGCCGCCGTCGGCAGCGCCAGCGTCACGACCGCGATCAGCGCAGCCGCGCGTGCGCCCGAGGGAACCATGCGCACAAGTCTGACAGCAGCTGCAGACGCTGCTAGCGCAGGAACGGCGGCACGTCGATGTCCTCGTCGGAGATCTCCAGGCTGGAGCGCTGGCGATCTGAGATGCGGGGATTGCGGTCCGGACGCGTACTCGCGCCTGGGGCGCGGCGAGCGCTGGTGCGGCTGCCTGCACGATGGTCAAAGCCGGTACCGATCACGGTCACCCGGACATCGTCGGACATGCTCTCGTCGATCACCGCACCGAAGATGATGTTCGCGTTCGGGTCCGCCTCGTTCTGGATTATCTCAGCGGCGTCGTTGACCTCGAACAGGCCCAGATCTTTGCCGCCGGTGATGTTCAGCAGGATGCCCGTGGCACCGTCGACGGACTCTTCCAACAGCGGCGAGGAGATCGCCGCTCTGGCCGCGTCGGCTGCGCGACTCTCGCCGCTGGCCGTGCCGATGCCCATCAGCGCAGAGCCGGCGTCAGCCATGATCGTGCGGACGTCGGCGAAGTCGAGGTTGATCAGGCCGGGGATCGTGATCAGGTCGGTAATTCCCTGAACGCCCTGGCGCAGCACGTTGTCGGCCTCGCGGAAGGCGTCGAGCATCGACGTGCGCCGCTCGACCACCGCCAACAGCTTCTCGTTGGGAATCACGATCAGCGTATCCACGACCTCGCGCAGGCGCTCGATGCCCTCGGTCGCCTGACGACCGCGCTGGGAACCCTCGAAGTCGAATGGGCGTGTGACCACACCGACGGTCAGCGCGCCGATCTCGTTCTTGGCGATCTCCGCGATCACCGGCGCCGCGCCCGTGCCGGTACCGCCTCCCTCGCCAGCGGTGACAAACACCATGTCCGCGCCCTTCAGCGCCTCCTTGATGTCGTCGCGTGACTCCGACGCGGAGGCGAGACCGACGTCAGGGTTGGCGCCCGCGCCGAGCCCCTTGGTCGACTCGTGGCCGATATTCAGCTTGATGTCGGCGTCGCACATGGCGAGCGCCTGAGCGTCTGTGTTGGCTGCGATGAACTCGACACCGCGTAGACCAGCATCGACCATGCGGCTGACGGCGTTCGTGCCGCCGCCTCCAACACCCACGACCTTGATGACTGCTAGGTAGCTTCCGCCACTCTCCATGATGTTCCCGTCCGAAGCCTTCAGTAGGAATTTAGGGTTCGCAGCATACCGATCGCCGAACCGCCGGGTTGTGCACGTTATGCAGGGAACTTCGCCCTGTCAACGAAGGCGACAAGTCTCGCAACATTCATTGCAGATCGCCCGACTCTCGACCACTGCATGAGGATCGATCCTCGGAGGCTTTCAAGCTCAGGTAGAGGTTGATGGTTCTAGCCACCGGTCGCCGGACCCGTTTCGCTCGCCCCAGCTTCGGCGCCGGCTTCGCTTTCCGCCCCTGTGCTGGGTTCACTTTCGGTCCCTTCACCAGACGATGCCGACGAGGAGCCAGCGGCAGTTTCTGCCGCTGCACTGCCTGCGGGCGGTTCCCCCGAACTGGAGACCGCTGTGCCATTCGTGAGGCCCGCGGCAAGTGAAGCGATTGTCGATTCGGTGTTGGCAACCGGTTCGCCGGTGGCGGTGGCAGTGTTTGCGCTCGCGCTGGGAGGCAACACGCCTGCGGGGAATCCTGCTGCTGGGTGTCCCGGTACTCGCACGTCGACATAGGAAGCACCAGCAGAGCTCGAGTCCGCAAGCACGCGAGCGAGCGACAGCCACTTCGCGTGCGGG
>Ga0209624_10000759_pt1 | contig 27714 bp, 23 predicted proteins | sample JacPinW_OM2H0_O1_FD_188565 | JGI IMG/M metagenome (GOLD analysis project Ga0209624, IMG submission 188565) | Forest soil microbial communities from Algoma, Ontario, Canada - Jack Pine, Ontario site 1_JW_OM2H0_O1 (SPAdes) (version 2) | ecosystem: Environmental > Terrestrial > Soil > Boreal...
CACGATCACCGCGAGCTCAAAGGCGTAGGTGGGATCGTAGGCGACGCAATTCGGAATCGCGGTCATGACCAGCTGACTGTGACCGTCTTGATGCTGCAGACCCTCGCCGGCGAGCGTGGTACGCCCGGCGGTACCGCCCACCAGAAAGCCCCGGGCGCGGCTGTCGCCCGCCGCCCACATGAAATCGCCGACGCGCTGGAATCCGAACATGGAGTAATAAATATAAAAGGGCACCATGTTGACGCCGTGATTCGAGTACGCCGTCGCTGCGGCGAGCCAGGAACACAGGCTGCCCGCCTCGTTGATGCCCTCCTCGAGAATCTGACCCTGCTTGTCCTCCCGGTAGAACATCAGCTGTTCGGCGTCCTGCGGCGTGTACAGCTGCCCAACCGACGAATAAATGCCGATCTGGCGAAACATCCCTTCCATGCCGAAGGTGCGCGCTTCATCGGGGACGATGGGCACGATGTGCTTGCCGATGTTCTTGTCCTTGACCAGGGCGGTGAGCATGCGCACCAGCGCCATGGTGGTGGAGATTTCCCGATCTCCCGTACCCTCGAGCAGCGAGCTGAACGCCTCCAGCGGCGGCACGACCAGGGGCGGCGCGGCCGAGTTGCGCGCCGGCAGGTAGCCGCCGAGAACGGCGCGGCGACCCTTGAGGTATTCCAACTCTTCGCTGTCCGCGGCGGGCTTGCGGAACGTCAGACCCGCGATCTCCTCGTCGGTGATCTGGATATTGAAGCGGTCGCGAACCGCCTTGAGATCCTCATCGCCGAGCTTTTTCTGCTGGTGCGCGACGTTCAAACCTTCGCCCGCCTTGCCCATGCCGAATCCTTTGACGGTTTTCGCCAAAATCACGGTGGGCCCTCCCTTGAACGCGGCGGCGGAGGCGTAGGCGGCATACACCTTCTGCGGATCATGGCCGCCGCGATTCAGGCGCCAGATCTCCTCATCCGACATGTTGGCGACCATCTCCTTGAGCTCGGGGTACTTGCCGAAGAAATGTTCGCGCGTGTAGGCGCCGCCCTTGGATTTGAAATTCTGGTATTCGCCGTCCACGCACTCTTCCATCAAGCGCTTGAGCAGTCCCTTGTGATCGCGCTCGAGCAGCGGGTCCCAGCGCGATCCCCACAGCACCTTGATGACGTTCCAGCCCGCGCCGAGGAACGCGGCCTCGAGCTCTTGTATGATCTTGCCGTTGCCGCGCACCGGACCGTCCAGCCGCTGCAGATTGCAGTTGATCACGAAGATGAGATTGTCGAGCTTCTCGCGCACCGGCATGGTGAGCGCGCCCATCGATTCGGGCTCGTCCATTTCGCCGTCGCCCAGGAACGCCCAAACCTTGCGGTCGGACGGCGGAACGATGCCGCGATGCTCGAGGTAGCGCACGAAGCGCGCCTGGAAAATAGCCGTCATCGGCCCCAGTCCCATCGATACGGTGGGGAACTGCCAGAAATCCGGCATGAGCCAGGGATGCGGATACGAGGACAACCCGCCGCCTTTGACTTCCTGGCGAAAGCGCAGCAGCTGGCTTTCGTCCAAGCGGCCTTCGAGGTAGGCGCGCGCGTAGATTCCGGGGCTCGAATGACCCTGCATGAAGATCATGTCGCCGGGATGCGAGGCGCTCTTGGCCCGCCAAAAATGATTGAATCCGACTTCGTAGAGCGTGGCGGCGGACGCGTATGAGGCGATGTGTCCGCCGTATTCCGAATTCAGGCGATTCGCCTGCACCACCATGGCGAGCGCATTCCAGCGGATGTAGGCCTCATTGCGCCGCTCCAGGGACCGGTCGCCCGGATAGTCCGGCTCCTGCGCCTTGGAGATGGTATTCAGATACGCCGTGTTCGGCTTGAAGGGCAGATACGCGCCGGAACGGCGCGTGAAGTCCACCAGTTTTTCGAGCAGAAAGTGCGCGCGTTCCGGCCCCTGAGCGCGCATGACCGAATCGATGGATTCCAGCCACTCCTGCGTCTCGACGGGATCAATGTCTTCGAACGGCGATTGTTGAGTCATAAATGCACACGCCCACGTGTCCTGTTAAGATGGCAGGCACGTTACAGCGCCCATGCGCCGACTGCCAACGTTATCTCGATTTCCGAACTGTTGGCGCTATCTTCGGGGTTTGGTTTTTCACGGTCAAGCAAGGGATAGGCTTGCGGTTTCACGATATGCCCACTCGCTTGCCCTTCGACCAACTGCTAGTGCCCGTGCGCCAAATCGGCGCGCGGATTACCGCATCGTTGCTCGCGCGCTATTCCAGCGCCCTGGTGTTCTTGCCGCTCGCCCCGACCGAAGCCGACTGGAAGGCGTTGCCGCACGGCGCGGTGCTGCGCGGTCTGTACGCGCGCAAGGTGCGCAAAGCCGGCGATTGCTTTCACTTGCGGGTCGGGGCGCGTGCGCAGACGCTTCTGATCGTCGCATGCCTCGCCGACGACGCGAGCGCATTCGAGCGCCTGCAGGCGGCGGGCAAGCTCGCGCGCAGCGCCCTGGACGGCGAGCCGGAGACGCTGCTGGTGTGGCAGCAGGGCTGCAAGATCGGCGCCGCGAACGCCACGGTCAGCGCCGCGATCGCCGCACTGCAGGCCGGCGCGTTTCGCTTCGCAACGTTCAAGAGCAAGCCCAAATCGCGCGATCAGCTGCAGCGCATCGACATCGCATCGATGCGGACGATGGCCGATCTCGATGTCACGCTCGCAACCTCCGCCGGGAACAACCTGGCGCGCTGGCTGACCGCGCTGCCGCCCAACACCCTCGACGCGCGCGGTTATCGCCGCCTGATCGAGGCGCTGTCCAAGCGCCTGAAGTTGGGCTTCAAATTCTACGGCGAGGGCGCCCTGAGGCGGCTCGGCGCCGGCGCATTTCTCGCGGTCTCGCAGGGCAACGGCACACGAGATGCCGGAATCGCGCGCCTGACCTATCGTCCGCGCGGCGCGGCGGCACCCGCCTTGAGCCTCGTGGGCAAGGGAATTTGCTTCGATACGGGCGGCACGAACTTGAAGCCGCACAAGAGCATGTTGGACATGCACACCGACATGGAAGGCAGCGCCGTCGCGCTCGGCAGCCTGTACGCGCTGCATGCGCTGCGCTCGCCCGCGCCGGTGGATTGCTGGCTCGCGATCACCGAGAACCGCATCGGTCCGCTCGCCTACAAGCCGCAGGATGTGGTGCGCGCCCACAACGGCACGACCATTCAAGTGATTCACACCGACGCGGAGGGCCGCATGGTGCTTGCGGACACGCTGTCTCTTGCGGCCGCGCGCAAACCGCGCGCCATCATCGATTATGCGACGCTGACGGGTGCCTGCGTGTATGCGCTCACCGAGCGCTACAGCGGCGCGTTCACCAACCGGCCGGAAGCGCGCGAACTGATCGAGGCCGCCGGCACCAGCAGCGGCGAGCGCGTGTGGTGCTTTCCCATGGACGCCGACTTCGACACCGACATCGAGAGCCAGGTCGCCGATCTCATGCAGTGTGCGGCCGACGGCAAGGGCGACCACATCCTTGCGGCGCGATTTTTGAGCCGGTTCGTGCCCAAGGATATCGCCTGGCTGCACCTCGATCTCGCGGCGGGATCGCGTCACGGCGGCCTCGCCCACATCGCCACGGAAATCACCGGGTTCGGCGTGCGCTACACCGTCGATCTGGCGCGCCGCGGGTGGCCGCCGGTGGCGCCGTCGCCGCGAACTGCGTCGGCGCGCAAATGAACACCTTGACGCTGCGGCGCCCCGACGACTGGCACGTACATCTGCGCGACGGCGCCGCACTCGCCTCCGTCGTGAAATTCACCGCGGAGCGATTCGGCCGCGCCATCGTGATGCCCAACTTGAAGCCGCCGGTCACGACGGTGGCATCGGCGCGCGCCTATCGCGAGCGAATCGTGGCGGCGCTGCCGGCGGGCGCGAGTTTCGAACCGCTGCTGACCTTGTATCTCACGAACACCACGCCGCCGGAGGAGATCGACCGCGCCAAAGCCTGCGGATTCATCCACGGGATCAAGCTCTACCCCGCGGGTGCGACCACGCACTCGGACGCGGGAGTCACGGACATCGCGAAAGTGGACCGGGTTCTCGCGCGCATGGAGGAATCCGGCATGCCCCTGCTCGTGCACGGCGAATCTCCGCTGCCCGAAGTGGATGTATTCGACCGTGAATCGCATTTCATCGAGTCGGTGCTCGGGCCCCTCGTCGAGCGCTTTCCGCGCCTGCGCGTGGTGTTCGAGCACATCACCACGTCGCGCGCGGTTGAATTCGTCGAGGGCGCAAGGTCCGGGGTCGCCGCCACCATCACGCCCCAGCATCTGCTGCACAACCGAAATGCGATTTTTTCGGGCGGCATCAGGCCGCACTACTACTGTCTGCCGATCTTGAAGCGCGAACGCGACCGGCTGGCGCTCATCGGCGCCGCGACCGGCGGCAGCCCGAAATTTTTTCTCGGCACCGACAGCGCGCCTCATGAGCGGTCGGCCAAGGAGAACGCCTGCGGCTGCGCCGGCATGTTCACGGCCCACGCCGCGGTCGAACTCTACGCCGAGGCCTTCGAGTCGGTGGGCCGGCTCGACCGCCTCGAGGCCTTCGCCAGCCACTTCGGCGCCGATTTCTACGGCCTGCCGCGGCACGATGACACGATTACTTTGGTCAAGGAGCCCTGGGTGCCCCCCAAAGCCTACGATTTCGGCGATGGCACGCTCGTGCCCTATCGCAGCGGTGAAACCATTGCATGGCGGCTCGCCGCGGCTGGGGTGCGTGCATGACGCAGATCCCTCCGATCACCTTCGCCACGCGCTTTCGAGGCTTTCTGCCCGTGGTGATCGACGTCGAGACCGGCGGCTTCAATTCGCAAACCGACGCCCTGCTCGAAATCGCCGCGGTCTTCATCGAGATGCGCAGCGACGGGACCCTGGCGCGCGGCGAGACGATCCGCTACCACGTCATCCCGTTTCCCGGCGCCAACATGGAAGCGGCGTCGCTGGCCGTGAACGGAATCGATCCCCATCATCCCCTGCGCCCCGCCATTCCCGAAGAGGATGCGCTGCAGCGCATCTTCCGCGAAGTCCGCACTGCCATTCGCACCGCGGATTGCACGCGCGCAGTGCTGGTCGGGCACAACGCTTTTTTCGATTTGAATTTCTTGAACGCCGCCGTGGCTCGCGCCCAGGTCAAGCGCAACCCCTTCCATCCCTTCTCCAGCTTCGATACCGCCACGTTGGGCGGCGTCGCATTCGGCCAGACGGTATTGATGCGGGCGACGCTCGCGGCGGGCCTGGAGTGGGACACCGCCTCGGCGCATTCGGCGGCCTATGACGCCGAGCGCACCGCCGATCTGTTCTGCATGGTGTGCAATCAGTTTCAGGGGGTGTTCGACGCCAGCCGCCGTCGTCTGGCCGCGATGGGACCGCTGCAGATCGAACCCTCGGCTTCCGAGGAGCCTACAGCCTCCGACGAGCCCTGAGGGCCCGGCCGGGGGTCAGGCCGGGACGGCGCCGGCTTCCGCCAGCAACTGCTGCAATTCGCCGCTCTTGTACATGTCGATGGTGATGTCGCAGCCGCCGACGAGCTCGCCGTTGACGTAGAGCTGCGGGAAAGTCGGCCAATTCGAATAGGTCTTCAGGGCCTCGCGCACCTCCGGATCCTCGAAAATATTCACGTGCGCAAACTTCGCCTTGCAGGCGCGTAAAGCACCGACGGTCTGCGCCGAAAATCCGCACTGCGGAAAATCGGGGGTGCCCTTCATGTACAGGACCACCGGCGCGGCCGCGAGCTGGCTCTTGATCCTCTCAATAGCGTTCATTCGACAGTCTCCAAATTGATTCCTTGGACTACGATAGCAGCCTTTGGCGTCCCGCGCGGCCCCTAAGCGCCGATGCGGCTCGGGGGGAAGCGGCAAGCCTTAGGTCTCGTTGAATTATTGGGGTTGCTCCCCTATTCTTCCAGGCCGCCGCAGTGCAAGATCCGCGCAGCGGCGCCGCCCGCCGCGATTGGGGGGCCGCCGGACCCGACAGACCAACATTAAGGGGATAGTGCATGAACCCGTTAACAACCGTGAAGTGGCCTCTCATCCTGGGCTTCGTGCTCGCCATCGCCATAGCCGCCTTGGTCGGGGGCGGATTCAGCTTCAACGCCGCAACCCTGGCCAGCCTCACTCGCTGGCTGCACATCGTGTTCGGGGTGTTCTGGATTGGCCTGCTGTACTACTTCAACGCCGTGCAGACGCCCGCCATGGCCGTGGCCGCGGCGGACAAGGGCGGTCCCGGCGGCGCCGGCATCAACAAATATGTCGCGCCGAGGGCCCTGCTGTGGTTTCGCTGGTCCGCCCTCGGCACCTGGCTGATGGGCGCCTGGCTCCTGTCGCAAACCCACGGCCGCTTCATCAACACCTTCACCTTCGGCCTGCTGGAGCAGCCCGTATCCCACTCCAATGTCATCATGGGGTTCGGCGCCTGGTTCGGCACCATCATGCTGTTCAATGTCTGGGGGCTCATATGGCCCAACCAAAAGAAAATCCTAGGAATAGTTCCCGCCACCGACGAGGAGAAGGCGGCGGCGCGCAAGACCGCCCTGTACGCGTCGCGCATCAATTTCCTGCTCTCCATCCCCATGCTCATGTGCATGATCGGCCCGTCGCACGGCCTGCCCCTCTAGTCAGCGGGATCGACGTGCGGCCGTCCGTGCCGGTTCCCGCCGACCTGCCGCAACAGGTCGCGGGCGCCCTCGCTGAGGACATCGGCAGCGGCGATTTGACGGCGGCGCTCATCCCCGCGGATCGGCCGGGCCGCGCCGAGGTGATCACGCGCGAATCGACCATTGTCTGCGGCGTGCCCTATGTCGAGGCCGCGTTCAGCCAAGTCGACGCGCGCGCCCGGATCAGATGGCACATCGCCGAGGGTGACTCCGTCGCCGCCGGCCAGCTGCTGTTCGAGGTGGACGGTCCGGCGCGCTCGCTGCTCACGGCCGAGCGCACGGCGCTCAACTTTCTGCAGCTACTCTGCGGCACGGCCACGGCGACGCACTCCTATGCGTCGCTGCTCGAAGGCACGAATTGCCGGCTGCTCGACACCCGCAAGACCATTCCCGGATTGCGCACGGCGCAGAAGTACGCGGTACGCGTCGGAGGCGGCCACAATCACCGCATGGGATTGTTCGATGGAATTCTCATCAAGGAAAATCACATCATGGCCGCCGGCTCGATCGCGGGCGCGGTGGACGCGGCCAGGCGCGGCGGCGCGCGCGTCCCGGTGGAGGTCGAGGTCGAGAATCTGTCCGAACTGCGCCAGGCCATCGACGCGGGCGCCGACATTGCCCTGCTCGATGAGTTCCCGCTGCCCTTGATGCGCGAGGCGGTGGCCGAGAATGCCGGCGCCCTGCGGCCGCTGAAGCTCGAGGCCTCCGGCGGCATCACGGCCGCTACGCTTCGCGAAATCGCCGAGACCGGCGTCGACTTCATCTCGGTCGGCAGCATCACCAAGCACGTGCGCGCGATCGACCTGTCGATGCGCTTCCAGTACGTCGCCTAGACTCCTCGTCGCCTGCTTCCCGGAGTAGGCGCCTCAGGCGCTGTTGGCGGCCTTGAGTACGCGCTGCGGCTGCGACACGCCGTAGCCTTGCGCGTAGTCGACACCGAGGCTCTGCAGCATGTTGATGATTTCCTGATTCTCGGCGAACTCGGCGATGGTTTGCTTGCCGGTAAGGTGCCCGATTTCATTGATCGAGCGCACCATTTCACGGTCGATGGGATCGTGCAGAATCTCTTTGACGAAGCTGCCGTCGATCTTCAGGTAATCGACCGGGAAATGCTTGAGATAGCCGAACGACGATAGGCCGGTGCCGAAATCGTCGAGCGCGAACTTGCAGCCCAGTTCCTTCAGCGCCTGAATGAAGCGATTCGCCTGCGAGAAGCTCGCGATGGCCGCCGTCTCGGTGATCTCGAAGCAGATCTTGCTGGCGTCCAGGCCGCTGCGGTGAAATTGATCGATGACATAGGGCAGGAACTTGTCGTCGCCCAGGCTTTGGCCCGAAAGATTGATGGAGCACATGGTGAGCTTCTCGCGCTCATCGGCTTCGGAAACCAGCCAGCGAAATGCATTCTCGATCACCCAGCGATCGATGCTCGGCGTGATGCCGTAGCGCTCGGCGGCCGTCATGAACTGGTCGGGCGCGACGATCTTGCCCGCCTCGTCGCGCATGCGCAGCAGGAGCTCGTAGTGCGCGCCCGTTTCGACGGTCTGCAGCGGCAGAATGGTCTGCCTGAACATCTCGAAGCGGCCCTCTTCCAGGGCGTTGTTGATGCGCGCCGCCCACTGCATTTCGCGGCGCCGGCGCATCAGGTCGATGTCGTTTTCCTCGAAGCTGTGAACGCGGTTGCGGCCCGCCTCCTTGGCCGCCTGGCAGGCGCTGTCCGCCGCGGAGAGCACCGAGGCCACATCGGCGTTGTCGGCGGAAATCGGCACGACGCCGATGCTCGCGCCCAGGCGGAAGGTGCGCTCTTCCCAGGTGAACTTGAAATTGCGCACCGCTTCGCGCAGCGCTTCGGCCGTGCGCATGGCCTCATCCAGCGAGCAGCTCTCGAGAAGAATCCCGAATTCATCGCCGCCCAGACGGGCGAGCGTGTCGCGCCAGCGGACTTTGGACTTGAGCAGCGCTCCGACCTGGCCGAGCAGCGCGTCCCCGGCGCTGTGCCCGCAGGTATCGTTGACGATCTTGAACTGATCCAAGTCGAGGCAGCACAGCGCGTAGGACGTCTCGCGCGCCTTGGCGCTCTTCAGCGCCCGCTCCATGCGGTTCTCGAATTCGCGGCGATTCACCAGCCCCGTCAACACGTCGTGGCTGGCGTGATAGGAGAGACGCCGGTTCAGCTCGCGCGCTTCGCTCACGTCGTGGAATACGAGCACGCCGCCCGAGACCGCGCCGCTGCCGTCGCGAATGGGCGATGCGGTGCTCTCGACGTAGATTTCATTGCCGTCGCGGCGAATCAGCAGCATCGGCCGGACCGATTTGATCGACCGGGTGCGGCGGATGGCCACCGCCAGGGGATTCTCCAGCGGCTCGCAGGTTTCCTCGTGAAAGGCGCGAAAAATCTCCTCGATGGCGCGGCCCTGGCTGTCCTCCAGGCGCCATCCGGTCAGTGCCTCCGCCACCGGATTGAGGTAGTCGATCACCCCTTTGGCGTCCGTGGTGATGACGCCGTCGCCGATGCTCTGCAGGGTGATCTGCGCGCTCTCTTTCTCGCGAAACAGCGCCTCCTCGTACAGTTTGCGCTCGGTGATATCGAGTTCGACGCCGACCAGGCGCAGCAGCCGGCCCTTGTCGTCCACCTTGGCCTTGGCGCGGCTGATCACCCAGCGCCATTCGCCGGTGGCATGCCGCATGCGGTGCAGGCTCTCGAACAACGGTGTCTTGCCTGCCACATGGTCGCGGATGGCCGCCTGCACCCGCGACATGTCGTCCGAGTGCACCAGGGTGCGCCAGTCCGGGGCCTGGCCGACATCGGCTTCGTCGTACCCCAGCATCGCCTTCCAGCGCGGCGACAGGTATACGCGATTGTTGAGGGTGTCGAAGTCCCATAAGCCGTCGTTGGCGCTGTACAGAGCAAGTTCGTTGCGCTCTTCCAAATCGCGCAGATGGCGCTGAATTTCAATGCGTTCGAGGCCCGTCGCAAGGCTGCTGCCGACCAGCTTCATCAGCAGATGCAGCTGCACTTCCCAGTTCTCGCGCGGCTGAGCGCCCGCGATGCCGAGCAGTCCGGCCGGCCGCCCTTCGATGAAATAGCCGATGAGCAGCACCGAACCGATTCCAAGATGATTCCACAGCGCCGCGTCCTCGCCCTGGTCGCCGCGGGGCTTGCCGGTATCGCGCAGCTCCGATACCCGCAGCGGCGCGAGACGCGATTGCAGCCACGGCATTGAGTCCAGGGACTGGCCCCGCAGCTGCTCCGGGTTGCCGGTGGCGAGCATGCCGCGCGCCACTTGAATGTCGCTGAATTGCCCGGAGTCCGCATCGAGATGCAGGTGAAAGGCGGCATCGACGCGCGTGGCTTCGCGCAGCAGTTCCAGATTGGCGCCGATGACCTCGGCCGCAGTGAGTGCGGTCATGGATTGGAAATCGACCGCGATCTTGGTGCAGATCACATCGAGACCGACCGCGGGGCGAGTACCGCGCTTCGGCCACGTCTGAGGAGACAATATGTCCGAGGCGGTCAGGTCTGGATGTCGGGGATCGTGGGGTGCTATTGCCATGCGCCTTCGGAGGTCCCGGAGAAAATGTTGCGGTTATAGATCAACAGTTTGCCACCGGATTCAAGCTAAAAACCGAATGCGTCACACAGTTCCTTTCATTCGGGTACGTACATCTACACCTGGATTCTCGCATAAGTTGTAAGGAATACAAGCTAAGCAGTTGTATTGTTAGGTCTTACTGAGAACCCCCAACTTGAGAGCGCTATCGGCCTCCTCGAATAAGGCGCGCAACCGGTTCTCCATGTCCAACTGTAGGCGCTCGAGCCCCGCGGCATCCAGGCCCTTGGGAACATAGACCGGCTCCCCGACCGCGATCGCGATCCTCGAGAAAGGCCAGGGAATCACGAAGCGATCCCACTTGATCTTCAGGGCGCGCGAAGCGGCGTAGCTCAAGGGGATCATGGGCCGCCCCGACAGTTGGGCGAGCAGCACGGCGCCGGGCTTGAACTTCCAGGGAGGACCGCGCGGACCATCCGGCGTGATCGCCGGCGACACCGCCTCGCGGGCCAACGCCTGATAGTAGTCGCGCAGAGCTCGGGCGCCGGTGTGCGTGGAGGAGCCGCGGATCACCTCGCCGCCCAGATTCCGCACGATCATCGCCCCGATCTCCCCGTCGACCGAGGGCGAGATCAGGAAGCCCAATTTCAATCCCGCGCCGCGCTGATCGAGCAGGTGTTTGACGCAAAATAACGTGTGTTGATGCCAGTACACGGGGATGAACGAGGGCGCGCGCTCGAGCGCCGCCGCAATATGCTGCGCGCCCGACACCTTGCCGATGCGCGACCACCGCCACACCAATCTCACCAGCGACAAACCCACCGGCACGAGGATTTTGTACAGGAACAAACGGCCGCGAGTCAGGCGCCTGCCGGAGCGGGTTTGCTGTTCATAAATGGTATTGCGAAGGCCGCCACCGGGATTTTCTTCCACGACCGGCATTGTAACCGCGGCGAGCGACATGGGTGCGCTCCCCAAACCGCCGCGCCGCATGGCTACGTTACAATAGGCCGATGCAAGCCCTAACACTGCCCCCAGGCCCGACCGAGGGCTTCGATCTCGGCGGCAGCGATGAGACCCTCGCGCGCCTGCGCCGCTATTTCGCCGAATTCGGCGACATCTATCGGGTCTTCGCCCCGGGCCGAGGCGTGTACAACTACGTCATCAATCACCCCGACGACATCAAGCGGGTTTTGCTGTCGAACCATCGCAATTACACCAAGGGCGAAGGGATGGATCGGGTCAAGATCCTGCTCGGCAACGGCCTCATGACCAGCGAGGGCGATTTTTGGCGCAAGCAGCGGCGCATGATGCAGCCCTCGTTTCATCGCCGCGTCATCGACCAGTTCAGCGCCTTGATCCGCGAAGTCAACGACAAGTTCGCGGCACGTTGGGCGGACCGTGCGGCGCGCGGCGAGGCCGTCAATATGAGCGACGATGCCAGCGAGCTGACCCTGGAAATCGTGCTGCGCTCGATATTCGGCCACGATTTGGAGCGGCTGGAAAAGCAGCTCGGCGCCAATCCCTTCGAGGTGGTCGCGAAGGAACAGAACCGCGATTTGAAATTCGCGTTCCGGTTTCGCTCGCTGACCAAGCTGGTGGCGGAGCTCATCGACCGCCGGCGCCGCCTCCCCGAGGAGCATTTCGATTTCCTCGCCATGTTGATGGCGACCCGCGACCGCGAGACCGGCCAGGCCATGAGCGACAAGGAGCTGATCGACGAAGTGCTGACTCTCATCGTCGCCGGGCACGAGACCACCGCCGCGGCACTGACCTGGACCTGGTACCTCATCAGTCAGCATCCGGACGCTCAACGCGAACTGCAGGCCGAAGCCGACCGTATCGCATCCGATCAGACGCTGGGCCTCGACGCCGCCGAATCGCTGCAGTTCACGCATCAAGTGGTGCAGGAAGCGCTGCGGTTGTATCCACCGGGTTGGCTCATCACCCGGCGCACTCTCGAGGCGGACGAGCTCGGCGGCTACCCCGTGGGTCCCCGCACGGATGTGTTCATCAGTCCGTACATGCTGCACCGGCATCCGGCCTTCTGGAGCGAGCCGGAGGAGTTTCGACCGGATCGTTTCGCGGGTGCCGATGCAGAAGAGCGGCACCGATTCGCCTACATTCCCTTCGCGGTCGGCCCGCGGCATTGCATCGGCGAGAGCATGGCCATGTTCGAGATGCTGGTGCATGTTGCCGGCATGTCGCGCCGCTTCCACCTGACCCGCGCGGGCAACGAGCCCATTGAACTCGAGGCGCAGATCAATCTGCGGCCCCGTTCCAACCTCATGATGAAAGTGAATCCTCGATGAATGATCCAAGCCTGCTCGCGAGTTACACCACCCTGGTCGACGTCCTCGAGAGCAACCGCGGCGTCGACCGCGCCGTCACCTACGTCGAGGGTGAGAACTCCGAGCGGCGGGTGCCCTACGGCGACATCCACCTGCGGGCGCTCGGCATCCTGTACCACCTGCAGGCCATGGGTGCGCAGCGCGGCGACAAGATGATCATCTTTTTGAGCAACAACGAGCAGTTCCTCGACGGCTTCTGGGCGGCGGTCTGCGGCGGTATCACACCGGTGCCGCTGGCCGTCGGCATCAGCGACGAGCACCGGCACAAGCTGCTGCGCGTGGCGCGCAAACTCGGCAAGCCCTTGCTGTATACCGACGCCAAGAGCCTCGAGCGCCTCGGGGCCCTTGCGGCCGAAGTGGGCGAGTCCGCCGTGTTCGAGGATCTCAAGGCGCGCAGCTTCCTGGTCGAATCCATCACCGACATATCGCGCCCGGGCAAGCTGCAGCGGCCATCGCCGGAGGACCTGGCCTTCATTCAATTCTCTTCGGGTTCTACCAGCGAACCCAAGGGCGTCATGCTCACCCACGGCAATCTGATCGCCAATGCGCAGGGTGCGACCGCCGTCGGCAAGTACAACGATGAAGACGTGACGTTGAGCTGGATGCCCCTGACGCACGACATGGGATTGATCGGGTTCTATTTGATTCAATTCGCCAATCGCGCGCACATCAACCTCATGCCGACCGAGCTGTTCGTGCGCCGTCCGCTGCTGTGGCTGCAGGTCGCTTCCAAGAAGCGCGCCACCCTCACCTGTTCGCCGAACTTCGGGTACCGGCATTTCTTGAAGGTGTTGGGAGACCGCCGCCTCGAGGGAGTCGATTTGTCTGCGATCCGCCAGATCTACAACGGGGCCGAACCCATTTCAGTGGGGCTGTGCAACGAGTTCATGAGCGCGCTGGCCTACACCGGGCTCAAGCATACGGCCATGTACCCGGTCTATGGCCTCGCGGAAGCCTCACTGGCGGTGGCGTTTCCGGAGCCCGGGCTCGACTATCGCTGGATTCGCGTGAACCGGCACAAACTCGGGGTGGGTGGGGCGGTCGAACTCAATCCCGCCGACGCGCGCGATGCGCTCGAACTGGTGTGCGTCGGGCGCACGGTGCCGAACAGCGAGCTGCGCATCGCGGACGCTTCGCGCGCCGCCCTGCCCGAGGGTTGTGTCGGGCACATCTTGATTCGCGGCCCCAATGTGACGAGCGGCTATTTCGGCGACCCGGAGGCGACCGCACAGGCCATCGGGGCCGACGGCTGGGTGGATACCGGCGATCTGGGCTTCCTGCACGAGGGCTCGCTCTACATCGCGGGCCGCAGCAAGGAAATCATCTTCGTCAACGGCCAGAACTACTACCCCTACGACTTGGAGAACATCGCGCAACGGGCGCCCGGCCTCGACCTCAACAAGGTGGTGGCCGCGGGAGTCGCGCGCCCCGGATCCCAGGGAGAGGAGCTGGTGGTGTTCGTGCTCCATCGCGGCAGCATGCAGGAGTTTCTGCCCACCGCCGCCGCCGTCAGCCGCCTGATCAATGAACACACCGGCCTCGAGGTCGCTTCAGTCATCCCGACCAAGCGGATCCCCAAGACCACCAGCGGCAAGGTACAGCGGCACCTATTGGAAACGGCCTACGTGGACGGTGAATTCGACACGGAACTCGAGGAGCTCCGGTCGCTGCGCGATTCGCAGGCGGGGGCGGCCGCAGTATCGGGCACCGAGCTCGAAACGCGCCTGCAGTCGATTTGCGAAACGGCATTGCCGGGCAAGAGAATCGACGTCCACGACAATTTATTCGACATCGGCGCAAGCTCGCTCAAGCTGATCGAGATTCACGAAAATGTCGACCGCGAATTCCCGGGGCTCATCGACCTGACCGAGCTGTTCGATCATCCGACCATCGCAGAACTCGCGAAACACTTGGAGAGCAAGCTCAAGACACCGCCGCCGGCCTAGCCGCGGAGCTCGGGACCGAGGACTCGGGCTGCGCCCAGCGCGCCGGCCGTCAATCGGCGCCGTACAGCGGCTTCTTCAGCCGCCAGCGGCGATACGACCAGAGCCAGTCGGCCGGCCGGTCGAGCACATCGATTTCGCAGGCGCGCGCGTAACGCTCCGTTACCGTGTTGGGCGGGGTGGTTTCGCGCCCATCCCACAAGGGCTTGAGCTGCACCGCATAGTAGCCGCGCCTGACACGGCGCACCCCCACATAGAGCACGGGCAGGCGAGTCGCGCGCGCGATTTGCTCGGCGCCGATGTAGAAGGCCGTGTCCTGCCCGAGGAATTGCGTCCAGTAACGCTTATCCGTCGACACCGGCGCCTGATCCGCGTTCATGGCCACCGCGCGTACGATCCCCCGCCGCTTGAGAAAATCCGTCAAAAGTTCCTTCGCCGGCACCAGCCGGGCACCGAAGCGCGAGCGGATTTTGAGCATCAATCGTTCCGCCCATTGATCATGCAGGGGCTTGTAGGCCGCATCGACCGGATAGCCCAATTGCAACGTGACCCCGTGCAGCAGCCACTCCCAGTTGCCGAGGTGCGAGGTCACGAACATGAGCGACTGGCCGGCATCCAGGTAACGGCGGGCGACCTCGAGGTTCTCGATGTGCATGCGCGTGCGCATGTCCTCCGCGGTCATCGACACCGATTTCAGCACCTCGACCATGACATCGCAGAAGTTCTTGAGGAATTGCTTGTGAATGAGTGCGCGCTCGGCCTCGCTCAACCGGGGAAAAACCTTTTGCAGCTGCTCGCGAATCACCTGGTGCCGATGCCGCACGACATAGAACGCCAGCAGGTACAGGAAGGAGGAGAATGCGTACAGCGCCCGCATGGGCAGGCGCGAGATGAATTTGATCATGGGCACCTTCAAGTTTACGGTATCCGCGGCCATTTCCCAGCACGCCGCAGATGCCTTGCGGTGTTCATTGCACTGCGTCAGACTGCGCGGATGAATCATGGCTCGGCTGCATCGACGCGAGGTTCTTAGATGAGCTCGCGGTCGGTACCGCTGTACTCTTCGAGCGGCCAGCGCGGCTATTCGAGCCTCGTCAGCGGCGATCCGCATCGCGTCGTTGCACGCAAGCTCGAGCGTGAAATCGACGTGCGATTCACGTCCGTCGAGTGCACGGTCGAGACCCCGGAGGGCGTGGTGCACGCAAGGCCGGGAGATGCCATCATCACCGGAACGGCGGGCGAACATTGGCGCGTCTCGCGAGCACGGTTCGCCGACAAGTACCGGCCCGTTCCGCCGACGGTGGCCGGTGAAGCGGGACGCTACGTGAGCCTTCCCAATCGAATTTTGGCGGTGCCGATGAGCGAGAGCTTCGAGGTATTGTTGGCCGACGGCGTATCCCGCCTGCGGGGGCGTCCGGGCGAGTGGCTAGTGGACTACGGGGATGGCAGCCTCGGTATCGTCTCCGAAGACATCTTCGCCTCCACCTATACCATCGTCGAGTAACTCGAGTGCCGCTCCACCAGACCATTCAGCGATTGCTATTGATCGGCGCCCATGTCGATTCGCTGCCTGCCGCTCCCGAGCCGCAGCCGCCGCCGGCGTTGTTGCCGCTCATTCAGGCGAGTGCGGAATCGCACCGGCGGTTCGATGCTCGCGCCATCATCTATGGACACCGCTACCGCAGCGGCTTCTGGGCCATTTATATCCTGAGCGCGATTGCCGTATTGTTCGCGGTGATGCCCCTGGCGCTCGGCTGGGATAGCGCGAATCACGTGCTGCACCCATACGCTGGACTGTGGGCCATCGGCGAAGTGATCGTAATCGGCACGGTCAGCACCATCTACTGGCTGGGTCACCGGCGAGACTGGCAGGCACAGTGGCTGCGCGCCCGTACCACCGCAGAGTTGAGCTGGTACATGCCCATGCTCGCTCCCCTGCTCGATTTTTCGAAACCTGCGGCCGAACCCAACTGGTATCTGCGCGTGTTCGATCCCGGCCAGCACTTGCGCGGCGCGGATGACGTCGCCAACCTGTGCGCGGAGATGGAACCCTTGGCGCGCAAGCTGCTTAGCGTCGCATGGGCCGATCCGGCCTTCATCCTGAGCTACGCAAAATGGACCATGGACATTCTCGAGCAGCAGCGGCACTACCACTACCGAGTCTCGAGCAAGCAGCATGCTCTGCAGCATCGGGTGCACACCGTGAACACGGCGCTGTTCTCGTTGACCGCCGTGGGCGCGCTGATGCACCTGGTGATACATTCGCTGTGGCTGTCCCTGGTAACGACGTTCTTCCCCGCGCTCGGCGCCTCCCTGCACGGAGCGCTCGCCCAGTCCGAGGCCTATCGGCTCGGCACCACCTCCGCGCGCTTGGTCGCCGAGTTGCAGGCTGCGATCGCCCGGATTCGTTCCGCGTTGGATGAGCGCGGCACCACAGGCGACGTGCAGGGTCTCAAGGCGGCCATCGAGGCAGCCATCGCACTGATCCTCGAGGAACATCAGGACTGGCATCTGCTGGTGCGGCCGCATAATTTGCCGCTCGCTTAGCAACGGGTGGATAAGGGACGCGATCGTTCGAAGTATTTTATCTAGAATATATTGCAACTAATTGATATTTATACAATAATATAACCCTAAAAGCCCGACCAATCACTCACGAGTGAAATCATACTCAGTTGAATAGTCGCGGTACCACTCCTGAGTTTGCCGATCGGCCGGCAAGTGCTCGGCAAGGTATTTCAACTCCGCCAGCATCTTGTCGACCTGCGACGTATTGAGATAAAGATCCATGAGCCGCCATCGGTACTCCAGCTCATCCGGCGCCAGCGCCGAAGCCTGCTCGTAGGACTCGACGGCCTTCGACAGCCAATTCGACTCGAACAGATACAGATCGCCCAGCGCGGCATGATTCGCGGCATCGCGCGGGGCCTCGCGAATCTTCGCCTCCTGCGCCTCGATGGCCGCGGCCAGCGAGTACGGGTAGGCCGGCATGGGCGGCGTGCCGGCGTGCGTGCCGTAGATCGCATACTGCGCATTGGGGACATGCAGCTCTCGCAAGGCGCCGAGGAACGGGTTATCGGAATACTTCACGAAGAAATTGACGTTGTCCTCGAAGCGGTGAAAGTAGGTCCATGACTTCGCTTCATCCACGTACCACAGATCGTCCGTTCCACGGCGCAGCACGATGGGCAGATTCGAGTGGTCCGGCGCCGGGACGGCCAGCGCCAGATTGCCGGTCAATATCAGTCGATAGGGACCCGCGGCGCGAAAGAACTCGGCGATCCTTTGCTGCTGCGCCTCGTCGCGCGGAACGATGGCGCGAAATAGGCGGCTGCCCTCGGTGACCAGCGGGAGCCGCGGATCGCCGATTCCCGCGGCAAGTGAGGCGAGGTAGCGCTCCACCGACACGTTGGCATCCGCCGACGGAAGGAAGTCCTTCAATGCCGCCTCCGGTAGACGACGGATGGCACCTTCGTAGTCGGCCAGCGTCTTGCTGAAGCCATGAGCGAGCGCTCCCCCGCCGCCCGACAGAAAGTCGCTGTTGATCCATTGGGGCCGCGACGGCGGCAAGGCGTCACCCGTCGCGCCCGTGGCGCCCGTGGCGCGCAGATTGGTCGTGATGATGAGCTCCGAAATGAAATCCTGCGGCACTTCCGAGAGCATGTACGTCTTCGCCGCGTCCTCCAGGCGCCGGCAATAGATATCCGGAATATCGCCTTCGAGCGCGTACGACACTTCGATTTTCAGCAGATTCTCCTTGGCGCTGTATACATAGAGAATGCCGCGTCCGTTGCGCCGCGCGCCGATTCGAAGCTGCGAAAACAATTCCGCCGCGGTCTGCTCCATGGTTTTCGACGGCGGCAGAGATGCCAGCAGAACCAGCGCGTTCTCGATGCCGGACTTCTTCTCGGCGAGCTTGAGGCTCATCGTGAACGCCCGGTCGTAGTCATGCTGACCGGTCTCGTTGATGAGCACGTAGCGGGGACGATGCGGCTCGCCATGTTGGCGCCAAACCCACAGGCCACCGGCCGCAATTGCCACCGCGACACACGCCAGAATGACGTTGCGATTGCGGTTAGTAGTCGCCGAAGACATCGCTCTTTTTTCCGTCGGCTGCGTAGTTCGCGAGAAATGGATCCATGGAGTTCGGATTGAGCCCCAACACCGAGCGGTCCCGGCCGCCGTTCTTCAACACGACTACCGGCGTATCGTGGGGACCGAACAGGCGAAAGATGCCGGCGGCATGCTGTTCCGCATCGTTCAAGACGACGGATGGGGCTTCGCCTTCGGCGGGCGAATACAGACCCAGCTCCAGACGGTTTCTTCCCGCACTGTCGTAGAAGGAGAGAGCCGGCCCGTTGTCCGCGGTCATCGCGAACTCCGCGCGTACCTTGCCGCTCAAGTCGACGAGCTGGATCCGGTTCGCGGACACAATCTCCGCCCGGCGCGGCATCGGGGCATACGCCGGCGTCGCGACGGCTTGGCCATGATCGAGACGAGTGAAAAGGAACGCGCCGGCCACCCCGCCGATCAATCCCGCGACAGCGCCCGCGACGAAGGTATTTGCCATGATCGATCAGCTCCCTGTGGCGATTGAGGATTCCGCGTTCCGATCACCCCCACCATAGCAGAGAAATTCCGGGTTAGAATCCCAGGCCGCGATGAAAAAGATCACGCCCAGGGAATTTCGAAACGCCTTCATGGCCGTCATGAAAGCCGAGCAGGATGGCCTGCGCACGGCCGCGGGCTTCGAATCCAAATCATTCACCTACTTCATGCGCTCCAACATCTTCCCCAAGATTGCAAGGAGCCTTGGCTTGCTGGCTTGGAACAAGGAATACTACGCACTCGATGGGATGTTCTACGAAGAGCGCGGCAGGGATCATTCCGGCAAATACACGACCTACGCCAAATGGATCTCGGTGGCGCTGGAGCACGAGACCAGATCCGCCAATACCCTCGAATCCATCGCCAAGCTGCAGATGGTCAACGCCCCACTCAAGGTATTGATCACCTATGCGGCCGAGGGGGTCGAAAGCGATTCTCTCTTGCTGAGGTATGCGGCCGTCATCGGCGAATCCGACATATTCAACGACTTCTCATCCCTGCGGCAACAACTTGTGATCCTAGGGACGCCGAAAACGCTGCGGGACTGGCGATTCTACGTATACGAAAGCGACGGGTTCGTGTTCATGCTGCCGGGATAGCCGGCGATCGCGCAAGTGCGCGCGGCGGCTGCCGGGCACGAGATTTCGCCACGACTGCGAACGCGGTAACAGTTTGCGGCGAATTATGTCGCCCCGAACACCCTGCCGCCGATCTATGATGGCCGGGAGACATTGCGAAGTCGCCCGATTGCAGGATGTCGTGTCAATGACCGATACGGTAAAGATCAAACGTCCTCTGTTCTGCCGCCGTCAAGTTGATCTCGGCGGCCGCAGCAGAGAGGATTCGCCGGAATCTGCCAAGGTAAGAACTCGCGCGCACGACTCGCAAGAAGAACTTTCCTCCTCCTTGTTGGAACTCACGGACAAATGGGAAAGGGGCTCGGAGGGCTGATCGATGCCCTTGCCCTACGATCCAACTCGCATAGCGCTGTATCACCCGGAGCAGCGCGACACGCTCTTCGTGGGCGGGCAATCCTACGCGCCATTGCAACTCGCGGTCGAGGCAGCGCGACTCGCCTACTATCGAGCGGAACAATCTCCCGCGGAGCGAGCCCGGCTGGCGGACGCGTTGGCGCGCGTGGGCTTTGCCGATCTCGTCCTTTTTGCCGACTCCCAGAGCGGTGCAGAGGCCTTTGCCGCGCGCCGCAGCACCGATGGAACGACGCTACTGTCATTTCGTGGCACGCAGCCGGATAACTACCAGGATTTGATTGCGGATCTTCGCGCTAATTTGGTGGCCTGGCCTGAGTCTGCAGGGCGCGTCCATGATGGATTCGCAGTTGCGGTCCGAGCGCTCCGGCCACAGATACTCGAATGGATCGAGCGCGCGAAACCGGAACCCAACAAGTTGATTCTGACCGGGCATAGTTTGGGCGCCGCGATGGCGACGCTGGCGGCATCGATTTGGCGGCCCGCGTGGCTGGTGACGATTGGCTCGCCGCGGGTTGGCGATGCGGCGTTCGTTGCGACACTCGCACCGAGGTACGGCGTGCGATTCGTCGACTGTTGCGATGCAGTGACCGAAGTGCCGCCGGCAATCGGCGGCTATGTGCACCTAAAGGACTACAAATATCTGACTCGGGACGGGGAAATCGTCGAGAATCCGGACCCGGAGTTCGTCCAATCTGATCGGGTGCGGGCGCGCGCTGATTATTATCGCCAATATGCCGGGCAACTTGCGCGCGACGTGTCGGTCCGCGATCTCGCCGATCATGCTCCCATCAATTACGCCCGGGTGATGTTCGAGCCGAAGCCTTAGAGCCGGACGGCCCTCTTGACCCACCGGTTGGAGTTCACTCCGGGAAATGCGCAGCAAGTTCTGCGGAGGTCGCCTCTTCGGCGCATGCGCGCAACCACTCCCGACACTGTCGCCAAGGTTCGCCCACGACGTCGACCCGCCGTTCGGTTGAACGACACAGTGCCTTCAGCCGCTCGGCCAGCGCTCGAAGCGGCGGCGGCGGCGGCACGTCGCGAAACTCGAGGGCGAGCGCCGCTGTCATGGCAAGAGACGCGAGACAGGTGTCGAATGAGCCCGCTATTGCGCGATGCTTTGCATAGGCAATGGACGCAAGGCTTGCGATGTCGGACTGATTGCCCGCCGGATCTTGGAGGCCGATTTCAAGAGTCGTCGGCGCCGAACGACTCCGCGCCGTTGCCAGCGGCTCGGTCATCCCCCACACAAGGTACTCCATGCCAACGTGGTCGTTCGCGCGCGCCAGGAGCGGCGGCAAACCCAGATCGCCGCCGTCCATTAGGTGAGCGACCTGCCGTGAAGCGAGCAGGCATAAGTCGGTGAAGACAGCGTTCACTTGATCGATGGCTTTGGCAGCCCGGTGATCGTGGTATCCCCCGCTCGATACGACGGCATCATTGTGGTCATCCTCGGCGTCGCGCAAAAACGTGGGATTGTCCTTCAGGGATTTCAAGCCGACGGCGGCCGACCGTGAAACCTCCTCCAACGACTGCAGGGCGCTTGCCAGAAGGTTGGGAAGCACTCTCCACGATGTCGGCGCCTGATGCTTCAGTTGCTTTCTCTCCGATTCACCGAGCAGCGAATGAATGCTCTGCAGGCTCTCTTTGTAAAAGGGGTCTTGCCAACCGTCCGCCAGCCGCAGATCAAAATGACCCGCGGGGCATTGGGCCGCCTCGGCGCTCAAGCCGAAGATCAGATTCGCCAAGTTCACGCGGCGGCGTGCGGTCAGGGCGACATCGCAAGCCATGGCCGTCGCGAATGGGGATCCGTTGATGAGCGCCATCGCCTCGCCGATCGCCAAGGGCAGGTCCCCGAGCGGCGACATCAGCCAGGTCATGGGCATGACTTCGCCGGAGCAGGCGACGGATTGCATGGGTACGGGAGGCGGCGACCTGAGCAGATTGGCCACCGCCTGAGCGGTGCTCGAGCGCAACTTCCCGGAACCGGACATGGCATTGGACAATCTGCCAAACACGGCCAGCCTCACGCACCGTTCGGGGAGCATCTCGCCGCCCACTCCGGTTTGGAGCGCGAGGAAGTTGCGCAAAGTTTCGCCCTGGCGGCGTGATTCGTCCTTGCTCAAAACCACCTTTGCGCGAGATCCCGGCGCAGTCGTCGAGCCGTAGACGTAGCCTTCATTTCTCGCCAGATAAGCCTCGAATCGGGCACGACCTTGGGCGATGGTGGCGACCGCTTCGGCGCTCAACTCGAGCTCTGCCCGTTCGAACGCGATGCGATCCGCATTCGCCAACGTCATATCCGCCAGCGTTCTCAGCACGATTCGTTCGCTCACGTCAATGTCCTTGCTCGGTCGCGACCGGCGCACCGCGACCGTCCAGTGCGCGGAACAGACTTGGAAACCCGACCAGGTACCCGAGGACACATCCGGAGAATCCCAAAATTCCCGTGACCGAGTAGCCAGCATGTTCGGCAAGCAGACCACCGATAAAGGCGCCGGCGCCGTAGCCCAGCCTTTCCATCCCGCCACCGATTGTACCGACCCGTCCCGTAGCGTCCAACTGCGCTGCGCTGCCTAGCAGATAGGAGTAGAGAAACATGTAGCAGATCCAGTATAGAAACACGCCCAGCGTGAACAGCAGCAAGTTGCTCGCGTAGCCGAGCAGGAGGCACGACAGTCCGCTGCCCAACATACCGAATCCCAGGGCTCGACGCCGGTTGATTCTTCCGGCGATGTAAGCGGCAGCCAAGGTGCCCACGACGCCGACGAGCAGCCCACCCGACAATACGACGCCAATGGTCTCGGAGCTCAAGTGGATGCCTTTGCCGATTCGCTCCGAAAAAGCATACAGAGCGCCCGTTCCGGTCGAAAAGGATGCCCAACTGAATAGCAGACCAGGCACTCCCCGGATTCGCCATGCCGCCACTCGTTGCCTTTCCGTGCGCACACCGGGCCGCAGCCATCTCAAGAATAGGCACGAAATCACTGCGAGCCCAGCGATGCCGGCGAATATTCCAAACGTCCCAAGGCGCGCAGCCACCATCGGCAGAGTCGTCAATATGCCCATGAGCAGCAGGAGCGCTCCACCATTGCCGATTGCGTACAGTCGATCCGGTTCATCCGATGCGGCCGCCGATGCGATCGTCGCCGCGAATACGAAACCAAAGCAGGATCCAGCCACAGCAGCGCAGAGCAATTGAACGGGGAAGGCACGTACCAGGAACAGCGCCACGTTCGCGGACGCCGCCAGCAACGCGCTGGCCACGGCCAGCGTCCTGATCGGTAGGCGATCAATCCACTGACCGATCAAGAGCATTCCGAGCGCGAGCGCACCGACCTCAATGAGGCCGAACAGTCCTGCCTGACCGGAGGATATCCCGGCTCCATCGATCAGCGCACCGACCTGAAACGGCATGGTGCTGGTGCCGGAATGAGCGAGTCCTGAACCCACGCACACCGCCACGATCAACGACGACTCTCGAGCCAGGAATTGCAGTAGTCCGCGAGTTGGGGGCTTCATCGGGCCAATGCATCGACGATGGCGATCGCCCCCGCGTACTCGACATCATACTGCCCGGGAGCCGGCGTGGCATGGGAACTGAATTTGACGACGATAGTATTCGACTTCGGATCGATGACGATGAGCTGACCGGCCAGCCCGATGGCGGTGATATGCCCGCGCCGCGGATCGGCCACGTACCAGTAGCTTCGATAGGAGCCGTTCTCGTAGCCGGCCAGAGTACGGAAATACGAGTACTCGGGACTTTTCTTCCAGGCCTCGGGGTTCCCGCCGTGGCGGATATCCTCGATCCAATCCCCCGGCACGATCTGTCGTCCGTTGTACAGCCCGCGCTGCAAAACCATTTGCGCAAAGCGTCCCAGATCGCGCAGCGTCATGTTCAAACCGGGGTCCGTGTACGGCGCCTGAAAGCCGTCCAGCAATACGTACGCGTCTCGCTCCGCTCCCAGCTTGCTCCACAGCTCCTGGGACAGGAGGTCCGCATAGTCGGTGTGGGTCGCGCGCTCCAGCACCCAGCCCATCGCGTCGGTGTTGGCGGAGATATACCGGAACTCGCTCCCATGACTGCCGTGGCGCTTCGTCAGAGTCGCCAGATATGCGTGCAAACCGTTCGACGCGTTGGGGCCGCGCTCCACCCAGCCGGCCGATTCGTCCAATCGGTACAGATCACTGGTCTTCGAGCTGTAATCCTCGTCGAACTCCATGCCGACGGTCATGTCGAGCAAATTGCGCACGGTGGCCCCTTCATAGGCCGATCCCTCGAGCTCCGGAATATAGGACGTCACCAGCGCGTTCGGATCCAGCCTACCCTGATCGATGATGATTCCGGCCAGCGTCCCGAGAACGGACTTCGATACCGACATGAGCAGATGTCGGTCCTCGGGCTTCATGCCGTTGAAGTACCGCTCCGTCACGATCTTCCCATCTCTCATCACCAGAAAGGCGTCGGTGTCCGTTGCCGCATACATCTGGGCAATGCTCATGCGCGCTTTGGTGGCCGGGTGAACGAAGGAGATCGCATCGAGGTCGCGGAGCGCGTAATCCAGCGGGGCAATCGGGCCCTGGCCGCGGGAGATGGTGGCGCTGGGAAAGATGCGGCTGGTGTGCTGGTAGGACCAATGGTTGCCCGGACCCCAGTACCAGTTCTTCACGCTAATGTCCGGTGCAGTTCCCGCTATCGCAGCCGTGAATGCAAACATGAACCCGATGCCTGACAAAGCGCCGAGCCTTCGGAGCGCGAATCGATGCATGGAGTTTCTCATTCTTATCGGACCTTCGATGCGCTACTAGGGTTTTTTCGCCACGACCTTTCCACCCTCCGAGATGTAAATCGGCGTGCCGTACATCCGCGCGGTTTTTCGCGCCGACTTGGCAGCGAGTCGGAGCGCCCGCCCTACTCCAGCGGCGAAACTCTCCGGCTGTTTGACACGCTTGGTCGTTTTTATGCTTGCTGTTCCAACAACACAGGTGAGGCCCCGGAATTGTCGTATATCGCCCATGATTGCGCTATGGGTCGAGGCTGTGTGTGCCCGGTACAGGCCCTGTCAGGAATGGTGCCGCAAAGAGGATTCGAACCCCTGACCCACGCATTACGAATGCGTTGCTCTACCAACTGAGCTATTGCGGCGACTGCCCGAAAGGGGCCGCATTCTACCCCGTGGGACCCACCGACGAAAGACTGGCTCCGTCCTTTGCGACTTCGCGCAAGGTTTTGGGTAGCGCGAAAATCACGTGTTCCTTGCGTCCCTGCAGCTCCTCGGCCACCTCCCCTCCCCATTGGCGAAGCTGCGCAATCACCCCTTGCACCAGGATTTCGGGCGCGGAAGCCCCGGCGGTCACCCCGACGGTCTTGACCCCCTCGAACCATTCGCGATGCAGGTCCTCCGGGCCGTCGACCAAGTAGCCCGGCTTGGCGTTCTTGTCGGCCATTTCACGCAGCCGGTTGGAATTCGAGCTGCTTTTCGACCCGACCACCACGAGTACCTCGCAGCGGCCGATCAAATCCTTCACGGCGTCCTGGCGGTTCTGGGTGGCGTAGCAGATGTCCTCCTTCACCGGTGCCTTGAGCCCGGGAAAGCGGGCGCGCAACGCGGCAACGATGGAGGCGGTATCGTCGACGGACAAAGTCGTTTGAGTGACGAAGGCCAGATGCGCCGGATTGCGCACCGTCACGCGCTCCACATCCTCGACCGTCTGGATCAGATAGATCGCGCCGCCGAGAGTGACATCGAATTGCCCGATGGTGCCCTCCACCTCCGGGTGTCCGGCGTGGCCGATCAAGAACACCTCGCGCGCCTCGCGGGCGTAACGGGTGATTTCCATGTGCACCTTGGTCACCAAGGGACAGGTGGCGTCGAATACGTTCAGCAATCTGCGCTGGGCCTCCTGCTGCACCACGCGCGGCACGCCATGGGCGCTGAAGATCACGGTGGCGCCGTCGGGCACCTCATCCAATTCGTCGACGAACACCGCGCCGATGGTGCGCAGCCGGTCCACCACGTACTTATTGTGAACCACTTCGTGGCGCACGTAGATGGGCGCGCCGAACAGCACCACCGCCCGCTCGACAATGTCGATCGCGCGGTCCACGCCGGCGCAGAATCCGCGCGGATTAGCCAGGAATATTTGCATCAGTTTTTCCGCTTTGCTTCAAATAGAGCATCCAATAACAGACAGGCGGCGCCGATCGTGATGGCCGAATCTGCCACGTTGAAGGCTGGAAAATACGCCCGTTCCCAGTGAAAGTGGATGAAATCGATCACGTAGCCCAGGCGAATCCGATCAATCACGTTGCCCAGAGCCCCCCCGAGCACCAGGGCCAGGCCGGCAGCCAGCAGCGCATGGGTGCCCCGCGGCAGCCTGACCAGCCAGAACGTAATACCGATACTGACCACACCGGCAAGCCCAATGAATAGCCAGCGCTGCCATCCGGAGGCGGAGGCGAGAAAGCTGAACGCGGCGCCTACATTGTGCATGCAGGTGATGTCGAGGACCGGCAGTATGCGTGTGAACTCGAACTCCAGGTAATGGCCGGCGATGAAGGCCTTGCTCACCTGGTCGGCCAGTATCACCAAGGTCGACAGCAGCAGCCACGAGGCGGGCCGCCCGCGATTCTCTTCACTGATCATGCGAAATGACGCTCCTCACCGGGCCCCTCGACGTTGACGACGCAGCGCGCGCAAAGTTCCGGATGTCGCGGATCGCTGCCGACATCGCTGCGCAGATGAAAGCAGCGCACGCACTTGGGTTGGCTGCTGGGTTTGACCTCGATCCAGACGTCCGCAAGGCTCGTGGGCACTCCGGATGCGGAAGGACTGTTCGTCTCGACCACGCGCGCTTGGCTGGTGATCAGCAGGAATCGAAGCTCATCGCCCAGCGCCTTGAAGCGCGCGGCCTGCGCGGCAGGGACGTAGACGGTCACTTCCGCTTCGAGCGGGGCGCCGATCTCGCCGGCGGCGCGCAGCCGTTCCAGATCGCGCGCCACATCCTTCTTCAAGCCGATGAGCGTAGCCCAGTCGATTGCGGGCTCGCGCTCGGCACCGGCGGGGAATACATACCAGTTATTCAAGAACACCGACTCGTTCGGAACATTGGGTAGAAACCCCCAGACCTCTTCAGCCGTGAAACTTAGGATGGGCGCGATCCAGCGTACCATCGCCTGGGCCACGTGATGCACCGCAGTCTGCGCGGAACGGCGCGGCGCGCTGTGGGTCCCCGTCGTGTAGAGCCGGTCCTTGATGATGTCGAGGTAGAAGCCGCCGAGTTCGACCACGCAGAAATTGTGGATCTTTTGGTAGATATCGTGGAATTCGTAGTTGCGAAACGCGGTGACCACCTCGTTCTGCAAGGCAAAGGTCTTGGCCGTCATCCACTGATCGAGGGCCACCATGTCATCGAAGGCCACCGCGTGATGCGCGGGATCGAATTCATGCATGTTGCCCAGGAGGAATCGCAGGGTATTGCGGATGCGGCGGTAGGAATCCGCCATGCGCTTGAGGATCTCATCCGACACGCTCATTTCGTTGGCGTAGTCGGTGGCCGCCACCCACAGGCGCACCACGTCGGCACCCAATGTG
>Ga0209624_10000760_pt1 | contig 27712 bp, 26 predicted proteins | sample JacPinW_OM2H0_O1_FD_188565 | JGI IMG/M metagenome (GOLD analysis project Ga0209624, IMG submission 188565) | Forest soil microbial communities from Algoma, Ontario, Canada - Jack Pine, Ontario site 1_JW_OM2H0_O1 (SPAdes) (version 2) | ecosystem: Environmental > Terrestrial > Soil > Boreal...
CTGTACCGAAGCCCCCGGCCACAATCCCGAAGCTCAGGGATTTGCCCGAACCACCATGACTCAGCCGGGAGTCTATTTCACGCTGGACGCACCTCTGGTGAAGATTATCGGTCTGTACTCAAACATCAGTGAGGGTGCCACTCAAGGAGTGATTTCCGGCGGGGTCGTTGGGACGGCGCAGCTAACTTTTCTGCAGCAGCAGTTGAAAGCCGCAGCGCAAGAGAGAACCGCCGGAAACCGGCGCGCGCTGATCATCGCAGTTCACCATCCCCCGTTTACCGGAAGCCAGGACCACGCCCCGAGCCCGGCAATGTTGACCCAGATCGACAGCGCCTGCCAGCAGGCCGGAGTTCTGCCTGACATGGTTCTCTCCGGGCATGCTCATCTCTACGAACGCTATACGCGCTTTATGGGAAGCACTCAGATTCCTTTCATCGTGGCCGGCACTGGCGGCTATTTCAATCTTTCGGGATTCAAGAGAACCAGCGCCGGCGCCTTGCCCAAACTCCCCTTCATGGGCACGGATGCGAAAGGCAATAAGCTGCGATTGGATGCCATCAACGAGAACAACTTCGGCTTCTTGAGAATCACGGTTTCCGCCAGCACAGTTACGTGCCAGTTTCTCGGAGTAAACGTGACGACCAAGGCCCCCCCTACGCTGCTGGACCACTTCACCCTCGACCTGAATCACCACACAGTGAGTTGAGGGGATTTCAAGAAATCATTTGCGTGCAACTGGGGGCTACCGATTTCGCATTCGCCATTGACTCTCGCCGCAGATGGGAGTAAATTCGCCGGTTCTGGGGAATCTGAGGGGATGACGCGCACAACACGGCGTGTGGGGGTGGTTCTGTTTCAGCTGGGCGGTCCTGATACCCTGGCTGCGATCGAGCCTTTCCTTTATAACCTCTTCTGCGATCCCGATATTATTGACTTTCCCTTTGCCCGCATCGGCCGCAAACCTCTCGCGAAACTGATTTCGACCACGCGCGCCCGTAAAGTGCAGCATCACTACGCGACGATCGGCGGAGGCTCGCCCATCCGCCGCTTCACCGAGCGCCAGGCGCGCGCCCTCGAAGCCGAGCTCATGAATTGCGGTCTGGACGCGCGATGCTTCCTGGCCATGCGCTACTGGCATCCCTTTACCCGGGAAGCCATCGCAGAACTTCAGGCGGCGCGATGCGACGAAGTGGTCCTGCTGCCCCTGTATCCGCAGTACTCCTCGACCACAACGGGTAGCAGTTTGAACGAGTGGCAGCGCCTGTTCCGCGACAATGTTCCCGTACGCAACGTCGGTCCCTTCTACCGGCATCCCATGTATTTAGACGCAGTGATCGAGAAAATTGAAGAAGCTCTGGGGCGCTTTCCAGTGCCAGAGCGCGCGGAGATTGTTTTCAGCGCGCACAGCGTCCCCATGTCTGTAATCGCGAAGGGAGATCCCTACCAGCGCCACATTGAGGAAACGGTGCGCCTCCTGATGGAGCGCGGCGGCTGGCCCAATCGTCACCGGCTCTGCTACCAGAGCAAGGTCGGCGCCAGCAAATGGCTGCAGCCTTCGCTTCACCGCACGTTGCATGACCTCGCTGCGGAGAAGATTCGGGAAGTTTGTATCGTGCCGGTGGCTTTCGTTTCCGACCACGTGGAAACTCTGGGCGAGATCGATCATGAAGCGCGCGCGGAAGCCCGGCGCCTCGGCATCACGCAGTTCGAAATGAGCGCAGGCCTGAACGATTCTCCGAAATTTATTTCGGCGCTGGGGCAATTGGTCGTGCAGGCCCTGGGTGACGTGGTCGATTCCAGTATTCCGATTCACGGACAGGGCAGGCAAGTCGCGACGCCGGCGTTGGTGGCCGCGGATTAGCGCAGCACGATTGTTCGACCGGAACCAGATCGACGAGTAGAGAAGAATAAGGAGGAAGACTCATGCCGGAGCCGGAGGGCGACAAGCCCAGCCCGAATCCAGAGGGAGCGAAACCCGCACCCACAGGCGCATTGGATGCCACGAAGTATGTCGGCACGCCAGCGGTCGGAACCTCGAAAGCAGCAGCATCTGCCGGACTGTCCTCGACGGGTCCCTCGAACACTGAGATCGACCGCCGCCGCCGCCGCTTGGTTTGGGTCGCGGTAACCGGTTTTCTGACCGCATGGTTCCTAGCCTTCTTCCGATTCTTTCTTCCCCGCACTCTTTTCGAGCCCAACACAGTTTTCAAGATTGGCTATCCTTCGGAGTTCGCGCTCGGCGTCGACACCAAGTTTCAGCAGAAGTATCGCATCTGGGTCGATCGCACTCCCGACCGCGTGTTCGTGATCTACGCACGCTGCACCCACCTCGGCTGCACGCCAGACTGGAAGCCGAGCGAGAACAAGTTCAAGTGTCCCTGCCACGGCAGCGGTTACGACAGCGAGGGCATCAACTTCGAAGGCCCAGCCCCGCGTCCCATGGACCGCGCGAAGATTGAGCTGGCACCCGACGGGCAGATCATCGTCGATACTTCACGCCTTTATCAGTGGCCGAAGGGTCAGCCGTCGCATTTCAACGATCCAGGAGCATTCTTAACCGGAGTGTAGCGGCATAACACATGTAGCGCCGGCGTCCCGCCGGCCTTAGCTAGTAACGAAGAGGCAATAATGGCTGACGAAAATAACGGCAAGAACGGTAAAGTGGGCCTGGTCGACCGCGTCAAAGACGACATCCAGGCGATGAAGGTCGACATCCCCGCCAAAGCTAAGGAGCAGATCGAGGGCCTGAAAGACCCGACCAAGACTCAGGTCTACACCTCAATCTTCCGCCATAAACACGACGACACGCCGCGCAACCGGGCTCTGGGCGTGCTCTCGAACGTCTTCCTGCATCTGCATCCCGCGAAGATCAATCGCGATGCCGTGCGTTACAGCTATACCTGGGGGATGGGTGGGATCACATTCTTTCTCTTCATTATCCTCACCTACACCGGCGTGCTGCTGATGTTCTATTACCACCCCAGCAAGGTGCAGGCCTTCCGCGACGTGCTTTATCTCGAGCACGACGTCCCCTTCGGAAAGATTCTCCGCAACATGCATCGCTGGGCCGCTCACTTGATGGTGATCGGCGTCTGGCTGCACATGTTCCGGGTATTTCTCACTGGGTCGTATAAGAAGCCGCGTGAATTCAACTGGAACATCGGTGTGCTGCTGCTGGTGTTTACTTTGCTGCTCTCATTCACGGGATATCTGCTGCCCGATGATCAACTCGGATTCTGGGCCGTCACAGTAGGTACGAACATGGCGCGAGCCACGCCGCTGCTGGGGCATGAAGGCCCATTCGGCTCGATGCTCGGCATGACTCCATATAACGACGTCCGCTTCGGCCTGCTCGGCGGCTCGATCGTGGATGCGAATGCCTTGCTGCGGTCCTACATCTGGCACTGCATCGGCATTCCGATCGTCGCGTCGATCCTGATGATCGTCCATTTCTGGCGCGTGCGCAAAGACGGCGGAATCTCCGGCCCAGCCCCGGTGATGCTCGAAGCAGAAGCCGACAAGCAACGAAGAGGACCGAAAGCAGCGGGAGAATAACAAGGAAAATCTTATGGACTGGCGACAACTTTGGGAGATTTGTTCCGCTCCAGATAACGTGCCGATCGTGGGCTTGATCCCCCTGCTTTGCTTCTACATTTATCTGGCATGGAAGCAGGCCCACGCCAACGACCAGCTCATCGCGCAACTCGAAGGAGACGCCGCTCTCGCCAAAACTCATCACCGTAAAACCTGGCCCTTCAAGCCGGGCTGGCAAAAAGAAGTTCACGTCTGGCCGTTCCTCCTCCGCATCGAGTTTCTCGCCGCCATCATCGTCACCATCATTCTGATGGTCTGGTCGATCACGCTCAACGCTCCGCTCGAAGAGCCCGCCAATCCCAACCTCACCATGAATCCGGCGAAGGCCCCGTGGTACTTCCTCGGACTGCAGGAGATGCTCGTCTATTTCGACCCCTGGATCGCTGGCGTAGTAATGCCCACGATGATCATCGTAGGTTTGATGGTCATTCCTTATATAGACACCAATCCGCTGGGCAGCGGCTACTACACATGGAAGCAGCGCAAATTTTCCATCGGCACCTTTTTATTCGGCTTCATCATCCTTTGGGTCGCGATGATCATCATCGGAACCTTCATCCGCGGCCCCGGCTGGCAGTGGTTCTGGCCGGGGCAAACCTGGGATCACAACCGGCTCATCTATGAGGTGAACCGCGACCTCCCCGACATTTTCGGGATCACGTCGAACATGGCAAAAGCGCTGTTCGGCGCAATCGTAGTCGGCGGCTATTATCTGCTCGGAGGCTTCCTCGTGTATTCGCTCTTCCGGCGATACATGGCGAAGGACTTCAAGCGCATGAGCCTGCTGCAATTTTCTATTACCCAGTTTCTTTTGCTGACCATGGTCGCTCTGCCCCTAAAAATGGGGCTACGCCTCCTGTGGCACATCAAGTACGTATGGATTACGCCCTGGTTCAATGTTTAGCTTGTCATCCTGAGCGTAGCCAGTGATTCGCATCGCGAATCGCTGGCGAAGTCGAAGGATCTCTATAGCAAGCGCGGCTGCGGGGAATCACGTTCTCGCTTCGCGGAAACGACGAGCATTCTCGGAATGACAAACACTTTCGGAGGAAGCGGTGCCTGAACAACCCAACCCCGAGCAGGACCCGATCACAACTAAGTCGTACGCTGCCTATTACCTGGTCGCGATGGTGATTCTGATGGCAACGTTGTTCTGGGCCCTGTGGGACGAGGCCTGGACACAGCGGCCCTGGAAGGCCTTCCAGGAGCACTGGAAAGATCGCTATCCCGCATTCCTCAACACCGCACGCTCTAAGTCGTCCACCTCGGAAACAGACGTCGAGAAGAATCCGGATTACATCGCCCTCAAGCAGGCGTACGAAAAAACTTATCAGGATTCGAAGTCGCAGGCCGAGGAAGCGCGCAAGAAGCTCGACGACGCCAGCGCCCGTCTGCTCGCGGTGCAAAGCGTATTCACCGACCGCCGTGCCTACGTGAACGCTCTGACCTACGAACTCGAAACCAGTAAAAGCGATTCCGCGAAGGCCAGCAAGCGCAAAGAGATTGATTCATACAAGAGTGAACAGGCAACCGTTGAATACCCGGACGGCAGTAAAGAAAAATACACCTTCCAGCAACTCGAAGAAAAGTACAACGGGATCCGCGACGAACGCACGAAACTAAGCCTGGATCTCGGCGATGTATTAAAGCCGGTCACTGCCGCTAAAGCAAAGCTGGATGAATACATCTCCGATCACATGGTCGACCTCACGCCCCAGCAAATCGACGGCTTGAAACGACGGGCCACCGAATGGGTTCCGGCGATCGTGCAGATCAACGTGGCCGAGGCCAACATCGTCGACCGCTGCGAATCCTGCCACATGAACGCGCGCGAGCCGGTGAAAATCACTCCGGCCTCGATGACAGCAAAAGGTGAGAAGAAGCCGGATGAGTTCGCCGATGCGTTCGGAAGCCATCCCCAGCCCGAACTGTTGCAGATTCATGATCCCGAGAAGTTCGGCTGCTCGCCCTGCCATCAAGGTAACGGCCGCGCCACTACCAGCGTTGAGAAAGCGCACGGCAACTACGAGCACTGGCTGTGGCCGCTCTTCCCCAAGGAAAACGCTCAAGCCGGTTGCCAGAATTGCCACGCCGCCGACATGGTGCTGGCCAGCGGTGACGTTCAGTGGCTCACCCTCAATAACGGAAAAGATCTCTTCCGCCAGCGCGGTTGCATGGGCTGCCACCGCTACGAGGGATATGACAAAGAGCCCGAAGATCTAAACGCGGCCGGCCAGCAGATCAAGCAGATCGAGAACCAGAAGATAGACAATCTCAAGCAAACCGCCTACCTGATGAAGCAGGCAGACGCGGCCGAGTCGAACGAAGAAGCAAACAAGCTGAACACCCAGGCAGTTGACCTGCGCGTGGCAAACAGCAAGCTGGACGGCCGCTTGCAGCAACTCGACTACCAGTCGCACAGCCTGATGCAGGACCAGAAGAAGGTCGGCCCCAACCTGAAAGATGTTCGGCTGAAGCTCAACAAGAATTGGATTCCGGTTTGGCTCAAGAAGCCCTCGGATTTCCGTCCCACCACCAAGATGCCCAACTTCCGGCTGAACGATCATCAGATTCAGGCGATCTCCGCCTACATCTGGCAATCCGGATTCACTGATCCTCTTCCCAAGCACAAGCCGGGCAACGCCGCGCACGGAAAAGAATTGTTCGAGACCCGTGGATGCCTGGCCTGCCACTCGATTGGCGAAGGCGATCAGATGCAGGGCGGCACGTTCGCCGCGAACCTGACCCGCGTCGGCGAAAAAGCGAATTACGATTATCTGGTTCGCTGGATTCACAACGCCCGCCAGCGCACCCGCCCCTACTGCCCCTACGAAAAGAAAGACATCGGCCCCGAAGACTACGCCAAGAAGGGTCTTCCCTACGAGTTCGATCTCGACCACAGCCGCTGCCCCAATGATGGTCACGAACTGCAAGTGCAGAACATGACCGTGATGCCCAGCCTGCGCCTGTCTCCGGAGGATGCCGAAGACATCGCTTCATATCTGATGACACAGAAAAAGCAGGAGCCATCCTCGTACGCAGACGCGTCGTTCATGGATGATCCAAACTTGAAGGCTGAGGGCAAGAAGTGGGTTCGTCACTTCGGCTGCTCCGGCTGCCACGAAATCGCCGGCTTCGAAGACGAGGGCCGCATCGGCACCGAGCTCACCTACGAAGGCAGCAAGCCCATCGAGCGTCTCGACTTCGCCCTGTTCACCGAAACAGCCCAGCGCGGCGGCAAAGATGCCGAGCCCATCAAAGACAAGGACGATCTCGCACGCCTGCCCGACGGCCCTGCCACGGAACCCTGGTACGACCACAAAGGATTCTTCGAACACAAGCTCGCCGAGCCAAACGTTTACGACCAGGGCATGGTCAAGGGCGAAACCGAAGCCCTCCGCATGCCCAACCTGCACTTAACGAAAGAGCAGGTGCTCGACCTCACGACTTTCCTGATGGGAAGTGAAGAGACTTCCCTGCCCGCGAGCTATCAATACAAGCCGGGCGACGCGCGGCACGACATTCAGGAGGGCTGGTGGATCATCAAGAAATACAACTGCATGGGCTGCCACCAATTCATCCCCGGCCAGCCCACGATTCTGATGGGGTTGAAACAGTATCAGGACATCCAGGAACAACTGCCGCCAAAACTCTTGACCGAAGGTGCGCGCGTCGATCCTGAATGGCTGCGCAAGTTCCTGTCGAATCCCGCGTTGAGCACCACCGACACGAACCGCAACGGCGTGCGTCCTTACTTAAAGGTCCGCATGCCCACGTTCTCTTTCTCCGACAACGAACTGCGGAAGCTGGTCCGCTTCTTCCAGGCGCTGTCGCAACAACCCATGCCCTACATCCCGGAACAAGTGCCGGTGCTCACGACCAAAGAAACGGACATGGCGCGCAGCCTGTTCTCAAGCACAGCGGCTCCGTGCCTGAAGTGTCACGCCACGGGTGATCCCGCGCACGACAAGATCGCCACCGCCCCCAACTTCCTGCTGGCAAAGGAACGTCTGAAACCGGACTGGGTCGAGCGCTGGATCACCGACCCGCAAGCCGTCAGCCCCGGAACCTCAATGCCGTCAGGCCTTTTCAAGCAGCAGGATAATCAGTGGGTGTTCGCCGGACCGACGCCGCCATCGTTCCAGGGCTTCACCGGAGATCATCGTAAGCTGCTGACTGACTACATCTTCCTGTTGACGCCGGAAGAACAGCGGAGAGTAGCCGCGTCCATGCCTCATGCCAAAGCTGCGGTCCAGCGCAAGACCGATCGCAAACAAGCGCTCGTCGAATCGCTTCCAGCGGCAAGCGGCGGTTCGCGGTAAAATGCCAGTTACGAAAAACTCGATGTTTGATTACGTTTTGAAAGGGCGCGGCTTCCAGTCGCGCCGCAAAGTCCGCGAAAAGCGGCTTTAGCCGCCGAGGGCGTTGGTAAGCCCATAAATACCAATCACTACAGAAAGAAGGACATCATGAATAAGAAAACGAGTTTGAGGATGTTATCCGTCAGCGTGCTCGCATTGTGCGCTTTGCTGCTGACCGTAGCGTGCAGCAAGAAAGAGGAACAGCCGGCCAACAACATGTCCAACACCATGTCGTCCGGGCAACCGGCAATGGCTCCCGCGGCAACGCCCATCGATCCCGCAACCGTGGCCACGGTAAACGGCACCGTCAAGTTTGATGGCGCCGCCCCGAAAGCCGGCAAGATCGACATGAGCCAGGACCCAGCTTGCAAAGGCATGAACGAAGCCGAAAACGTAGTCGTAGCCAACGGCGACCTTGCCAACGTCTTCGTCTACGTAAAAGACGGACTCGGCAGCCGCACCTTCGACGTTCCCAAAGACGCGGTCGTCCTCGACCAGAGCGGCTGCAAGTATCATCCCCACGTGCTGGGCGTGATGGCTGGGCAAACGGTTGAGATCAAGAATGACGATCAGACCACGCACAACATCCACCCCACGCCAAAAGATAACCGCGAGTGGAACGAATCGCAGCCCCCGTCCTCCGCTCCGCTCGAGAAAAACTTTGCCCGCGAAGAAATCATGCTTCCGGTAAAGTGCAACCAGCACCCTTGGATGAAGATGTACATCAACGTGGTAAAGAGCCCGTTCTATGCGGTCACCGACAAGTCTGGGATGTATGAAATCAAGGGACTGCCCCCGGGCGACTACACCATCGCCTTCGTGCACGAAAAATTAGGCGAGCAGGACCAGAAAGTAACGGTCGGCCCGAAAGACACCAAGACCGTAGATCAGAGTTTCAAAGCTGGCGGCGAGTAGGCGTCGTTAAATGAATGGGCTCGGGAAGGCACGACCTAAGGCGTGCCTTCCGAGCGCCCTCGTCCCGGTGCATTAGCCTTGACCCAAGGGGAAACACACTGAAAGCCATCCCGGCAACTTATAACGCAGCCCATCACGCCTTTGCTGTGTTTACCGCATGCGCAACGCTCGTCGTGATCACTGCTGGCGCGCTGGTGACCAGCAACGACGCCGGCCTTTCAGTCCCCGACTGGCCCACTTCGTTCGGCTACCTGGTAAAGGTGCCGCATTTCGTGGGCGGCGTCCGTTACGAGTGGAGCCACCGCATGGTCGCCGGAACGCTCGTCTCGCTCACTCTGGCCATTGCCCTCTGGACTTTTCTTGTCGAGAAGCGTCGCTGGCTGCGCTGGCTGGCCGTAGGTGCATTCTGCACGGTCATTGCACAAGCGACTCTGGGAGGGCTTACAGTCCTATTCTTCCAGCCGCCGTGGCTTTCCACCGCCCACGCGACGGTAGCGCAGACTTTCTTCTGCATCGCGGTCGCCATCGCGCTCTTCACCGGACGCAAATGGGTAGAAGAGCCGCCGCGCGTAGAATTCGACTCCCGTCACCCCAGCCTGTTCACGCTAACTTTGCTCTCCATCGTCGTGCTCTACGTGCAGCTCATCCTCGGCGGAATGTTCCGCCATCACGGCCTGAGTTGGTGGCCGCACGTGCTCAATGCGGCGACCGTTTCATTCATACTGACCTGGACCGCCATCCGGGCGATCTCGGTGTATTCAAATATTGATGCAGTACGCCGTCCGGCAATTGTCATGCTTTCACTTCTGATCACGCAGCTCTGTCTGGGCTTTGCAGCATTCCTGTCGCGCGTAGCCTGGGGACAAGGCGCAGTCCAACCGGAGTTGCCCATGGTCGCATCCACGGTAGCGCATGTAGCCGTCGGCGCGCTGCTCCTGGCAACTACGGTAGTTCTGGCGATTCAAGTGTGGCGCAACGTTCCGGTCGCGCTCGCCGAGCGCGTCCCGCAGGCCCAACGAGATGCGTCGGCCGCATGAGCGTCGCCAGCAAGCCCGCTGCGCCTCTTATGTTCATTCTCGTGATGATGAACCCGATCTCGTCGTAAACTAGTAGTGGACCTGACTCAGGACGCCTCTTGGTATCGAACGTTTCCACATTCGCCGAAGCCGCCCCGGAAGTGACTCCAGCTCCCGTGCCGCCCGTCATTTCCGTCGAGCACCTGGTGCATCGCTACGGCGATCGCACTGCTCTAAACGGTGTTTCCTTCGACGTGCGCCCGGCGGAATTGTTCGGCCTCCTCGGTCCAAACGGCAGCGGCAAAACCACGCTCTTCCGGATTCTCTCCACTCTGATGCTCCCCACCGCGGGACGCGCCACCATCATGGGCTGCGATGCGGCGCGGGAACCAGCGCGCTTGCGCCGTCAAATCGGCGTGGTCTTTCAGGCCCAGAGCATCGACCTCAAGCTCACGGCTTACGAAAATCTCTGGCATCAGGGACATCTTTACGGACTCCAGGGAGCGGCCTTGAAGAAGCGGATTCAAGAAATCCTCTCCCGCGTCGGTCTCGCCGATCGCGCCAAGGAACTCGTCGAAACCTTCTCCGGCGGAATGCAGCGCCGCATCGAATTAGCCAAGGGATTGTTGCATCATCCCGGAGTGCTGCTGCTCGACGAACCCACCACCGGCCTCGATCCCGGCGCCCGGCGCGATCTCTGGCAATACCTGCAGATGTTGCGCGACGAAGAACATGTCTCCGTGCTCGTCACCACGCACCTCATGGAAGAAGCCGAGCGTTGCGACCGTCTCGCCATCATGAACGAAGGCAACCTGGTCGCTCTGGGAACGCCCGCGGAATTGAAAAGCGAAATCGGCGGCGACGTGATCCTGTTAGACGCCGCCCACGATGGGTCTGTGCTGGCCGAACGCATCCGCGCGCGTTTTCATGTCGAGACCACCGTTCTCGAAAATCAGGTGCGCATGGAACGCGAAGGCGCCCACCGCTTCGTCACCGAAGTCGTCGAAGCCTTCCCCGGAGAGATCGAGGCGCTCTCGGTGAGCAAGCCGGCCCTGGAAGACGTCTTCATCCGCCGCACCGGACACAAGTTCTGGAGTGAAAGTAACAATTGGAGTGAAGATGAGCAGTCCGGTTCAAAAGATCACAGGAGGTAGCAAACTTTCTATGATGCTGATTCTCTCTCTCGTACTTGCCATACTCCCGTTGCTGGGAATCGTGTGGACGCTGATGAACGGCATGATCACCACCGTCGACGGCCTGTTCCTGAGTCTCATCCTGCTCACCCTTTCAGGCGTCTTCGTGCTGAACGCATATTGGGAAATACGTGACCAGGGCCTGCTCGGTGCAAAGACAGCCGGAAAAGCCGCCGCGGCTCCGGCAACCAAAACTCCCGCACCGAAAGCGAGTTAAACTTCGTGGCCACTCAAACCGCCGCCTTACCGAGATCCATCGCGCCAGCTTCAGCCGGCGTGTGGCTGCCCGCCTTCACCCTGTGGTGGCGCGAGATCGTGCGCTTCTACCGCCAGAAGACGCGAGTCGTCGGCGTGCTCGCATCACCGCTGGTGTTCTGGGTTGTAATCGGCTCGGGATTTGGCACCTCGTTCCGATCCGGCGGCGGCCAGGGACAGCAGAACTACCTAGACTATTTCTACCCTGGCGCTCTGATCATGATCGTCCTGTTCACCTCGATCTTCGCGATGATGTCGCTCATCGAAGACCGCAAGGAAGGCTTCCTGCTCTCCGTGATGGTCGCCCCAGTACAGCGCTCCGCGATCGTGCTGGGCAAAGTTCTGGGCGGCACCACGCTCTCCGCCATCCAGGGAATGATCTTCCTCATCTTCGCGCCCTTCGCAGGCATACATCTCAACCTGCTGCAGTTCCTGCTGGTGACGGTCGTAGTGTTCCTGGTCTCGTTCGCGCTGACCGCGCTCGGCTTCGCCATCGCCTGGCCCATGGACTCCACCCAAGCCTTCCATGGCATCATCAACTTGTTCCTGATTCCGCTGTGGCTTCTCTCGGGCGCTCTGTTTCCCATTGCCCGCGCCTCCGGCTGGATTCGCGTCCTGATGTACATGAACCCGCTCACCTACGGAGTCGAAGCCCTTCGCGCTCTGCTCTATCCCGGGATGGAAACCCCGTTCCCTCTGCCTTCCTCGATCGCCACCTTACTCCTGTTTTCTCTGGTAATGTTTTCGCTGGCATTCCTGATGGCCAGCCGCCGCACCACAAGGCCGGCCGCCTGATCGTCAAAGTTATGACCGCCAAAACCCGATCGACGAAAATATGATCGCTGAACAATACGCCTACTTCCCTGCTCTGATTGCCAGCCTGAATGGAGTCAGCGCGGTCCTCCTGGCAGTCGGCCGCTACATGATCGCCCGCGGCCGCATGGCGGCCCATCGCGTCTGCATGATCGCCGCGGTAGTCGCCTCAGCGCTGTTCCTGGCGTGCTACGTTTATTTTCACGCGCACGTGGGCAACATTCGTTTTCTTGGTCAAGGCGTGTGGCGAACCGTCTATTTTGCCGTGCTGATTCCTCACGTAACGTTAGCCATAGTGATCGTCCCCATGGTAATCATTACTCTAGTCCGCGGCCTCCGCGCCCGCTACGATCGCCATCGAGCAATCGCGCGCTGGACGTGGCCGCTCTGGATGTACGTAAGCATAACCGGCGTACTCGTATACTTCATGCTCTACCAATGGTTCCCGCACAGCTAGGGAGCAATGAAGCTTTACCCTGTGTTCCGCTGTGCCCTCTGTGTTGAAGATTTTGACTTTATGTCGACAGTGAAATTAAAGATCGACGTCTCCGGCACGATAGGCGACGAAGCCTGGCGCGAAATCAAGCAGTTCGATCAGATCCGAAGCGCCAACTTCGGCCCCCAGTTCGGCAGCGGCGGACTTCCCGCAAGCCATATAGCCACACCCGCTTCGGCCGCGCCGCCGAGCGAAGCGAGGCGGACCTCCTACCCCAAAGGCGCCTGGATCGGAGCAGAAATCAAGCTCCAAACCCCGCTCCTGGCCCAGTACGCCGTCTCGCATTACCTGGAGCAAGACCGCGTGCTAGACGCCGATGTCGTAGAGTAGTTCCTGGTACTGATTTTCTCCGTGACTCAGTTACTCCGTGGTAGGTTTTGCCAATTATGTCCGCCAATCCAAATGCCGCCCAACTCACCGACGCTCCGCCCAAGCCCGGCATGTCCCGCACCCAGAAACTCCTCTTCTTCGTCACGGCCTGGCTGATCTGCCTGATGCCATTCCTGTTCTGGTGGAACACCTGGTTCGGACGCAAGCTCTCCGACCAGCAGCTGACCGAATACCTGCACGACACGAAAAAACCGCGCCACATTCAACAAGCATTGGTCCAGGTAGGCGAGCGCATCACGCGCCGCGATGCTACCGCAAAACAATGGTACCCAGATCTGGTGCGCTTAGCCGCCGATCCCGTGGAGGAAGTCCGCAACACCGACGCCTGGGTCATGGGCCAGGACACCTCCGGCAGCGGATTTCACGAAACTCTGCTCAAGATGCTTTCGGACCCATCGCAGATGGTAAGGGGAAATGCCGCGCTGTCGCTGGTGCGCTTCGGTGACGCCACGGGCCGTCCACAAATTTCAGCGCTGCTGCAGCCCGCCCACATTGCGTCTTCCGAATCCGGCCACATAATCGACACAGATCGCCCAGGCACCGCCATCCAGCAGGGCGGCCTGATAGCAAAGCTGGAATTCGGCAACAAACAGATTGCAGAAATCCGCTCACCCATCCCCGGCCGCATTCGCTCAGTATCCGGAACCGGGTCGAAGGTCGCAGCAGGAGCGGAGATCGCAGTGGTAGATCCCGCCAACGACCAGGTCTGGGAAGCCCTGCGCGCTCTCTATCTAATCGGCCAGCCCGACGACCTCGCAGCAATTCGTCTCTACGAACGCGACCTCCCGGATATTTCCAACGACGTCCGCCGCCAGGCCGAAGAAACGGAACAAGCAATCCGAAAAAGGTCTGGCTCCTAAGAGAATGCAGTCAACCTGCCCGCCGCGTCTCCTGTGCTAGACTCCCGGCAAATGATGCAGGAGGAAAAACATGATCGTTAGACCGGATCAAGCGCGCGTCTACAGCATGGGCCGCGGGGAGGCGCGGATCCTGGTTGACGCAGAGCGCTCTGGTGGAACCTGGTGGCTGGGACAGTTCCGCGAGGATCCAGGCTACACGACCGGACTACACTTCCATCCTAAGACCGACGAACAGTTCTTCGTGTTGGATGGCGTTCTTTCCGTCTATCTCGATAACAGCTGGCACGACTTGGAGCCCGGTACCCTCGCAGTCGTGCCCCACGGCACACCCCACGCGCAAGCCAATGCGGGCGAGCAGCCGGTAAGGTTTCTCGGATCAGGAAGTCCTTGCGGTTTCGAGCGCTTTTTTCCTGAGCTGCACGAGCTGGTCGCCCGCCTCTCACCTTCCGATCCGCAATTCCGCGTCGAAGCTGCCCGGATCGTCAGCCGGCACGACACACAGATCGTCGGTCCGCCGCCCCCACGACCGCAGCCGGCCAAACTCGCGTCGAAGTGAGTTTCAGCCCGGTCTCGGGTTTCCCCATCAAAATCTAAGGACTTTCCCCGATTGCAGTCTTTCGATAGATCGTGCGATTAATACGACTAATACCCAGAGGAGCAAGGAACAATCGCAGCGTCTCTTGTTCCGCCCCTCAAGACTTTTGGTGTTGCCGTGTCTCGTTTCGCCCCGCTTCGTCTCTCGCCACTAGTCGTTTGTCATGCAATTCGACGTGGGAGACATCATCCATAACAAAACTACCGATGAGGAAGGTCGAATTGTGCGAATCGCAGACCTCCCCGGTTACGGTGTGTGTTACATAGTGTCAATCGCTCTTAACCCAATTTGGGGCACGACGGCGAAAGAAGCCATTTGGAAACCAACAGAGGTAGCTGCTCGCAATTGACCAAGTACATCCGTTGCATTCCTGGTTCGAGTCCGCAGCCGCGGGCCGAGTCTGCCCGTTACGCCACTGCATCCATCACACTTTTCTCGACATCCTTCCAGGCCCCAGCCCGCGGATCGACCACCTCAAAATGTCCCGCGCCAGCAATCTCCACCAGTCGCGCATTCTCCTTAGTTTTCTGCTTCGTGCCGACGTAATCGCGGCTGAACGCCGGAGGGACAATATCATCCTCGGCGCCATGCACCAGCCACTGCTGCGCCCCGATCGCGAGCTTCATCGGATCTGCTTCCCGATAATGATCCTCAACCTCCGCCGGCGTCCCGCCCAGAAACTCCACCACCGCATCGTTGCTCAAATGCAACGCGTACGCTCGCTGCAGATCCACCACTCCCGCCAGCGAAATCGCCGCCTTCACGCCGGTCTCATGCGCCGCCAAACAAAGTCCAAGCTGACCTCCGGCCGAGTGTCCAATCACGACGACTCGCCGCAAGTCGAACTCATATTTCCCAGCATTCTGTAGCAGAAATTGGCAAGCCGCCCGCACATCCGCAAACGTCCCCGGCCACCCGCCGCCCACATTCCCCACCCGCCGGTATTCCAGATTCGCAGTCGCAATGCCCTTCACAGTCAACCCCGCGCAAAGATGACCCATATACCCCAGATCGTACTTCGCCCGCCAGTACCCTCCGTGAATGCAAATCGCCAGCCCGTGCGGTCCTTTCTTCGAAGGCACCCGCAAATCCAAGAACTGATTCGAATCCGCGCCATAAGCCACCCGAGCATCAGCCCGAGGTGCAGCCAAATTCAAAATGTCATCAGACGAAGTCATTCTGAGAGCTTTACTCTGTGTCCCTTCGTGCCCCCTGTGTTTAAGGGTTAAGCTCGCTCCACTAAGATCGCACGGACGAAAATTCTTGAACTGGCCCCTGGCCACTGATCACTATTCTTACTCGTATCGCAAAGCCTCAATCGGATCTAGCTTCGCGGCCCGCATCGCCGGAACCATACCGCTCACCACCCCGACCAACGCCAATATCCCGGTAGCCACCACCAAAATCATCGGTGACAAAATCAGCCGGATGTCTCCCGCCTCCGCATGCTTCGCCATCGCACTATAAAACGTGAGCCGCCCCACTGATACCGACACCACGTACGACAACAAAATTCCCAGCAACCCTCCCACCGCCGTAATCACCAGCGCCTCCGCCAGAAACTGAAACAGGATGTCCCGCCGCCGCGCTCCCAGCGCCTTCTCCACTCCGATCTCGCGCGTCCGCTGCGTTACCGTCACCAGCATCATGTTCATCAGCCCCACTCCGCCAATCCCCAAAGTCAGTGTGCCGATAAACGCCAGCAGCACTTTCAGCGCCAGCGAAATAATCCCGAACTGCGAGAGCTGCTTCTGCGCATCGAACACAAAAAGCGCCCGCTTGTCGTCACTCTTGAGGTCGTGCGCCGCCCCCAGCGTGTCGCGAATGGTTTGATCCAGCCGGTCGTGATCGAGGCCCTGCGAATCCATCCAGATTCCGTCCAGATAGTGATTGTCTTTCAGCACATTCATCGAGTTATACGGAATGTAGATCGTCCGGTTATCGTCGTCGTCGCCCTCCTGCATTCGGGGCTTCACCACTCCCAACACCTGGAACTCCACCCCGTTCACCCGGATCTCTTCCCCAACCGCCGGCATCCCAGAAAACAGCTTGTCCTTGGCCTCGGACCCAATCACCGCCAGCAACCGGTGCCGCTCGTTGTCTTCATCGTCGAGGAACCGCCCCTGATCCATGTCCAGATTCCAGATTTCCCCGATCGCAGCGTCCATGCCCAGCACCGGCAGCGTAAATGTCCGGTTTCCGTTCTGCACGGATGAATCCTTCTGCGACATCCGCACCACGTGTTTGCACAAAGGCACATTATTGCGCAGCAGTTCGATGTCGGCGTCGGTGAAGCGCACCTGCACTCCCGCCTTGTTCCCGCCCGCCTGTTCCGACGTCCGCCCGGGAAATATCCCGACTGCGGTAGCCCCAAAACTCTGAAGAATATTAGTAATGGCCTGCGCGAATCCGTTCCCGTAAGCCAACAGCAACACCACGGTAGCAATCCCCCAAGCCATCCCCGCCATGGTCAGCGTAGTCTTCCGCAAATCATGCCGCATAGCCGCAAACGCCTGTCCCAACAAATCCCGATGCATAAGTGCAGCTTCCAGCTGCTAGCTCCTGGCTTCTCGTCCTACCCCGTGAACCCCAGTGCCCTCTGTGTTAAAGATTTTGGGTTTCAAATCTGTGTGAATCCGCGCAAATCCGCGGCGAAAGGTTGTTAACTGGCCCCTGATCACTGACCACTGCTCTTACTCCTTCCGCAGCGCCTCCACCGGTTGCAACATCGCTGCCCGCCGCGCCGGATACAAGCCTGCCACCACTCCCGCAACCGCCAGCGACACCACCGCCAGCGCCGCCGTCGACGCCACCAGCTTCGGCGGATCGAATCCATCCCCCAGATCAACCCGCGACAGCAACCCCATGAGCCCCGCGGCCAGTCCGATTCCAATCGTCCCGCTCAACAAAGTCAGAAACGCGCCCTCTACAAAAAACTGGAACATGATGCTCGCATTCGTGGCACCCAGCGCCTTCCGCAATCCAATCTCCTGCGTCCGGTCCGCCACCGCCACCAGCATAATATTGATGATCCCAATCGCCCCCAACCCCAGCGTCACCAGCCCCACGCTCCCCAAAAACGCATTCATCGCGTCGAAAATCTTTCCCACCTGGTCCACCGTGTTCACCGTGTCCCACTCGTCGAATGAATCCGGATTGCTCGGATCAAACCCATGGTTCCGCGCAATGATCCGGTGCACTTCCTGCCGCGCCGTTTCGTGCAGCACCCTCGTCTTCGGCTGGTATTCGATAAGCGTAATCACATCCGGCGATTCCCCCACGTTCGTCGGACGAAAATACTCCCGCATCGTGCTGAACGGCATAAAGCACTTCAGGTTCTGCGTATTGTTATCGCCGTGTCCAATCCGCTGCAGCGTCCCGATCACCTCAAACTGCACTCCGTTCAGCAGAATGTTGCTTCCCACCGCCGGCCGCCCCAGAAACAATGTCCGCTGCGTCTCATCTCCCAGCACAATCACCGCCCGCTTCTGCGCGATGTCCATCTCGTTAATCCAGCGCCCTTCCTTGATCGGCAAGTAGCGGATCCGGTTGAACATCGCCGGCACTCCCATAAGGTCCCCGCTGGACTGGAAGAAATCACTCACTGCCCGAATATCGTTGCGCCGGATCACCGGAGCCACTGCTCCCACGCTCCGGGCCTCCTGCAAAATGTCCAGGTAATCTCGGTCCGTAAGGTAGTACTGCCGCAGCGCCGTGAAACTTCCCTGCATCACCGGAGCCCGGCTCGACCAGATGAACATCACATTTTCGCCCAGCGTGTCGAACTGCCTCTTATTTCCCGACCGGAATCCTTCCCCCAGTCCCACCAGCAGCAGCAGCGAAAACACTCCCCAGGCAATTCCAAACATGGTCAGAAACGAGCGCAGTTTGTGTCCCCACAGGGTCCGCAACGTCTGCCCGAAAATGTCGAAAATCAGCCGCATCCCTATATTATACGGGCTGCGCCTCAAAGCTCTTTTTTACGGAAGCCTGCGATGAAACATCTCTGGAGAGCGGTAATCGAAGTATCTTTTATCGTCTTCCTGTTCTATTCCAATCTCCTGATGGGAGAATTTGAGCGCTCCGGCATGGGACAGAAGAAAGGCATAGCCTGGGCGATCAAAGACGTCTTCACCACCGCCAACTTTGAAATCGCCCTGATCGCCGCCCTGATCGGTTACATCCTCTTCGAATTCCTTCGAAAACAATTCTAGGAATCGCAGAGTCTGATTTTGCGGCGACGGCTATTGCGTAACAGGAAGGTCGATTTCTCGGATCACTTCCCCTGACAAGGCCGCGAGCCCTACTCTGACGTCTTGAACTCCATGTTCTCATCCACCGAAAACTGCCCCGGCATGCCTGGAGTACCGTCACCCGAACGGGTAGCCACCACCCGAAAACCATTCGAACTGGTCTCAACGTCATAAGTATAAGGAGGACGCTGCCGCGCCATCGAAAGGTAATTACTCGAGATCAGTTCGTCGAGAGAAGCATACTTCCCTTCCGTCGCGAAGTACCGGCGCTCCGCCGAGGCGATACCGATCAGATCGCTCTTCACGCCAGTCAGGTTGACCGCGGCCTTCGGATTGTTCACCCCGGCAGCAGCAGAAGAGCTCTGCGCCTGCCTGGAATAAACGTACATCCCGACCGCCAATACAGCAACGACGCTAAGAAAGCCGAACGCGCGCCCCATGGATCTCTCCTGGACACTCCCAGTCTGGATACTCTCAGTAAAGACGATTGCACGCCGAAACCGGATCGCTAACAAGTAACCAGAGGCCAGCGAAAACTGGGTAACTTCAGTACATATTGCAAAAGTAATCAGCGCAGCACAAGCGCCGACATCGTAATGCAGTCATTACACTTACTCGCCGTCCGGGACCCTGAACTTTGGTTTGCAACAAACATCGCAATTCTGGGTTTTAATGAACACGCCCGTCCAGCGCGGGCAGACGGGGAGATATTGCCGTTTTGGGGCCCCGGCACAAGGAGAAAAAACTATGTCTCTTCGTTCCACATTTCGCAATCTGTTTCTCGCTGCTTTGATTATGCTGCCGATGTTGAGCCTGCCCAGCGCGCAGGCACAAATCGTCGTCGGCGTTTCGATCCACCTTGCTCCTCCGGCGCTGCCGGTCTATGAGCAGCCACCGATTCCGGCGGCGGGTTACCTCTGGACCCCGGGCTACTGGTCCTACGGAGATGCGGGCTACTTCTGGGTTCCAGGCGTGTGGGCGCAACCTCCCAGCGCCGGTCTTCTGTGGACCCCAGGCTACTGGGGTTATGAAGGCGGAGTGTACGGCTGGCACGGCGGCTACTGGGGACCGCATGTTGGGTTCTACGGTGGCGTTAACTACGGCTTCGGCTTCGGCGGCGTCGGTTTCGTCGGAGGCGAGTGGCGTGGTGGAGTGTTCGCCTACAACAGGGCTGTAGCTAACTTCGGAAGCGTACACATCACCAATGTGTACGAGAACCGCACGATCGTGACGGAAAACACCATCGTGAACGTTAACCACGTAAGCTTCAATGGGGGCGAAGGCATTCAGGTGCACGCGTCTGCTATGGAGATGCAGGCGGCCAACGAGCACCACTTCGAGGCCACCGCCGAGCAGGTACAGCATGAACACTTTGCTGCACAGGACCGCGCGCAGCTGGCGTCAGTGAATGGAGGACGTCCGGCGACCATGGCGAGCGCGAATGTAAACGCGTATCACCAGGTGGCGCAGCAGCACGCGCAATCGCAGCCTATCTCGGCCGCCGATCGCTCGGTTGGTCGCAACTACAATCCCAATACCCGTGAAGCCAACCAGGACCAGCGCATCGCCAACGGCCTGCGCAGCGGTCAGATGACTGCCGGCGAGGCGGCCCGCGCTGAACGAACGCAATCCAACATTGACCAGCAAGTGCACAACGATCGCGAGGCGAACGGTGGCAACCTCACGGGTGCTGAGCGTCAACAAATCAACGGTGAGCAAAATGCCGCCAGCCGTCAGATCTACGACGAGAAGCACAACGCGAATACTGTGAAGCCGAACGAAGTCGACGACCGGGAAGCCAACCAGCAGCAGCGCACCGCCGAAGGCCTGCGTAGCGGCCAGATGACTTCCGGCGAAGCCGCCCGCACCAACCAGAACCAGGCCAATGTCGCTCAGCAGGTTCACGACGAGCGCACCGCCAACGGCGGCGCCTTGACGAAACAACAGAAGCAACAAGCCAACAAGGAAGAAAACAAGAACAGCAAACAGATCTACAACGAGAAGCACAACAACAACAAGGCGAAACCTGCCAAGGAGCGCGACTGACAAACCACAGCAGTGATTAAGGTGGAACGGCCACCATTGCCGGCGGCCGTTCTACCTTGTGCTGCTGTCATGCGACATCTCACCCATTGACCCCAGTCAGCCAGCCCGACCCCTCAATGAGCGGAATCGCCCGTCCCTCGACAGTTTCCGGGCGGTCGCATACAATATCATTCCGGTAGGCCGGGCTGCCTTTAAGGAATCGTGCCATGAATCACCGATTCACCCTCGATGTCCCCTCCCTTCAAAGACTGTTAGAAGCGGCCTGGGTTCTCCAATCGGAACGCGATCGCGAACTGAGTCAAGCGGACGACGCAGTAACACTCCTCGCGGTTCCCTCCGACAACGGCGAATGGACCGCCACCCCTCCATTGACTTCGCCGGGCGATGTTTTTGAACCAGCGCGAGCAGTGGCCGAAGGGCACACGCCGCAGATTTGCGAAAACCCAGACCCCATTGTCGTTCCTGGGCCGCTGACGGTTTCGCCGACTTACCAACGAGCTGAAGTTGCAGGAGCGCTGGCTCTCGCGGCAGAGCTTGATTGCTCACCGCCGCCTGATCCAGTCCCGTTCTCAGGGCCGGATGTTAAGAAACCTGCCCAAAGCATTAATGATGCAGCCGTCACCCAGAGTATTCCGCGGGCAGCTCTCACTCTCGTGCCATCCACAGGTAGAGATATAGATAGAAGTAAGAATAAGAATAATAAGAATGATGATGAGGAACATCTTCTATCCGCGCGGACCGCACCCATTCTGCAGCGCGCGTTACAACTTGCAGCAGCCTACGCTGGGCCCATGGTCGTGCTCCTGGTGATGCTTGCGTTCTTATTTTCGCAGCTCGGCATTCGTCGTCCTGCCCTCGCCGCCATGAAAGCGGCCCCTCCGGTCGCCAAAGTCGCACTAGATAAAGTCGCGCAAGACAAGATCGCACCGGATAAGCTTCCCGCCGGTGACTCGCCAACCCGTGACCATGTTGCCCAGGCCCAAACCCTGGCAGCTGCCCGGAGCGAGAACCTGCGAACCGATCCACCTGCGCTTGAATCCGCTGTGTCTACACCAGCTGTGCCTGAACCAAGCCACCTGCGAGTGACCGACCCTGGAGCCTCCTCACTCGTGGCAGGCTTGAGCCCCTACGAGATCCAAACTGTGCGCCAACAAGCGCAGTACGGAGATGCCGTCGCGGCTCTGACCTTGGGGATGGCCTACGAGATTGGGCATAACGTCCCGCGAAGTTGCACGCAAGCAGCCCACTGGGTTGCCGTTGCCGCGGAAGAGGGTAATTCCGCCGCTCAGTACAACCTCGCTCTCCGCTACATCTCCGGGGATGGAACTCCGACCAACCTTGACGAAGCCAGGAAGTGGCTGGAAAAGGCGGCACGCCACGGATATCAGAAAGCCCGGCTCACCCTGCAGGCCCCGGGTTTGTAAACTCGGTCAATAACATCCACATGCGCGAATGCACCCCCTGATTACCCTGATTACCCTCATTACCTAAGGCCCGAAGCTGTGGTTACGTTTACCGCCCACCCCAACCCCAGTATTTTGGAGACTATCGTGGGTCGGCGTCTCCTCGGCCTGCGTTGTCCGCTGGGAGCGGGAAGCGATGGCTATGCTTTTTCGTCGGTTTCCAATCAAAACGTCCGGAAGGAAACGCAACGAAATGAGAACTATGCTGAAGGTTCTATCTCTTGCGCTCGTGCTGGTCGTGCCTGCCCTGGCGCAGAATCAACTGCAAGCTGGAGCGCCCGCCACCGCCTATGGCCCTACTTACGATGTGAGCTGCGGCTATACCTATCTCTCATCCACAATTCCGTCCTCGGGCCGGATAGGCCTCAGCGGTCTCGATGTTACCGGCCACGCCAACTTTCTCCCGCATTGGGGAGTCGCCTTGGACTCCGGTTATGTCCACACCTCCAACGTCCTGACCACCGGACAATCGGGCTACACTTTAACTTTCCTTGCCGGCCCCGTGTTTCATTTGTTTGAACACAAAAAAACGCAGATCTTCGTGCACGCGCTGGTCGGTGCCGGACTCGTTGACAGCGCTGTCCCCGTATCTGGGGCCGAATACGTACATGGATGGGTAGCAAGGCCAGCCTATGCTCTCGGGGGAGGGGTCGAACGCTCGGTTGTGGGGCCCTTCGCGGTCCGCATCACCGGAGATTACCTGCGCACCGCATATGTAGACTCTACGGTCGCCGTGCAGAGCCAGAACAATCTTCGCCTGACCGCAAGCGTCGTCCTTCGCCTGAGCGAGCTCCACGGTGGGACCCGCTAACCAGGAAGATTGACCCCACTCAGAAAACCACCTTATTCCAGGTAAATTTATTTTCATGCGCCGGGAATAAAACGCCCGCTCACTGGTTTACTCTTGTGGGCGTGTCGGAAGAGCGCGCGTTTTCGGGGTCGTTCGAGGAGTTGGCCATGCCGCTCTTCGATCGGCTTTATAACTTCGCTCAGTGGCTGACCCAAGACCGGCACGAAGCCGAGGATCTGGTGCAGGAAACATACGTCAAGGCGCTTAAGGGCTTCCGTTCGTTCCAGCAGGGCACGAACTTCCGCGCCTGGATCTACCAGATTCTGCGTAATACGTTTCTAACCTCGCGCACCGGCCTGAAATCAACCGCGACCGTGCCCTTGGAACCGGAAAGCGACCAGGAGCACCTTCCCGCGTCCGATGACACGCCGGAGACTATCCTGCTCCAGCGTTCCGATCAGGAGCTCGTGCAGCAGGCCTTGAGCCGGTTGGCTGTACCCTACCGCGAGGTGCTGCTCCTGTGTGAATTTGAAGAAATGTCGTACCAGGAAATCTCTGCAACTCTTGCCATCCCCATGGGCACCGTGATGTCGCGCTTGTCGCGCGCCCGCCGGGCTTTACGGGACGCCGTACAAGACTGCAGCAAACGAAATAAGGTTACCTAAATCATGGCGTGCGACAGCTGGACCGAACAACTCGATACTTACCTCGACGGCGAACTCCCCACCGCCGAAGCCCGCGCCGTAGACGAACATCTACGCGGATGCCCCAGTTGCGCCGCCCAGGCCCTGCGCCGGGTTGAGCAAAAGCGTGCCGTCCACGCCGCCGGCCAGAGGTTCACCCCTGACCCAGCGTTCCGCGCCCGCATTCAAAAAACCATCGCGGCCCCGAAACCAACTCTCTGGAGTCAGCGCTGGCTTCCCGTCTTCGTAACGGCGAACGCCGGCGTGCTATTGATTGCCAGCGCTTTTCTTCTAACCCTCCAACATAATCGAAGGGGGGAACAGCAACTCATCAGCGAACTGGTCGACCAGCACGTAGCCATCCTCGCCAGCGCCAACCCGGTCGACGTAGTATCAACCGATCGCCACACCGTCAAACCCTGGTTCGCCGGCAAGATTCCCTTCACCTTCAACCTGCCCGAGTTGCAAAGTTCACCTTTCGTCCTGGTCGGCGGCAGGGTCAGCTATCTCAGCCAGTCGCCCGGCGCGGAACTAATTTTTCGCGTCCGGCAGCACCAGATCTCGGTCTTCATTTTCCAGGATCAAGGCGCGCGCTCGACTGAGCTCGCGCGAACCACCCTTTCCTTCCAGGTCCGCACATGGCGCCACAACGGCCTTCAATATTTCGTCATCGGCGACGCCAGCCCCCAGGACTTGGACAACCTGAGCGAACTGATAAAAGCGGCGGGCTAAAAACCGCGCAGCAATCAAAACTACTGCAATCCTTCCGCCACATACAGAGACCCCAGAATCCGCCGCGTATCGTAGACATACGTCTTACTGTTCTCGGAGTACTCCGGCCGTAGTTTCAACACAGAACCCGCTTTCTCCCTAAGCTCCACGCTCTGCAGCAGCGTCCGCTTTCCGTTCGCCACTTCCACGCGATATATCCCTGCCTCCATCGGTGTCCCCGAAGACGTCAATAGCGCTTGTCCGTCTTCCGTCCATTGATCAAAATCATCCTGAGGCCCAATGCCTGGGACCACCCGCACCTTCTCTGTCTCCCGATCAAACACCACCACTTCCCCCGACGCATTCCGCCCGGCAATTTGTTTCCCATCCTTCGCAACAGCCGTCCCCCTGAAATCCGCTGGACCCAAAGGCTGTGGCTTTCCCCCCTCCAGATCCATCACATAAGTCCGCAGCGGTTGCCCCTCGGCAGCTCCGGCCAGCAAAAGATGTTTGCCATCCGGAAACCAGGCCACATGCACCAGGCTCACAATGTCGCCCGCGGGAAAGCGCCGGCTCTCTCCCGTTCCAATCGGATGCAGCACCACCTGCGGCGGTCTGGTCAGAATCGCGGCAGCCACCGTCGTTCCGTCCGGCGAAAATTTCGCCGCCGTCCCCGGTCCCAGCGCCACCGGCGCAGATCCATCCAGCTTCCGGTAAACCACCAGATATAACGGACCCGCCGGCCCTCCCCATTCCATGAAAACGATCGCCTTCCCGTCCGGCGAAATGTCCGGAATCGACGACCCATTGAACCATTCCAATCCTCGCCTTTCTTTTCCGGTCGCCGCGTCGATCACCGTAATCTCCGCCCGGTACTGCTCGTTCGAAAGAAGGACGCCCCGTCCGTCGCTATATCCATCACTCGCGTCCGTTGCGGCACATTCAGCACTTCCCGCATCTTCCCGGACAAGTCCACCCCATACAGCCGCTGATCGGTCGCCTCGTCCGCCGCGCTGAACCAGATTTCCCCGCCGCTTCGCCACGCCAACCCCTGGATCCCCCCATATTCCTTGGTCAGCACTTTGCGATTTCCCGCCGCATCCACCACCGTCACCCATCCCCGGTCATCCTCGTATACCGGATGCTCCACAAACGCCACCTGTTTCCCGCTCGGCGATACCCGCACGTAGTCCAGATAACCTGAGGTCGTGTAAAGCACATTCCCCACCGGATACTCCAGTTGCACTTTCCGGTTCGCATGACGCACCACCGCCAGCGCCTTCCCATCCGGCGCATAGTCCGCTGCAATCACCTCTTTTTCCAATGACCGGGGCGCGCCCCCGACCATCTGCACCTGCGCCATCGTGCCACTCAGAAAATTCGGGTGGTACACCGGATCCACCGCCAGTTCCACCTCGCCGCTCGAGGACAGTGCCAGCAGTGCCGCGCTCGGCAAATCCAGTTTCGTCGACTGCGGAAATTCCATCCGCACCGAGTAAACCTGCAGCGGATCGTCATTCCATTGCGCGCTGTAGACAACGGTCTGCCCATCCTTCGCAAAGCGCGCGTTCGACACATAACCCTGCAGATATGTCAGCCGCGTGAATTTCGGCTGCGGCCTCGCCGCCGACCACCGCCCCGCCCACCAGGCGCCTCCCGCCAACGCCGCCACGATCGCCAGCGCCGCCGCCCAGGGCAACCATGCCCGCCTCGCAGCAGGCTGCGCCACACTCTTCGCCGATGACGTTCCGCTCAGCGACTCAATCGCAAATGCCAAATCGCTCGCCGACTGGAACCGCCGCTCCACGCGCTTCTCCAGACACCGCGTCAGGATTCTCTGCATCCCCGGCGGCCCCTGCCATCCCGTATCCGTCAGCTCCGGCGGTTCCTCGCGCAAAACCGCGGTCATGGTTTCCGCCGACGTTTCCCTCTTGAACGCGCGCTGGGCGGTCAGCATTTCATACAGCACTGTGCCAAAACTGAAAATGTCAGAGCGCGCATCGCTCACGTCGCCCCGCACCTGTTCGGGCGACATGTAGCCAACGGTTCCCATCACCACGCCCGCCAATGTGCCCGTCGCCAGTGTTTCCGCGCTTTCGCCGCGCGCCTCCGGCCGCACCAGCTTCGCCAGTCCAAAGTCGAGGATCTTGATTCGATCGTCCCGCGTGATAAATATGTTTTCCGGCTTCAAGTCGCGGTGAACGATTCCCTTTTCGTGCGCCGCCGCTAGTCCCTGCGCAATCCCCAGCGCGTACTCGATAGCTCGCCGTACCGGCAGCGGCCCCGCCTGCAGCTTCTCTCGCAGCGTGACCCCCTCAAGAAATTCGCTGACCAGAAACGGCGCGCCGTTGTAGGTCCCGATGTCGTGGATTCCGAGAATGTTGGGGTGATTCAGCGCCGCGATGGTGCGGGCTTCTTGTTCGAAACGCCGCAGCCGGTCTGCATCCTGCGCCATAGCCGGGGGCAGAACCTTGATCGCCACAGCGCGTTCCAGCCGCGTGTCACTCGCCCGGTAGACCTCGCCCATCCCGCCCGCCCCCAGCGGAGACTGGATTTCGTAGGGCCCGAGTTTCGTGCCAGCTGCGAGTGCCATGCGTGGCCGCAATTATAGCCCGTGCACTATCTGGGCAGGATGGGAGGGGTTTCTGGACGGTTGGTCGCTTCTGTTCGGTAACCCTGATTCCAAACAGACGTGATTTTCCGGCAACTTCGCGTGATGCGCCTTGGTTGCCCCTTTGTGGCGCTGGCGCGCCAGTACCACACTTTGCAGGTTAGGCGTTCGAGGTGTTCGGCGGGAAGATAATTCCCCAGAAGGTTTCCGCCCGTTCGCCTTGCTCGACAAACTCGATTGCGTACGTGGAAACGCCTTCCAGGGCCGCCAGTTGGGCAACTACGCGGGCCGAGAGCGCGGCGCCGTGCTTATTATTTACCGTGACGAACGATCCCACCAGAAGCTCCCGGCGGAGTTGAACGGCAGCGCCGTGCTTATTCAATTTCGTGGCCTTGGCCGGCATCTTAAACGCAATTTTCTGCCGATCTTCTCCGGACAACCCGACAGAAGCGTGGAGCGCCATGCGGTTGCTCCGGCGTTTTGAGACTTGGCTGCGGGTAGCGGTTGCGTTAGGAGCCAGGCCCGGACGGTGCGATTTCGGGTGGGGATGTGCAGGTTTCAGATTCATTCTGATCGCCACATTAGAATGTGCTCCTGGTCGCTGCAATGTGCCATTCGTCACCTCGCCAGGTTACCCCGCAGAACTCCTTGATTCTTCAAAGTAAGA
>Ga0209624_10000761_pt1 | contig 27674 bp, 17 predicted proteins | sample JacPinW_OM2H0_O1_FD_188565 | JGI IMG/M metagenome (GOLD analysis project Ga0209624, IMG submission 188565) | Forest soil microbial communities from Algoma, Ontario, Canada - Jack Pine, Ontario site 1_JW_OM2H0_O1 (SPAdes) (version 2) | ecosystem: Environmental > Terrestrial > Soil > Boreal...
TTCACCGCGGTGTTGCTGGTTTTGTTGAATGAAGAGGCGACCAGATCCATGGGTTGCGAGATCTTGCCCGCTGCCGCCGTCGCCACACCGGTCGCTGACAAACTCAGCGTGCCGCGAACTGTGGCGTTGCCGTTTACATCCAGCCTGGTCGCCGGAGTGGTGGTGTTGATGCCTACCTTGGCCGTGGTCCCGCTGCCTGTCTGGAATACTGTTGAATCGATGATCGTGTCGGTCCCGCTGAAGATCGGCAGATAGTTAAGGATGCCGCCGGTGGTGGTCACGTCAGCCGCCGCGGGCGACGGCACTGTTGCGACTGTGCTGCTCGAGGTGGCCGAGCCGAGGGCGACGGGTGCGGCCAGCACGAAAGCCGAGGGCGGAAGTCCCCCGATCGTCTCCGCATCCCCGGCCTTCAAAGCATAGGGAGCGCTGACCAGCAGCACGCGCGGCTGCTCGGACTGCCCCGAGACTTGCACTCCCACCCAGCGCGCCTGTTCGGAGGTGAACAACTCTGCGGGCAGACCTTCGGGCTTGGTCGAGCCCAGCAGAACCGTGTAGTGGCCATTGCTGTCGGCGGTTGCGTTCTGCGTCTCCACCCAGAGGGGAGCGCTCCCGGTTTTTTCGGAGTAAAGGGCGAAGGTCATACCGACCACCCCGGTTAAGGCATTACCGTTGAGGTCCCTAACAGTGCCGCCGAAGCGGACTAAACGAGGCAGGGCAGATGCAGTCTGAGTGGAGGTCTGGGCAAGGGTAAGTTGAGTCGAAAACAGGACCAGCAAGAATCCAACCACGAGGCAGGCGATGCGCAGCTTCATGAGAGACTTCTCCTTTGGCCAAATCGAAATCTTGGGTCTCAGAACAGCCGGAAATGCTTCCAGCAAAAGGGGGACGGATATGAGGTTCCGGGCAAAAGGGGCGGGCAGAGGCGCCCGAAACCTGTGGAGGATTATGGTGGCCGGTTGAGACACGTCGGCGCAGTTGGCGATAAATCGCGACTACACTCGTTGACCCGGTCGGCCGCCTGACTGAGTACAAAAGCCACGCTTCGACGGCCGAGTATGGCTTTGCCCGATGTCTAACCAGATCCGATCTGAACCGCTCCCCGCAACAAATCCCCTCCCCAGGCGCGAGGATCTGACTTCCCTGAGTTCGTTGCAAATAGACGCCGCGTTACTTGCAGACGGCTCCCGCATCGGTGGTGAATGTTCCATTCAACGAGTAGTGCCCATTCACCCCAATGGAAGGCGTAACGCGGTAAAACCAATCGAAAAATGCCAGTTCCTGGAGATGGTAGGTGAAGCCGTTGGGCATTTTCACAGCAGGCATGAGGGTGCCGGACAATGGGTCTCCTACTTCATAGTTGCCCTGGCAGCCGACGACCTGACCGATGTTGCCCCAGGCAGGCGTGGGATTCGCACCGGTGGGATCGTTGATCCATTCGCCGTGCTCGTGCGCCAGCACAGAAGTATCGGCTGTTCCCTTAAACAGCGTCTGGTTGCGCCCCTCGAACTCGCCGGTGCCATAGGTCTGGGTGCCGGTGATGTCGTGATAGCCCTGGATGCAGCAGTTATCCAAGGTGACCTCCGGCGGGCCTTCGGACATCACCGCGTTGTAGAACAGGAAAAACACAAACGTGTTGGGAGTGATGCCCAAGCTGGTGATGATCTTCCGCGCAATCGGGTCCCAATCGGAAATATTCACCACACCCAGGTCGCCGGGCGGGTTGACATTGCCTGTGTTAGTGCCGCATTGGCCGGAAAAGTTAAATACGGCTCCACTTGTGGTGCCGGCGCCTCCGCTGGCGATGGTGACGGTCTGCAAGGGCATGGGAGTGATTCCCATCAGCGTGTGATAGTTCACAGCAGCAGAAACTTCGCCCCAGAAATTGCCCCGCATAAACGCGTCGATGTACTGCGTGGTGCCAATGGTGGTGCTGCCAAGCTTATACGTCACGTCGTTGAACAGAGGCGACTGCTCGGTGAGGCCCAGTGCGGTGTGGCCGGCGCCAATGCAGCCCGGGTCGGCGACCGTGGGGTCAAAAATGAAACTCTGTGTGGAGCTGAATTGAAATACCAGGCGCACGGGAATAATCACCTCGGGGATCACGACGGGGTGAGCGGGACGTGTGGTCGGGTTCGCGCCGAGAATCTGGCCGGTATACGTCTTGCCGTCCACGGGTGAAACAATGGTGTAACTATAGTTTGGGAGAGTGAAAGCCACCGGCGCCAGCGCTTGGTCGGTGTCGCGATAAATGCTGGGATGGGCATGGATGATATGTAATTGGTCTGGGCTAGCGGGCAAGGGGCGGTCGTCCTGTCCGAATGCTGACGATGTCAGCGCGAGAGCGAACACGACCAGCGCGAAATAGTAGGCCTTCATAGAGTGCTCCTGGAAGCTTTGAATTTTTTGTCGAATCAGTCCGCCGGGGGTTGGAGCGTTACCGAAGCGAGGGAAGTTTAACCTCGAATGAGTGGCGTGTCTAGTGTGAATAAAATTGCGTGCTGGGTGAGTGTGAATAATTGGGTCATGGGTGAGTATGGATATCCACAGCCTTTGTCAAACTGGCAGATTCTGGGAGAGTCGGCGACTCTGACGGCGTTGTGGCGGCGCTGGTGCAAGGGGCTGACGGGCTGTGAGGGCGAGATTGCGACCCACTGGTATTCCTCCGGATTATCGAGTCCTGTCTCAGCGGGGAAACCGAGAAAGCGTTAGCCCGTTGAGATTAAGCAGATTGTTGACCTTTGTATTTCGCCAGCCTAGTATCCGGTGAGTGACGGCCTCTACTCCCAGCATTGGCCAAGTCCTTGGCCATTACCGCATCGTCGAACAGATTGGCGCTGGAGGAATGGGAGTCGTATTTCGGGCGCGCGACGAGCGGCTTGATCGCGACGTAGCGTTGAAGACTCTGCCAAAGCTTGCGCTACTGAGCGAGGCGGCGCGGCGGCAGTTTCGTCGCGAGGCGTTGAGCTTGGCGAAGATCACCGATCCTCACGTTGCGATTGCATTCGATTTCGGCCGGGACGATGGAATTGACTACCTCGTGACCGAGTATGTCCCAGGGTTGACGCTGGAGGCGAAGCTGACGGGGCGTCCGCTGCCGGAAGCCGATGTGTTTCAACTGGGCAAGCAGCTTGCTTCTGGTCTGGAGGCGGCGCATAAAGAGGGCGTGATTCACCGCGACCTTAAGCCCAGCAACCTGAAGGTCACACCGGATGGCCGGCTGAAGATTCTGGACTTCGGACTGGCCTATATGTTGAAAACTGAGATCGAAGTGACCGACGGGTCTACGCTCACCGAAAGCTACTCGGACGCGGGGACGCTGCCTTACATGGCACCGGAGCAGGTCAAAGGGCATAAGCCGGATGCTCGCGCGGATGTGTGGTCCGCGGGGGCGGTGTTGTATGAGATGAGTACGGGCAAACGGTTATTTGGAGAATTAGTTCGCGGACCTCTGATCGCCGCGATCCTCGAAAGCGCGCCGGTGCCGCCCCGCGAGGTGAATCCAAAGATCGGCGAAGGATTGGAACGGGTGATCCTGCGTGCGCTGCAGAAGGATCCCAAGGAACGGTATCAATCGGCTGGCGATCTGCGCATTGACCTTGCCAACCTGGCGACGGGAACGGCCCCGATCTATGCGATGCAAGCGCCACCGCTGAAGTGGCGACGAGGGCTGGCGATCATTCTCGTAGCGGCGGTTGTGCTGATCAGCGCGGGGGTTTGGTGGAGGCAGCATCGAGTGCAGCCCGTCGCTCCGGAACAGAAGATGATGGCGGTTCTGCCGTTCGAATCGACGGCGAACGATGCGCCGACCAACGCTCTGGGCCTGGGGCTGACCGAGACGGTGACTGCGAAACTGGTACAGGCCGTCGATGGCGGACGTCTGCAACTGGTCTCGACCCGCGAGCTGATCGCGCAAGGGGTAAAGACCCCCGACCATGCGCGGCGGGAGTTCGGAACCGATCTGGTGCTCGAAGGGAGCTTGCAACAGGATGGGGCGCGGATCCGGATCACGTGGAGCCTGGTCGATCCGCGGACGCGTACGCAGATCGCGGCCAACACCATCACCGGGGACGCGGGCGATATCTTCGGATTGCAGGATAACCTCGTCGATGAAGTGCTGGAAAAACTGCCGCAGGCGGTCGATCGCGGACGGCGGCAGACTTCGCAAGCGCGTCCGGATGTGAAACCAGGCGCTTACGACTTCTATCTTCGGGGCCGCGGATACCTGGAGGACTACCAGCACGCTGACAGCATCGAGAGTGCGATTGCGCAGTTCCAACAGGCGATTGCTGTGGACGGGAACTATGCGCCGGCTTATGCGGCGATGGGACTGGCTTACACCGCCGGCTTTCGATGGAATAACCGGGGCAAGGACTGGCTCGATAAGGCAAAGACGCAATGCGAGCGGGCGCTCGCCATCACTCCGCAACTGGCGGAAGGGCACACTTGCCTAGGGAACGTCTATTCCTCCACGGGACGGGACGAGGAGGCGGTGCAGCAGTTCCAGCGCTCCCTCGATCTCGACGATACGAGTGATGAGACGCTGCGCATGCTGGCAGCGGTGTATCAGAAGCAAGGGAAGGCATCGGCCGCGGAAGAAGCTTACCGCAAGGCCGTCTCTCTTCGCCCCAACTACTGGGGTGTGTACAACGCCTTCGGAACCTTTTACTACAACCAGGCACGGTATGCGGATGCAGAGGCAATGTTTCGGAAGGCAATCGAACTGACGCCATCGAACTTTCGGGGATACTCCAACCTGGGCGCGATTTATCTTCTGCTTGGCCGCTATCAGGAAGCTGTGGCTGCTCTGAAGCAATCGAACGTGTTGCGTCCGTCGTTTGAATCGTACGGGAACCTGGGGGCGGCTTATTTCTATATGCGGCGCTATCAGGAGTCTGCCGAGAATCTGGAGCTGGCGCTGAAGATCGACGACAAAGACTGGTTGAACTGGGGAAACCTGGGAGACACCTTGTACCAGATACCATCCCGGCGTGGAGATGCGCTCAGTGCATATCGGAAGGCGATTGAGTTGGCGCGGGCGCGGCTTGAGGTGAACCCCAAGGACTCACTCGCCCTGGCCTTTACAGCGGACTACTACGCGATGGTCGATGAAGAGCCGCAGGCGCGGGAACAGATGGCGCGGGCGCTCGAAATCGCACCGACGGACGCCGATGTCTTATTTCGCGCCGCCATTCTCAACAACCACTTCGGAGTCACAGCGAAGACACTGCAATTCCTCAGCAAGTCGGTGGCGGCCGGTTATTCGCGAACTGTGATTCGCGACACGCCGGACTTCGACCATCTGAAAGACGACGCTCAGTTCCAGGCTCTGCTGCCGAAGAGCTAGTCTGAGGGAACGACATGAACGCCGGGATCTTTACAAGGCTGGTTGTCCGATTTCCGAATCAAAACGTAGGGAAACTTGCCGCACGATCCTTGAGCCACCGTAGAAGCGGAGCATCCGTTGCTCACCGCGTGGATTTTGTCAGGCGATCCGTGACTCACGACCGGGGGCGGGTCGTGGATTACGTTGTTTATTGTAAAAACCACGGTGTAGGTGTCTGTATCGTTCTTCGCAACTTCCCAGTGAAGTGCCCCGCGCTCTGGAATGGCTACCAGGTCGGGCGTGGCAACGCAGTTGTCAATGGTAACGTGATCTTGCTTCACTTCGGTACCCTTGTACGGGTAAGCCGGGACTCGATTGTTTGGACATCCGGCGATTCCTAGAAGCGTGGCTAACAACAACAGGCAACGCCAGATCCGGGAGCGTAGCATCTTGAGCTCTCTTTCGGTCGTGTAAGTTGCGGACCGCCAAAACTGCAGGGCATTGTGAATCGCCGGGAGGGCAAAGTCAAGTGAGAGTTGCCTTAATGGATTTCGCTTGTGCGCTCTGATGGGTGTTCAGCTTTACGGCTGTCTCGGCTGTTGCTCTGGGTTTGCGGAAGACCCGCGAACTGTGCTGTTACCTCGGTTACTATCGAAGCGGCGCGACTGACGGCTAGCATTCTGGTTGAACCTGGGCTGTTAGGGATGCCGCCGAATAGGAGCAAAATCAGGCGGGGAGAAACTCCGAAAGTGGGAGTGACCTGCGAGAATCCTTCGCTCGATCGGAAACAGCCCACTTCACCCTTCTGCAGTGTTTGCGCTGGCCTCGATCGGAATTACTTCGAACAGGATGCGCAGTAGCCGCCAATTTCCAGGCGCGATACTACGATCCGGAACCGGCAGTCTCTCTCTACTTGTCCCTTTAGTTTTTCGAAGATGTCGCTGACGAATTCCATGATCTTGCCGCAGCGCAGGCAAGCCATGTGGATGTGGTCGCGGTTCAGCTTGCGCTCGTAGTAGTGGCCTTCGCCGTGGATGTGCATGAGGTCGAGTTCGTCGATCAGTCCGTGGCGCTTCAGCAATTGAAGGGTGCGGTAGACCGTGCTGCGGTCGACACTGGCATCCAGCTTTTGCGCCTTGCGCAGGAGTTGGGAGGCATCGAGGTGTTTGCTGGCGGTTTCCATCACGCGCAGGATGGCGCGGCGCTGATCGGTCATGCGGATTCCGCGGTCAGCGAAGTGGGCCTGCAGGCGGCCCGGCATTTCAGTTTGGGGTAGTGGCATGGGCGCCGCTCCTTCGTTTCGCAAACGATCGAGTGTCGCAACTGGTCGCAATCACGCTGCGACGGAATCTTCCGCCGGTGCTTGACCGTATCGAGACCCATCCGGCAGTATGAGGAATGTTACGTTAGATGCGACTGGGTTGCAACTAGGACATCTTGCAATATCCCAGAACAGAGCGACAGCCGGGGGGGGACCAACTATCGCCGCTAGTTGCGAATCAATCGCATCTGAGGATTCTATCAGTCTGAACTCTGATTAGTCGGGCTTTGATTCCCGCGCTTGCGAGGTGGCCTCTGTCCATGGAATTGCGTTGCACCCGTGTTTTCTTGATTTGCCTGTTGGCGCTTGTCCTAGCCGGGCTTGCCTTGCCTCTGCAGGCGCAGGAGAGTCCATATATCGTCACCTACGATCATTATCTGGAGGAGCCCGGCAGCCTTGAGGTGGAGTACTTCTCAACTTTTGGGACACAGCGCGACGGCGGTAATGACTTTCACGCCTTCTGGAGCGAGTTCGAGTACGGTGCTACCGCATGGTGGACGACCGAGCTCTATTTCGACGGGCAGACCACCTTCAACGACAGCACAATCTTCACCGGGTTTCGCTGGGAGAACCGCTTTCGGCTGCTGCAGCAAGAGCATTTCATCAATCCTGTTCTGTATATCGAATACGAGCAAACCAGTGGGGCCGACAAGATTCTGAAGGAAGTGGAAGGGCACGATGTGGAATCTGACTACGCCATCCCGAATGGTGTGGCGCGGAAAGAGCATGATCATGAATTGGAATCGAAGCTCCTGCTGTCCAGGAATTTTAAGGGCTGGAACGTTGCGGAGAACACTATTGCCACCAAGAACCTTACGGGCGGCAATCCGTGGGAGTTCGGCTACGCCATCGGAGCGAGCCGGCCGCTGGCGTTGAAGGCGTCCGCGAAACGCTGCAGCTTCTGCCGCGAGAATTTCATTGCTGGAGTTGAAATGTACGGCGGGCTGGGAGATCGCTACAGTTTCGGTTTACCGAACACGTCGCATTACCTCGCGCCGGTCGCGGCCTGGAACCTGCCCTCGGACTGGACTCTGCGGCTGTCGGCGGGTTGGGGACTGAATAACCATAGCCATCGTTTTCTGTTGCGCTGGGGTGTGTCTCGCGAGTTCTCCGGCTTCGGGGAATCGATCGGCCGTCTTTTGGCAGGACGCAAGCCATGACCAAAGCGATGGCGCGCATACTCGTGCTTGTGGGCACGTCAGCTTTTGCTCTGTTCACGATTCCTTCGTGTGCTGCGCAGAAGGATCTCTCCGCATCTTCTAGAAAGGATGACTCGGTTTACGCCGAGCTGGCGAAAGCTCCCAAGAAGGCGGTGGTGAGGCGGAATCCGCTTGAGCGTGACCCTGATGCTGTGGCGGCAGGCGCGAACCTGTTCGATCAGCATTGCGCTGAGTGCCACGGCGACATGGCGGAAGGCGGCCGGAAGGCGCCGAGCCTGCTTGCTGACAACGTGCAGCAGTCGACGCCTGGCACGCTGTTCTGGATTCTGACCAACGGAGTGGTCCGGCGTGGGATGCCGGTGTGGTCCAAATTGCCGGAAGCGCAGCGCTGGCAGATTGTGAGCTATCTCAAGTCACTCGGTCCCAAGGAAAAGGCGTCACAGTGATCGCTGGTGGAGGTTGCCTTTGGCCGACATTCCCAGCATATAAAAAGCGGACGCCCGCGAGGGGCGTCCGCCGTGGGTTGGCTGGGCTGTTGCGGCGAGTTATCTGCCGAATTGAACCGCGGGAAGGACCGCCGTTCCCTCAGCGCGCACAGCATCGAGGGCCGAAGGATCGATGCGCAAGGCTCTGAGGATGGTTGGGGCGACCTGGACGGTGCCGACTGAGGAGCGCACCGTCCGGGCTTCGAAGGACGGATTGGAGAGCAGCAGAATGACGTTGGTGTCGTCATGGTTGAAGCCGCCGTGCTCGGCCAGCTTCGCGGTACTGCCGGAGTAAGTTACGCCGACGTTCGGAGTCACGATGATGTCGGGCGTGCGTGGGTCTACGGTTGGGTCGTTGTAGTTAAGAGCGAGCGAAGGTCCGTAGTAGATCTGGCCGAGTTCGATTCCGGCGGGCGCGGCATTGTCTTCGAGGATCTTGACGGCGGCTAAAGTGTCCGAAGAATTCTTCAGCCAGATGAGCGAGACGTCATCTTCCGTCGGTCCAATGCCGGTGGGGTTGTTGGTGGATTCAGAGAATGGAATGAAGCCCGCGTTGGAGAGCAATGTGGCGGGTGAAGTGCCGTGGATGAGCTGGGAAACGTAACGGCTGGGATCGATGGGCGACTGGCCGTGCTTGGCAGTGATCACGATCAGAGTGGAATCGTAGAGACCCTTGGCCTTCAGCTCTTTGACCCACGCCCCGATGGAGGCGTCGACGAACTTGAATTCGCTGAGCAACGCTGGGGAGGGAGTGCCAGCAGCGTCCAGATATCCGCCGGTCACGCCGTTGCTTGCCTCGACTAGCTTCTGGCCCACGCTCACGGCCTGGAAGTTCATGCCGAAGATGGTGGGGACCTGAGTGTTCCTGGTGCCGAGGTGGTTCTTGCCATCGATTTCATTGAGGATGGCATCGACCTTCAAAGTGTCGTAGCACTGAATGTTCTGGAAGCTGTTGGTCCAGGCGGTGAGGTCGGAGCCGGGATCGCGGACGGCAGAACAGGATGCGCCGAGCGGCGTGGTAACGCCGGGAAGGGCGATCACGTTGGAATTGATTTCAGGTCCGTAGAAGTCGTCGAGCGCAATGGGGCCAAGACCAGCGGCTGCCGCGGAGTATGCGGGGTGCTTGTCGGACCAGGCCGCGTATCCGCCGTTCTGGTGAATGACGCTGAAGATCGTGTTGGCGCGAACGAAATCCCACGGCCAAACCGGGTTGCATCCATTGTTGGGGTCGCGGATGAGGCGCTTCGAGTCGATCGATGCAATGCCGCCGTCGGTCAATGAGGCGCCGGGAGCGCCGCCATTCAGCTTGGTCTGGTCGATGTCGATGCCTTCTTCGTACTCGCTGGTGGTGCCGGTGGGCGTGCCGAACGGAGTGCAAGGGCCGGCTCCGAGACCGTTGCCGGTGGTCTTGGCAGGGGCGTCGAAGTTCCGGGAGTAAGCAACGTCGTAGTAGATGCCGGTGAATGCCGGGCTACCGCCGGTGATGAGCCCGATCAGGCCGGGGAAGGAATCGGAAGTCTTTGTCGTGCTGGCGGCGACATAGTTGATGCCAGTCCTGCCGAGGGCGGCGAGCGCCGGGCAAAAGGGTTCGCCTCCGTTGACAGTGCTGATGCCGTTGGCGCAGTTGGTGAAATCAACGGCATGCATGCCGTCTATGCTGATGAGCAGAACGCGCTTGATGTGGTGGAAGTCATTGTCCTGGGCAAACGCCGTGCCCATGGAACAGATCGCTGCTAGGGAGAGTAAGGCAAGTGTTTTTTTCATAGGGTTTTGTTTTTACCTCGAGGGCTCATAGTACGGAACGCGGTGTGACTGGAATGTTAAAGAGAATTGAATTGTTCGTGAAAACGGCTGAGGGTAGTTGTGGAAAAATCAGGAGCACTTAACAGAGACGGGCTGTTGGGAGTCGATGAAGCGGAATGGTTGCCTACTGCAGCTTCGCGTACTCCGCCTTGGCTTCGGTCAGTATGGGGATGCCAGGGTCGGCGTCTTTCCAGAGCGTGAGGAAATCCTGGTAGGCGGCTTTGGCTTTGGCGGTGTCTCCGGAGATGGCGTAGGCACGGCCTAGTTGCAGGCGGGCGAGAGAACCGAGCAGGAAGTTCTGGATGACTCCGGGATGATCGGCGAACTTCAGGAATTCCGCGGCTGCCGCTGGGCCGTTTTTTTGCGCGAGATACGCCAGGCCGCGAAGGTAGGGCGGATACATTGAGATTCCGGGCGGAGGGGCTCCGAGTTCGTAGGGCAGAGAAGGTTCGAGAGCGATGATGGCGCGGTCGGGCGCCTGTTGGGCCAGCGCAAGGGAGGCCTCGATCACGGGGAACCAATACACTTTCAGATAAGTGTTGCTGGGTTCGGATTTTTGAAGGGCATCAAGGATGGATTTCGATTGCGAAGTTTCTCCGGTGCGGGCCAGAGCCACGGCGGCGATAACTTTGACATCGCGGCCGGGAGCAAGCGCCAAGGCGCGGGCGACGGCCTGGCGGGCTGCCGTGGGGTTGCCGATTTCCGCCTCGCGCACCGCCTGGAAGGCGATCCACTGAGCGCCGGTTTCTTTGGCGTCGGAGCGCACGGCTGAATCAGCGGCGCGCCGGGCGAGGTCACGGGCTTTCTCCAGGTGGCCATAGTAGGCTTGAGTATCGGCGTGGACGTTCAGCATCTGATCTTCTTCGCCCGGACGGCCGGCTCCCCATGCCACCTGGCGGTCCATATCCGCGGCATCGCCCGACAGAAATGCCAAGGCATAGAGATCGCCGCGAATGGTGAGTCCATCGAAATTTTTCTGCTGTGCTTCCGCCACAGTCTGGCGAGCTTCCTTCAAGCGGTTGACATTGATGTAGGTGCCGGCCAGGTTTCCGTAGCCGACAATCGAGGGTTCTAACCGCTGCTGCACTTCGGTCTCGGTGATAGCTTTGTCATATTGGCCCAGAGCGGAATAGATGTACCCGAGATTGCCGTGAGGCACCGGGTCCCGGGGATAGCTTTTTGCCCAGAGTTCGTAGGCCTCGGTGGCTTTTTCAACTTCTCCGGTGACGTATTGGAAATAGAAAGCAGAGATGCGGTAGCGCTCACGCTCGCTGACGCGATCGCGCAAGTCGTAGGCCCTCTTGGCATTTTCCGCGGCGAGGCTGGCGCGTCCGAGATTGGCGTACTCGACGGCGAGGCCTACGTAGGCCATGGCGAAGTTGGAGTCGAGTTCGATGGCGCGCTTCATAAAGGGAATGGCTTCGGCGTCACCTTTGGTGCGTCCGGTGGTGATGCCCATGCTGTAGGCCTTGAGGGCTTCGAGCGACGGAGTAGTGGCCTCGACGGGCACATCGAACTTCTGCACTGAGGCCAGTGATTCGCCTAGTTTGGTGCGCAGGCTGGCGGCAGCCCTGCTCAAGGCCTTCAGTACGTCGGGCTTGCCGGACGCCTCTTCCTGTTCCTTGGCGAGTGTGTCTCCGCTGCTGCAACCTACGGCGTCTACACCGATCACGTACTGGCTGCCCAAGTTTGAAATGGAGCCGAGCACGATGGCCTTGCTGCCAGTGCGCACACAGAGTTCTCTGGCTACGTCTGGAGTGATACGAGAGTTGGGTTGGCTGCCCATGAGGCGCAGGGTCTCACTTACTTTGCGATCGGAAAGAATGTTGATGAAGGGAGATTGTCCGAGTTGAACGGCGAGGGCCTGCTTGAGCGCGTCATCGAAGACGGCGTCTCCAGTTTTGTTGTCGAAGTCGGCCAGGACCACGGTGTCTTTTTCGCTGAGGGTCGCAGGCGTGGCAACAGGGGCGGCGGAACGCGAACGCCAGTAGAGGCCGGCGGCGATGAGCGCGACGACGACCACTGCGGCCGGAACCAGTATCTTCCAGCGCTTAGCCGTTGTCGTTAATGGTGCGGCGGCCGGTGTCTGCGGCGATGAAACGGCCGTTTGCTGTTTGCTGGTCGAGGCTGCTGAGCTTGCGGCCGCGGTGCCGGTGGCGGGTTGGCTGGAATCGTCGACGGCCGCGGGAATGCCTGACTTGCTGGATTCGATCTCGCGCTTCAGGCGTTTCAGGTCGGCGCGCATTTCCGCCGCAACTTGATAGCGCATCTCGCGGTCTTTCTCCAACGCTTTAGTGATGATCTCTTCGAGCTTGGGCGGGAGGTCGGGATTCATCCGCGCTGCGGGCGCGGGCGCTTTATGAAGGATGGAATCAAACAAGTCGGTGGTGGTGGCGCCGCGGAAAGGCAATTGGCCGGTGGCCATCTCGTACAACACTGCGCCGAAGGAAAAGAGGTCGGTGCGGGTGTCGAGCTCGCGGCCGCGGGCCTGCTCGGGAGACATGTACGCAGCCGTGCCGACCGCGGTGCCCGGACTGGTCAGGTGTTCGACGGCCTGGGTCCGAGTGGCCTCATTCTCGCCGGTGGCGGCCGCTGTGGCGACCTTGGCCAGCCCGAAATCGAGCACCTTGGCGTTGCCGCGCTCGGTTACGAAGATGTTGGCGGGCTTAATGTCGCGGTGCACGATGCCTTTGGCGTGAGCGGAATCGAGGGCGTCGGCGATCTGGATGGCGAGAGAAAGCAGCGCGTCCAACTCGAGGGGGCGAGCTCCGATGAGATGTTTCAGAGTCTGGCCGTCGAGAAACTCCATGGCGATGAAGGCCTGGCCGTCTTCTTCGCCGATGTCGTGAATGGTGCAAATGTTGGGGTGGTTCAGGGCGGATGCGGACTGGGCCTCGCGTTGAAAACGGGCGAGCGCCTGCGGATCGCGGGCTACTTCATCGGGAAGGAATTTCAAGGCTACGAAGCGATGCAGGCGCGTGTCTTCGGCTTTATAAACCACGCCCATGCCGCCGCCGCCGAGTTTCTCGATGATGCGATAGTGGGAAATGGTTTGGCCGATCATTGTTCGGTCGATCATGTTCGGTCGATCATTCCTGGTCGATCGCGGGAGTTGCCTGGTTTTCGGGTCGCCTCATCTTACGGACGCGGCTTGATGCAGTCAATGAAGTGCGGGGGTAGTGTACAGCGACAGCAAAAGTGACCCCCCTTGCCGTTTCGGGGTTGGCGGGGAACGCGAGGGGCGGAGCGGGGGCCGTGCGGGGGACGTGGGAGCGGAGAGTGGAGGCGGTCGGGGTACGAGTGGGGCGGGGGCGTTCCTCAATTCCAGAGAGATCAGGACTTCAAACATTTCTGCCGTGATCTTCGCTACAGTCGAGCCTCGGCTTGTAAAAAGCGACGAATTTCAGAGGCGCTAGGTTCTAACATGGCTCGGGTCTTGCCTCGCGCTTTAGCTTCCATCTCATAGACGTGGTTTACCATTTCCTGAAAATCAGCAAACAACGATTCGTCGTTGCCCTGCACTTGGCGCTCTTCGGAAATGTAATCTTTGCAGGCGCTCCACCAGTGAGTGATGTAGAAACTAAAAGTGCCCCACAAAAGATCATCGTCCAGATGCTTCAGGGTAAGAAATGCCCCGAGGTCCTCGAAGAAATTCATCACGTCTTCCTGAATGTCATCGTGGGGCGCGCTGGCGAGCAGTTGTTGGGCAAGAAGCTTGCGATGTCCTCTCATTCTGATTTCGTCAAATCGGTCTAGGAACTTGAGATGGAGCCTCAATCTAAGGTCCGTGCGAGTCGCCCGGTACGTGCTGTACGCGAGAACGACCGTGACGATTACGAGTGCCCAAGTTCCGAGGACGAGCCAAAGTTCCATCTTAGACGCGGAGTCTATCACAGACCAGCCAATGCCTCAGCTTATTCGCGGGCGGGTGGAGCGCGTAGGTTTGTGTGCGGGTGGGGGGCGGGGGGCAGGCCTATCTTCTTGATTGTGGATCGCATACTATCTAGTTCACTATGCCTCACCTGTGGCATTTGCGCTGGCCATTCTTCTCTTCCTCGGAGTGAACTGTGATGGGTCATCGTCGTCCTTTTCCTTTACGGTGTCTTCTGCGACTGTCCGGACGACCAGCCCCCGAAGCTGATTGCCATATTTCAGGAATGGCTGCGGCAATGGTCCCAGGAGGTGTGAGCGAATGACAATTGCGATGGGAGAGTTATTTCGGTTTGGCTCCCAAAAAGGGGCACTGGTTTGCGCTGATACCAAGATCGTTTCGAGTGATCTCGCAACTACCACTGGAACCAAAATCCATCTTACCCTTAGTCCCAGGAAATCGGCGTTTGCTATTGCAGATGCCGCTGAAGATGGGAATGCAGCGAAGATGCTGGCGCTGGACCTTACTTCGGCGCTCTGCGATGAATCCGTGATCCATATGGGCCACGTCTACAATGTTGTTAAGCACCAGATGACCGAGTGGTATGGGGCTTATTCTGGTAGCCGCGCACCATCCATTCAGTTTGTTCTCGCCGCTGCTATTGGCGGAGTGTGTAGTCTGTTCTATTGTTCCCCGCCGAATAGCATCCTCGCAAAATCATATGCCTTCGCGGTTGGCCAGGGTGCGCGTGTTGTCGATCCTCTTCTTCCTGTCGAAACATCGCCATTGCCGACAGTAGGGGAAGCCATCTTACGTGCTACGTATTGGATGCGAAGAGCCAAGCGCGATGAAGGCTCGATGTGTGGCGGTAAGACGGATATGTTCTTAATTTCTGATCGGGGTGGAATTGGTTTGCTGTCTGGCGAAGAACTCGATGCCGCCGAGTCATTGGCTGGAGACGTGGACGTGCTTGTATCGGATTTCACCTACGGCGTAATGAGTTTGGATGTTGAAGCAACTCAACAGAAACAGGCGCAAGCATTTACTGAACGTTATTTGTCTCTGGATCGACGAGCCAAGAACATAAAGTTTGATGGGATGGAATTACTGGCTGGGATTGGGCGAAAAGCAAGAAAGAAAAGAGCGGATGAGGCCGAGAAAGCGGGGAATCAGTAAATGCAGCATAAAGAAGGCTGCGGCGTCGCCAATAGGTGTTTCGATGGATGCAAAGCGCAGAAGTGAAATAAATTTACTCACCTGTAGCTTCCTTTTGTGATTTGTAGCTTTGAAGCCATCGCACGAATTCATTGTACGAGTTGCGTTTTACAGGCAATCCGCGAAGCAATTTCCTGATGAAAATACGCGTGAATCCGCTTTCGCGAGAACACCTCTTGATACCAATTCTTTTTATATCTTTCTTCACTTCTTCACTCGCGACTACTCTTCGCGTTCGCCCGTACTCGGTGGTCCTGAACTCCAACAAGCTGGGATCGTCGCCTCCCTCCCATTTGCGATCTGTTTCCTTGCCCACGTAGCGAAACTCTCCCGCAATGATGTGGGCACGCTGTAACAGCCCGCTTGTATCTGCCTCGCATGGCGTGGCATTCGGTGTTAGGCTCTTCGCTTCGGGATGCTCCTGGTATTCGATCAAGAGGCGTGCGAATTGCGAAGGAAAGACCACGTTGTGCGGAGGAGTCTTTTCTCTGGTGCAATCCACCATTCTGTATTTCGTGCCGCTATGAATGTTCACGCATTCCATGTCAAACCAACGCTCCTGCTTGGATGAAAAGGCGGCGACCAGCAGGACCTTTTCGTTTGCTCCCCTGTAAAACGCATAGCCAAACGTTGGATCAACCATCGGCAAAAAGAGAAAGTTGTACGGGCGGGCGATTTTCCATTCTCCGAGCATCTCTAAAACGTTGTACGTTGTGATGGTAAGACGCATCATCTGCGGAATGTTGAGCCACGATGGTGCTTTGCGTTTCAGTCTGAGAGTGCCTCGCACGATGTAGTCCCACATTTCGTAAATCCATCGCGGCGCATCTTCCGGCCAACTCTTCGGGGAGTCCTTGGGCGGATACAGGAACCCGATGCCGTGCGCTTTCGGGTCAACGATCTTGATGTTTTTCTCCCCGATCTTCTCGTACAGTGCATAGCGTTTTGCTGCAATGCTGTACCCGTACAACTGCCGCTGCGGATTCTTCGGGTCGGAATCCACGTAGTTTGCATCCACAAGATTCAGAATCGAACCTTTTACGATCTTGCGGTTGTAAGGATTCAGCGCTGCAAACTTATCAACGATGGCCCGCACTTCAGCGTGTGACAGAATCCTTGCACCTTCACTGCCTGGAATGCGAAGCGGTCCACCATGCTTTGAGGCGACGATTGCGAGCGAATCTGTATCGCAAAACAGATAGGTACCGCGCTTCTCTGTTACGCACGCCTCTGTCATTGCGAGCAGCAGGCGACCTCCGGACGTGATGAGTGACGCCAGCGGTGGGAAAAACCAACGTCCGGAAGCCTCGATTACATCTGAAGTATCAGGGAAGCTCTTTTGCCCTGAAAACACCCTGACAGGCACCTCCTTGTTCTGGATATCGGGTATCAGTTCAACGAAGAATCCATAGATCGAATTCGCAAGAATCTTGAGCCAGTAATAGAGTGCTTTGTCGGCCTTGTGCAGCTTGCGTTGTTCGATTATTTTGCGGAATAAATCGTCCTTGTACGGGTCAACCTTCACCATCCCTCGAAGGTTTACACTGCGCATTCCGGCTTGCTTGCCTTGTGGCACCATGCGGATTGCCCGAATAATGTGCGGCACTCTGCCTGTCCGGATCGCAGACGCGATCAGGTCCGGGCCAGCAAACCATATCGGCGTGACGGACGCGAGATAGTTGTTTCCGATGTTCTGGGTGACTTCGTTGTACATGGTGCGCACCGGCAGAATGTCGTTGTCAGGCTTCACCAGAGCAAAGAACCTGCAACGCTCCCACATCGCGGGAATGAAGCAGCCTTTGAGGGTGATGCGGTTGAGGAATCTGCGGATATTCTGGGTATCATCGTCAAAACTCACGCGGTTGGCGGTTAAAACGTCGAAAAGACCGAGGAGAGCGCAGCAACTTGGATATTCACTCATGAAATCTACGGGTACGACCGGCACGTCTGCACAACGTATGCGCGTTTCGGAGCGACCGCCGTAATAGCTCTGCATGGAAATACCAAGCGTCCGATTGGAGACGTGGAATTTCTCTGCTGGCCTGATGATGCCCATTTGATCCAAATAGGCCTTTGCCACGGATGCGGGAGAGTATGCGTTGTACGGCTTCAGGTCGATGGGGTGTTTGTCGAATTCCTGCTTTAGCGCGTTTAGCACATCCACGGTGCAACGTCCGTCTTGTCGAGCATATTCAATTTCCACGGGCGTGACCTTGCCGGTTGGTTCATGGTCTTCCAGTTTCTTGTGCTTGGTATTGAGTTCTTCGCAAGCGCGCTTGAGCGAAAACGATTTGTTAAATAGCGCCCACGCCAGCGTGCGTAAGTCCAAGAAATGCGTCTTGCTGGTACTTTTCCATTCTTCCGGCTTCCACGGCGGGGCCAGTTTGATGAACGCCTTCTTTCCGTCTATGGGCGTGATGAGAATGCGAGGATAATTCCGGTTCTCGGCTCCGTCTGCATACTGCGACATTGTGAGCGACCATTCGTTATCGTTACCTTTGCTCCACGCTAGCGCGAGCCTCGCCAAATCAAAAGGTAGATTTAGCCCACAGACCAAAGCGCCATCGCGCTTAATCGCTGGCTTAAACACGCGCTTCATGAACTCGGAGCGAGAGTACAGCAGGAATCGCGGCGGGAATGATGCCACGTCAGAAACAGCGGTCTTTATGTGGGATTCGATCACCTTGCGTTCTTTGGCAGGGAGATTGTCAGCATAGAAAACCCCCTCCTCCGTGACCACGTAAATATCGGCCACTAGTGTGCAGAGCCGATACACGCCGAAAGTGAGGGATTGATCCGCTGTGATTCGTGTTTCCGTATCAAACACCAGTGCGCGCTGTGCCCACTTGGGTTCAGTTCCTACGGGGGCGCTGCGTATCTGTTTCTTCTGTTTAGGGTTCTTCTGTTTCGTCTTCTTTTTTGCTGCAACCGCGTAGGCGCGAAGAAAGATGTCGTGGGTCTGAGTCATTGAGCCACCCTAGTCTTCCGATTCGAGAATTATTTCTGTTTGTTTTGTATTGCTTCATCAAGGAACCAGAGACAAACGTATATTGCTCGCCGTGCCCGTCTTAGTCGGTCCACTTTATCGCTCGTATACCGCATGTCGATCCCTGCCCGCTGAATCGCCATGGTGAGTTGGACGTGATGCTCCCGACAGAGCGGGATCGTGATCCAGGCGACGTGATTACGTCCCCCAATATGGTGTAGTTCCACACTGTGAGCGCTTCCACACTTTGCACAGCGCCGAGTCTGGCGGCGTCGGACTGTCATGCTGCGCCGCCCGCTAGCGAGCGGTAGAGAGAATAGGGAAGTAACTCTTTCTGAGCGAGACCCTTCAGGGTGCGCCCAGCCGTTATCAACTCAACGCCTGCTATTTTCTTCCCGTGCCATGGCGCTAGAGCATTAAGGTCACCGGCGAGAAATCTGTTGACTGCGGCCTTGTATCTTGCGATTTCACTTGCCTCTTTTGACCCATGTGCCGTTATTTCAATTGGACCGTCGGGGCCTGGAATCTGGAGATACCGTACTAGTTGATCACTTTTTGTTGCGTGAATCCGTCCGCCAGGACGATGTTGCAGGAGTGCCGATCCTGCGTAGTGTTTGATCGTTCGGGTCGTGACGCCGTTGTCACGCGCAGCTCTGGAAATTGAGGCACCGTGCCGCATGGCTGAAAGAGCGCGCAGCGCCCGAGTACGGGAGTCTCTTGCGCGCTCACTTCGAGGGATTGCCGTGCGTCTGCGTTTCATCATCTTCCTCGGCTTCTGATGTTTCTGGAGCCGCTCGTGAGTAGTGCATGTACAGTGCCACCGACCATACATAACTACTGTTGCAGCAATCACTTAGAGCCATTCCGGGCAGTGTCAGGGATGTTTCGCGATTGAGTTCTCTAGCAATCGCCGAGAGCGACGATAGAATTCCCTAGCAGTTCAAAACGGTCGCGCTGAATGATTTTGAGCACCTATTTGGGAATGTGAGAAATTGTTGCGCAAAATGGGTAAGAACTTCGGAGATGCAACGGAAGGATATGGACGACGCGGACGAGTCGAATAGGACGAAATTGGGCAGACGCACAATCGACAATGGCTGGCTCAGTGGCAACCGTGACGCACTGCTAAACATGTTTGCGTTTGAGTGGCCTGAAATTGGGTGGCAGCTGGCCGCAGCCGAGAGCAGAAATGACTTAAGATTGGCGCTCCAGCCACTGAGAGATCACACTAACAGGCAATACATCAATCGACTTCTCCAGGCGACCAGCGCGAGGGGCGATGAGCACGAAATTCGGGAGAAGAGAACAGCTTTAGGCGAAGCTGTGAGAGAGATGCACACGGCACAGTCGCGCTGCTCCAAATGCGTTGCTGCCTGTCGGGATATAGAAGCTGCAACGATTCAGGCAACAGCAGAGCAATTTGAGATTGTCCAGCTGGAATTCTCCAAGCGGAGGATCGAGTGTCAGACCGCACAAGATCGATCACGATTCGCAACTGAGATGCAATTGAACTTGGAAAATGAGCTGGTTGACGAAGAGGCTGCATATGCCCAGGACCAATTGCTGATTTTTATAGGTAAAGGCAAGTACGCTTTTCACCCACTGAACTTGGCCAACGCGATAGCGGGATTGCCGTTTGCCATTGGAGTTCCGTTCATGGGGGTATGGCAATCTCATGCTCGCTGCTCGAAAATGAAATCTCCCGGTTGGCCTAACTATCGATACGAAGTTTTCAAAACCATCGAATCAGCTTGGAAGAACTCCTCCTCGTCTACGACACAGCCGATCATTGAGATCTTTGAGACGACAATTAGAGCTCTTCCTAGGACTGTTGTCCAAGAACACCCCCAGATGGGACCTCAGAAGATCGAGAACTACGTGAGGACATTTCTGTGTGAGAACTGGTGGCACTTGCAGCGGGCGATCAAGGAGAGTTTAGAAACTAAAGATGACCCCCGACCACCTTTCTTTATCATTGCCTCCAATCTAAACAAGTTCGTTGCAGAACCCAAGACATTCGCCGATTTGGCTGTAGCAGATACCGCAAGAATCCGCGATTAGGCCAGCGATCTGCATTTATAATGGTACTGACAAATCAAACGGGCCTGCTGACTGTTAGAAGCAGCCAACAAGCCCTGACCACCACGGGAGGTATGACTCCGATGGCAGCTTCGCACACCCTACCGCACTCGCACGCCCTCCGCAAATCGGGCGTCCTGGTTTTAGATGGCTACGGCATCCGCGTCCAGGTCAACGCCGGTCACTTACTCTTGCACGATGGAATCGCAGACGAGCGGCGGAGCATTCGCCTGCCCCGTGTAAATCACGGCTTGAAGAGACTGGTGATGATCGGCAGCGACGGTTTCATTACCCTTGAGGCTGTCCGCTGGATTTCTGACGTAGGCGCAGCGTTCTTGATGCTTGACCGCAGAGGCAAGGTACTCACCGTCACCGGCCCGGTCGCTCCGTCGGACTCCAAACTACGTAGGGCGCAAGCCCTGGCACTCGGCAACGGGACGGCCCTCAAGATTTCCAAAGAACTCATCTCCCAGAAGCTCGCCGGGCAGGAGCTACTCGTGCGCGACATGCTGCACGATTCAGCGACGGCAGATGCAATTGCTCGATTTAGAGCCGAGCTACCGAGCGCGGAGAGCCTTGACCGCGTAAGGCTGATTGAGGCCCAAGCAGCAAGACTATATTGGCAGGCGTGGGCTGACCTTCCGATTCGCTGGCCGCGCAAGGACGAGCGCTGCGTACCCGAACATTGGAAGCGATTCGGCTCCCGCATCTCATCCTTGAGCTACAGCCCGCGTCTCGCCTCTAGTCCGCCGAACGCCCTGCTTAACTTTCTCTACGGAATTTTGGAAAGTGAAGCTCGCCTTTCTGCCGTCGCAATGGGCCTTGATCCCGCGATTGGCTTCCTTCATGTGGACACGCCCAACAGGGATTCACTAGCTTGCGATCTGATGGAAGTTTGCAGGCCGCGCGGAGTTGATGCATTCGTTTTGAACTGGCTTCAGAGCGAGCCACTTCGTAAGTCAGATTTTTGGGAAGATCGTAACGGGAACTGCCGTATTGCGTCATCATTGGCAATCAAGCTCTGCGAGACTGCGGACGCGTGGCGCAGACTGATGGCTCCGGTAGCAGAATATGTCGCCCAAGAGACTTGGGCGTCGATTTCGAGACCCGCATCAAGTCTTGCCCGACGCGGATTAGCGACGCGGCTTACGCAGCAGAACAAGCGCGAAGTAAAAGGCCGTGAAGTACCGAGAGTCAAGAAACCGAAACCGGAGCACGTCTGCTCAGACTGCGGCGTACCTATCAAGCCGAGGCGAAGCCATTGTCCGAATTGTTCTATCGAGGTCGCTACCGAGCGCCTAGAGCACGTCGCTCAGGTTGGCCGAATAGCAGCGCGGACCCCGGAAGCTCGTGCAAAACATGTCGCCTCACATTTGCGGCATGTAGAAGCGCGCTTGTCCTGGGATGCGTCCAGCCAACCAGCATGGCTTACCGCCGAGATGTTTGCGCACAAAATCCAGCCGCTGCTGGCCCGTGTCTCAACCTCGGTCATTCGATTACGGATCGGGGTGTCTCGCTGGTACGCAAGCCGGATTCGACAAGGTTGCCGCCCCCATCCGAGGCATTGGGAGGCGCTGGCGGAATTGGTCGGTGTCACGTCTTGCCCAGAGCTTTCCCAATGACAAATGCCGACTACGCCTGCTTTCGCTGCTCGCCTCAGATTTATTTAACAATCAACGTATATCCATGTTTCGTACTAAAGCCCAAGTTCACACGGGTGACCACTGAAGATGACGTGTTTCTCATCACGCGACAGAGTCCGTCTTGAGCACATGAAAACGTAAGAATGAGTTCTGAAGACTTCACAACCCTACAAAAAGCTGCCAACGCATTGTGGCCGGAAGCGATTCTCAGCAACTCCGGCATTATCCTCGGGCTCGCGAAACTGGCTGCCAAAGACATTCTGAAGAGGAAACCCGCCAAGCGGCTCCGGTGAGAATGCAACCACAGTGACCGCTAGTTTCGGGTCATCATTGTCGGCGCTGGGCGTTTCTGTTACGTATGCCGTTGCGATCCGCGCGTCTCCGTCGGGTACAAAGAACCTGGCGCTGCCGCCGTTAGAGCGGGACCGGCGAGATTGCATCCGCCATGCTGATTCATCCCAGTTGGATCGCTGAATTTGGGCGGGTTGGTGGCAGCCAATCGTCTTGCGAAAAATAATGCTAGGCATGCCGACATTGCTGCTGCGACCCGAATCATGATAACAGTGCGAAGTTCAACCACACCGGTAGCATCGTACGATACTATCATGTAAGTTAGATGGAGGAGAATCGTGACAGGTAAGCTCTGGCCGCTTCCTTCGTATAAGAAGGCAAAGATAATGGACCAACAAATAAGATTCATGCAAATTATTATTAGTTGCGCAGCTGTCAGAAGTCTCACCGTCAGCAGCCACATTGGAATGTGCCACACAGCCCAGTACACGCCGATAATCAGCGCGGACGACAAATGCGAATAACACTGCTGAAGTTTCCTCAGCGCGAAAGCTCTCCAGGCTATTTCTTCGGCCACCACTGCCGCTATTGGCAGTGCCAGAAGTGCGTTTACTAGTATCGATGCGGATAGCCGACCGTGCTGTCCTGGAAAAAGCACGAGCACGGCACATACGGAAAGCGCGAACACCAGGGAAGGCAGCGCCATTGACAGGGCATACCATCTGAATTTGGTTCTCCATGCAAACAGACTGGATAATAGGTCGCGGAGCTCCTGTTTCCCCTGCACGGCTGCCCAGACCAGCGCAAGTAACCCGGGCAGGGCATTTCCGATGACCAGCTTTATGTTGTACAAAGGCCAAGTGCTCCGCCAGCCATGAAACTTTGTAATGAGTGCGAGCCGATGATCGATGGGCCAGAGCCACACTGTCCAGGATAACGCGGCACTTAACGCGAGAAAGACCCAAAGGGGCAGGAGTCTCTCTGCATTTGCACTTAGTGGCAAATTGTCTTCTGATCGGTCCTGATCTTCCAAGTGTCGTGCCCCTCGCCGTGCCGGAGTATTATCATACTCGCTTTCGGTTTACTCATCGTTTCGGCGTTTCACCTTCGTTTGCAATCAGGACGAGACCACGGAGACTGAACGGTCGCAAATAACGACCGCAATCACTGAAGACAAAAGCAGGAGTCAGGGTCAAGATCGATAACACCCAAGTTTGTTTGCACCAGCCATGGGCCAAATGGGGATGGGTGATTCTGAGGGGTGAAGCTAAGCGGAAACTGGACCTGCCAATCCCCAAATGCGTTCATTCCCAACCCCTCACTGAATGTGGTTCCCTGGGGCTGCATCGAGCCGTCGGGGTTTTGGACAATGCTTGTCCCGACCGAATTAGTTCCTGCTCCACCGCTCGCATTGAAGAGCACCGTTTGGTCTGGTGTAGGGCCGTTGAGAGTCTGATTCTCGAAAACTCCGACTCCAGGGTTCACGTCGACATACAAGTTAGTCCCATCACCCTCTATGATTCCGACCTGGACCGATGTCGAAGTGTCAACGCCGGGACCTTGATAGGCATTGCCAGCGCCAAAGACTTCTCCTCCTGAACCCCACGGACCGTACATCTGCATGTCCCAATTCTGGCCGTTATCGGTGGAAAAATACTGATTGCCGCCATTGTCGGTGTACCAGAGGGTGCCGTCATCGTCGGGGTACAAGATGGTTGTGGTTACGCTTTCGCCGCTGCCAGGCCCGCCGTCCGCCCCCACCGTTCCTGATGTCTGTGGTTGGACTGCCCCCCCACCACCAGACGACTGGCCAACCATGCGCAAGTACCACGCCGGTGTGGCTCCAGTTTCCCCGTTTTCATTCCAGAGAAGAGCATCATCTGATGCCGGACTCAAACCACTCGGGTCGCTGAAACTATTTGGGTTGGGTACATAGGCATACTGATTCCATCCCGCACCTGCCGGATCAGGCGAGAGGAACCGTCCTTGCTGCGAGCCTTGCAGTTCCCGGTTCGGCGTATCGTACATTCCGGCGAAAATGTCCTGCGTGCTACCCCCGCCGAACATTGTATCCGGCTGGCGTGCACTTCCAAAAATGTTAAAAACTTCGCCGTAAGGAGCATAGGCTTGATCAGTGTAGACGGTGCTGTAATTTACCTCAGATATTAACCTGGCATTGCCTAACCAATCTTTGTGCATCACGTACGCGTCTCCGCCTAAAACAAACGCCGTCTCTCCGCCAGGACCAGGAAAATAGCCATAGAGGAAGCTCGTCCCATTCATGTACGCTTTGCCAAGCTGCGTGTACCAGATTTCCTCTTTCGTGGAACCGTCGTCGATCTCCGCCACGCGGCCCAGCGCGTCGTAGACGATGCAATCGCCATTTGTCGAGCAGCCCGTACCGCTCATGTTGACAGAAGCCATCTTGCTGAAGGCATTCCAGGTGTAGGTGTTCATGCCGTCGTTGGTCACATCTCCGTTCGAATCGTAAGTGCAGCCCGTGCAGGTATAGTGGTTCGTTGCTGCTGAGTAGCCCGGATTCCAACTTGGCAAGCCGGTTCCAGATTTTGTCAAATTGCTGTATTGATCGTAGCTAAAAGCTTGACTCCAGGTTCCACCTGGGCCAGTGCAGCTATGACCGACCAGTCGGGACAGGTCATCGTAGCCGGTGTTTGTCACGAGTGAAGAATTGTAGCTGCATGTCACCGAGCCATTCGCATTGAACCCGTCCGTGATCGTGAGTTGCTTCAGCGTGTTGTTGGAATTCCAATTCAACGCGCCGGTTTCCGCGACGGAATTCACTTGGAAGGTCCAGCCAGTCATTTGCTGGGTATTGTTATCGTAAGTGTAGCTGTCGTAATCGGTTCCGGCACCGTTCTTGATGAGCGTGGCCAGGCTGGCAGCGTTGTACGTTGTGCTGCTAGCCATCGTGTTGCCGCTGCCGTTAATATAAAAGATGTTCCAGCGTCCTTCACCGTCCAAGTCATAGATAGTGTGGAGAATACTAGGACTACTGAGGGTCATCTCGTCGACTGTTCTGTTCCCATAGAATGTCGCCGACGAGTTGTAGTACTGCGTGGAGTTCGGTGTTAGCTCCCACATATTTGTCGTGTCGCCGACCTTGTCATAGGCCCACCACAAATCGGTAACGATGGTCGAACTGGTGTGACTGGCAACGGCAGTGCACGAATCCGTTGCCGCCTCGACCATGCGTCCGTATTGGTTGCTTAGCGTGATTCCCGTGGGAACCGTCCCTGTGTATCCGCCAGAAGTGGTTCCGTTGCCCTCGCCATTGTCGTAGTAGAACCAGCGGCAGGCTGTGCCGTTTGCGTTTATCCCGGTGACTCGGTTCAGTGAGTCATAAGAATAGCAAAGCAGGTTTAGGTTTGGATCTTTAACTGACGCGAGTTGACCGCTCGCGCCCCGCCATCCCGAAGGACAGGAGGCGTTCGTGTCGTAGGTATAGGTCCAAGTGCCACCTTCCGGCGTTTTCTTTTGTAACACACGACCTAAGCCGTCAGTCTTAATGCTGCGCTGCTGCTGATTGCTGGGTCCGCGAGACACAGTTACCGTCTGGCTCCCCGTGGCGGAAGTGTAGGCCGTGGTGGTCAGAATTCCGCTATTGCTTCCTGTGTTCTGCCCACACGAGACTTCTCCGCTAACCAAACTGGAAATGGCACACGTCGTTGTTAGGCGACCAAGGCCGTCATACTCCTTCTCAACCCCTTTAGTATTTTCTCCGGAGGGCGCGGGACTAAGAACCGAGGTCACATCGTTCTGACTATAGGTAATCGTATCCGTGGCGTTCGAGCCGCTTTGCACAGACTTAATTGTGCGGCCCCACATATCGATCGTGCTCATTGGCCCGTAGGTGCTGCAACTATTTCCCAAAGATGCCGAGCATGGATTAGATGTAAACACGGTCGGATTTACACCCGAAAAATTGAAGGAAGAGCTTACCGAGTCATAATTCGACAAGGACGGCCCTTGTTGCTTCTGTGTATTGATAACTCGCCCATCCCAATCCAGCGTCGTGGTGAGGTTCTGTACTGAATTGCTGGAGTTGAAAGAAAAATCGCCGGTGCGACTGGTTACGGCATAGGTTTTCGTGATCACATTGCTGAGCGGGTCGGTTACCGATAGTACGTGCCCCCAGGGGTCCGCCGTTCCGCCGCTGCATCCAGATCCGCTGGTGTAGCAGTAGGTGGTGTCGTTCCCGCTCGCATCCACGTCCTCCGTCTTCACTCCGCCGATACCGTTGAAATACGCATAGCTATGTAATCCGCCCTTTGTGATCTCCGTTGGAAAGGGGTACTGCGAACAACCCGTGCAGGACGCGTAGTACCCGGGAGTATAGGCATAGACCGTGGAGTTTCCGGCAAAATCATAAAGCGTCGAAGGTGTTCCGTTGGCGTTGTAGGAGTTCACGGTAGGATTGCTCAAATAAGAACTCCCGCCGTTGGGCGAAGAGTACGCGGTCAGAAGATTCCCCGCAGAACTGTAGGCGAACTTGCTGGCCGACACGGTGTTGCCATTCACTGTGGTGGTGGAAGAGCAGACCTTATTGTTGACCGTCGCGGCGACCCCGCTGCAATTGCCGGAGCCATTCACAGCGATCGTGTTGGTGGTGGCAACTACAGGAGTGGTTCCGCCCCAGTCGTACTGTGCCGAATACGTGACATTCCCGTAGTGGCGGCCACTGCCGCTAGGTCCGCCATCGAACTGTGTTTCCTGCCGCGAGTTTCCTGCCGCCAGGCCCAAGTTGACGTAGTGATCAATCTGCGTAAATGGCAACGTCGGATTGGTCGTCCCGCACGGGAAGCCAGTTCCGTTATAGCAGTAGTAGTCGGTCCGTGTGGGTGTAGTGGAATAATTCGGCGTTCCGACAGACCCGATATTCGGGTAAGAGAGTACATCGCTCAATACGTAGCCGCCATTGCTGGCGACGAGAAAGTAGTACACCGTCTTGTTTTTGCCGATGTCCAGTTTGGTGGTTATGCTTGCCAGGGAGGTGACGGAAGTGCTGTAAGTCACGATTCCGTCAGCGGTCTGCACCGTCAGCGCCTCGGGGATCTGGTAGGCGCAGTTAATTCCATCATTAGCCAGCGAGTTCGGATTCCAGTTGTATTGGATCGTTCCGCCGGGGCGCATGGTGACTTTGGCCAGCCGCCCGGTATAGTCTCCGCTGAAGCCGTTCGTTCCCTCATAGGTGAAACCCATGGAGGTACCGTCAGGGAAACTAATACTGGCGGGAAGTTGCTGTCCGCTAAAGTTAAAGTCAATAATTCCCGAACAGCCGAAATTTGTTCGGACTGTTAACCCAGTGGTGTCGGTGATCTTCACGTATGGAGAACCGCCGTTTACATCCGTCCACGCGGCTTTCTGGGTACTCGCGGTGGTTGAGTAGGTGAGCGCGGCCAGCCCGAGCGTGTCGGTGTAAATCCCGGTCGAGGGTGCCAGTGTAATCGTATTGCCATTGGAGTCGGTAATTCCGGTG
>Ga0209624_10000762_pt1 | contig 27674 bp, 20 predicted proteins | sample JacPinW_OM2H0_O1_FD_188565 | JGI IMG/M metagenome (GOLD analysis project Ga0209624, IMG submission 188565) | Forest soil microbial communities from Algoma, Ontario, Canada - Jack Pine, Ontario site 1_JW_OM2H0_O1 (SPAdes) (version 2) | ecosystem: Environmental > Terrestrial > Soil > Boreal...
TCACCTGGCTTTAATACAAAATCTGCCAGCCCCGCTTCTTCTATCTCTTTATCAATCAACCTATGATCACGCACCCGATTTTCGAGCGTTATTGTTAAAATTGCTTGTGAATCCTTAGTTAGAATCTCTTTAATTATTTTTAGTGCATAATCTTTAAAGCCATTAGGATCGCCAGTGGCTTGAAATAATCCTCCAATACTTGGCTGTAAAAATTTATTTACCTCGCAGCTTTCATGGCATAAGCGAATATCGCATTCTTCATCCCCAAAAGGTCCAAAGGTATTTCTGCAACGCCACTCTAAGTCCAATTCAAAGCCACGTGCACCCGCTTTATATTGGTCCATTAAATTAAGATTTTGATTGTAATAGATATAGCCATCTTCACTGCTAAAAGGAGCATTATGCGCCACCCACCAGGCAACTTCATTATATTTTCGGTCTAAAGGAGGCATTTTAAACGCTTGGTCCGCTCGCGAGGTCATACAAGCAATTAGACCAAAAAGAGATATAAACAATAGGCTTTTTAATCGGTTTACCATATAATTCTCTACAGCTAGGCTTTATATTTCTCCCTCTATCATACAATGTTTTAAATTCAAATAGGAATAAAATATGGAAAATAATAAAAATAGGCTGCATAAACAACAAAAAATGGGTATGTTTTTAATAGCATGCTCGCTACTTTCTTCTTCATCCATTTTTGCCATGGAAACAAACAAGAGGTTTCAGTTCATCGACTATTGTGACTCTGGCAATATAGATGCTTGTTTAAAAATATTAGATGAGATCCCAGACATTAATAGTTGCATTACAACACATACGCGTACTCTTGTTCATTACGCCTGCTTATCGGGACATAAAAAAGTTCTGGAAAGGTTGATTGAGAAGGGAGCAAATCTCGATTGCTCTGATGTATGGCAACAAAGCCCTCTGCATTTAGCCTGTCAACTAGGCCACTTATCAATTGTAGAAACATTAATAACCAGAATGAGCTCCATTAACACGCAAGAAGCCTTAGGCCGCACACCGCTATATATGGCTACTTATTATAACCGGCTACCGGTAGTACAAACACTACTAAAGCATCGCGCTGATGCTAATTGCGCAAATAATGATGGATTTACACCATTACATATTGCTTTGGGATTCAGCTTTAAAGCGATCGCAGATCTATTACTAGAGTATGGAGCTGATGCCACCTGTAAAACAAAATGGGGCGAAACACCACTTGATATTGCAATTGCTAGAAACTACACCGATATTACTAACCTCCTCTATAAGACTCAAAAAAATCTCGCTCGCCTGGCCTCATTTATTGCCATCAACTCCAACAAATTCACCTATGATCAGCTTCTTCTTTTGGGTAGAAAATAGCGCAGTTTGATTTTAACTATTTATTGCTTTACGCTGATCTAATAGTTACATGCATAAAAATAAAGGTCTTTTCTATGTATAGTTGGTTGGTTGTTATTCCACCATTATTTGTACTCATATGCGCGCTGGTTACTGGTCGCATGATACTTTCTTTTTTCATTGGCATCGTAATCGGCGCACTTATCGCTACGTATGGCAATCCCCTTGCAACGGTACTATTGATTTTTAAGCGATTACAAGAAAACGCTGGTTTAAGCAAAATATTTTCCTGGCAAGAGCTGGTCACTAACTGGAACTTAAGCGTTTTTATCTTTCTTATCTGCATTGGGACTTTAATTGTGCTGTTACAAAAAACAGGAAGTGCTTATACATTCACCCAACTTGCGCAAAAAAAAGTAAAAACAAAAAAATCGGTAGAAATAACATCGCTTTTGCTTTCATGGTTCTTTTTTATTGATGACTATTTTTCATCACTAACAGTAGGATCAATAATGCGGCCACTCGCTGCAATACATCATTTGCATCCGGTTAAACTTGCTTTTTTAGTGGTTGCCATGGCTTCTCCCATCAGCTTATTATCGCCAATTTCAAGCTGGATAGGAGAAATTATTTTACAGCTCAAGCAATCAGGCATTAGCAACAATGGCCATAGCCTCATTAATGCTGACCCTTTTGCCATCTTTTTAAAGTCAATTCCGTTTATTTTGTATGCCATGCTCATCATAGCTGCCGTTTGGTACATTGTGCTGCGCGGCATATCCTATGGCCCGATGCATCGGTATGATACATTAAAATCGGGCGGCACTGGTGACGTTCTTGAACTGCCAAAACCATCAAAACATGCCATGCTTTTAGATTTTATACTGCCAATTCTGCTGGTGGTGGTATTCGTATTCACCGTTCTTCTTATTACCGGTGGATTTACGTTTACTAATACCATTACTTTTTTTCAAGCGCTCAAAGAAGGCTCCGTGCAACAAGCATTTTTGCTCAGTGGAACGCTCAGTGTGATTATAAGTTTTATCTATTTTATAGCACAAAAAAAGCTTGATACAGCTGCCGTGCCATCAGTGATTAAGCAAGGCATTGATCTTATGCTTCCCTCAATTTTTATGCTGATTAGTGCTTGGACCCTCAGCACCGTTTTAAAACAGGATTTGCAAACAGGGGCATACATTGCGCATCTTTTTTCTTCGATAGTAAACGTTGCATATTTTCCCGTGATCTGTTTTGTAAGCACCACATTGATTGCAGCAATGATTGGCTCTGCATGGGCAACCATGGGTCTCATGCTTCCGATTGTTATTCCGATGCTTGCAACATTAGCCAAGCTTTCACCTCAATCAACAGCCATTGATCTCTCTTTACTCTTGCCCGTCATTGGCGCAACATTATCCGGCTGCGTAACTGGTGCACAACTTTCTATTATTTCAGACAATCCAATCATGGCAGCTGCAAGCACCGGCGCGCATCATTTATCATTGATGAAAGCAATGAGCTGGTATATTGTTCCAGTTGCTATAGCCACCGCAATCGGCTACACCGCAATGGGACTGTTGATATCTTCACAGGGTATGCTAACTGCACTCTTGGTAAGTTTGATCTTAGCAATAATCTGCATGATCATTTTGCTTGAGACAGCACAAAAACTTTTTGGTAAAAGAAATTAAGCAATCCGCCTTCGCCATCTGTCTGCACTAAAGTTACGGCACGACAACAGGCTACGGCGTGATATTCTCATCGCCTTCATATTTCGCTAAAACACTGGTTTTCGACGACTGAGAACAAAAAAAGCCATGGTTTTTATGCATGGCTTTTTCCCAAAAGATTCTTTTATAATTTCTATATTTTTTAGATTGCTTTTTTATTTTGTTCTCGCTGCTCTTTCATTTTTTTTATTTCAGCATCAAACTCTTGCTCTTTTTGCTGCAAGTCTGCAAAAGCTGCAGCTGACGCAATTTTTTGCATAAGAAGACCAATTCCCGGTTCGCATTCTTTTGCTTCTCTTTGCATTTGAGCACATTGAGAGTTCATAACCTCATCAACCACAATAAGGACTCCCAGGTAAACCGCTGACATCTTCCCTTTATCAGACTCTGAACTATCTTTATGATTTAAGCATCTCATAGTCTCAATAGCAGTTTTCTTTTTTGTAAGTTCTGCAACCTTTACGCAATAAGCCGTTATTTCATTTTTACTCATCCCCAAGACGGCAGCCAATCTAAGCTCTCGATTATCTGTTCCGTCTTCATTAGCTGCAACAAAGCTAGCAACCATTAACGTTGCTAAAAATAATTTTTTAATCATATGGTTGTTTACCTTTTATAAATTGAACTATTTCTTCTATTTTTTGTCCCTGAATTCCTATTTCCTTTCTACGATCGCTTTCTTTAATATCACTAAGTAACTCTGCAAATGCTGCCGCAGAAGCTATTTGTTGCATAAGCAAACCTATACCTGGCTGCTCTTGGCAACTTATTTCATAGAACTTGTATTTGAGATCAGATAACCTTCCCTCGATTGTTTCACTTGGTAGCTCTGCCTTTCTTCCTAATCTTCCTAAATATTTTTCTCTAGCAAGCGCTATATTTTTTAATTCACGAAAATAATCATCTATCCCCGCACGACTCATTCCTGCAATAGCCATCGCCCTTACTTCTGCAACATCATCCGCTCGCATCGCACGATCAACAAGCAGGCTTGTTGTAGCAGCCATCAATAAAAATAATTTTTTAAACATACAGGTCCTTTAATTATATCTTTTGTTATGCTCGCGCGTTCATTCCTTGTATTAATGCATCAAGCTTATTTTTAAACTCAGACTCTATGGCTTTCGCTTTTTGCTTAACATCATCAAGCTTATTTTGATCTGGCTTCACCGTGCCATTTAAAATCTTTTTCGTAACAATATGAAGAATATCTCTCAGCAGTTGGGCTCCCTTTTGAAAATACTCTGCACATATTTGCTGAATTCCACTTGACAATCGAGCTTCTTTAAAAGCATAAGATACTCGCTCGGAAGGAAAAAACTCTGCTAACGATTCTTGTAAATATACAAAACTCTTATCAACAGTATGTAAAGCTCTTATCAATTCCATGGCAAACATTGCAAGATCTTCTTTTTCTTTTTGCGGCCCATTCTGAGGAGAGATCCGAATAGAATTTATAGCAAATGCGAGATTTATAAAAACATGAAAATTCTGATTTGCAAAATCGGTCATCAAAGAAGATAACACTTGTTGCAAGTTGCTCAGCACTTCTTTTTCCGATAAAAATTTGTTATTAAGACACTCATAGACTTCCAGCCGTAGAAGATCTATGCTTATTGCGCCAAATTGCTTGAAAATATCTTTTAGTTGCTCATGCTCAGCTGGTAAAACATCCATGCCACCACTTACCAAAATCTCTTGCAATTTATCTGAATCGATTATTTCAAAGAAAATTTGTTTTATTTGCTCGCAATAGCTATCTATATTCTCTTTCTTTTTCTTGCCAACATTCATTAACGCATTCATTACATCACTATAAAGATCTAGGCTCACCGCGCTAACGCCTAAAGCAGGAACTAATGAAAGCAATAAAAACAGTTTTTTAAACATAGAGAAATTCTCCATAAGAAATTGATACTATAATGCAACAGTAACATTCTTACACAAAATCGTCAAAAATAAGCCTGGCAGCACAATTAATTCAATTAGAAATTAATGGAATTGAAGCGTAAAAAAAAGCCATGGTTAAAATGCCATAGCTATAAAAAATACCGTAAAAATTTTTATGCGTTTTGCTTGCTGATGCTATTTTGTTTCATTTCTTCCAGAAGAGCTTCCCACTTTTTTTGCATCTCTTGCAAATAAGGGCTACCAACTAATCGTGAAAATCTTAATGAACCTTGTTCTATAGTGGCAAGAATGCTAGGACTCTTAGGAGCTCTTGCTTTGCATTCAACTTTAATAGCATCTACAGATGCTTTAACCACTTTTTTACATATCTTTTTCATACCATGTATTTGATCCTCAGAGAATCCCATCTCTTGCAAAATACTTTTCAACTCGGGATTCTTCAAATAGGTCATGCCAAGTTTTTTTATTTCACGACAATACTTATTTATATTGCCGGTAGCAACAATGGTATCTATCAAATTGTTAAGCTCTTCTTTTTCATTCGCATTAACATCACCCGCAGAAAAAAGAGCTGCAGCGATCAAAACTGTTGATAAAAAATTTTTTAACATAGCAGATTTCCTTATATTTTTGTTTAACTATAATTTTGTCTTAATCTTCTAGAATGCAAATTCCATACCAAAGTTAATCGTATATGCAATGTTATCACCGATGTTTGGAATCAGATTTGCATTAAGCCCTTTTCTATCTAAACGCTCGAGCAAACGCTTTTGCGCATCATCAAGCGGCTTGCCCTTAATATCTCTAAAGTGTGCTCCCGGGAAGAAAACAGAGCCTATCGCAAAACATTTCAAACTATCGATTGGATAGTAACTAATAAACGTATTAAGCTCAATGCCAAGAAATGGACTTGATTGCGTTGGCAAATCTTTTGCGGTAAATGGATCAAACTTAGGGCCCGGCACATCTTCCCAATAGGCAAAGATATTTGGGTTAATCACCAAGCGCGTTGTGCACCACGCTGGCTTCCATGTGCAGCCAGAACCAAACAGAATGAGGTTAGTAAATCCGGAAGTGCTTGTTGCAAAATCATGCGCAGCAAGTGGATTTTCTGGTGCCGTTCCTGGACGCTTCACTTTACCAACCGTACCTAATAAGAAAACACTTTTTACTCGTTTACCAGCGTACACTTCTTGCAAACCGATAAAGCCATCATAGGTGCCATCTTTCACTTCATCATTTGGATCTCGGTCACCTGACGCAATACCGGCTGTTATAGCAACCTGGAACTCTGTTGGATAAATCCAATAGGCAGCATCGCCAACCACCATATAACCATGATAGGTATTTCTGTATCGATCGCGGAATCTCTTTTCAGAATTTTGCAACTGCAATGGCGACGTAATAAATCCAAGTCCACCGGGCAAATTGCCACCAGGAATGAGTTGGCCATTTTGATCAGCATTGCCTTTTTGCCCGCTTGCGGTTGCAGCAGACTGGTTAATTACTTTTTGTGCATTGCTTTTTGGCACATGCAGCGCTTTTTTGCCATTGATGGTGGTATCGGTGCTATCCATGAGCACATTATCGTTTACCACAACCACTTGCCCTTGGAAATTTTCAACTCTTGTTTGATTTCTATCCCACGCAAACACCGCTTGATGACCCATGTTCACAGCAGCATCAAATCCAAATTCTAGGCGCTTACCAACATATTCTCCTGCAAGGCCATACGTACCCAGCTTGCTTGAAGAATCAGCAAAAAATTCAACCCGTTGTTCTGGGTCTTGATTAAACATCACGTACGGCTCAAAGGTTAACAAGCCCCAGGTATCATTTTTAAACGCATTCCAAATAAGCCGTGCAGCAACAACATAGTTATCTTTACCAAAACCGCGCGCAGGATTGTCGCGTCTGCCTATTTCATTTTTAAGAACTGGCTTGCTCGTTTCTGCAAGCGAAAAGCTTTTACTTTGCAAAATTGCACCATAAATATCATAGCTCAGCACATCAGCAACAAATTCGCCTGATAATTTTAAACCAAAAGCAAACTGATCAATCATTGCATCAGAATAGAAACCGAGTGGCCCTGGCCCAACTGCATAGGCAGATCCTAAAGCAATACCACGACCCAACTCAAACGGAAATGCGCCAACAGTGAACCAATGATTATTTTCAAAACCCAGCCGTAAAAACTCGCCCAGTTCAACCTTAAGCCATGCTTCGCGCATCCAGAAAAATAATCGGGGAAATTCATGCTCATGCTCTTCGGTAACTGCATCTAAAAACGGTGCTCTTCTTGGCAATGTTTTTGCAATACTTGTTGGGCTTCCCCAAATAGCACGATTACGTACCGATGATTTAAATTGTATTACTGAATACCCGTACGTTTCTCTGCCGTAATTTAAATCAAGGAAGAAGTCATTGGTATGCCTGAAATAAAACGACTTATCATTAGGATTATTATTATTCAAGAGCGTGAAATTTTGACCATAAAATAGCTCTGGCTTAAAAAATCCCCAGAAATCAATCTCTACGTCGCAATCTTTTTTTACTAACAAACATTGTTTTGATTCCAACTGAGCAATGCCCAAAGATAAAAGAACGATATTAAAAAATATTATTTTTTTTAAAGAAACCACAATAACTCCTGTGAATGCTGATGCTGCAGCACAAAAGGCAACTTTTCTGAGCCAAACGCATATGTATACGGGGGAAAAACTTACGGTTGTGATACATTGGTTATGATTACAACTGAGTTTTTATGGTAACTAAGGTACTAAAATACAGGTTTTTGTCAATATAAAAACCCATAACAAGAGGCTTTATGCGCAGAAAAAAACATCGGCTTTTACTGGGTGCCCATATGTCTATCGCCGGAGGATTGGAAAAAGCGATTGAGCGCGGGCAATCTATTGGATGCACCGCAATTCAAATATTTACCAAAAGCAATCGCCAATGGCATGCCAAGCCCATCACCCAAGAAGAAGCGGATCTTTTTAAAAAAACGTGGGCAGAGTCTAACGTAGATTCAATTATTGCTCATGCCACCTATCTCATTAATATTGCATCTGGCGATCCCAAAATTGCTCATGCATCGCTCAATGCGCTGGCAAAGGAGCTTGATTCGTGCGACTTGCTCGGGATCCCTTACCTCGTCTTACACCCAGGAGCCTCAACATCGAGCACGCAACAAGAAGCCCTTGATCGCGTTGTTGCTCATTTAGATCTTGTGCTTGATAATGATAACAAAACCACAATTTTACTTGAGACAATGGCAGGGCAAGGCTCAACCTTATGCTCTTCCTTTGAGCAGCTGGCATACCTTTTAAAGAAAGTAAAACATGCTCATAAACTTGGCATTTGCCTTGACACCTGCCATATTTTTGCCGCTGGCTATGATTTTCGAGATGCAAAAGATTACAACCACCTATGGGAAACCTTTGACAAGATCGTTGGATTGCAACATTTAAAAGCAATTCACATCAATGATTCACAAAAAGAGCTTGGTTGCAAGGTTGATCGCCATCAGCACATTGGTAAAGGGAAAATTGGCCTTCATGGCTTTGAACTTCTTTTCAACGATAGCCGCTTTTTTGATATCCCAAAGATTCTAGAAACACCAAAAGCAACAAAAGAACCCTTGGCTGAAGATATAATGAATATGGAAACAATACGAAAACTTTTATCACAAGAAACGAGAGAGAAACTTGGTGTTGAGAGTGAGTGATTTGCTTATGAGCCGGGAAATAGGCGAAAGTAGAAGCTTTTTTGAGCTAAAAAGGAATTGTAGTAAATTCTTATATACTTTCAGCCTATCACCCTCTCAACAAGCAGTGCATCTAACCATATGTCCTTTGGCTAACTAAGTTATTATTTCGGAGGAGCAACCACTTGTTAACCAAAGGCGATACTCATTCTGAACAAAAAAGTACAAAAAACAACAAACTAATTTTGACCCAAATTTGCAACAACATAAAAAGTGCGTATTTATAGGTATTTTTAAAAAGTAGCGGTTGTTTTTTTATAAAACAACCAAAATGCAACATATGGATGAACCCCCCACCTATTTTTAAAAAGAGAGTAGGGCAAGATAAAGTTAATTGGTTTTTGGGAATAGAAAGAGTTTAGAAAAGAAGAGAATAGGCGTTATTTTTTAGTTGTCTCAGGGCGCTCAACAAAACACTCTACGCGATCATCAAGTTGCCAATCCTTGAAATCTTCAACCATAAAGGCACATTCATAACCAGCATGAACTTCTTTTACAGCGTTTTTATCTCTTTGCAAACTGATTATTTTGCCTTCGCCCACTTTTTTATTGCCACGCCAAATCACCACAGAACCATCGCGAGTAAAAATGCCCTGCTTTAGGTAACTGCCAGCAATGACGCCTAAATTTTTAATATCAAAAACTTTCCGGACAATAGCTTCGCCAGTTTTTGTTCGCACCAATTTAATCGGCGCCATACTAAGGGCAAGCTCTTGCAGATACTCCAGCAACTTGTAAATAATATCAAAAGAATTTATAACAACACTAGAACGTTGCGCCAAAATATTTGCATTTGGCTCAGCTTTAACATGAAGCGTAATAATGCGTGCACCAGTATCATGGGCAAGCATAACATCACTTTCATTAACGCTTCCAACACTTGATTGCAATACCAAAAACCCTTTCTCACTTTTTTTAGAAATCTTTGCAATTGCTTCAATAAGAGCTTCTTTAGAAGAGTTGGTATCAGTTTTAATCAATATTTTAATAGCATTTTCTTCTTGAGCAGTCCTACTCGAAGGAGCTTGTTGTCTGCTTCCTTCAAACAACTGCTTTGTTTTCAAGAAAGTATGTTTATCAACAACTTCAAAAGAATCACCGGCTACTGCAAGCTCATTAAATCCAGCAACCTGCACCGGGCGAGATGGGCCAGCTTGAGCAATGCGTTGACCAGAAGAATCAACTAAAGAGCTAACACGTCCGGTGGTATTACCGGAAACAAAGTAATCGCCGACGCGCAATATTCCCTGTTGCGTTAACACCGTGGCAACCGCTCCTCTACCCTTTTCTAATTTTGACTCAAGCACAAATCCTGCCGCATAACGATCAATAGGAGCTTTTAACTCCATCATCTGCGCTTGCAACACAATCATTTCTAGAAGTTTATCAACGCCGAGACCGGTTTTTGCAGAGATAGGCAAATACAAGGTCTGCCCGCCCCACTCTTCTGGCATCAAACCATGTTGCGTTGCCAAATCTCGTTTAACAATATCAATGCGAGCCTTCTCAACTCTGTCTATTTTATTAATTGCAACAACGATAGGCACCTTCATTGTTTGCGCATGTTTAAGCGCCTCTATTGTTTGTGGCATAACGCCATCATCGGCAGCAACAACTAAAATTACAATATCTGCAACGTGAGTGCCGCGCGCGCGAATTTTAGAAAAAGCTTCATGGCCAGGAGTATCGATAAAAACTAAATCACCATGCTCTGTTTTGGCTTCGTATGCGCCCAAATGTTGCGTGATGCCCCCTTTTTCTCGAGCAGCAACCCGCGTCTTGCGTATAAAATCGAGCAATGTTGTTTTGCCATGATCAACATGGCCCATCACAACAACCACGGGAGAGCGCTCAACAAATTTTTCACCTGCAGCAGCATGAAGCTGCTCACGCGCTCCCAATTCAACCGCTTTTTCTACCGGAGCAACTACCGGAATACCATAATGCTGAGCTATTTTTGCAATCAAATCTTCGGTAAGTAGCTGATTTTTGTTAGAAATAACTTTCCATTTCAGCAAAAGAAGTATGAGCTCGCCGCTTGTTTTACCAATAAGCACTGCAAAATCGGAAAGTATCGCGGGAGCCAGTGGCACAGAAGTTGGTGCAGCAACGCTTTCGCGAGCAACATCACGCACAGAGCTTTCATCATAATGTGTATATGCAGGAGCAGCTTGCCTTGTGTTTTGTTGAGATGGAATAGCGTTTGACACTTTTTTCTCTTCCTTTGTTGTCGCAGGTTTTTCTTCTTTTTGAACCGCATGCTTTTCTTGCATTGGCCCAGCAGCAGGAGGCTTAGACTCTAATTTTTTTTCTATTTTTTTCTCAGGCTGAGGCGCCACCTTTTTTTCAAACTTATCTTTTAAAAAATTGAGCGCAGAGTCAGGGAGCATTGCCATATGGCTAGAAACAGAAAATCCATTCTCAGATAAAAGAGCAACAAGCTCCTTGGATTGAAGGCCATGTTTTTTTGCAAACTCATATACGCGCATTGTCAATTGCTATACCTCTTAATAACAAGCTCAATCAAATTCTTCCATCTCCATAGCCGCCTCTTCTTTAGGTGCCGATGGTTCACTCTTTATCAACGTAATATTATAGCCACTCAAAGCAGATGCAAGCAGTATGTTTTGCCCCATCTTGCCAATCGCAAGTGAGCGCTGGTCATCATTCAAGAACACATTGCAATGGCGCTGATCAACAATCTCGACACGATTAATATGTGCCGGCTTGAGAGAATCTCTAATTAAAACTTCCACGGAGTCACTCCAAGCGATAACATCAACCTTTTCTCCGCCCAGCTCTTTAAGAATTGGCTTGATGCGAGCCCCGCCAATACCAACACAAGTACCGACTGGATCTATATTTTTGTCATTGGAAATTACTGCAACTTTTGATTTATATCCAGGAGTGCGAACAATTTTTTTCACCTCAACAAGTTTTTCAAAAACTTCTGGAATCTCCAGCTCAAATAAGCGTTGCAAGAATAGATCAGAAGATCTATCTAAAATGAGCTGATTATCATTGCGCGGCTCAGGCAAAACTTCTTTGAGCAACGCGCGCACTGTATAGCCTGCGGCAAATTTTTCTCCAGGAATCATGAGCGATTTTGGCAAGAAGGCTAATGTGTCGCCAACTTTTATTACAGCACCGCCATGCTCGCATTTGTGAACAACACCATGAACGATGGTGCTCTCTTTGCTCTTAAACTCTTGGTAAATAGCGGTTGCTTCAATTTTTCTAATACTATTAGCGATCACCTGTTTAGCGCGCAAGATCTCTATACGGCCAATTTTGCCTTCAAACGGCACCTGTATTTTATCCCCAATTTCTGCCTTTTCATCAAGAGAGCGCGCCTTTCGCGAGCTAATTTCTCTATCTTCATCTTGCACAGTTGCAACGACCTCTTTTTCAACCAAAACCATCATTTCATTGGTTTTTTTATCAAAGTCAACGCGCAAGGTTAGGTCTGGATATTTCTTTGAATACGCAGCAAGCATTCCTTCGCAGACTATGCCGCTTAAAATTGCTTTATCTAAACCACGTTCTTCAACTAGTTCATCGATAACTTCAGTGAGTCTCACCGGATTTGCCTTTTAAAAATAGAGTTAGCATTGATGGGTTTATGTTGTACATGCCAAGAAGAATAATCTAATGTTACAGTTTTTTTAGTTTATTATAAAGCAGTTTTTAGCGCAAGTTAATTATAACGCCATCAGCCCTCCCTTCTTTTTTCTTGCCTTTATAGTTACCGCCCTTGTGGCAAGTTTGCACTTTGGAGAACGTATAGGGCAAGAAAGGGGGGGTAGGGTAAGCCAATCGCTTATTATTATATTTATATATATATATTAATTTATAATAATAATAGGCGAAGGCAGTTTTGGTGGATAACTTCCCCCTTGGCAAGCCGATATTGCGATCCAATCATGATATTCAATTTTAAAGTTTGGTGGATAACTTGGTGGATAACTGGTGGATAACTTGGTGGATAACTTTTAATAAATTCGCCAATTCTGGCATCTGTTCAGAGCTTTGGGATGCAAGGTCTCTTTTAGCTTTGTCTAGATAGGCTTATTGGATGAAGCAAAAAAGTTATCCACCACGTATCCACCAAGTTATCCACCAAGTTATCCACCAAACAATGAGAAAGAGTGTTTAAGCTTAATTTTATAATTGTTTTCTATTTGAATTTTAAGGGGCGCAAAGATCAGATTTTTTGCTTTGAATTTAGATGAGGACCCAAGAGTTTTTTAAGCGGGCAAAATGCCCCCAATTGTTGCTTTTTGTGCAAAAGATATAAGAGGCGCGCTTGTGTTGCAAATTCTGGTTTATCTGACTAAGTCAGATAAAGCAACGCATTGCTTGCCCGATAAGTTTAAAAAGTGGTATTTATGTTGCGTATTAAAATCGCGCGCTTTTCTCTTCTATTTGCGTCCAAATTGTTGTAAGTAGGTTGGATCTAGGGTTGGAGATTTTTCTGTTTGCTGTTTATTAATCACATTAATAAGTCTTCGGTTATTGATAGCGGTGTTGATAATATCTAAAAGTTGTTGTTTGGTTGCAGGAAGTAAGTTTGGGCTTTGTATAACAAAATCAGCGACGTCAAAATTTTGATTATTTCTTGCAGAAACATTTGCGCCAGCATCGAGTAAGGTTTTAACCATATTTATTTTTCCTAGCGAAGCGGCTGCCATAAGAGGGGTTGATTTTGTGGATATCTTGCCTTGGTTTATATTTGCTCCAGCCTCGATAAGTGCTGCAATCATATCGGAATAACTATCGTCATAAGAAAAGACGGCAAAAAAAATAATGGTCAAATCGGGAGTATTAAGTTTTGGAGCAGGTATTTGCTTGAATAATGTTATTACTTTGTTTTTGTTGTGCATTCTAAAGGCATCCCAAAATTGCCCTAATAATTCTGCATTAGGATTAATGCTCTGGGCTATCTTTGCCATTTTTGTTTCTGGCTCTTTTTCCATGGTTGAGAGTGAGAATGCAGTTAAAGAAAGCAACATGAGTGTTTGTTTTTTTCTAATTTTAAAACTCATAATTATCCTTATTTTTATAATTGTTCATTTGTAATAAGTTTAAGCGATAATATATGGGTAAGGGCAATAGTTTTGTATTTATAAAGGCGCTCTAAGATTATTTATGATGTTTTTTTGTTAATTGATAGGCGTGTTGTATATCTTCGTGCATTTTTGGCAGCTCAGGCGGATTTCTTAATATGTAAGCAGGATGATATGTGGGCATTATGATAATGTTTGGTAAATTGTCGCCAACAATTGGTTTGCCGCGTACTTGGGTTATTTTAATCTGGTAATTGCCAATGAGTCCTTGTAGGGCGGTTGCACCTAAGGTGCAAATAACAGGTGGGCGAATAATTTTAATTTGATTAAAAAGAAGCAGGTCGGTGCAGGTGGCAATTTCATTTTCAAGCGGCTTTCTGTTGTTGGGTGGGCGACATTTTACCACATTACTTATAAAAACATCGCTTCTATCAATTCCTGAAAGCTCTAATATTTTGGTGAGCAGCTTGCCCGATCTGCCAACAAAGGGCCTGCCTTGAATATCTTCATCGTGGCCAGGGCCTTCTCCGATAAACATAAGTTTTGCATCAGGATTGCCTTCGCCAAAAACAACATTTTTTCTTCCTAATGATCCAAGCGGGCATTCTTTACATTTAATGTAAGGAGCATACAGCTTATCTAATAGGTGCTGCTTGTATACTTTGATGTCCATAATAATTTACCAGGTATTATTTTTAACATACCTGTTTAGTATAGTTTGCCTGTTTAGTTTAATAAATACCCCGATAAGAACTTAATCCAATTATTAGTAGCGGCAAAATTAGTTTTCTTATAAGAAGGATGAATCTTTCTTTCCGGGAAGAAAATGGAAATGCCGCGCGCAAAAGGAAGATTGGATCCAGAAACATTATGAATAACAGCTTTGTAAATGAGCTGCTTGCCATCTTCGATAGTAGTGATTATTTGTTTAACAATAAGCGATTCGCTGCGAAGCTCTCTAATATGTTTAAGAAGATTATTGTAAAAATGGTGCAGATCAATATACGTTGTTTCACTAAAATGTGTGCAATCTTTTCTGTTGCGGCTTTTTGAGAGAATGTTTCTAAACACAACGCTTTGCTCTGATTGTAATCCAAGCAATAAAAGATTGGCAAGTTGGCTAACATTGTTTTCAAGTGCATCGATTTGTGAAAGATCGATAGCCGATTGTGTGTAATCAGCAAATCCAGGATGATTGCCTGATGGCTTATAGGCATTGGCAAAAGCTTTTACGATGTGGGTAGCCAATGCGCGTGGTTCTGGAGCTTCGCTCTCAAAAGGAGCGAATGCTTGATCGTAACGCCATCCTGCGCCGGGTTCAACTTCTTGTGAGCCTATTAAAATATGCGCATATCGTTTGGTTATTTCTGCAATTTCAAGCATAGACATTAAACATGCATCAAACGCTATGATTGCAAATTTTTGCCCGTCCAGATATTTAGTACAAATTTCTTGGAGGGCGGTTTCTAGTTTTTGATTGGTGAGATAATTGCCGGTACTATCGTCAAAGCAGATTCCTTTTGGATCTTCTTGTGCTTCAATGAAGTCAATAAAATCAATGCTCCTATCAAGTTCCCACGCATTATGAGCTGCATTAAAATGGAAGAGGGCGTTGGTGTCAAAATGACGTTTGCCATACGGATCGATGATGCCAGTCCCATGATTCCAAAATATGAGAATATAATTATCAGCAGGATAATCTTGTATTGCCCAGCGGCACGCGGAAATAAGCGTTTGTGTATCGCCGCTATCCATAGGCGTTTTTTCATGTATAACAACTTGGACCGGGTTGTTTTTCTCTATGTAGTAACGACGAGTAATTTTTTTGTTACCCATAGGACGTGTATCAACATGGAAAAGAAAATTAACATATTCATTAGACCCGCGAACTGCAGTTTGTTTAATGTTTCGTGAAATATAGTCGCGTAAGTTATTGTCTGCTGCGCCATACACAAGCACTGTATACTTCTTTTTTTTCGCAGGAACTTTATTTGCAGTTGTTGCTATGCTTGCGGTAATCGCGCATAAGGAAATAATTATTATTCTAAAAAAATAATTGCGTGTCTTAATTAAATTTTTCATACATTTCTCTCCGACGATAGGCTTCTAAAAACTGCTCTTTTATTCTCCGTCGCCAAAAACCCTGTGTTTCGGCACGGGGGGGTGAAGGCGATGAGGATATCACGCCGTAGCCTTGGCGAAGGTGGATCTTGGCTATGGCGGAATTCAGCGAAACAACGGCTTTCAGCCGTTGTGCGCTTCACTAAAGAAATTATTCCATTAAAGAACTAATAAACAATATTTTTAGTTAAGAAAGCCGTTTTTTGTGGTGTTGCACAGAATTAAACCATGCAAGAGCGAGAGTAAGCCCGCAACTCAGTTGAAAGTCTATAAAAAAAAGTTGCAACGGATTGCATATGAGAATAATTAGCGTTGTGAGTGCTATCAGGTGGACATAGTTTGAAGGCGCACTGCTTAAAAGACAAAGTTTGAAGATGAAAAAAATATATAAAGCTCTTTCAAAAGAGATGCTGTTCCATGAAAAAAGGGTATAAAACAAAATCAGAAGTATGAGAATTATTTGCTTATAAAAAAATGATAGCGGGATCATGCTGAGAATAAAATGCCAAATCATAGTAAAAATAACTAAATGTAATCCCGAACGGGCCAAATAGTGGCTCACTCCCCACACTTTAAAAAGCTCTTTTTTTGTTTCCATTACTTTTTTGCTTTCGGTGCGATTGCCTAAAAATATAGAACAAAAAAGCGCAAAGGTTTCTTTGCTCATAAGCATACGGCTGACGGTAAGCAGATGTTGTTGGAATGCAAAAAGAGCTCTTTGAATTGAGTAAACTGGCCGATGGATGAGTGAGAAATCAAGCTTTTGGATGAAAAAAGAAGACGAGACTTTTTCTTTTGCAAGATAAAGATTGTATGCAGCGTTATCAATGCCTTTACTATGCAGCTGCCTAATGTGAATAACATCAGCAACTTGAGCAGATGGTAATCGCAAGAGATAGATTATTATGCTGTTATTTGCGCTAGCCCAGTTGGGCTGCTCCTGTATTTTAATTTTTTGCACCGTTGCGTGCATCTTATACTTAAAATAAGGATGGACGATTGTTTCAATCGTATTAACAAGCGCATGAACATCTACAGTATTATTTTTGATTAACGTTTGAAACAGCTCATGTCTGGTTTGCTGATGGTAGCATGCATATGCTCCTGCCAAAAACAGTACTATGAATGAAAGGCTAGTTTTTGCCCACGAGTAACCAATGGTGTGTAGAGTGAGTAGCATGATGAGCGCAAGACCTGTTATGAGAAAAAGCAAATTAGATTCAACATGATAATATGCTGCAATGATACCGGCCATAAATGCAGGAAGCGAAAAAAAGGAAAAATGAAGGTGCGGGATTAAAAAGTGATGTTGAAGCATAAATAGTGTTGAATATTTTAAAATAATAAAATTATATAACTTTCTTGTTGAAATTAAAAGCGCGATGTGATCTTTTTATAAAAATGTTTATAATCAAAAACTGAACTTTATCGGATAAAATTTTTTATATTGTGGTTGAGAATGTGGTAACAAAGTATGTTTTAGAAAATGGGCTTGTTGTTTTGGTGTATCCGATTCACACCATTCCTAAAGTTGCTGTTCAGTTATGGTATGGTGTGGGCTCAAAAGATGAAAAAGATGGCCAACGAGGCTTGGCCCATTTGCTTGAACATATGGTATTTAAAGGGACTAAAGTTCTTTCTGAATCTGATATCAATCTGATTACGCACAAACTTTCTGGTTCATGCAATGCATTTACCAGCCATGATTATACGGGCTATGTTTTTGACTTGCCCAAACAAAACTGGCATTTTTGCTTGGATATTCTTGCCGATTGCATGCGCAATTGTACTTTTAAGTCAGATCTTTTGAATTCAGAGTTAAAGGCAGTTATTCAAGAGCTTAAAATGTATAACGATGAGTATCGTGGCGCATTGTGCCAGGAAATGGTAACAGCCATTTTTGATCAACATCCCTATCATTATCCAATCATTGGGTATAAACAGGACTTATGGAATATTACGCAGAAGGGGTTGCTTGATTTTTATCATCACCATTATATTCCTAATAATGCCACCTTAATTGTGGTTGGTGACGTTGATCGTGAGGATGTTTTTCAAAAAGCAAAAAAAGCGTTTGGAAATATCACAGCTGATCCAACATATGTTAAAGAGAGCTATCACCATCAAAAGGATTTGCGCTGCCAATCTATTACCATGCGCCGTGATATACAGCATCCGATTGTTATGTACGCATGGCAGGTACCCGGCTTGCGTTCGGAGCAGCATTATACTATTGATTGCGCCAGTTGGATTTTGGCACAGGGCAAAGGATCCCGCCTTTATAAAAAACTAGTTGAAGAGCAAGAGCTGGCGGCAGATGTGCAAATAGATCTTTATGAATTTTTTGATAGCAGCCTTCTTTTTTTGCATGTTGATCCTATTGAAATAGGAGCTATAGAGGATATTGGTATTGCCATAAAACAAGAGATCACAGCGCTCGCACAGCATGGGTTTGAAAAAGCTGAATTTGAGAGAGCGGTCAAGCAAGCTTCCATGGAATATTGGGATCTTTTTAATAGCAATCAAAAAATTGCTGATGAAATTGGTAAATATTATTTAGCAGCAGGCAATGAAAATGGGCCATTTGAAAATCATTTGCTTCAAACAGTATCAGCTGAGAGTGTAGGAGCATTTTTTAAAAAATACATTACACCAACCTCGATGAATGCGGGATTAGTATTGCCATTAGCAGCAGACGAAAAAAATTTCTGGCTTACGCTGCAAGAAGAGGCAGATAGAAATGACGCGGTTATATTATCGCGTAAAGTGCGAGAAACAGTGGTGGAACCGGGTGTTTTAGTTGATACTATTAACCCATTGCCTCAAACAGCGTTTGCTTATCCCAAGGCACATAAGAAAGTTATTGCAAATGGGCTTACGCTCTTGTGGCATAACACAAATCTTGTGCCTAAAATTGAGCTGATTTTAGATTTTGAGATGCGCTCTTATTATGATCCGGAAGATAAACAAGGCTTGATTAATTTTATGACGCGTATGCTTTTGCAAGGAACCCTTAATTTTCCAGACCAATCCTTTGCAATGGCTGCAGAAGCACGAGGTATTAGCATAGAGATACGTCCAGGCTCTATCGTAATGAGTTTTTTAAAACAAGAATTGGAATATGCGCTCTTTTTGCTGCTCGATCTTTTGGTAAGTGCAGAATTTAAAGAAAAAAATGTGGCAAAAGTGAGAACTCATATCAAAAATGATATTGTTGAATTCTGGGATGCGCCATCTGAATTTTGTAACCAAATTATTAAATCTATTCTTTATAAAGGGCATCCATATCACAAGGATATGCTGGGTGATCTCAAGAGTATACAGAAAATAACACGCGCAGATTTGTTTGATGCGTATAAAAAGTATATTACACCGGCGCAAGCACGATTGGCGCTCGTGGGGGATTTAGATGGTATCGATATTGTTGCAGTGGTTGAACGAATTCTGGGGAGCTGGCAAGGGCAAGAGCTGCCTGATTTGGTATTCCCTTCTTTAGAGCCTATTCATGCGCATGAAGTGGATTATCCTATTAACCGTGATCAAACGGTGCTCTGCTTTACTGGCCACTCAGTGAAAAGAACTGACGAGCGCTATGATGCCTTAGTGCTCTTTGATCAGATTTTTAGTGGTGGGTTGCTCGGCTCTATGAGCTCTTACTTGTTTGCATTGCGAGAGCAGTCAGGGCTTTTTTATACCATTTCAGCGTCGCTTGTGGTTGCTGCAGAAGATCAACCAGGCATTGCATACATAAAAACTATAGTTTCTAATGATCGCTTGTATGAGGCAGAACAGCTGATAGAACAAGCAATTATGCAAGCGCCTGATATTATAACAGAAGAAAATGTTGAGCAGGCGCGCAATGCAGTAATAAGTTCACTAGTTGATAATTTTGAATCAAATGAAACAACTGCTGGAACTTTTATTTTTTTAGAGCGATTTAATTTACCATCTAATTATTTTGAGCAGCGATTAAAACATTTAAAAATTATTAGCCCTACTAATATCAAGGAAGCGGTTAAAGATATTTTATCCATAGATAAACTACTAAAAGTACGTATTGGCCGTAAACGATAAATTTTCATTTTTCTTGTTTTTTAAAAAGCCATTTTTTTACATTACACATATGGGCCCAAGTCTGTTTGTTAATTAAAAAAAGGAGAATTATGATTACAAGAACAAATTACCCATATATTTTTTTGGTAGTTTTAATAATGAGTAATCCGTTGGCATATGGTATGTATGGAGGCAAACAGCCATCTGCTACTGATAATCTAAATTATGAAGATGCACAATTAAAAGTTTTTAATGATTCATTAAAAACGGGAAATATTGATGCGGCACAGTATGCAATAAATAGTCTGAAATCCTTACAATCAAGAAAAACAAATATACAAGATCTTGAAAGACAATTAAAAGATTATAAAACACAAAAGGCTCAAAAGGATAAAGAAAAAATTGTCAACGATCTTAGTGACGCTTTAAAGAATAAACAATGGGGGACAGCGGAAAGAATTCTGGTAACCTTGCCTCCTGAATATGAATATCTTAGAGATGGCTTGCGGGCAAAATATGATCAAGCCAAAGCTAGTGCTGGGCAGGTTGCAAAACAAAAAGCGGGAAATCCGATGATGCAAACAGGGGCTTTAAGACAAAATATTAAGGTTCAAAAGGATATCGCAAATAAGTTGCCAAAAAAAATAGAGTAAAGGCTGAAAAATTTAAAGGGCGCAAGATGTAATAGTCTTGCGCCCTTTTTTGTTGATAGTTTGTTTGCATAATTAAAGGATGATCGGATGAGAAATTCTTTTTTAATAGGTGTTTTGGTAGCTCAAATTTGTTGGAGTTTCTTATTGTACGGCCAGTACTCACAGACAGAATCTTATTTAAAGGCATTAGCGCCTACACGCGGGCAGGCATATGACAAGATAAAAAAAGCACTAAAGGCTCCTCCAGCAGATGACATAAACAATCCTAATCCTTCAGTTGGTGTTAATCCAAAAGATTTTGAGCCTTTGATTAATCAAGCAATAGAGACGGAAAAGAATCATCCAAATTATTATGTCTTATATCATGGTTCTCAAAAAGAAGGCATTCTGTTGTCTCTTTTGCGTACCTATCTGTCACAACAAGAACAAGGTTGGACGCGAGATGATTTTTTTATTCTGCGCCAACCTGAATTTTTTTATCAGGGGCAAGCTGCAACTGCACAAGATTTTATCAAGCAGAATATACCAACAATACTGCAACAATATAGGGATCCTTCCGGAGGAAAAAATGATTGTGTTGAACCAAGAAAAGTAGGATGTTATCAGTTTGATTTTACTAATCCTTATAGGGACTATTTAATTTCTACATCCCCCGCTTTTATAGCTGGTGTTGATCCTGCTAGTATCGAGCTTAGAAGAATGGCTGAAAGAGATTGGGCCGCATGGGAATCTTCATTTTATTATTTTGCAACGAACCTAAGCTGGAGCAATGTACGGCGTTTATATAACTTTTTGGTGAGTGACCTGAAGAAGCTATACCCTGCTTTGTTTGAAGATTCAGCAATAAATGATGCTGTAAGAAAATATGTTGCTATTAAATTTTCTACGGTTGTAGGTTTGTTGTTTCCCCATGCGGCGCAACAGTTAGAGGCGCAACAAAAAGTTTATGCAAATGCTGGCATGATGTTTCAAATTTTTATACCTAAAGATCTTATAGATAAAGTGGCATATTTAGCTTGGGATAATGGTATTGTTTGGCAAAGAACCATAAATGGAATAATGAATGGATGGAATAATGAAGTAGGTGTTTATACTCAACTGGGGCCCATTTTAGATATTTTACAAAAAAATCCAGAACAATTAGGAGCATCGATTAATTCATTGCAAACACGCATAATATTAAAAGACAAGCAGTATTTTTATGATCCTTCAAGTCCGATTAAAATCAATCTTGTTCATACCGAGCCAAAAAGCTTGTTTCGGTCTATTCAAGATTTGTTAAAAACAATAGCACGTGTAGTTGTTGAAAATAATAAAGCGAAAAAGAGTGGCACTCAACAACAGTGGTTTGAGCAGTCAAATATTGCAGTTGAAGTGCAACGGCAAGAAGATGCGCTTAAAAAACTCTTGGCAAGCAGCGAGATAAGACAGCAAATAGAAGGCCTTAATATTCTTTATTATTTTGGAAAAATTGGCATAGAAAAGCAATGGGCGCGTAATGAAGCTGCTAAATATCAAGGTTCTAGTAACCCTGAGCTAAAAGCAATCAGTAATGATATTTTGCAAAATGTTAATTAAGGGCGAGGACTATGAAGCAAATGTATAAAATAATTAAGTATTTTGTTGTAAGTATCTTTTTTGTTGCCCCTCTATTATCTTTTCTTCCTGGGCCAGGGAAAAAAGAGCCGGCTCAAGTCAAACCCGTTGCGCAGCCAGTGAGCCAGCCGACAACGCCACCAACACCTCCGCCAGTGCCGGGATGGACATATAATAAAAAGACACCATTAAAAATTGAGGAGCAATCGCAGGAGTCATCGATTCATCCCATTTGGTATTCAACGAATGCTGGGCAACAATTAGATAGAAAAGGAATGGTTGATAAGTTTCGTACAATCTCTGATCAGCTTGGGGCAACTGAAAATATTAAAATACCAGTAAAAAGCAGTGATATTTGTAGAGTTGCAACATACAATGTACATTTTTGGGTGAATCCTTACGGCTCTTGGAATACGGGCAGAAATGCCGATGATTTTAATCGCATTATCGAAGTTATTAAAAAAGCTGCTCCCGATATTCTTATCTTAGAAGAAGTTGGTGGCGGTGACCATGACTTTAAAACTTCATTCGATCAATTTTGTCAGCAAGCGGGGTATGCATATGTTGTGTATGGCTCAACATCGCCAAAGGGAGTTGATGATCCGGGCCATTTATATAATTGTATAGCTTCTAAATATCCATTTGTTGGGCAACCAACTAAAAAACAATATGTAACAAATCCTGATCCAACTGTTGCCGGACAAAATCCTGAACAGCGCTGTTTTGTTGGAGCCGTGGTACAATTACCCAATAACAAGACGGTTTCTGTTTATGGAACTCACTTAGAAGTGCGGCCTATAACTATCAAAGATGCCACTGGAGAGCAAAAATCACTTACGCCGGAAAATGTTCGCAAGGCTCAGCTTGAAGAGCTTGTTAAATATATTTCTGATAACGATAAAAATGGCAATGTTATTATAGGCGGAGATTTTAACAGTTTTAGAAAGCAGGATTTAATGGGCTATAAGATTGCTAGTAAAACTCTTTGGGATATTTTGCAGCAAGACTGGCCGAACGTTTTAAAAGTAATGGATCGCTCAGCGAATTTGGAGGCTTATCTTGATAAGCAGCCGCCTTATTTCGCTTTAGAATATCTAGCACAAAAAGGATATCGCGATTCTTTTGAGCTCAGTGGTTTCAGGCCACCTCAATTTACAACTTGGACTGGAACGAGAATTGATTTCTTGTTTTTAAACTCTTCATGGGGCTTACCGCTCAAAGGTGGCTATGTGTTTTACAATTGGGCAAGTGATCACATTCCAGTGATTGTGGATATTTCGCTTCGCTAATTAAATGATAAAAAGAGAGATGTTGCGACTTCTCTCTTTTTTTAAAAGGTGTAGCGTATTCCAGCCGTTACTGGAAAGCGTAGTTCTGTTTGAATTGGTCCTAGAAGAACATGTGATGCGGTGAAGGGGGAAATAACTGCAAGAACAATGTTTGAATTACTTTTTGGTCCACAATTTGCAACGACTTCACCAGTAACCACGAATGACCAGCAATCACAAAAGCCCCAATCAATGCCAATATTAAATCCACCACTAATAGCGGTATTGGCATTAAATAAATGGACAGTCGGTGAAGCAGGTAAAAGATCTGTTGCAGGAACTCCTTGCGCTGAAACCACAAGAGAAGTGAGTTGCGTGGAAAAATGATGGACTAATCCTACTTTGCCGCCTAAAAATAATGATATATCATCGCAAATACGATCAAAATAGTATCGCCACCCTATATATGCATCAACTAGCCGGTATTTTTTAAAAGAAAGATGGACGTTTTGAGCGGGTATTATGAGTGGATTGGTAGACGTGAATAGCGTATTATTTTTTTGGTTAGCTTGGCTGTAATTACATTCTCCATATACGCGCATATTGGTGGAGTACGCATAACCAACTTGAGCTCCGACAATGAACGGGATGCCAAAGAGGGCTCTAAAATTAGGCATTTTAAAGATGTTAACGATAGGGTCGGTAAATCCGACGCAATTAAGAACGCTAAATGCTTGCCGTGCCGTCCATGTTATTGGGCTGACTCCTGCCTGTATTTGTAAATCAAAGCTTTCGCATTGAAGTGGTGCTTGACAAGGAAGTAGCACTTGAACAGTGCTTAATAGTATAAAAATAGCTAAAAGTTTAATCTTCACGATTTCCTCTTTTTTACACACGTAATAAATTGCATAAATAAATGTATCTAATTTTGTAGAAATTTAGCAACTCTCGTTTTTGCGTCTTAATTATTTTAAGCTACGCTTAATGCTAATGAATGTTGTTTAAAGGATCGGTATGAGAAAAAATATAATAATTTTACTGGTGAGCATCTTTATATGGTCTGTTCCTTTATGCCAAGTGTATGGCCAAGATACCATTGTTGAAAGTAAAGAAAGTGCCAAGCCGGCACTAGCAGCGCTGGTTAAAGAGTGGCGAGACACCGGTAAAATTACGGTTACTTCTGCGCAAAGATGCATATATCAAGATTTAATTGATTTGATACAATATCTTCAAAGTGATGAACAAGCGCTTAAAGATTTTGCAGAGGGATACGCATTATCAGCGCTAGAGTTGAATAAAATTTTAGAACATCTAACTCATGAGTTAACGGTGACTAAACACGTTTTTAAAAAAGTATTAGCAAATGGCATGACTGTTGTGGTGCGGCCGGTGCACACGTTGCCGAAAGTTTCTTTACAAATTTGGTATAACGTTGGTGCAAAAGATGAGCAAACGGGTGAAAAAGGCATTGCCCATTTAATTGAACATATGATTTTTAAAGGGACAGACACCTTATCAGAGTCTGATATTAATATTATTGCGCACAAGCTTTCAGGTTCAATCAATGCCTTTACTTCTTATGACTTTACCGGTTATTTATTTAACCTCCCGGTTCAGCACTGGCAAGAAGCTTTACCCATAATGGCCGATTGCATGCAAAATGTATCATTTAAAGACGATCATCTTAACTCTGAAATGAAGGCGGTAATCCAAGAGCTTAAAATGAACCGTGACAACTATCCGCGTAGTTTAATTATGGATATAATAGGCACGGTTTTCCCTGATCATCCATATCACTATCCGGTGATAGGGTTTAAGCAGGATCTATTTGATGTGCATGCAAGTCGTTTGCGTGCTTTTTATAAAAAACATTATTGGCCAAACAATGCAACGTTGGTGATTGTAGGAGATGTTGATGTTGAAAATGCATTTGCATTAGCTGAGCAATATTTTGGGCATATCCCAGCAAATCCTAGCTATAAGAAAGAAAAGTTCTATTTTAACAAAGATATAATCTCTCATCACGTGCAACTCTATCGCGACATTCAACAGCCATTTGCCGTTGCTGCATATATTATTCCTGGTCTAGAAACAAAAAATAGCCACTTAATGGAATTAGTAAGCCTTATTATAGGTTCGGGAAAAGGGTCACGCTTATATAGAAAAATTGTTGATGAGCTTCAGCTGGCAACATCATTAACGGCATTTCCTTTAATGCTTTTTGAAAAGGGAGTTTTTTTTATTGGCTATGAACCGAAGCGAATAGAAGATATTCCTTTAATTAATAAAACAATTAATGAAGAAATTGCATTGATGGTCAAAGATGGATTGAGCGATTTAGAGGTGACGCGCGCCTTAAAGCAAGCAAAGATGACCTATTATGGATTGCTTGAAAATATTGAATCACAAGCAACGCATATTGGCAAAGAGTATTTGGCTACTGGCGATGAAGATTTTGCGTTCCATTTCTTAGATGCTCCTAAGGAGGAGATTGAAAAAGAGATAAAAGATTTGTTGCGCACCCATTTCAGGCCTTCGCTGATGCATTCTGGTGTGATAATGCCGCTTGAGGAATCTGATAAAAAAGAGTGGCAAGCATTGCAAAAAGAGTCGGATGAGTTTGATAAAAAGTTTTTACAATCAAGAGAGCGCACATCGCCAATTGAGCCGCCTTCGCATGCATCTACTATAGAAGTTAAAGAGGCAAGCAAATTTGATTTTCCTAAATATAAAACATTAACGCTCAAGGATGGCATAAAAGTTTTGTATTATGCAAGCGATAATACGCCTAAGATTAACTTGATTTTAGAATTAAAAGCGCGCCCTTATTATGATAGCAATGCATTGCCAGGGATCTATAACTTTGTTGCAAATCTACTCACTGAAGGAACTAAAAAATATACTGGTGCACAGTTAGCTGATGAGCTGGAATCAAGAGGCATAGTGTTAAGAATAGTTCCTGGTACTATCATGATGAGTATGCTTGCCGCGGATTTTGAAAAAGGACTTGAACTTTTGCTTGAGGTAATTTCACAGCCGCGTTTTGATGAAAATGATATCGAAAAGGTGCGTGAACAAACGTTTGCTGAAATTAAAAGCTTTTGGGATGATCCTAAGCAATTTGCCAAGCAATTAATTGATCAGCATGTTTATAAAGGGCACCCATATAGCAAGGATCTATTGGGCACAGCAGAATCGATTAAAAAAATTACGAAAAAAGATTTAGTTGAATTCCATAAAACCTATTTTAGTCCACGTGATGCGCGGCTTGCAATTGTGGGAGATATTGCTGATTGTAATTTGGCTCAGATCTTAGAAAAAACGATTGGTAAATGGCAAGGCCCTGATGTTAAGAATATAGAATTGCCTGCGCTTGAACCAATAAAGTCTATGCAAGAATATTATGCTATTAATCGGGATCAGGTAGTCCTCTCTTTTGCTGGCTTGTCGGTTGATCGCAAAGATCCTGATTATGATAAGTTGTTAATTTTTGATCAGATTTTTGGCGGTGGCTTACTTGGCTCTTTACATTCTAGGCTCTTTCAGTTGCGTGAGCAATCGGGGCTTTTTTACACCATTAATGGGTCGCTTATTTCTGGTGCTAACGAACAACCAGGAATTGTGATGGTCAAAACAATTGTTTCGCTTGATAGGCTTGCAGAAGCAGAGAATGCTATTAAAAATGTGATTGATACTGCAGTAAACAGTATCTCTGAACAGGAATTTACCGAAGCAAAGCATGCGATCATCAATTCTATGGTCAGTAATTTTGCAACAAATGCGGGTATTGCGATGTCATTTTTATCATTGGATAAATACGGTTTTCCGCTTGATTTCTTTGATACGCGTGCGCAAAAACTTGCAAAAATTACCATCGATGAAGTTAAGCAGGCGGTTAAAAAAGTATTAAATACAAACAAAATGTTCACACTTAAGATCGGTCGTGTTTCTAATGAAACGAACAAGGATTAACTATGAAGAAGATGTTATTGTTGTTGTGTGGTTTTGGCATTAATATCAGCGCGATGCTTACTGAGCAGGAAAGACAACAAAAAGAAGCGTTGCTTAAATGGATACGGGGTGCGCCTATACAAGATATTCGGAGCATTAAAGAGGCCTACGCGCATCTTTTTAGATTGGATGAGTCTGTTTCT
>Ga0209624_10000763_pt1 | contig 27651 bp, 20 predicted proteins | sample JacPinW_OM2H0_O1_FD_188565 | JGI IMG/M metagenome (GOLD analysis project Ga0209624, IMG submission 188565) | Forest soil microbial communities from Algoma, Ontario, Canada - Jack Pine, Ontario site 1_JW_OM2H0_O1 (SPAdes) (version 2) | ecosystem: Environmental > Terrestrial > Soil > Boreal...
CGCGTTTCTGGAAAAGTTTGGCGGGGACTCGATCGAAGAGACTCGCAGGAATTTCGACGGATATCAGCGGCAACTGGATAATTTCTAGGAGTCTGGACCAGAGACAGCGCAATGATCCATCCGATTGTCAAATACGGCGACCCGGTGCTGGAAACACCCGCGAAGTCCGTAGACAAATTCGACGCGGAGTTCCAAACGCTGGTCGCGGACATGTTTGAATCCATGTACGCCGCAAACGGCGTGGGGCTGGCCGCGCCGCAGATCGGAATCAGCCGACGCGTCACCGTAATTGACGTGAGCAATGGGAAGAACGTCGAGGCTAAAATCGTCTGCGCGAATCCGGAAATTATTCATGCCGAAGGAGAGCAGCGCGAAGAAGAGGGTTGCCTCTCGGTCCCCGGATTTCGCGGGCACGTGGCACGGCCGCAGTATGTCACCGTTCGCGCGCAGGATGCCTCGGGGAAAGAATTCGAAATGCGCGGCGAGGGATTGCTGGCCCGCGCATTCTGCCACGAGATCGACCACCTCAACGGAGTTCTCTTCATCACGCACCTCAGCATGCTCAAGCGGGACCTGATCAAGCGGAAAATCCGCAAATTGCGAAAAGCCGGCGACTGGTAGGCGCACCGTGGCACTACGAATCGTCTTTTGCGGCACGCCCGCGTTCGCAGTCCCGTCCTTGCGACGGCTGATCGCGGAACCGGATTTCGATGTTGCCGGAGTGGTTACGCAGCCGGACAGGCCGCGTGGACGCGGCCAGGAAATTCAGGGCTCGCCTGTCAAGGATGTGGCCGTGGCTGCCGGGATTCCAGTTTATCAGCCGGAAAGGATCAAGTCGGAGGAGTCCTACGAATACTTCAAGCGGCTGGCGCCGGAGGCAGTCGTGATCATCGCCTATGGACAGATTATCTCGCAGCGCCTTATTGATATTCCCCGGCTGGGGTGGATCAATCTGCACGCCTCGCTGCTGCCGAATTACCGCGGCGCTGCTCCGATCAACTGGGCGATCCTCAACGGAGAGACACGAACGGGCCTCACTACAATGCTCATTGACGCAGGCCTCGATACCGGACCGATCCTTCTGAAACACGATGCCGGCATCGGGGCCGATGTGACTGCTCCGCAGCTGACCTTTCTTTTGTCCGAGCAGGGAGCCCCGCTGGTCGTCGAAACGCTCCAGGGACTTTCTCGCGCCGGAATCACGCCGGTGCCACAGGATCATTCCCAGGCGACGTTCGCGCCGCCGCTCAAGAAGGAAGACGGCCGTATCGATTGGTCGCTCGACGCCGAGAAGATCTACAACCGGATCCGCGGACTGCAGCCATGGCCGGGTGCATTCACATCGTTTCTGGGCAAACGCTGCAACCTTTGGGGAGCGCCGCTTTCTGCCGAGGGTTTGGAGTCTGGTCCCGATGCCGCCCACAGGAACGAACCGCAGGCCAACGGCACGATCGCTGCACTCGGCGGCAAGGTTGTCGTTCGCTGCGGCGACCACACGTGGCTGCAGCTGGAATCTGTGCAGCTCGATGGCCGCAAGCGCGTGAGCCCGCAAGAGTTTGCCCGCGGCGCCCAGCTCGCCTCCGGCGGGCGCTTCGGAACCTAGAACCGCGCAATGCCCGTCTCCCTATCCAGACAAATCGCGTTCGAAGTCTTGCGGCGTGTCGAAGCAGAGGGCGCGTACGCAAGCGACCTGCTGCACACCGAGCTGAAGGCGTCCGTCAAGCCAACCGACGCGGCGCTTGCGACCGAACTCACGATGGGTGTCCTGCGCTGGCGGCGGCTGCTTGATTTCCTGCTTGAGCGGGCCCTGAAAAAACCAGTCGAGCGCCTTGATCTGCCGGTGGCGCTCGCGCTTCAGCTGGGAGCTTACCAGCTTCGGTTCCTTGAAAAGATTCCACCACGCGCAGCCGTGAACGAATCGGTTGAGCTGGTGAAAATGGCGCGCAAGACCTCGGCTGCCTCTCTGGTCAATGCGGTGCTTCGCAAAATCGCGACACAGGCCCATTCACCCGCCGAGGAGTTTCTCCCGCCCGATATCGTGCGAGCCGAACGCCTCGCGATTCTGCACTCGCATCCCACGTGGATGGTGGAAAGGTGGCTGTCGCGGCTGGGGGAATCTCAGGCGGTAGCATTGCTTGAAGCAAACAATCGCGCGCCTCGGCTGAGTTGCGCACCGAACGATGCCAGCCGGCGCGAGGACGTCATGCGCGGGCTTGAACAGGCGGGCATGCGCGTGGTGCCAGGCCAGCTTTTGAAAGCAGCCTTTGCCGTCAGCGGCGGCAGCCCGACGCGCACAGAAGAGTTTCGTCGCGGTCTTTTCTCGATTCAGGACGAGGCCTCACAGGCAATCCCTCTGCTTCTCGGCGTTCGTCCCGCCGAGCGAGTGCTCGACCTGTGCGCCGCGCCGGGAGGCAAAACGTCCGCCTTGGTGCGCGCAGCGGGCAACACAGGCTTTGTGGTGGCGACCGACCGCCACGCACACCGCCTGAGGGCGACCCAGATGCAATTCAAGCGTCTCGGCCTTGGCGGCCCTCACCTGCTCGAACTCGACGCCACGCAACCTCTACCGTTCCGCGGCGATTTCGACCGCATTCTGGTCGATGCTCCGTGCACTGGCACCGGCACGCTTGCGCGGCATCCGGAAATTCGCTGGAGGCTGCGCCCCGAGCAGCTCGCACAATCGCGCGAGCAGCAATCGCGGATGTTGACAATGGCGCTCGCACGTCTGGCGCAGGGAGGCAGGCTGGTCTATTCGACATGCTCGATCGAGCCGGAAGAAAACGAGGGGGTCATCGCGGAAATCCTGAACAACTTGCCGTCTATCAGGCGCCTGCCCTCGAGCGAGGCGGCGCGAACGCTTGCGCCATCTGTTTCGCCAGGTACCGATTCCTCAACGCTGTTCACGCCAGACGGAGACTTCCGAACCTTACCTCCGGCCTATCACGCGGATGGATTCTTCGCCGCCCTGCTGGAAAAAGCGTAGGCAACATTAGAAACCAACCCCGTCGGCTCCCCGGCCTGGAGATAATCTGGCACTCGTCGTGCATTGGTCCGTAATAGCGGGGAGTCTACCTGCCGTTCGATGAACTTTGGATTCAAATACAAGGAGTTTAGGGGTCACTTGATGAAACGAGCCGTTCCATTATCCGTATGGGTATGTGTTTTTGGATTGCTCGCTCTGTTTATAATGCCTGCAGGGGCGCAAAACACCACGGGCCGCGTGATCGGCAGCGTTGCCGATCCTCAGGGAGGGGCGGTTCCGGGCGCGAAAGTGACCGCTACGAACACGGCTACCCACCAGACGAGCACGACCACGACAGGCCAGGACGGCTCCTTCGAGCTACTCAACCTCCCCATCGGACCCTACAGCGTGACGGTCGAGCGCGACGGCTTCAACAAGGTAGTTACGCAAGAGAACAAGCTCGATATCAACCAGTCGTTGCGCTTTGACATTACCCTCACGCTGGGCGCGGTCAGCGAGACGGTCACCGTCGAGGCGCAGACTTCGCGGGTCGAGACGGTCAATCCGACCGTAGGCGCCACGGTGTCGGGGGATGCGATCCAGCAAGCTCCCCTGAACGGCCGGAATGTGCTCAATTTGGCTTTGCTCGAGCCTGGGGTTACCGAATCCAATCCCGACAACACCGGCTCCGGGAACTACAGCATCGCTGGCGGGCGCACCGATTCAGTTACGTACTTGCTCGACGGCAGCCTCAACAACAATCTGCTCGACAACAGCGTGGTCTTCAATCCGAATCCCGACACGATCGAGGAGTTCCGCGTCCTGGAAAGCAATTACTCGGCCGAATATGGGCGCAACGGCGGCGGAATCATCACCGAACAGACCAAATCCGGCACCAACCAGTGGCACGGTAGCGCGTTCGATTTCCTCCGCAACGGCGATCTGGACGCGAACTCCTACTTCAATAGGATCGACAGCATTATCAGCGGCACCGCGATCCCACGTGACCCGCTGCGGCGCAACCAGTACGGTGGCACGTTTGGGGGACCGATCAGGGTTCCTCATTTGATCAACGGCAAGGATCGTTTTTTCTTCTTCGTCGGCTACCAGGGGCAAAAGCAGTCCGATCTGTCGACGCCCCCGGAATCACAGGTGCCCGTGCTCTCGACTGCGGAGTCAAAGGGTGACTTCTCCCAGGCCGGCCCAAACGGCGGTCCAGACCCGTTTGTGACCTGTTTTCTTACGGGTTTCTGGAACAACAACCCCAACGAACCCAATGGCTCCTCGTGCGGCACCCCGGCGAACCCCGCCTATGCAGCCCCAACCCAGCCAACGGCCTGCGCCGCGTTCGCCTGTGCGTTGAACCCGGCTATGTTCAACCCCGTGTCAGTCGCCTACATCACCGACGGGTTGATGCCGGTGACGCCTTCCGGGGTCATTACGCCCAGGAGTGCTTCGACCAACAACGATAACGAACTCACGATGCGGTTTGACGTCCAGGTCACACCAAAAGACCAACTGACGGCCACGCTGGGAGGGGAACGTAATCCGAACCTCAATCCATTTGTTACCGAATCGAACCTTCTGCCCTGGGCGACCGTGCCGGGATTTGCCGTCACCACCAAGCTGAATGAGTATTTCATGAATCTGACCTACACGCGCACGATCTCGCCGGACAAGTTGAACGAACTGCGCTTTTCAACCCAGCGCCAGTTTACGCTGCAGGGCGTCCCGCAGGGTCCAAATGCGCTGCTGACGGCCAAAGCTCTGGGTTTCACGAATTTGACGCCGGACAATTCGACCGGCCCACCGCTGTTTGACATCGATCTAAACACGACTTCGATTGGCTACACCTACGGCGGGCCGTCGTCACTGGCCAACAACACTTTCGGTGTGTCCGACGCATTCACCTGGATCCGCGGAAAGCACAATTGGAAAATGGGTGGCGGGGTATCCGCATACCAGAACAACCAGTTGTTTGACTTCCTCACCAACGGGCTGTTTGATTTCGACGGTTCGTTGACAGGCAACGGATACGCCGACTTTCTGCTGGGTGCCCCGACCGACTACGCGCAAGGTGCGGCTGCCCCCTCAAATATTCGCACGAAGTCGACCTACGGTTTCTTCCAGGACGAATGGCACGTAACCAAGAAATTCACGCTGACTCTGGGCATCCGCTACGAGTACAACAGTCCCAAATCGGACACCCTGGGTCGTACCTTCTCGATCGTTCCGGGCGATCAGTCCACGCGCTTTCCGAACGCCCCGGTGGGTTTGGTTTTTCCCGGCGACAAAGGAGCGCCCTCGGGCGTCAATTTTCCAGATACGCACAACTGGGCGCCGCGCTTCGGCTTTGCCTGGAATCCGGACGGTTCCGGAAGAACCAGTATTCGCGGCGGATTCGGGGTGTTCTACGACATCCTGAAAGCCGAGGACAACTTTCAGTTCAACGGCCAACCGCCGTTCTTCAGCCTGGCGGACTTCGGATTCCCCACGAGCCTGTCGGGCAACTCGTGCGCTGCCTCGAATCAATCCGGCGCGATCATCACTTATTTCTCCGATCCATTCGACTCAACCTGCACGACCAATACGTTTCCCTCGGTTCCCCAGTTGAAGGGAACCGCCTATTTCTCCAACCCCAGCGCGCTGCCGTTTGGTCCGCAGCTTTTCTTCGTGGACCCGCATCTGGGCACTCCCTACACCTATCAATACAATCTGAGCCTGCAGCACCAATTTCTTTCGAATCTCACTTTCGAAGTTGACTACGTCGGCAGCAGTTCGCACGGACTTACCGCCCTGCAGGACATCAATCCGTTCGTACTGGGCACCACCGACCGCGTCCTGAATCTCGATCCCGGCGACAGCTCCTGTGATGACGCGACCGCCGGGGATGCGGACGGTCTCGGATGCACGTTCGGTCCGCTCGATGAGTTCAAGAACATTGTGAATGCCAACTACAACGCTCTGACGGCGAGCATGACGAAACGGATGGGAGACACGCGGCTGGGCGCTCTGTATTTTACGGCCGCCTATACCTGGGGCCATAACATCGACAATGCGTCCGGCTTCCGCCAGCGCAGCGACCAGGTGCCTTCCTATGATCCGGAGCTTCTCCGCTCATCGGGCGACACCGATGTTCGCAACCGGGTGACTCTCAGTGGCGGGTGGGATATTCCGTTCGACCGCCTGTGGTCCTCCGCTCCAAAACGCCTGACCCAAGGCTGGACGCTGTTTCCAATTTTCACTTGGAGAACGGGATTCCCGCTCGACGTCTTTGCTGATCTCCCAGCCGACACCGGGTCCTCCTTCTCTGAAGGCCCGACCGGTGCTGGAGACGAAATCGTTGTGAACGCAAACGTCGTGGGTCCCCTCAACACGCTCAACCCTCATCAGCAGCAGGTGGTCAATGGCACCTCGGTCGTATCCTGCCAATTGCTGGTGGGCAACCCGAACGGTTGCGGAAATTATTGGTTCAATCCCACAAGCTTCAGCAACGCGCAAAGCAGTGACACAGTCGGAAACTGCAGCGAGCTCGCAACAGAGCCAGCGGGTACGTTTCCATCCGACCTACAGGCGGTCGATTGCCCGTCGCTTCGCACCTACGGGTCGTTTAAGCGGAACTCCCTCTACGGACCGAGTCTGGTGAATCTTGACATGTCCCTGTCGAAAACCACCGCGATCACCGAAAGACTGAAGCTCGAAATACGCGGAGATTTCTTCAACTTGTTCAACCATGCCGAGTTTGCGAATCCGGATACGAACCCGACCGACGTCGGCCCGGGCGGGACATTTGGCCAGATTACCAATACGGGCGTTCCGGGCGACGAACGGGAGCGCATCATTCAGATCGCCGCGCGCTTTAGCTTTTAGCCGCACCGCTCCTGCTCCATCGGCCAGTCGTGCTAGGCTCATCGCGGAAGGGGTGAGCCTATGGTACTGCGGGAACGCCTGCAGTGGATTTTCCGCATGGCCGTGCTGCTGTTTATTCTGTCGTCTGTGGCGTTTTTAAGCGCACTCACGGCGATGCGTTTCGCAGTCCAGGGCCGCGAAGTGGCCATGCCGGACGTTGTCGGCAAAGGGGTCATCCCGGCGCAGCAAATTCTGCACGGACGCGGCGTCGGTATAAAGATTGAAGATCGCGTCTTCAGTAATCTTCCCGCCGACACCGTGGTTCGCCAGAGTCCGCCGCCCAACATGCGCGTGAAAACAGGGCAGAGTGCGCACGTCGTCTTGAGCCTCGGCCCACAGAAAGTAACGATTCCACAGCTCCAGGATCGCAGCCTCCGCGCCGCGCAGGTGGAACTTCTGCGCGGTGGAATGCAGCTGGGCGAAGTATCAAGCGTCTACCTGCCCGGCGATGGGGCCGATACGGTGACGGCGCAGGACCCGGCACCGGGCAACACCGAAGTCACAGGTCCCCACGTCAATCTGCTGGTTTCGCTCGGACCTCGCCCGGCCGCCTACGTCATGCCCGAACTTACCGGCCTGCCGATCACCGAGGCGCAGGCGAAATTGGGCTCAGCCGGATTGCGTCTGTCAAAACTCACTCCTCAGGCGACATCGGAGGCGTCCAGTGGAACGATCGTCGGTCAGACGCCGGCGCGGGGCGAGCGCGTGGACTCCAGCTCGACCATTGAATTGCAGGTAGCCGAGTAGCGACCGCGTCCGGGTCCCTGCTTTGGGGCTGTGCTAGAATCCCCGGGTCAGCCATGGCCTACGCAAGAGTCGAAATTGCTCCATCCATTCTGGCCTCGAACTTCGCCCGGCTGGGCGAGGACATTCGCGCTGTGGAACAGGGCGGGGCCGACCTGATCCACGTGGACGTGATGGACGGCCATTTTGTGCCAAACATCTCGATCGGGGTCCCGGTCGTTGAGTCGCTGCACAAGGCAACCCGCCTGCCGCTGGAAGTGCATCTGATGATCGAACGCCCTGAGGAATTCATCGAGCGGTTCGTCCAGGCTGGCGCTAACCGCGTGCTGATTCACCAGGAAGCAACCGTTCACCTGGATCGCGCACTGACCATGATTCGAGAACTGGGAGCACAGGCTGGCGCGGCAATTAATCCGGCGACGCCGGTGGCAACTTTGACCGACGTATTCGGTAAGGTGGATACGGTCCTGGTCATGTCCGTAAACCCGGGATTTGGGGGGCAGAAATTCATCCCCGGGGCGATTGAAAAAATTCGGCAGTTGAATCAGTGGCGTACGCGCTATAATGGCGCCTTCCGAATTGAGGTCGACGGCGGCGTGGACGCGGAAAACACCGCCCAGTTGGCCCAGGCCGGGGCAAACACTTTCGTCGCCGGGACTTCGATCTTCCACACGCCCGATCCGGCAGCAGCTGTGCGGCAAATTCGTAAACTCGCAACCGAAGCCTTGAGTCAGCGGGTTTGAGAAAGCGTGTGAGGGGTCGATTCTTCATGAAAAACCGTGCTCTCCTGATTGCCGGAATCGCTTTTTCGCTCGCAGGGTCGACCTGCGCGACCGCCTACGGTCAGAGCAAACCTAAGATCACCAAGGTCAAGCCGACGCCCGAGAAGAAGAAGGACGATACCAAGGAATCGGCCGAACCCGATAAGGTTCTCTACGATCGGGCGATGCTCGCCGTCAAGCACGCCCGCTACACCGAGGGGCGTCTGGATTTTCAAACCCTGATCAACACCTACCCGGACAGCGAATATCTCGCCAAGGCGAAACTTGGCGTCGCCGATTCGTTCTACAAGGAAGGCGGCACGTCCAGCCTCACGCAGGCCATCGAGGAATACAAGAACTTCATCGTCTTTTTCCCGTTCCTAGACGAGGCCGCCTACGCGCAGATGCAGGTCGGCATGGCGCATTACAAACTCATGGAAAAGGCGGATCGCGACAGCAGCCACGCCGAGGCGGCCGAAGATGAATTCCGGGCATTTCTGCTGAAATACCCGCAGAGCCCGTACGTGCCTCAGGCCGAGCAGAGTCTGCGCAACGTGCAGGAAATTCTGGCCGACGGGGAGTTCGGGATCGCGAAGTTCTATTACGTAAAGAAGGACTATCGCGCTTCCGCGGCTCGTCTGGTCGAAGTTACCGGACGGTATCCGCTTTACAGCGGGAGCGACGAAGCGCTCTGGATGCTGGGAGACGTTTACCAGCGCGCCAGACAAGCTGTGAAAAACGAAGACGAAAAGAACCACTGGGCCGATCTTGCAGCCAAGTGTTACTCCCGCATCCTGCAGGACTATCCTTCATCGACTTTGGCTGCGAGCGCCAAAGAGCGCCTGAAGTCCATGAACCTGCCCATCCCTGCTCCCAATCCCGAAGCCGTCCAGCGGATGAAACAAGAGCAGCTCTACGCGAAACAGCACCACGAGCTGGCTCTGGTCAAGCTGCCAATGTCGATGGTCAAAAGCGGCCCCGACTTTTCCGCAGCCGCGCATAGCGGTTCGCCGAACCTGAATCCGCCCGACGACACCGTGTCTGCCATGGATGTCTTGCGTGAGGGCGCTGCTGGACCTTCTTTCTCGGTGCGTGCCGTGGGAGCTGATACGCCTGTCGCCGGCGGCGCGGGAACGGCTGACTCGGAGTCCGTTGTGACAGACTCTCCTGACGCGACGACTCCGGCGCCGGCCGCAACCGACCCGGCCGCTGCCGCGCCGGCCGCGACGACCGGTGTACAGATCCTAGAAGCGCCCGGAGCGACCAGCACTGCGACTGCGGAGCCCGCCGCCGCACCGGCTGCGGGGCCTGCTGAGTCATCCTCTTCCACAACAAACCCGCCGGATGATCCGCCGGCGGCAGTGAATTCCGCAACGCCAAGTTCGTCTGCTACGCCCGCCCCCGGCGGTGGCGCAGCAGCTGTCGCGGGGACGTCAACGACTCCTGCGGCTCAAACAGCGTCGTCGCAGGCGGCGCCAGCAGCTGGATCGAAGGCTTCGGCTACGGGCACACCGGCAGCGGCCGATAAGAGCGATCCCAATACCGAATCCACCAGCAAGAAAAAGAAGGGGTTACACAAGCTGATTCCCTTTTAAACGCTGTTTACCCCCTGCTAACAACTGTAGCACGCCTGTACTTCGACTTCGTTGACGCTGCATTCCGGTAATGCTGCAATAGGTGTAGCCAGAGCAGGCGCAGTGCCGTGTGGGCGCGCCTCCAGGGGATTCCCAGTGCCCAAGATTTTGGTCGCCGACGACAACGCCAATATACAGAAAATGGTTGTGCTGGCGTTTGAGGAGCGCGGCATCCAGGTCGTGACCGTTGGCAACGGCGAAGCGGCCGTGCGCCGCATCCCCGATTTGAATCCTGACCTGGTCCTTGCGGATATTTTCATGCCGGTGCGCAACGGATACGAGGTCTGTGAATTTGTAAAGAAAGACGAGCGTTTTTCGCACGTCCCCGTGATTCTTCTGGTTGGCGCGTTTGATCCACTGGACGAAAAAGAGGCTCGGCGCGTGGGTGCAGACGGCGTCCTGAAAAAGCCTTTTGTTCCTCCCGATCCGCTGATCGCCATGGTCATGTCCGCCCTGGAAAAGAATCCCCGGGTTGCCGCCGAGATGGCCAAGGCGAGGGAAGCCAAGGAAGTGCTTCCGGAGCCCGTGCCGCAACTGGAGATTCCCGCAAGGGCCGAACCCAAGCCGCTGCCGGATTTCCCGGAGCCGACCGCCGAAGAAGCTGCGATGGTTTATGGCTTCGGGAAAGGCGTGCGGGCGCTCGATGACGAACCCACCACAGCCAAAGTTCCCGTCGCAGAAGTCGAGGATGAGGATGACGCCGATTTTGACGGTGCATCAACCTCGAGCGACTGGCGCCGCAACGCCATGGATTTCGAAGTCCCGGCAGAATCCGCGAACCAGCCAGCTTTTTCCTCTGACGACAATTTGGAACCGTCCACGTTCCCCTCAGAGAGCGAAGTTCCTCCGCGGCGGGTTCGCCCCCTAAGTCCTGTGGAAGAGTCCGATCCAATCGCGCAAGACCAGATTCCGGTGGCCGCATTTGCCGGGGCCGAAGATACCGAGTCTAGTGCCGAGCAATCCCGGGCTATCGAATCCACGGTCGAGGAATCTTCTTCAGCTGAACCTTTTAGCGAGCCGGCCCAGCTGCCTGTCGAGATACTCTCTGCGGAATCTGAAATCGAGCCGGTATCGCAGGTAGCGCCCGCGATTGCGTCGGAATCGAAATCCGAACCGGTTTCATCGGCTGCACACTGGATGGACGCTCTGGCGCCCACGCAATCAGAACATCCAAGCGGCGGGTGGATGAACTCGCTTGCCGAACAGCTGCCGGAAACCAGTTCGGTGTCATACCCTGCCGCGAGTCCTGTGGAGTCGCACGAACCAGCCTCCTTGCCCGCTGAATCGACTGAGTCGCGCGGCGAACCCGAGCCTGCCGCGGACGCTCCTGAGCCTCAGGATTCGCATCCGGTCTCGCACCCATTCCACCAGGAGCCATCTTTCACCGACACGCCTGTTCCGAGCGAGGCGCCGGAATCCTGGTTTGCGCCTGCTCCTTCCGTTTTCGAATCCGATCACGATCCGGTTTCCGAGCCCATCGCGGTGGCCAAGTCGGAGCCGGACCAAGGGCTTGAAATCGACCGGGTCGAAACCGAGTCGTCTTTTGCGCCACGCGACCCGGCGCTGGTCGAGTCGCCGGCGGTGCGCGTCACGCCCGAACCCCTGCTGGTGGATAGCGAGGAGTCGCATGGACCTTCCGAGTACGGCTCGCGCGCACAGCAAGTTTCTCCTTTGCACTCCTTCTTTGCCCCGGCGTCTGGAGACCCGGTAGTCGAAGAAGCGATCGGGCCAGAATCTTCGTCCTTTGCGCAGATGGAAGCGCCGATTCCGGAATTTGCCCCGGTGTCAGGCGATGCGAACGGCCGAATACCGACCGGCCCGCCGCCAAGCCGCGAAGCGCTGGCGGGGATTCCATTCTTGATGCCGCCGCCGGACTTTGGTCAGCCAACGCAGGAATCCGCATCAACGAACCCGGAAACGGTGGATGAGGTCGTGCGGAAGGTGCTTGCAAAGCTCGAACCTCAGATTCACGACCTGCTATCGCAGGGTGTGCTGAAACCTCTTATAGAAAACATCCTGCAAAGCGAGCTGGCGAAGAAGGAGAAGTAACGCTCAAACAACAAGCGCCCGCCTGAAGTCAGCGCCATCGGTTTTGTCGATCCAGGGACGGGTGCTTCCTTTGTCACAAGCGTCGCCAGATCTCGTAACCAGAAGCTAGCCTCGTCTCGCCGATTGACGCCCTGCGCGCCCGCCGCTTATCATGAATTGCTTCACCTCAGCAGGCAATTCAAGATCACAAGGATTTCATGGCCCAAGAAATTCCCAAGGCCTACGAGCCGCAGGAGATCGAAGAGCGCTGGGCCAAGGTCTGGTTTGAGCAGGAGCTTTTCCGCGCCGAAAATTCCGCCCCTGGACCCACGTTTTCGATCGCGATTCCGCCTCCCAACATCACCGGCACGATTCACATCGGCCATATGCTCGAGCACACGCAAATTGACATGCTCGTTCGCTGGCACCGCATGCGCGGTGATCGCACGTTGTGGCTGCCGGGCATGGATCACGCTGGAATTGCCACTCAGTTCGTCGTCGAACGCCAGCTTGCCAAGGAAAAAATTCGACGCCAGGACCTGGGCCGCGAGGAATTCGAGCGGCGCGTCTGGCAATGGAAGACCGAAAGCGGAGGCGCGATCAAGCAGCAGATGATTCGCCTGGGCGCTTCCTGCGATTGGACGCGGGAACGTTTCACTCTCGAGCCGGCGCTCTATCGCGCCGTGATTGAAGCTTTCTTGAGACTCTATCGCGATGGGCTGATCTATCGCGGCCGCTACATCGTCAACTGGTGCCCTCGTTGCCAGACTGCCATCAGCGACCTGGAAGTCGTTCATGTGGAGCGCCCCGGCAAACTCTGGCACCTGCGCTATCCCGTTGTCGGATCAAAGGGCGCCGCTCAAGAGTATCTGGTCGTTGCCACCACGCGGCCGGAAACAATGCTTGGCGATACGGCCGTTGCCGTGCATCCAGAAGACGAGCGCTACCAGCGTTTCATTGGCAAAAGCGTGATGCTACCGCTGATGAACCGCGAAATTCCTGTGATTGCGGACACCTATGTTGACCGCGAATTCGGCACCGGCGTGGTCAAGATTACTCCGGCGCACGACCCGAACGATTTCGAGGTGGGCAAGCACCACAACCTTCCCGAAATTGACGTGATGACCAACGACGCGCACATGAGCGCGGCGGCCGGCAAGTACGCTGGGCTGGACCGCTTCGAGGCGCGCGCACGCGTCGTCAGCGACCTTGAGGCGCTCGGCCTGCTCGAACGCATTGAGGAAATCAAGCATGCCGTCGGCGTCTGCGACCGCTGCAAATCCGAAGTCGAGCCGCGCATATCGACACAATGGTTCATGAACATGAAGCCGCTGGCGGAGCCGGCAAAGGAGGCCGTTCGGGGCAACCTGATCGAGGTCGTCCCCGCGAACCAGCGCACCATTCTGCTGAACTGGCTCGAGAACATCCGGGACTGGTGCATCTCGCGCCAGCTCTGGTGGGGCCATCGCATACCCATCTGGCATTGCGCCGATTGCAAGGAGATGGTCCCGGCGACAGATTCGCGCGTCGAACTTTTCCAAGGCCACGCCCGCGCCGCTGGCATCCCCACCAAGTGCCCGAAGTGCGGCGCTTCAAAACTCACGCAGGATACCGACGTGCTTGACACATGGTTCAGCTCGTCTCTGTGGCCGTTCTCCACGCTGGGCTGGCCGGACGATACGGCCGACCTGCGAGCGTTCTACCCCACGAGCCTGCTGATTAGTGGTTACGACATCCTGTTTTTCTGGGACGTCCGCATGATCATGATGGGTCTGCATCTCACCGGGGGCGCGACCGCACAACAGCGCGTTCCCTTCAAACGCCTCTATCTGCACTCCCTGGTGCGCAATGCCGATGGCGCCAAGATGTCCAAGACAAAAGGAACCGGGGTTGACCCGCTGCATTTAACGCAGAAATACGGCACCGACGCGTTGCGGTACATGCTCGCAAGTATGTCTGCGCCCGGCACGGACATCGTCCTGAGCGACGACCGCATCCTCGGCGCTCGCTCTTTCGCGAACAAAATCTGGAATGCCGCGCGATTTCTTTTCATGAACCTGGAAAAAGTCGAAGCCAGCGGTCTCACGCTCGAGGAGCTTGCCGCTCCGGAAATCCGTGCGAAAGCTCCGTACCCCGTGAAGGGCGAAGGTGCACTGGCGCACCGATGGATTTTCTCGCGCCTCGCTGCCGTCGTGGCACAAGTCAACGACTCGCTGGAAGACTTCCGTTTTCACGAAGCCTGCCAGACGAGCTACCAGTTCTTCTGGGGAGACTTCTGCGACTGGTATATCGAATGGGTCAAGCCCCAACTGGCAGAGACCGACCGCGAAATCGCGCTCCCCGCCTGGCGCAATATATTTGCCGCGCTCGATGTCGCTCTGCGCCTTCTCCACCCGGTGATGCCCTTCCTGACCGAAGAGCTCTGGCACAAGCTGCCGCAACTGGCGGGTGCGCGCTCGATTGCGCTGGACAGATTCCCCGAGCCGCTCTCCCGTTGGGCAGACGCTGGCTCCGACGACGCCATGGCCAGGCTGCAGGAGATCGTGATCGCCGCTCGCAACATCCGGGCAGAGATGAAGCTCGATCCGAAACGAAAAGTCGCCGCGGAATTCTGGACCGGCGGTCCGATGCTTCGCAATCTCGTAGCAGAAAATATGGACCCCCTTCTGCGTCTGGCGGCGCTGTCGGAACTGCAGATTTCATCTGTGCACCTGGACCCAACCGGCGCGGCGATTCGCTCAACTTCGGCGTTTGATCTGCGAATCGCCTATGGAGACACGGACGATAAACCTGCCGAGGTGGCGCGACTGAGAAAGGAAATCGAGCGCCTCGCCAAAGACATCGAATCGAAGCAAAAGCGTCTGGCCGACGACAATTTCACACGTAGGGCCCCCGGCAAGGTCGTCGATGATCTGCGCGCGACCTGGATGGAACGTCAGATTGAACACAAGAAGTTGCATGATCGGTTGGAGCAGTTGGAAAAATAGTCCGCCCTCCCGTAACTGCATGATTCATAAATATTTGTGAAGTGCGCCTCGCCTCGTGAGGGCGTGAGTGAGTCGAAATCAGCTCATTTCTCCTGGTCCTGTTGTTCTTGCCGCCAAGGCAGCCGGAAACTTGTTCGCGGCGCGACGGTCGGGTATGCTCGGTGGCTTCATCCCATGGCGACGAAGCGAATGGCAAGCCTTCCGGGCACCACCGACCGGCGCATTGACGCGCTGCTCACGCTGCTCGCCGAAAACTCGACCATCGTCATTAGCGGGGCTAAGATCGCCAAAGAGATTGGCGTGACGCGCCAGCAGGTGTGGCGCTGGATCGAAAAATTGCGCGCGGTCGGCGTGCGCGTCCAGGGTCATGCACGCTCCGGCTACCACATCGAACGGATGCCGGACATCCTTGCCCCGCAGATGTTGAGCCATCGCCTCTACGGAACGCCCTTTGCCCGCCGCATCTACCATTTCTTCAAAATCGATTCCACAAACTCGGTCGCCATGCGGCTGGGTGAGGCAGGTGAACCACACGGAGCTGTCGTCTTGGCCGAGGAGCAAACGGCCGGCCGGGGCCGAGCCGGGCGCTCGTGGGCTTCGGAGAAGTCTTCCGGGATTTATTGCAGCGTCCTGCTCCGGCCTCCGATCTCTCCGGCGCACGCCCCGCTTCTGACACTGATCGCCGGTCTCGCCGCGCGCGATGCTGCTGCCGAAGATCTCGATACCCTCCCGGATATTCGCTGGCCAAACGATTTGATGATCCGTCACCCCGCGAACGGGGGCCGAAACGGGAGCAGGAAATTCTGCGGCATCCTCACCGAAATGCACGCCGAACCAGACAGGGTGTACTACGCTGTTGTGGGCATCGGCATGAACGTCAACCAGACGAAGATGCCGGAGGGCATCGAGGATGTTGCGACGTCGCTGCGCATGGAAACGGACAAATTCCATTCGCGTCTCGAGCTGCTGATCCGGTTGCTGCGCCATCTGGACCGCTACTACAATCAGTTTCTCGCCGAGGGCGCGCGGCCGATCCTCCGGCGATTCGCTCAGGTATCCAGCTATTTCGAGGGCAAGCGGGTGCGCATCACCACAGCAACGGAATCCTTTACGGGCGTGACCGCAGGCCTTGAACCCAGCGGTCTGCTGCGGGTGACACGCGACGACGGGCGAGGCACCGAGCCCGTGATTTCCGGCGATGTGACGGAGGCTCCCTGATGCTTCTGGCGCTCGATGCGGGCAACACGAATACGGTCCTGGGCGTCTTCCGCGACGAGAAACTCGTCGCCCACTGGCGTTTGACCACCGCTCGGGATCAAACGGTTGACGAATACGGAATTCTCACGCGCAACCTGTTCACACTTGCGGGGCTCGAGCCGCGCGAAATTGACGGCGTGATCATAAGCTCCGTTGTGCCGCCCTTGAATTCGACCCTCGCCGGGATGGCGGAGGGCTATTTCGGCCGCAAGGCCTTGTTTGTCGAACCGGGAATCAAGACGGGGATGCCCGTGCACTACGACAATCCGCAGGAGGTGGGCGCCGACCGCATCGTAAACAGCGTCGCCGCATTCGATAAGTACGGCGGACCGTGCATCGTTGTGGATTTCGGTACGGCCATCAATTTCGACGCCGTTTCGGCGCGTGGGGAGTACCTGGGCGGGGTGCTTGCGCCGGGGATCGGCATCTCGGCCGACGCTCTGTTCGCCCGCGCGGCGCGCCTGTTTCGCGTCGAGATCAAGGACCCCGGAAAAATCATTGGCACCAACACTGTCGCCTCCATGCAGGCCGGCCTCTTCTATGGCTACACCGATCTAGTCGATGGAGTCCTGGACCGCATGAAAAAAGTGATGGGCGCGAAGACCAAGGTGGTCGCTACCGGCGGACAGGCCGGACTGATCGGCGGGGCTTCGCGACACATCGAAACAATTGACGAATTCCTCACTCTTGATGGGCTGCGCATCATCTGGGAACGCAACCTGGCCGGCGCCAAGTCCTGAGCGCTTGCTCGATGGATACCTTCAACTATTTCAATTATTTCACCGAAATTGAGGAGCATTTCTGGCGCAAACGCGGCGCCCATCTGCTGGTTTCACCGCTCGACTGGGCTATCGTCGAGACTTGGCAGAAGGCCGGCATTCCATTGAGCGCCGTGCTGAGAGGAATTGATCGCGCATTCGAAAGCTGGGGGCGCTCGCGCCGCGCCGCGGGCGGGAGACAATTGAAGAGCCTGGCCTATTGCGTGGACGCGGTGCTCGACGCCGCTGCTGAGGCGCAAGAGGCGGCTGCCGGCAGTGGGCCAGAAATTGCGATGTCGCGTGCCGCTTCTGAACCCTTCTCGCGCGCAGAGCTGAAAGGATATCTCGAGCGCAATGCAGGGCAACTTCGGGCGTCGGCCGAGAAAAATCGAGCCACACACTCCGCAACCGCCTTACGCATGGAGGAAACCGCTAACCGGATCAGGGAGGCGCAGCTGCTCGTCGATTCGCCGGCTACCCTGGATTTGGAAGACCTCGAGCGCCGACTCACGATTATGGAACAGAAGCTGACCGCCGCGCTGTCTGCCGATGCCGACGAAAACGTCTTGCTCGCGATCCGACGCGAAATGGACCGCTCGCTTGCTCCGTACCGGCGTAAGATGTCCGCGGAGCAACTAGCGCAGCTCGAGCGGCAGTATACCCAGAAGCGGCTGTTCGAACAGTTCGGCGTGCCGCGTCTGAGCCTGTTCTACCTCACGTGAACGCTGCCGGTGCTTCTGTCCGGCCCGAGCCTCCGTACCCGTTCGATCTCCTCGAGCCTGTGCGACTTTGCCGGAGCGGCCTCGAGCTGAGAAGTGGCACAACCCAGGGGGCAAGAACCGTTGTGGAAATCACGATCGAAAAGCTGATCTACGGCGGCGAGGGCCTAGCGCATCATGACGGCTCGACCGTCTTTGTGCCCTTCGTGCTCCCGGCCGAACGCATCGCGGCCGCGCCCGTCGAACAGAAGAAGAAGTTTATTCGCGCCCGCGTCGAGCGATTGCTCGAAGCCTCGCCAGACCGCGTGTCTGCGCGATGTCCGCATTTTGGCGTTTGTGGCGGCTGCGATTACCAGCATATTCCTTACGATTCGCAGCTCAAGTACAAGACCGAGATCCTACGGGAGACGCTTCGGCGAATCGGGCGCATTGAATGGCCCGGTGAGATTCGCTCGCACCCTTCGCCACCCTGGGGCTATCGCAATCGCGCGCAATGGAAAGTGCGGCCGCTCGGTGATGATGGCGGCCTCGGGATGGGGATCGGATATTTTCAGGCGAACTCGACCACGCTCTGTGCCGTCGAGGATTGCGCGATTCTGTCGCCGATCCTGCTAAAAACCCTCCTCGCGCTTCGCGCCGCCGCAGCGGGTGTCCTGCCTCGCGAGCTGCGCGAAATCGAAGCGTTTGCGGGCGCAGACGATTCCAAACTCCTGGTGACGGGTAGTTTCGCGGGCTTCCCAGCCCACGCCGAGGAACTCGTCGAAAAACTTCGCAAAATCGTGCCTGAGATCGATAGTCTGCTGATCTACGACCCCACTCGGGAGCGCATGGAACTGGACGGCCCGGGCTATGTTGAATGCGAAGCGGCCGGCTCAACATTCCGAGTTGGTCACTTTTCCTTCTTTCAGGTGAATCGATTCCTCGCAGGCGAGCTTGCTCGCGTGGTCGCTGAACAGGAACCCGAGGGCCGACTGGCGCTGGACCTGTTTGCCGGCGTAGGTCTGTTTTCCGTGCCGCTGGCAAAACGTTTCGCTCGCGTGATTGCCGTTGAATCCAACCCGGCAGCAGCGCGCGATTTAGAGGCGAATACCTCTGGTCGGATTGCTCGCAGCGGGCGAGTGATCGAAGTTCGCACGGCGGACGTGGAGGGGTTTCTCGCGAGGTTGAAGGAAAGACCGGAGCTGGTCGTGCTCGACCCTCCGCGAGCCGGCTTGACACCCGGGATGATCAAACATCTCGCGCGTATCGCGCCTGCGCGCATTACTTACGTTTCCTGCGATCCGCCAACGCTGGCGCGCGATCTGGGCGCGCTCGCAAAATCCGCCTACGACATTTCAAGCGTCCACCTGTTCGATCTTTTTCCCCAGACATTCCACATGGAGACGGTGGTAAGCCTTTGCCGGCGCCCGTGAAACTGCCGCGGCGCTGGCGCGGGCCCGGGCTCTCGAAACAAGACGCTGTGCGATCTTGCGCGCCTGTGCCATCACGGCGCTCGCCGACAGCAGAAATCTACTGGTGGAAACATTCAGGAGGCGGCGAGCAGGCAGCTGGACCGCGTGCGTGGTCTATTTGTCCCATCCGGTAGGAGTTTTGTACGGGAGGGCCAGTTGAACGCCTTCCACTTGGCGTATTTTGCCGTTCTGAATCTTGAAGAACTCAGCCACTTCGACGTTGAACGGCCGCATGGCGGACGGGGGCATGGGAATTTTCCCGACTCCCGGCACGTCGGCTTCGGTCACTGTTCCAGGATGATTGAACATGAAAAACCCGAACACGATTCCCATTTTTTCGTCGACCACCATGAATCGCCGCGGGTCGACGGCCTTGATGTAGGCCCAAATCTTCGTGTTCATGTTTTCCCGGCATCCCATCGCGGCCGGATTGAAAGAGCCGTGCCCCCACCCCTCGTTGTAGGTGGGATTGTTGGTGTCCTGGATGCCGTCCAGAATCCGGTTGCACTTTTCGTCGAACGGAACCATGTCGCCAGACAGGTGCACAATTCCTTCGAAATATTGATTCGCGATCCGCAGCATGTCCTGGCGCGATGACCTCTCCGACGCCGCCAGCGGCTGGAGCCACACGGGATTCGGCTGCCCGAATTTTTCCAGAGCCTTCGCAGAATCGGCCCCCCTGCGCACGATCGTTTCCACTTCCGTGATCTTGTCGTTCTCCACTTTCAGCCGAATCACCAAGATCGCAGGCGTGCCGTTCTCCCGAATCGTTCCCTCAAATCCGACTTGCCCGGCCTGAGGGTCGGCGAAGTAGATTTTGTAGGTTCCCACCCCGGAGATGGTGCCCCAGAGCGCATCTCCCAGCTTCATCTGCATCGTGTTCTCGGTGAACTTTACCTGCGTTGCCAGGGGCAGTCGGCGTGGATCGTGTGCGACCAATGCAGCCAGGTACAGATCGATGTAACCGGTCAGGCACGCATAATCGCAGGGCTTTGCAGGAGCGCTTTGCAGGACATGGCTCGCTTCGGCGGCTGCGGTCGCAGCCGGCAACAATGCGCTCAACACCGTGACAAACACCACGATCCATAATGCGGCTGTTCGCAGCAGTCTTTTTCGCATCGATCCGCCTCCCGTTCGCGCCGCGATTGTACCTCTTGAAGCTTCATCGGCCGATAGCGATTGCAACTGCCCGAAAAGGCCAGGCTGGCCTTAAGTACTATTGCCCGCTCTGGCCGGGGCGCTCATAATGGCAGCTCAATCTGCAAAACAAACCATGCCAACGTTACTGGATGACGCGAAGCTGGATCCCACGCAGGAGCAGATTGACGACGAAAGCCGGCGCATCCGGCGGTTGCGGATTCTAGTCCAGCTCACGGTGGAAACCATCGCCGAAGGCGGACTTACCGCGGAAGAAGCCTCAGGCATGATCGCCGCGACCAGGCGTGTCGCACTGGAGATGTTTCCCGGCAAGGAACATGCGTTTGATCTGATCTACAGGCCTCAATTTCAGCGCGTCATGCACGCCGTGTACCGGCTACAGTAGGTCCATCGCGTCAGTACCCAGCCCTCGTGTGAATCCACATTCTCAGCCACACGATCCCAAGTCCGGCTATCGTTCCTAGCAGCGCTTGGTATTCCCGGTTCCGCCGGTACTGCGCCCACGAAAAAGAGTTCGCGCGGGTATTCTCGGGAGGCGCCTCGCCTTTGGGTGCGCGGAAACCAGGGAAAAAGGCCGGCGTGCGGGCGGCGTATTGTTCGAATGCCGTGCCAAATCGCTTGCGCAGGTCCGCCTCCTCGTCGCGGATTACGGCAAAGTAGAAAACCGCGAAGTAGACGCCCACGATCAGTCCCGCCGACCAGGTATCACCCGCAATGATGAATCCCGCCGCCAGGAATGCGCTGCCGAGATAGAGTGGATTCCGCGTGCTCGCGTACGGACCGGCTGTGGCCAGCTCCTGGTCCTTGCGGAGATGCCCGGAAGCGGCTCCCCGGACCAGCAGGCCAAAGGCGGCGACGATTCCGCCGGCCAGGATCGAGTGCGGGATCGGCCTGGCGAGCACCAGAAATATTACCGCGACCGGATAGCCGAGGCGGACTCGCCAGCGCATCCAGAATTTTCTCGACTGCTTGATTTGCAGGGACCGCAAATCAGTCATTCTTGCCCCGGCGCAGGCGCGCCCCTATGCCGCTGGTCGAGCGCGACCATTGCTCGCCTACAGAGGCGCCGCGATTCCCTTCAAAGGCGGCGTTCATATAGGCGATTCCGCATCCCGCGCGGCGGTATTGTCCAGACAGATCGCGCAGACTGCCGCGGGAGAGAATTTTGTCGCGCCTATCCGTGAATTGTTAAGCACCGCTGGGCAGGTTCCCGACGCCGCGCCGAAAAGTATCACACGCGCCCCAATTGCAGCAATCCAGAGAAGCCTGGTTGAAAATGCCGCTCGGTGTCCGGGGGGCGGGCTCATCGCCGGGATCGGGTGCGGGATTCGGCGACCGCCAGGACGTTTTGCCAGAATTCCCGCTCGCGAGCGATATGCAGCGAGATGCGGCAGTAGCAAAGATCGATCTCGCCCAAGGGAATACCTGAAAGGTTGAAGATGTCTTTCTCCGTGCAAACGATCACACTGGCCCCCGCCGCACGTGCCTCGTTTTCAATTGCCTCCACGTCCTGTGCGGTGTAGCGATGGTGGTCGGGAAAAACCTTGCAGCCGGCGAGGTCGAATCCCCAGTAACGCAGGTCGGCGTGGAAACCGGCTGGATTGCCGATGCCGCTGAACGCAAACGATTTGCGCGAGTGCGGCTCAGCAAAATCGGTCCCAGGATACTCACCGCGAAATACACGGACGGACTCAAGGCCGGTGCGGGCATAGAAAATCGGCGCGTCTGAGTCGCGCCGGATGGCGGACTCGATGGCCGGGGCATGGTCGCTTCGCGTAACAACCACAATGTCGGCGCGCGCCAGCGCCGATCGCGGTTCACGCAATCGGCCTGCCGGGAGCAAGTGACCGCCCCCGAAGGGATTCGTAGAATCGATCAAAACGATATCGACGTCCCGCGCCAATCGCATATGCTGAAATCCATCGTCGAGAACGAATGATCCGACGCCACGGTCGGTGAGTTCGCTGCCGCGCGCGAAGCGGTCTGCGCCGACACCGAACGCGACACGGTCGCCCAAGCGCGCTTGCAGCAATTGCACCTCGTCACTCGTAGAACCCGACCTTCCTGCTCCGCCACGGTATCCCCGGGTGAGAATTCCGGTGGTTTTGCCTTCGACGAGCAATCGCTCTGCGATCCAGAGGACCATCGGCGTCTTGCCCGTGCCGCCGGTGGTGAGGTTTCCCACGCTGATCACCATGCCATTGAGGCGTTGCTGGCCCAAGATTCCCTTCCGATAGGCGCGCGCGCGCAGATGCACGACTGCGCCGTAGGGGAGCGTTAGCGGCCACAGAAGCGATTCGAGGAATGTCACGCGGGGGGCTCCTGCTCGTCGAGCACAGCGGCGATGCGCTCAAGCGACCGTGCCGTGGCGCCGCGATTGCGTTCAGTGAGCACGCGGGCGGCCTGACCCATACGTTCGCGGAGGGTATTGTCCTCGACCAGCTCGACCCATACTCTTCCAAGCTGCTGACCGCTTGAGACTTCGACTCCTGCCTTCGCCGCCAAAAACTGCGCGGCCATGTCGCGAAAGTTTTCCATGAATCGGCCAAACACCGGCGGCTTCGAGAACCATGCGGGCTCAAGGATATTGTGTCCTCCCGCGGGAACCAGCGACCCCCCCACAAAGACGGCGTCGGCCAGCGAGTACAGACCCGCGAGTTCGCCGATGGAATCGAGCACGAGCACGTCCGCATTTTCATCGAGCGACTGCGCAGGGTCCAGACCGCCGCGGCGCACCACGTTCCAACCGCCTGCGGCGGCAATCGCGGACGCAGCGTCAAACCTGTCCGGCTTGCGTGGCGCGAGGATCAGCAGAGCGCGCCGCCACTTCCGCTGCACCATGTCGTAGGCGGCGATGACGGCTTGTTCCTCTTCGGCGACGACACTTCCGGCCACACACACCGGCCAGCGCTCCTGCGAGCGAAGCTGCGCTTCCAGCCACGCACCGAACTCGCCCCTGGCAGCAGGTTCCCCATCGTATTTCAGGTTACCCGTCACCTCGACATGGTCTTCGGCTGCACCCAGGTCCCGCAGCCGCAAGGCGTCCTCCGGCGTCTGCGCGAGAAAGAGTTCGGCGTCATCGAGTGTGCGTTTAAAAAACCCGGCTACAAGGAAATGCCAGCGCTTGAACCGCGCAAAGGACCTTTCTGAGATGCGCGCGTTGGCGAAAATTACCGGAACGCCCCGGCGCCGCGCTTCTCTCAGGAAATTCGGCCAGATCTCGGTCTCCATCACGATCACCACCGAAGGGTGAATCGAGCGCAGGGCGCGGCGAACCGGCACGACCCAATCGAGTGGAAAATAAAAAATACTGTCCACCGACTGTAGTCGTTCGCGCGCAAGGCGCTGGCCCGTCTCGGTCGTCGTCGAAACGACAACCCCTCGCCCAGGAAAGCGCCGCTTCAAGCCCTCGGCGAGGGGTTTGGCTGCGAGCACTTCACCGACCGACACGGCGTGAATCCAGATCGCGCCGGGCGCGGAAACCGGCGGCACGCCCCCGAGACGCTCGCCGAGCGCGCTCCAAGGCTCTCCGCGACGCCATCCGCGCAATGCATAGTAGGGCGCGAGAATGAACATCCCGGCCGCAGTGAGGATGCGATATAGAAAGTACATGGGAAGGCGATCCGGCATTATAGCCCGATCATCAAAGAATCCACCGGCCGCCAGGCGTCAAGCCAACGAAACCGGTCGCCGTTTCTAAGGCTTGTTGTCGCGGGTGAGATAGGCCGACAGCGCTTCCAGATCCCCATCGCTCAGCTCGGTCTTGCGGAATCGCGGCATCACCGAGACGCCGTTGCGGACGAATATCTTGATGACCTGCGGAGTCAAGTCCTTGCGCTCTTCAAGCAAAGCCGGCTTCGTGCCTTTGTACTTGGCGGCCAGGGCGTCTGTGCCGGGCATGGTAGCTCCGATTCCGGGGCTTGCGTTCTTGATGTCCGGCCCGTGGCATCCGGAGCAAAGATTCTGAAAAACTTCCTTGCCTCGCTGAATTTTCGGCGCCAGTGCCTGCTCGCTGCGAGACGAGAAAAGAGTCCAGGACGAGTTTTGACCCGATGCGATCCCGGCACCCAGAAGAATGAAGGCAAGCGCAGACAGTGTTGCGTTTCTGGCGCGCATCATGTCTTCGCCTTCCTCAATTCGCGCGGCCATATGCCGTAGCGGCCCGCGGACAGGATTCCGTTGGGATCGACCGCGTCCTTTAATTTTTCGTGAAAACGCAGCAGGGCGTGGTCGTTGAACGAGTATGCGCTTACGGCCGTGTCCATAAAGGCGGTGTGGGTCCGGTATTCGCCCCAGCCATGGTCGGCTGCCAGCCTGAGCATTCGGTCGAATGTCGCCCGATTCTTCTTATTTGTCTCGATGTCGTCGGTGATCGGAAACCCATACAGCAAGACGAACGTCCTCCAGTGATAGGACTGCGGAAGGCCGACCGACGGCGAGACACCCCATTCCCGGAAGGCCTTTGTGAAAACCTTCTGTGCTTCGAGCACCGCCTCTCCGGTCATGGGTATCACCGCAGCCAGCCATAGATGGCCGTTGTTGGGTGTCGGGTTGACCGCCGACCTCGCGCCCAGCGAAAAAACACCAAGGCTCGGTATGCCCAGTTTCGACCTCTCGCCCACTCTCTCGGTCTGCTCCGGGGTCAGAGGAAATCGAAAAGACTCGCCCTCCTCAAACACGGCTCCCGGGATCGCAGAGAACTGCTCCTTCACATGCTCCCATTGCGCGTCGATGACTTTCGACAGTCCGTAAAATGAAAATGGGCAGCCCCAGAACTTGATTTTCCTATCCTGCGCGTAGCGGTCCCACTCCTCTGGCGAGCCGCCGTCGGGTTTTGCGAGCAGCGCTTCTCGCTCGCCATCGGGCGGTCCGTTGTATGCCGGGCTCTCGATCCAGATGTGACAGTTGATCGTCCCGGAGTTCATCAGCCGCGCCATGATATCCACGAACGGAATAATGTCGTTGTACTTCGGCACCCAAACGGTGGCGACCCTGTAGGCTTCCGGCTGTGGCATCAGCCAAAAGCCCATTTTCGTGACGACGCCAAAATTGGATTGCGAAAACAGTCCGTCCACATAGGGCCCCAGGCCGTACTTGAACTGCTGCCAGGTTTGCGCCTTCGGGACTGCTCCCATTCCCGTGCGCAGGAGTTCGCCATTGGCGAGAACAACTTCCATGCCGCAGTGCGATTCAAAATGATCTCGAAAAGGAAGAGGAGTGTATCCCGCGCCGTGATCGAGCGAGTTCCCGACCAGACTGCCCCAGCCAGGATCAGGAACGTCGAGCCAGAGTTTCAGCCCCTTCTCCTGGATATGGCGATAGAGGTCGAAGTAGCTGACGCCAGGCTCGACCAGCGCGTAGGCGTTGCGCTCGTTGACCTCCAGAATCCTGTTCATCCTCTTCAGGTCGAGCACCACGCTGCCTGACAGGACCGGGGCAGATCCGCCGTACCCGAGATTCCGGCCGGTGGATATGGGATAGATCGGAATCTTGTAGCGGTTGGCGATCCGGACGACGCTCTGTACCTGCTCCACGCCATCTGGTGCGACTGCAGCCGAGGCCACAATCTCGTCAGGCTCGCCAAGAAACGGAGAGTACGCGTCGCGATACAAAGCGACATCGTCGTCGCTTGTGTAAACCCACTGTTCGCCGACGGCTTCCTCGAACTGCTTGATGGCCTCAGCGAAATCGCCGGGGGTTACGCCGGGTGGAAGTTTCATTCCGGGCTCCTGCTGCCTGTCGAAGTCGGCCGCCTTGCGGAATTTTGGGGGAGCGGGAATCGCGTTGTTACGCTCGCGCCTTGCGCATGGCTTTTGGCCAGATGCCGCTTTTCCCCGGCGACAAAATCCCGTTCGGATCGAGCGCATCCTTCATCGTCTCGTGAAAACGAAGCAGAGCGTGATTGTTGTAGGAATAGACGTTCGCCACGTCGTCCATGTACGCAATGTGCGTGCGATACTCCCCCCAGCCGTGCTCGGCGGACACTTGAATCAAGCGTCTGAAAACCTCGCGGCTCTTCTTATTCGTTTCCACGTCGTGCACGATCGGGAAACCGAATAGAAAAACGAAAGCCCTGGGGAAAAACGCCCAAGGAAGGGATACGAACTGGTTCTTCGGCGCAACTTTCAGCTCGTCGTATACTTCGCCAAACGCTTTCAGCGCCTCGAATACGGCCTCTCCCGTCATGGGAATGATGGGTGAGAAATCCATGTGACCTTGAGTCTTACCGAGGAATCCAAAAACGGCCAAGTTTGGAATTCCCAACGCCACGCGCGGCGCATCTTCAGTCTCTTTCAACTCCAGGGGAAACCGGTATGATCTGCCGTCCTTGAACGTCGCACCCGGAATCGCCGAGAACTTCTCCTTGGTATATTCCCACTGCGCATCCACCACTTTCGGGGGACCGTAGAAATGCAGCTCGGCGCTCCAGTAGGCGAGGTTTTGCTCGCGCCCGACCTGTTCCAGTTCCGCGACGGAGATATCACCGGGCAGATCCACGACACCTCCGCCCTTGGATACGCGATAGGTAAGAAGCGGGCTATCCAGCACCATTGTTCCCTGGACGATTTCCGAGTTCATCAGGTACACCAGGGTCTCGACGAAGGGAACCAGGTCATCGTGCCGCGCCACCATCACCGTGCCGTCGCGATAGGCCTCCGGCTCGGGCAACAGCCAAACCCCGAGCTTGGTAACCACGCCGAAATTGGACTGCGAAAACATGCCATCGATGTAAGGGCCGAATCCGTACCTGTATTGCTGCCAGGTCTTCGAGCCAGGCATTGCGCCCATACCCGTGCGCATCAGTTCGCCATTTGCCAGCACCACCTCCATTCCGCAGTGGTTCGCGAAATGGTCGCGCATGGGAGTCCTGCCTCCGCCGCGTTCCAGTGAGTTCCCAACCGGGCTGCCCCACCCGGGATCCGGCGGATCGATCCACACTTTCAGCTTGTGCTCTTGAATGTAATTGTAGAGGTCGAAGTAGCTGACGCCGGGCTCGACCAACGCAAAATGGTTCTTGTCGTCGACCTCAAGAATCCGATTCATGCGTTTCAGGTCCAGGACCACGCTTCCAGATAACCGGGGTGCTGAACCGCCGTAGGCTAGATTCTTGCCGGTCGAGATCGTCCAGAGCGGAATCCTGTGGGCGTTGGCGATCTTGACGACTGCCTGCACCTGCTCGACGCCGTCGGGCGCGACCGCGGAGGACGGAACCGAATCCTCTGCTTCGTGCCAGAAGGGTGAAAACGAGTCGCGATACAGGTCCACATCTTCGTCGCTGGTGA
>Ga0209624_10000765_pt1 | contig 27629 bp, 27 predicted proteins | sample JacPinW_OM2H0_O1_FD_188565 | JGI IMG/M metagenome (GOLD analysis project Ga0209624, IMG submission 188565) | Forest soil microbial communities from Algoma, Ontario, Canada - Jack Pine, Ontario site 1_JW_OM2H0_O1 (SPAdes) (version 2) | ecosystem: Environmental > Terrestrial > Soil > Boreal...
TGCAGCACCTCACTAGCAAGCAGTAGCGTTAAGCGAACGAGAACGACCAGAGACCTTTTCTATGTCAGAAAATATCGGACACGTAATCCAAGTCGCCGGCCCTGCCGTCGATGTGCAATTCGTCGAAGGCTCCATGCCTCCCATCTATCAAGCCCTTCGGGTAGTCAGCGATGGCTTCACCGTGCCGTCTCCCATCAACGTTATCCTCGAGGTGCAGCAGCATCTCGGCGAAGGCCGCGTGCGCTGCGTCGCCATGGAGGCGACCGATGGCATGGTTCGCGGCATGAAAGCGATCGATCAGGGCGGTCCCATCTCCGTTCCCGTAGGCCGTGGCACGCTTGGGCGCGTGATGAACGTCATCGGCGAACCCGTCGATAAACTCGGCCCGATAGCCTCCGACAAGCGAATGCCGATTCACCGTCTCGCGCCCGCGTTCGATGAACAATCCACCACCGCGGAAATGTTCGAGACCGGCGTGAAAGTAATCGATCTTATCCAGCCCTTCTTGAAAGGCGGAAAGATCGGCCTCTTCGGAGGCGCCGGAGTAGGCAAGACCGTAGTAATCATGGAACTGATCAACAACGTTGCCAAGCAGCACGGCGGCTTTTCTGTTTTCGCTGGAGTAGGCGAGCGCACGCGTGAAGGCAACGACCTCTGGCTGGAGATGAGCGAGTCGGGAGTTATCAAGCCCGGCAAGCCCGCTGAGTCGAAAGCCGCATTAATCTACGGCCAGATGACCGAGCCTCCCGGTGCCCGCCTCCGCGTAGCTCTAACCGCCTTAACCGTAGCCGAATTTTTCCGCGACGAGGAAGGCAGCGACACGCTCCTGTTCATCGATAATATATTCCGCTTCACGCAAGCGGGCAGCGAAGTGTCTGCGTTGCTAGGCAGAATGCCCAGCGCCGTAGGTTACCAACCCAACTTAGCTACGGAGATGGGCGAGTTACAGGAACGTATTACTTCAACGAAGAAGGGCTCTGTAACTTCAGTACAGGCAATCTATGTTCCCGCTGATGACTTGACCGATCCGGCGCCAGCTACGACGTTCGCCCACCTCGATGCGACAACGGTTCTCTCGCGGGCGCTGACCGAGATAGGAATTTATCCCGCCGTCGACCCATTGGCATCGACCTCGCGCATTCTCGATCCGAGAATTGTTGGCCAGGATCATTACGATGTGGCGCAGATGGTCAAAAAGACTCTGCAAACCTACAAAGATCTTCAAGACATCATCGCCATCTTGGGCATCGATGAACTGAGCGAGGATCAAAAAGTAACTGTGGCGCGTGCCCGCAAGATCCAAAAGTTCCTCTCGCAGCCGTTCTTCGTGGCTGAACAGTTTACCGGAACCCCCGGCCGTTACGTAAAGATCGCCGACACCGTGAAAGGCTTCCGAGGCGTGGTAGAAGGTAAGTACGACGATATTCCCGAGCAGGCTTTCTACATGAAGGGAACGATCGACGAGGTTCTGGAAACGGCAGAGAAGATGAAAGGCGCAGCAGCGTAAAAGCACTCGTCGGTCGTGAGTTGTTAGTCGTTGGGAAGCCGAACTAATGACGATTGCCAACGACCAACGACCAAAGACCAAAGACCAAAGACCAAAGACCCAATGCCCGACACTTTCCAACTCGAAATCGTAACGCCCTCGCGGCTCCTGGTAAAGGACGCGGCCGAAGAGGCGCAGATTCCGGGAGCAACCGGATATCTCGGAATTCTTCCCGGCCACGCTCCACTACTTACCGAGCTTGGCGTAGGTGAAATCAGCTACAAGTCAGGTGGTACGATGCACACCCTAGCCGTAGCATGGGGCTTTGCGGAAGTCCTGCCCGACAAGGTTACGATCCTCGCGGAGGCGGCCGAGCGTCCGCAGGAAATCGATGTTGCGCGCGCGCAAAAAGCCAAAGAGCGCGCCGAACAGCGCCTCAAGAGCAACGCTGCCGAAGTCGACTATGCCCGTGCAGAAGACGCGCTGCGACGCGCCGAAACGCGACTCGACGTTGCCAAAGAAAAGTAAGTCCGCAATCTCGGACGTGCCGCGGAATCGAGCCACCGGTAGTGCAACGAAAATCGCCGAGACGCCGCCGAAAGTGCGCTGAATGACCAAAGCCGCGCACGCCATCAACATTGAAGATCTGCGTTCCTTCGCCCGTCGCCGCGTGCCGCAAGTAGTATTCGACTACATCGACGGCGGAGCCGAAGCCGAAGTAACGATGCGCGAGAACCGTCGCGCCTTCGAAGACCTCACCTTCCGTCCGCGTCACGCAGTTTCGAATCCAACTTGCGATCTTCGCACCCGCGTACTCGGCCACGAGCTCTCCATGCCGATATTGCTGGCCCCTGTGGGCTATTGCCGCGTCATGCATCCAGACGGCGAAGTCGGCGCCGCCCGTGCGGCCGGCGTGGCTGGCACTGCATGCATTCTCTCCACCGTTTCCGGCCACCGCCTCGAAGATGTCAAGCGGGCGTCGGCCGGCCCCATGTGGTATCAGCTCTATTTAACAGGAGGGCGCGAGGCGGGCGAAAACGCGCTGCGCCGCGCTCGCGCCGCGGGTTACTCGGCGCTCGTGATCTCAATCGACACCAACGTCCTCGGTCTGCGCGAACGCGAAGCGCGCGGCGGCATGGAGGTGCTGCTGCGCGGCGGCCTTTGGTCGAAGATTCCTTTTCTGCCGCAGCTCTTCGCCCATCCGCGTTGGCTTACTCGCTTTCTGCTCGATGGCGGCCTTCCCACCATGCCCAACATCGTCATGTCCGATGGCCGCGAATTGCGTGTCAGCCACGCTCACACGGCGCTGCGCCGTGGATTCTTCGTATGGAACGATCTGCGCTGGATTCGCGAGCTCTGGCCCGGACCGATCGTCATTAAAGGAGTGCTCACCGCCGAGGACGCGCGCCGCTCCGTCGACGAAGGCGCCGCCGCCATCGTGGTCTCGAATCACGGCGGACGCCAGCTCGAAGGCGCTCCCGCGTCGTTGCGTGTCCTCCCGGAAATTGTGGCTGCGGTGAACGGCCAAGCGGAAGTATTGATGGATGGCGGCATTCGCCGCGGCGCCGATGTGGTCAAGGCTATTTGCCTCGGAGCCCGCGCCATCCTGTGTGGTCGCGCTTACGCATACGGTCTCGGCGCGGCGGGCGAGCGCGGTGTAGCCCGGGCGCTAGAAATCCTGCGCGACGATCTAACTCGCACTCTAACGCTATTGGGCTGTCCCTCGGTGAGCGCCCTAGATCGTTCGTATGTGAATGTTAACGAAGTCTGGTAGCGAAGAATTTGCCGTGCAATCGCCAATAAAAAAGGGCACCGCCCACGCGGTGCCCCACCTACCAGCAACTCGACTTACTTATTCTCATTCAGCGATCCCGCGCCAAATTCCTTGCGCTGAATCACCGGACGCGCCGCTCTCGCTGCTACGGCGGCCGGCATCGCTGCCGCCGCTCCGTAGCGTTCGAGCAGCACCGGAACCATCGCGCCTTCCGCTTCTTTCACGAAGGTCAGCTTGCTCTCGCCCAGCATGTCGACGCGTATGAAATCCCCAAGCTTCACCTGCCCTGTCGCCACCAGGTTCGCCAGCGGAAACACCAGATGCCGCTCAATCGCCCGCTTTAGGTGTCGCGCTCCATACTTCGGATCGGTCCCCTCCGCCAGCAGGAAGCTCTTCACCTGCGGAGTGCAGTTGAACACGAACTGATGCGCACCGGCCGCCATCAGTACACGCTGCTGCACCAATCCCAGCTCAATTTCCAAAATCTGCTGCAGGTGCTCGGAACGTAGCGTCTTGAAGACGACAACTTTGTCAATGCGGTTCATGAACTCCGGAGCAAACTTGCGCCGCGCCGCATCCACAGCCGAGCGGTTAATCTTGTCGTCGAGCGAGTTATCCACCTGCACCACTTTCGGTGCGAAGCCCAGTCCGCCATCAACCAAGCCGCTCATCTCCGCCGCGCCGAGGTTCGAGGTCATGATGATGATGCAGCTCGAAAGGTCGACGCGCCGGTTATCGCCCAGCGTTAGCGTCGCCTTGTCCAGGATTCCGAGTAGCAACTGCCACAATGAGTCCGAAGCCTTCTCGATTTCGTCGAACAGCAATATCGACAGCTTCAGTTTTTCCGTGTGCCACTGGTTGAGTGCTTCCTGCGTGAGGAGCGGATGCGTCTCGCGATGCCCCAGATATCCCGGAGGCGAGCCGATCAGCTTGGCAATCTCGTGCGAGTGCTGGAACTCGGCACAATCGATCTTGATGCAGGCGCGCGCATCGCCAAAAAGCGACTCGGCTACAGCCTCTACCACGCGGGTTTTGCCTGAGCCAGTCGGCCCCAGGAAAAGCAGGTTGCCAACCGGACGCCCCGGCGCATTCAGCCCGGCCAGAAACATCTGATAGATTTCCGCGACCTTTTCAATCGCCTGATCCTGCCCAACAATCTTGCGGCGCAGGGCAGCCTCAAAGTCACGAGCGTCGTTGCTGCGGCGGTTTGGATCCAGCACGGTTGCCAGATTGGTTCTCATCGTCTCGGGCCCCTGTTTCCTTTCGGAGAACTGCAAGTTTTCTGCGAAATTGCTCATTTTTGTCATTGGGGAGGTAGGCTGCTCTCCTCCACCCACTCCCTTCTTGTGCAAGCCGCTAGCCATCCTCTCGAGGCACTCTAATTTCCCCGTTCTCATCGATTTAGATGCGACTAGCCCGTTTCAAGTGAGGCCGGCGGAGTTACCCACAGTTTCCCCAAGAGCAATTGTTTGCAGTCTGCTGGAACTTTCCCTCAGCCGCCTACCCATACGCCCATGTCCGCCAGCCACATCCTGCTTGGCCGCAAGTAACGTGGCAGCCCAACTTACTGCCGGTGCACAATGGTAAAGTTTCTTTATCCGGAGAACATCCTTGTCCCATCTTTCGGCGGCTAGCAGGGCACTGCAAAAACTCACACCTTCGCGCATCTCCACAACCAGCTTGGCCGCCATCATGCTACGTATGGCCGTGTCGAGCTTCTTACTGTCAACGCCCGCGGCCGCGGTACAAAATCCTCACGCCCTGCAATTAATGCAGGTGAAAGCCAATACCCCCAAGAAGACCGAGCCCGCCGAGCCCCTGGTCGCCCCGCCCGGCGCCGACGTTTACGTTGCCCAGCGCGGAGACAGCATCCCCTCCGTTGCCCGCAAATATCTGAAGCGCACGAAATACCTCACCTCGGCCGAACTGGCCGAAGCCATCCGCGATGCCAATCACAACCGTCAGGGGGTCTTCCTGAAATCCGGGGAGCAGATCATCATCCCCGGAATTCTTGAAGCGCCAATTGTAGAGAAATCGGTCCCAGTTGCAAGCAATTTCGAAGTCCGCGCCATTTATCTCACCGGAGTCATGGCTGGCAGCGAACACGGCGAGCGCATCATCCGCCACTGGCGCGAGGTCGGCGGCAACGCCGTCGTCTTCGATATCAAGGACAGCGACGGCATAGTCAACATCGCCTTCGACCATCCCTTAGCCACAGGGCAGCGCCACTACATCTCCGATCTGCCCAAGCTCATTCACTTCCTCCATTCGCAAAACATGCACGCCATCGCGCGCATCGCAATCTTCCGCGACGAGCACCTCGTCACCACCCATCCTGAGCTAGCTGTGAAGTCCCGCCGCACCGGCGAGCCCTGGCGCGAAAACGGCAAACTAGTCTGGACCGATCCGTCGAACCCCAAGGTTCAGGACTACGATATAGCTCTAGCCAAATTCGTAGCCCAGTCCGGAGTCGATGAAGTCCAATTCGATTACGTCCGCTTTCCCGCCGAAGGCGACCAGAAGGATGCCGCGTTCACCTATCAGAACGCCACCACTGAGACTTCGGCAGATCATGCAACCGAACATGCGAAAACAGCGCCTGCCATAGCAGTTCCTGCGAAACAAATGCAGCGCTCCGACGTAATCGCCCATTTCCTCGATCGCGCCTATGCGCAGATTCATCCCACTGGCGTCCTCCTTTCGCTCGATGTCTTCGGAGTCATGGCCTGGCAGCGTCCCGTCGATTTGGCGCATACTGGCCAGGACATCGTAGCCATGGCCAAGCACTGTGACGTGCTCTCGCCCATGATCTACCCATCGCATTTCTTCGGTATGGATGGCATAGCCCATCCCGGCGACGCACCCGAGCATTTCATCGGCGAGTCGATGGACCGCTTTAGACTCGTCACCAAAGACAGCAACGTAGTGATTCGCCCCTGGCTGCAAGCCTTCGCCTGGCGCACCAAAACCTACTCGCCGCAATATGTTGAAGTTCAAATCGAGGTGGCGAAACAAAAAGGCGGCATAGGATTTCTTTTCTGGAATGCGAATAACGATTACTCCAAGCCGTACACCGCCATGCCCGAGATGCAAGAAGCCAAGAATAAAGGCCGCTACTTCCGTGGAGACGAGATTGGAGCCAAGCCCGAGCCGCCGGCTCTAACTCCCGCAGCCGCGACCGTTGCGCCGGTCCGCGGCAACAACGCGACCGCGGAGACAAGCGACACCAACCATCCCGCACAGAAAATCTGGCGGCATTAAGCGGCCCGCACCCGAGGCTCGCATGAGAGAGCCATTAACGCCGCAGCAAACATTCTTGACAGTGACCGCGGCGGCCCCTACTGAACTCGCCACTGCTCACCTGGGTGTTCTACTCAATGGCTCATTCAAACGAGGCGTCCCTGAGGCGAAATGATCCCGCCGTAGGGACACTTAATCTGATCTTGGGAGTTCCCTTACTGGCGTTGATTACAGAAAAATGGATTCGGAAACTGAAATGACGTCGGGCTAGGCGCTTTTCTGCGCCTGGTGCTCCTTAACGGGCTGATACTTTCCCGCTTCCGTGCGCCCCGCAATCGCCAGCCGATTCCACGCGTTGATCGCCGCCACCGCCAGCGTCAAATCTGCCAGTTCCTTCTCCGAGAAATGGCCACGCACTCGCTCATACACCTCATCGCGGACATGGCCATCCCGTAAATTCGTCACCGCCTCCGCCCAGCTAAACGCCGCCCGCTCGCGCTCGCTGTAATAGGGAGACTCCTCCCAGGCATCCAGCCCGTAGAGCCGCTGCTCGCTTTCTCCCGCCGCCCGCAGATCTTTCCAGTGCATATCAATGCAATAGGCACATCCGTTCACCTGCGATGCCCGCAACTTGACCAAATGAAGCAGAGATTGTTCCAGTCCGCACTGGTTAAGATAATCCTCCAGTCCCAACATCGCTTGGTAAGCGCCGGGCGCCACTTTCATATAAGCAATTCGCGTTTCCATAAATCCTCCAGGGACCAAGCCCCAAGCAGACTCTAACGCCGATATCACGCCAGTTTCAACGGTTCAACTTGATATAGGCGCGTCAGAAAGGCTAGAACTGTCTTACAAATCTTTCTTGAAACTACCTAGCTATAGCTAGCTATTTTCTGCGTATGGGAAAACCGAGGGAATGTCGGGAAACCGATTGCCGGCACCAGGTCCGTTACTTGGCCTGCAGCCGGCGGGCGCTAAACTCCTTTTCCCCATAGCGCGTGGTTAGGCCGTTGACGGTGCCTCCCGCATCCCTCGACATCACGACGTGGCCGAAGAAATTGCGCTCCAGGAAGTCATTCCCCAAGAAGTTACTCCCTAAGAGCGGAACCAATGGCGTGCGCAAATCGCCCAATTCCAGGAGCAGGTAGCCTGGTTCGGCAGTCAGAGTGAACTTCGCATTAGGCGCAAAATATTCCGGCCCGTACTGGTAAAGGCCTGCGTAGGATGCAAGCGCTGACTGCGGCATCGCAGCGGCGTGGATAGCTGGAAGGGATGGTTGCCGACCAAAGACAATCGCCGCAAGAGCTTCGGCAATCGGATCTTGAGCGACGGTGGAATAACTATTAGTGAGCAGGATGATCGTGACCTCGTCGTCCGGAAAACGGTCCAGTTCGGCGGTGAAGCCGGGACTGCGACCTTTGCCGGACATCACCCGATGCCCGAGTCGTTTGCCGATATACCAGCCGTAGCGATTGCCTCGGCCCTCGACAAAGTACTTCTGGCGTGTGGGGGCTTTCAGAACAGCATCAGTGTTCAGAGCGCGGTCGAAACGGTAGAGGTCGTCAACGGTCGAGTACAAAGAGCCGTTTCCCGTCTTGTTTGACCAGTCGATATAAGGTGCCTTTTCGTAGTCGGTGATCCCGGCGGGTCTGTACCCAGCGGCAGCGGAGGGAATAAGTTGCCAGGCCTCCCCATCGTGCCCGGAATTCTGCATTCCAAGTGGGTCAAGAATGTGCTTGCGGAGGTATCCTCCATAGCTCTCGCCTGTGACTTTTTCCAATACAAGCGCCAGCAGATTGTAATTGGAGTTGCTGTATTGGTAGCTGCTCCCCGGCTGGAACTCCAGAGGTAAATTAGCGAACTTGGCAACCAACTCCGGTATAGTGTGCGGGCTTCGAGCAAAGGTGTCGTAGTCAGCGAGATCGTTGATGTCGGGAATGCCGCTGGTGTGTGTGAGTAAGTTATCCAGTGTAATTCGGTCACCATTAGGGAAATCTGGAACAAAACGTGACAAGAGGTCCGCAATACTGAGACGTCCCTGGTCTTGTAATTGGAGGATCGCCGCGGCGGTAAACGCTTTCGAGATTGAGGCGAGATGGAAGCGAGTCTCGGGCGAGTTTGGAACCTGCAACTCAAAATTTGCCATGCCGTAGCTGTGGCGAAACAACACCCGACCCTTGCGGGCCACGAGTACCGTGCCCGTGAGGTTCCCAGTCTCAACGAAGGCCTTAAGATAAGCCTCCAGACGATTCGCTATTTGAACGTCGGGCAGGTCTTGACAGCTCCCAATACCGCTAAACAGGAGCAGACACGCGATTCGCAAAGCGCGATTGAACGGTTTCATTTGGCTCCGTTAAGACGAGCGAACCGATCTATGGTGAGCAGACGCTACGCCCTCATGACATCTCGACGAAGTGGCACAAATCGGCCAGGTGAGGAGGAGCGGTCTTTGTCCCTCACCTTATTTTGACTGCCGCAGACTAAAATAATACTGTGGAATACAGTTGTGGCAGCGGATTGACCTTATAAATTGGCCTTACGCCCTTCAAAGTTTAGGGTGAATACAAAATGGAGATTCTCGAACCGCTCGAAATTAAGTCGTGGCATGGACCATTTCCCTCCGAAATCGTCGCCAAAGCCACAGACGCCCTGGAGACCGGAAAACTGCTCTACGCGCCACAGCTTCCGTTCGAACTCTCCGAGACTGAGCGTCGTTTCCTCTCACCCAATTGCTTGGACGCTAGCTCAAAGAACATCAGCTTCCGCCCCGACTCTGAGATTTTGAAGGGCACGAGCTATCAGGGCTCCGAGCGTGCCACCCTAGAGGCTATGTTGCAGCGCTATTACCTGCAAGCCTCCCACTTATTGAGGGCTCTCTGTCCCGGGTACCGCGATCATTTGAAGGCCGGATTCACCAGCTTCCGTCCCGCCGAGATTGCCGGCCGATCGACCTCCTGGCGCCACGACGACACTCGCCTGCACGTCGATGCCTTTCGTTCGCGCCCCTTGCAAGGCCGGCGAATTCTTCGCGTTTTCACCAACGTTCATCCGCGAACTCCCCGCTGTTGGCGCGTGGGAGAGAAATTTGAAGACGCTGCGGCCAGGTTCGTTCCTGGAATCAAGCCGCCTCGTCCGGCCGTGGCGTCGCTCCTCTACTCGCTGCACATCGTAAAAGGGAAGCGCACCGCCTATGACCACTTCATGCTTGCCATACATGACCGCATGAAGGCCGATGAAATTTACCAGTCAAATGTCCCGCAAACGACGTTCGCGATTCCACCCGGCACCACCTGGGTCTGCTACACGGATATGGTCTCCCACGCCGCCACTTCCGGCCAGTTCGCCTTCGAACAGACTTTCTATTTGCCGGTGACCGCCATGAAAGATCCCGAGCGTTCTCCCCTGCGCGTAATGGAACGCCTGCTGAACCGCAAGCTAGCCTAAGGTCTATAAACGCCGAAGAGTGAAGCGGGGAGCTTCCCCCGTGCCTCCTGTGTCCCCCGTGGTTAAGCTCTTACTCAAGGCACAATTCCCAAAAAGGTCCGATTAGGCAAGTAACCTGCCAGTAACGACAGTTACTCTTACCAAAAGGTCATTCCTCCCTACGCAATTGGGCTATGTACTGCCGTGTCCCCCTCCCGTACTCTCCTTGTACCAAGTCCCTCTACGACTGGAGACCAGATGAAGTACCTACTTTCGGTCCTCGTACTTGTGCTTTCGACAAGCACTATGCAGGCGCAAAACTTTCTGGCTACCAACACCGCACCACTGCCTGAGGCTCCCGTCCAGCAGCCCTTCCTGACCATCGAGAATAAGGTCAACCTCAGCATCCTGGCGGGATTCGTCGCCGCCGACGCCATCACCACCCAGCGCGGCCTCAACCAAGGTCTGCGCGAGATGAATCCGGTCATGCGCCCCTTCGTCACCCGTGGCGCCGCCGGCGAAGCTGCTGGCTCGGCTTTGGGTTACGGCGCTGCCGTTGGAGTGGTTTACCTGCTTCATCGCACCCACCACTACAGAGCCGAACGCATCACCTTGCGCCTGATGGTAGCTGGTGAAGGCGGCTTCGTCGCCAACAACATCGTAGCGATTCGCTAACTGACGATTGTGGACGGCAATGGCATTGCCCGTCGCGTGCCAAACGAATTATTCGGGGGCGGCGGAATAGATTGCTATTCCTTGCCTTTGGGTGGCGCAAGCGGCTCACCGCTGCGGTGCCTGAACGACTGGGATACGGCTTAAGCTGCTGAGGGCGCTCATAAGTTTCGAAAAATCGGCCCTCCTGATTTCGCTGACCAATCCCTCTTCCACGTTATAATTCCATAGGGGGAACCAGATTTCTAAAAGGAAATTCTGTTTTCGCCCGATCATACGCGCGAAGAATCGCCCACCCAGTTCTGCGACAGTCGTCGGCGAAGGAGTCTTGATGGCCATTCAGAAGACGGACAAAATCTGGCATAACGGCAAGTTTATCGACTGGGATGACGCCACGCTTCACGTGATGTCTCACGTTGTCCACTACGGCTCTTCGCTTTTCGAGGGCGTTCGCTGTTACGCCCTGCCGAGCGGACCCGCTATTTTCCGCGCCTCCGAGCACATGCAACGCCTCGTCGACTCCGCTCGCATTTACCGCATCGAGCTTTCTTTCACGCGCGATGAACTCGTCCGGGGCATGGTAGAACTGGTCACGCATAATGCCGTCTGGCCCTGCTACATTCGCCCCGTAGTTCTGCGAGGTTACGGCGAAGTTGGCGTGAATCCCTTCAACTCGCCCACCGAAATTTACATAATCAACTATCCGTGGGGAAAATACCTCGGCCACGATGCCAGCGAAGGTGCGGATGTCTGCATATCTTCCTGGACCCGCATTGCCCCCAACACCCTGCCCATTATGGCCAAGGCCGGCGCCAACTACATGAACTCGCAGCTCATCAAGATGGAAGCCATCATGAACGGCTATGCTGAAGGCATCGCGCTTGATGTGAATGGCTTTGTCAGCGAAGGCTCGGGCGAGAATCTATTCGTCGTTCGCAACGGAGTCTTGCAGACCGCTCCGCTCGGCAACTCCGTGCTCCCCGGCATCACTCGCGACTCGGTTCTACAGATTGCGCGCGACCTCGGCATCAGAATCATCGAGCAGCAGATTCCGCGCGAGTCGCTCTACATTGCTGACGAAGTTTTCTTCACGGGCACCGCTGCCGAAATCACGCCCATCCGCTCTGTCGACAAGATTAAGATTGGCGAAGGCACGCTCGGCCCCATGACCAAAGCTCTGCAAGCCGAGTTTTACGGCATTGTCCGAGGCGAAAAAGCGGATCGCTACGACTGGCTCACTCCGGTTCCAGTAGCAGCGAAGCAGCCAGTAGCCGTATAGGGGCTGATCGCCGACACTCCATCACCGGAGTCCACGCCGGTAAGCTTCAATCTCCGCCCTCACGATTGCCAGATCGTTTCCCCATAAATTCGCCGGCTCAATCTCGTCGTTCGTGTTGGCGTCGAACCCCTCGTCGGGGCGTGCGAACTCATTGAACTGGTGAATGATCAGGAAAATAGGATCGAGCTGTTTCGCGTAAACCATGAAGGCGCCGAAGGTATCGTAGTTCCCGTCGTTTCCATAGCGGAGAGCGTCGTCGGGGCAATAAGGCGGAGAGTTTGGATTAGGGCAGCCCCATCCCTCCTGTCCGGCAGCGGCAATCGAAGCGGTGAAGTTTTCCACCCTAGAGCCCACCTGATTGTAAGAAGGGTAGTACGGGCATAACGGCTCTGTGCAAGTGGTATTGAGTCGGTCAACCCAACTCCAAAAACCATAGGCAGGATTGATTTCCATCGGCCCCTTGGGCGTGCCTTGCGTCGCCCATAAACCCGGCTGGCTATCCAGGTATCCGGCAATCAGTTTGAACGTATATTTCTGGCTAATTTCCGGATGACGTTGCAAGAACTGTTCGATCCGAAACCAGAGAGGATGATCGGCGGGATTCGGGTCCTGCGCAGCGCCCAGGAAAATGAGCATCAGCGGCTTGCCTTCGTAAATCACGTTGCGATCCGGATAGCGGTCCATGCGCGTGCCAAAGTATGCGATCTCTTTTTCGAGCGCGTTCTTTCCGTCCTGATCCGGAATCAAAACATTCTGGTCGATGCCCCCGAGCTGAGGAATCAGCTTTAGCGGAGTTCCCAGTCCCGACCACGCGGGATAGAGATTGCCGGTATTGTTACGAATGTTCTGGTTATAGGTACGGAATGACGGAGTGCAATTCCTGACATATTTCTCGACGAACCACTCGCTATCGAAGATACAGCTCACGTTATTGGTCAAGTCGGCGATTACGGCATCAACACCCAGGTTCCCCAACCACCGAACGTGCTTCTTGATAACCGCCGGATCGGCGCTGTCATAGCCGCCTCCCACCGCTTGCATGTCCGCCGACTGCAAAAGCGGCATGGCCGGAAATCCTTGAAAGGTTACGGCCCTCGGACCAAACCAGGCCTCGTACTCCATGACCACGACGTGGCTGCTGTCGTCCACAACCAAGGGACCCGCACGCTCCAGAGATGAGGCGCCGGCGGATAAGCTGACAAGGAGAATGGCCAGCGCCGGCGAAACGTGGCGAACCCGGCCTCGGCCTCGGCACAGACGCGATAACAAGACACCTCTAGACATAACTTACTCCCGGGCAACGTTACGACAGGAATGATAACCCGCGACTCATGGGGATGTTCCGTGCAATTTGCAGAGATGAATTTTGCCGAGCGCCCCCGAGCGCCCCCCGAAGCCGGTAGCCATTTCCGTTCGGTTGAACTATAGTTAAGCCCGCCACACTGCAGGCGACCCTGTTGTTTCCTAAAACCCCAGCCTATAAGGAGAATCGTTATGCCCGCTCCCACCCCTGAATTTGCCCTTGGTTATCGCGCCATGATGCTCGATGGTGTTGCCCGAGAACTGGAAATCACTAAGAGAGTCATAGCCGCCATTCCCGAAGCGAAAAGAGATTATCGCCCTGATCCCCACGCCCGCACCGCATGGGAACTGGCTTGGCACCTGGCGAATACCGACGTCCAGTTCCTGGACTCAATCGCCGATCTTGAGTTCGCCACGCCCCTGCGCTCGGCCCCCAACAAACCGGAGACCGTCGCGACCCTGGTCGATTGGTATGACAAGAATGTCAAGCGCGGCGCCGATAGAGTGCATGCACTTTCAGCGGAACAATTGCTCACGCCGGTCCAGTTCTTCATGTTCAACTTTCCGGCCGTGTTCTATCTAGGCTTCCTGAACAACCACAGTATCCATCACCGAGGCGAATTGGCCACATATCTGCGTCCCATGGGCTCAAAAGTTCCCGCGATCTATGGAGGCAGCTTCGACGAGCCAATGCAAGCAGCCGCTTAGCCGGCTAGTGCCCGAATTTGTGTCGCAAGTTGCCCGCTTTAGCAGCACCGCTATCTTTGCCGGCTGTCCCGAGGGCGTCCTCGCCCTCGGTTCGGAGGCGCCACGGTCGCGGCGCAAGCAACTAGGACACCACACCTAGCCGTTCAGCTTTAGCAGTCAGCCGCCTGATAGGGCGGCTTTTTTTATCAGGCGTTACCCCGTGTGCCCGTGGTAAACGCCTTTGACCTAGCCCGTCACAACCAATTTTCCTAGGAACCGGCAGGCGACCGCGAGCACCCCTCGCAGTTCAACCGGAAAGCCCGTTGCCCGCCGCCACCCACGCCCTATGGTGCCGTTACCTCCGTCATCTCGTCCGCCACGCCCGTTCCTGTGATGATAGCCATGGTAGCTGGAGTCCCTCCTGCATGAATATCGATGACTTGCTCCGCATGGCCATGGAGCGCCGCGCTTCCGACTTGCACCTCAAGGTTGGGAACTATCCGCACCTACGCATCGACGGCGACCTCGTGCCCCTGACCGATCAGGCCCGCGTCTCTGCCGAAGACATGTTGAACATGGCTTTCAGCATGATGTCTGCGCGCCAGAAACAAAAATTCAAAGAGACCACCGAAATCGATATGGCCTACGGCGTCGCCGGCCTCGGTCGCTTCCGTGTGAACGTATTCCAGCAACGCGGCAACGTCGGCTTGGTACTCCGCGTCATTCCGACCAAGATTCGCGCCCTCGACGAACTTTTCCTGCCGAAAGTAGTCGAGCAGATCTGCGACATGCCCCGCGGCCTCGTGCTCGTCACCGGCGTCACTGGCTCCGGCAAATCAACGACCCTCGCCGCCATGGTCGACCGCATCAACTCGACCCGCGCCGAGCACATCATCACCATCGAAGATCCCATCGAATTCCTGCATCGCGACAAAAAGGGATACGTGAACCAGCGCGAGATCGAGGTCGATACGCCATCGTTCGGCGCCGCCCTCCGCGCCTCTCTGCGTCAAGACCCCGATGTCATTCTGGTCGGCGAAATGCGCGATCTCGAAACCATAGGCACCGCGCTGCACGCAGCCGAAACCGGCCACATGGTTTTCTCCACGCTACACACGCTCGACGCCGTCGAAAGTATCAACCGAATCATTGCCATCTTTCCGCCACCCGAGCAGAAACAGATTCGCCTCCAACTCGCCGCCGTATTGCGAGCCATCGTTAGCCAGCGTCTGGTGCGGCGTTCGGACGCCGAAGGCCGCGTGCCCGCGGTCGAAGTCATGGTTACCACAGCCTACATCCGGGAGTGCATCCTCGTCCCCGAGAAGACGCGCGCCATCCGCGACGCCATCTCTTCCGGCACATCGCAATACGGCATGCAAACCTTCGATCAGTCGCTCTGGGATTTGTTCCAGGCAGGCCTGGTGAATTACGAGACGGCTCTCGAGAGCGCCTCGAACGCCGATGAATTTAAGCTGCGCATGCAAGGCATCGCGTCGACCGCCGACATTTCGCGACAGTCCATGCAGTCCGCTGGCTTTGGACGCTAGAATTTGGAATTGAAAACTGGAGATTGAGTTTGTCCAGCTGAACAAATTGTCGTTCTTGAACTTTGTTCCTCCTTGAACGTGGGCGCGTTACAACGCGTCCGTTTTTTTTGAGATGGCAGTCGTCGCTTCTAAAGCGGCTTCGACATTCGCACCAAGTGGACCGGAATCTTAGCCATCTGATCGGCCGGAAACGGCAGGATCCCATTCTCGATATACCCGAAGCGCCGGTAGTAGCCGGGCAACTCCTGGCGCACATTCACAAAAGTGAGGTCCATAAAGCGGCATCCGCCCGAGCGGCAATGCTCTTCGGCAGCCGCGATCAGCCGCCCGCCGATTCCCGAGCGCTGCCGTCGGGGGTTGACAGCCAGTAACCCGAAGTAACCTCGTTCCCCGCGCAGTTCGGTGTAAACGCAGCCAGCTAGCACGCCATCTTCAAACATCATCAGGAATCTTCCCTTTTGAAGCAGGGCAGCAACTTTCTCAGGATCGGTGCGATCGGAAGTAGCAAAAAAGCGTTCGGAGCAAAACGCATCATTCACCAAGCGCGCAATGGTATGTGCGTCGGCGGCTTCGGCGGCACGGATTTCGAGAGGAATCGGCAACAAGGAATTTTACTTCAGCAGGTCGAGGATGGAGCGAACTATGCTCCGCGTCGGGGACGGTCGCAGAGAGCGCCTTTAGTTAGGCTTGCGAAACTTACTATCGGCGAGATAGCGCAACATGATGGCGTCGGTCGCGCTCTGGAACTGCTGCTCTTTTTCCGGAATCTGCAAGGGAGCTTCCTGGCGCAGCGTCTGCCGGAATTTCTCTCCCATCTCAGAATCGCTGGTGACCACCTGCATATAGAACCAGAGAAAGTGCCGCATCTGATCGAGCGCCGATTTCAGTACCTGAATCGATTCCATCTCCGGGGGATCGGCTAGCGCTTCCATCAATTCGGGGTCGGTAGGCGCCTGCATGGCAGCGCAATTCAGTTCGCGCTGGATCACGCGCAGGTCGTCGGTGATGCGCAAAATGCGAAGATGAATGTCTTCCATGCTCTCCCGGTTCTCGCGATCCATATGGCCCCTTCCGTCCCGACGCAGCATCTCCCGATTCATGCTTCCTTAACAAGATCGCATCCCGCGACGAGAGCAGGAAGATTCCCCGTGTGCATGAGCTTCGGTAATTGAAGTTACTTTGGGTTCGAAAAGGCGCGCTAGACGGTCGATTTCAGCCGGGGTCAAGCGGTCTTACACGCCGCTTCCCGCGTCAGATGGCGGCCGGCGTCGCGAATATCGGGAACCTCGACAATGCGCGTGCCTTGCGCCGGTGATTCCACTGCGTCGATCAGCGCAAGAATCAGCTCGTCAAGGGTAACGAGGCCCAGCCGCAGCGCGGCGCTCCGCGTCAAGGGAAGCCACTCGCAGACCTTATAAAAAGGCAGTAACAGATAGGGCCAGCGCCGTTCCGGTCCGAGCACGTACCACGGTCGAACAATGGTGGAATTAAGACTCCGTTCCTCGATCATCCTTTCGCACTCCTTCCTTACGGCGATGTAGTTCTTCATGATCCCGAACGGAGCCGGATGCGCGACGCTCAGATAGACGAAATGCTGCACTCCAAGTTCTCCGCAAGCGGAAACGGCCTCACGCGTCGAAACCAGATCAATGGCGCGAAACGCCGCACTCTTTGCGCGAGAAGGATGCGCGACGCCAACCAGATGGATGAAGGTATCGGCCGGCCGAATCAGCTGGCGATAGCTGTTGGCGTCAAGCGGAGTGCCCGAGACAACTTCACATTCGGCCGGCAGTTGAGCCTTCGAGCCGGGACGCACCAGAACGCGCACCCGATGTCCGCGTTCCAAAAGAATAGGCAGCAGCGCGCTGCCAATATATCCCGTTCCTCCCGCAATAAAGAGGCGCCGGGAATCTGGAGACTTAGGCAGAGACTTGACTTTGAGCAAAAGTCTGATATCGGAGATGGATGCGGCCACGTCGAAGTACGCTCCCACGGGCCGTTTCGGATGGTTGGCCTTTACAGCCCGTCAAGAAGTTTAATCTAAGCGGGCGCGAGGGTGTGATACAAACAATTCGCGATGACTGCGTCGCAAACTCGCCGGCGGAAATCGCCGGTGCAAATTAGGATGATGCAGGCTGGCATGATGCATACAGGCACAAGCGTGGGAAAGACCGGCTTGGTTCGAGCCATTGGCCGCTGGAGCCTGGCCGCGCTTGCTGTCAACTCCATCATCGGTAGCGGCATTTTCGGATTGCCTGCCGTCGTCGCCACCCTTCTCGGCAGGCGCAGCGTGCTCGCCGTCTTGATTGCCGGCGCGGCCATGGCCGTGATCGTGGCCTGTTTCGCCGAAGTGGCCTCACAATTCTCCGACGCCGGCGGCCCCTACCTCTACGCGCGCACCGCCTTTGGCCGCTTCGTCGGAATCCTCGTCGGTTGGATGTTCTATCTCGCGCAGACCGCCGCTCCGGCGGCGAACGCAAATCTATTTGTGATTTATCTTGCCGAGTTCTGGCCTGCAGCGAAAGAACCGTGGCTGCGTTTCGTGGTCTTGACGCTCTTAATCGGGCTGCTCGCCCTCATCAACGTACTCGGTGCGCGTCAGGGAATTGCCGTCAGCAGCGTCTTCACGGTTGCAAAGATTCTTCCGCTGTTAATGGTGGTGCTAGCGGGAGCCGCACTAACCATCTTCCATCCCGCGATTCTCTCTTCGGCGCCGGGCACCGCGTCATTCCCTGTGAGCGCATGGATGAAGGCGATGGTGTTGCTCATCTTCGCCTACGGCGGATTTGAATCGGCTCTCGTCCCCATGAGTGAAGCGAAGAATCCCGCGCGCGACGCCGCTTTTGCACTGGCAGTTGCCCTCATCGCCTGCACCACAATTTATGCGTTGGTGCAATGGGTGGTCGTCGGCGTCCTGGTCCCCGGCGCCACCACAGATCGTCCCCTCGCCGAGGTCGCGCGCCTCACCATGGGCAATCGGGGGGCGAAGTTGGTAGCAATCGGGGCGCTCATTTCGGTTTATGGTTATTTAAGCGCCAAACTGTTGGGTATGCCGCGCGTCACATTCGCGCTCGCTCAACGCGCCGATCTACCCAAGGTCTTTGCCGCTGTTAGCCGCAGATTTCACACGCCCTGGTTCTCCATCCTATTCTTCGCGGCGGCGGTTTGGGGCCTCGCCATCGTTGGAAGCTTCACCTGGAATGTGACGCTGTCGGTAGTCGCCCGCCTCTTTTACTACGCGGTGGTTTGCGCGGCGCTGATCGCTCTGCGCAGAAAACGGCCGCTGGCCGCCGGCTTCAGGCTCCCCGGCGGTCCTGTGCTCGCGGTTCTCGGAGTATCCCTTGCCGGAGGAGTTGGCGTTGCTGCCGTTCTTACGAAACAGACCGAGTGGGGTAAGTCGCTCATCCTGGCGGCAACGGTAGGTGCGGCCGTGCTGAATTGGCTGTGGGCGCGAAGCGTTTTGCGCAAACACTTGCGCGATCGGTAGATTCGCCGCTTGCCCGACGTTTATTTTCGAGTGTTATCTTGAAACTACCAATGCAATATGCCCCATTCAAAAACAAACGATGCTGCCTATCCCACAGTCACCTCTGGTTTACCAAAGCGGCGGCAAGCCCATCCGCCTCGACGCCTACCTGCCCGAGCCAGCTAACTCCCGACGGCCAGCCGTAATCGCGCTCCACGGCGCTGGAGGTGGCGTTTCTGGCATGGAGCGCTACGCCTCCCTGCTCGCGGCAGAAGGCTTCGCCGTCTATGTCCTTCGTTATTTTGATCGCACGGGCACAAAATCCGCCGACAAGCCAACCATCCTGCGCAACTTTCCCTTGTGGATGAAAACCTTGTGGGACGCAATCAGTTTTGTACAAGCGCAACCCCAAGTCGACGGTGCGCGCATCGCTCTCCTCGGCTGTTCCCTCGGAGCTTATCTCTCACTCGCCAACTCCGCCATTGACCCTCGCGTAAAGGTAGTAGTCGAATTCTTCGGAGGTATGCCGAAGGAGATGAACCTCTTCATGCGCCGTCTCTGCCCGGTGCTGATCCTGCACGGCGAAGAAGACACCACCGTCTCTGTCGAGGAAGCCTACAACTTGAAAAAGTTGCTAGAGAAAAAAGGAATTCCCTACGAAATCAATATCTATCCCGGAGCCGGCCACGGCTTCGAGGATCAAACCATCTGGCGAGATGCGGGAGAAAGAAGCCTGCAATTCCTGCAGAAATATTTAGCCGAAGCCAAGCCCACGTAAGGGCGGCGTGCAGCCAAGCGAAGCTCCGCCAGCTCTTAAATTCGTGACAGCCGGAACGGAGCGCTAAGCAGCCGCGCCGGCAGCATTACCACCGCCCAGACCAGGGCGAGAGCCCCATGGACAGCAATCCCCACCACGCGGAAAGGCAGCAGCATCAGCCAGACCATGGGATAGAGCACAAGCGCCAGCAGTGCTAGCGGCCAACACAGCAAGAAGAGAAAACACCAAAGCAGGAAGGCAATCATCGAACGCAATCCTCCTGATTGAAATACGCAAGCAAAGAAAAAAAGTTCCGAGCAAGCCCCGGACACTGGAGACCCTAAGACCTGACAACACTGCCGTGCTCCTACATTGTTTTCAACGCAGTGCTGACCCGCAACTTCGCCTCCGTTGCCTTCTGCACGTCCTCAACCGTCAGCCCCGGAGCAATCTCGTCCAGCACCAATCCCTCCGGCGTGACTCGCATATAGGCCATCTCCGTAACAATCGTGTCGACCACCTTCACCCCGGTCAGCGGCAGAGTGCATTTCTTCAAAATCTTCGGCCGCCCGTCTTTCGTGGCATGTTCCATGGCGATGATCACACGTCGTGCCCCCGCCACCAAGTCCATGGCTCCCCCCATGCCTTTGACCATCTTGCCCGGGACCATCCAGTTCGCAAGATTGCCTCGTTCATCGACCTCCATCGCGCCGAGCACGCTGAGGTCAACATGTCCGCCGCGAATCATCGCAAAAGAATCGGCGCTGGAAAAATACGCCGTGCCCGCCATTTCGCTGACTGTTTCTTTTCCGGCATTGATCAAGTCCGCGTCTTCCGTTCCTTCGACCGGATACGGACCAATTCCGAGCATTCCATTCTCGGATTGCAGAATCACGTCCATCCCCGCCGGAACATAATTGGCAATCAGCGTCGGCAATCCGATGCCGAGGTTGACGTAGAATCCGTCGCGCAGTTCGCGAGCGATGCGCTTAACGATGCGTTCGCGTTTGTCGAGATCTTTAGAAGGTTTAGTGTCTGTTGACATCAATGTCTCAGTGGTTGGTCGTTAGTCGTTGCATCCATAAAGTGTTCCGCGCCAATCTGCGAACGACGAACGACTATTGACCATCGACCAGCGCTTTCCTCACCGTCCGCTTCTCAATCCGCTTTTCAAACAGCTCGCCCCGAAAAATCCGTTTCACAAATACGCTAGGCGTATGCACCAGGTCAGGATCAAGCTCTCCCGGTTCGACCAGATGTTCAACTTCTGCAATCGTGATCTTAGCCGCGGTCGCCATCATAGGATTAAAATTGCGCGCCGTCTTGCGATAAATAAGATTGCCCCATTTATCGCCCTTCCAGGCCTTGACGAAGGCGAAGTCAGCTTTCAGCGCGTGTTCCATGATGTAAGTGCGCCCGTCAAACTCGCGCCCCTCCTTACCTTCGGCGACCATAGTTCCGACGCCGGTGGGCGTAAAGAACGCCGGAATGCCAGCACCACCTGCTCGAATGCGCTCGGAAAATGTTCCCTGCGGGACCAGATCGAGTTGCACAGTCCCCTCCAGTACCATTTTCTCGAGAAGCCTATTTTCGCCGACGTAAGTCCCAATGTGCTTGCGGATCTGCCCGTTCGCCAAAAGCAGTCCCACGCCAAGTCCGTCGACGCCAGCATTATTGCTGATCGTAGTGAGGTTCTTGACGCCCTTCTTGGCCAGCGCGCGAATCAGGTTCTCAGGATTCCCGCACAACCCAAACCCGCCCACCATAATGCTGGCGCCGTCAAACACATCCTGAATCGCCTCTTCCGCGCTCGCGACAACCTTGTGCATAGCAAAAGAATTCTATAGCAAATCGGATCGTCGGGTGGTCGGGTCGACAGAGACCATTGAGATAGCACGGATCACCCGACGTTCTTTGTGCCGTGCTGTTTCGGTGGCGGATTCTCTCGCAACTGATGCGCTCGCTCGAATTCGTCCGCCAGTTGTTTCGAGCCCAGATTCTCTCGAATGTGCGCGAGTCTTTGCTCCAGCTTATGCAGCGCGTCGCTAAGGTTTTGCCGATTGGTGATGGCAATGTCGCGCCACATCGAGTAAGGGCTGCTCGAAATGCGCGTCATCTCGCGCAGGGCCCTTCCGCCAATGTCGAGCACCGGCGCATCCGGGCCAAACTCATCCACCAGCGCGGCTGCCAGCGCCGTCGAGATCATCTGCGGCAAATGGCTGATCCATGCGCAGAATCGATCGTGATCGACAGGATCAACGATGGCAATCTTCGCGCCTATTTTCTCCGCGCAATGTATAAATTCTCCCGACAGCCCGGCATGAACATTCTGTCGCGGAAGCGGCGTAAACAGCCAAGCTGCGCCTTCGAAAAGATCGGCGTCGGCAAACTCTACGCCCGCGTGTTCTTTGCCCGCCATCGGATGGCCGGCAAGGAATCGTTGACCGGCGTTCCGTCCGAAAGATTTGGCAGCACGTTCGACAACTTCAACCTTGGTGCTGCCCACGTCCGTGACCAGCGTTTTTGGCGGAAGGCCCGGCCCCAACCGGTCAATCAAATCAAGAATCGGCACCACCGGCGTAGCCAGCACCACCAGATCGCTGCCGCGCGCTGCATCCGCAGGATGAGTGCTCCCCGACTCAATAGCGCCGCATTCCATCGCTCGCTCCAACACCGGAGCGCGATCACACCCAATGATGCGCCCAGCCAAATGCCGTTTTTTCAGGGCAAGCCCGAGCGAGCCTCCAATCAAGCCCGTTCCGATAATGGTGACTTGCCTGAAGGCCATAGGGACATTTGCAGTTTGCAGTTTGTAATTTGCAATTTCGCATTCCAATTACAAATTACAAATCGCAAATTACACATGCGGTTCTACGCGATCTCGCGTCCCACCGCCGGCGCGATCATGCGAAGCTGATCCATCAACTTGGAAAATTGTTCCGGATAGAGCGACTGCGCTCCATCGGAGAGCGCCTTGTCCGGCTGATGATGCACCTCAATCAGCATGGCATCTGCGCCTGCCGCGGCAGATGCCAGCGCCATCGGCGCGACCTTATCGCGCCGCCCTGTCCCGTGCGATGGATCGGCCGTCATCGGCAGGTGCGAAAGTTTATGGACGATCGGAATCGCCGAAATATCCATCGTGTTGCGAGTATAAGTTTCGAACGTGCGTATGCCGCGCTCGCACAGAATCAGTTCGTAGTTGCCGCCCGCAAGCAAATATTCCGCCGAGCACAGCAGTTCTTCAATCGTAGCCGCGATCCCGCGCTTCAGCAGCACCGGCTTGCGCACCTTCCCCAGTTCGCGCAGCAGATTGAAGTTCTGCATGTTGCGAGCGCCCACCTGAAAAATATCGACGTAAGGCTGCATCACCTCGATCTGCGAAATCTCCATCACCTCGCTGATCACCAGAAGCTTGAAACGGTCGCCAGCTTCGCGGAGCAATTTCAGTCCTTCAAGGCCCAACCCTTGAAACGAATAAGGAGAAGACCGCGGCTTGTATGCGCCGCCACGCAGCACACGCGCTCCAGCTTTTGCGATCAGTTCCGCAACGGTGAACAGCTGCTCATGCGACTCCACCGAGCACGGTCCAGCCATTACCACAATCTTCTTTCCGCCGATTTCAATACCGTTAGGAAATCTGACGATCGTCCCCTCAGGACGAAAATTCCGTCCCGCCAGCTTGTATGGAGAAGTGATGCGATGAACTTCCTGCACCCCCGGCATCATTTCGACCTCGCGCGTGTCGAAATCATGCGGGACCCCGACGCCGCCAAGCACGGTCTGCCGCGCTCCGGTCGAGCGGTGAACTTCAAAGCCAAAGTGAACCAGTTGATCGATCACCCGCTGGATCTGATCTTCACTGGCGGCGTCTTGCATTGCGACAATCATGATTGAGCTCGTCTTGCCCGCGGTACTTCAACGCCCGATGTTCAAGCCAAAGGTCAGGCCCCAAAAACTGTTCTTACCCACTGCCGAATGTGCTGGCTAATCGTTCAGCTGCGAATCGAGGTCGCTGCTCCCAGAACCGATCTCAGACTGAGGAACGATCTCGTGTTTCTGGATACTGCGCATCACATCCATAATGCGTTCGTAAATCTGCCCCAGATCGCGCTCCGCCAAAGGCCCTGTATTTGAGCGCTGCACATTCGCGATCACCTCGCGTTCGCGCTCCGGCTCATAAATCGGCAGGCTGGTATTGCGTTTCAAGCGGCCAATTTCGACCGCTGCCGCCGCGCGCTCATTGAGCAGCGCTGCCAGTTGGCGATCCAGTTCGTCGATTTTCTTGCGCCAATCCGAAATATCCATAGAAGCTTTCAGCCATCAGCCGACGGGAGAAACCAGACCTAACCCCGGTCATCCCGAACGCCGTGAGGGGCCTGCCGTCGCTTTCCCGGTTGGCTGAGGGCCGACAGCTGATAACTGTCCTACGAATTCTGCCACAGACGCGGCTTCCCGTCCCGGATTTTGTTCGACGATATGGACAATGGCGCTGCCGACAACCGCACCCTCGGCGAATTTGCCGACCGCCGCAAACTGCGCCGGAGTCGAGATTCCGAAGCCAACCGCCACCGGAAGCTTGGAGAAACGCCGTATTCGTTTAACCAGTGATTGCGCGTCTCCCGTCATCTGCTGGCGCGCGCCGGTGACCCCGGTGCGGGAGATAGCATAGATAAACCCGCTTGAAACCTGTGCAATCAACTTGAGGCGCTGCTCCGTAGAAGTAGGCGCAGCCAAAAAAATAGTAGCCAGATCATTCTTGCGAGCCTCGCGCAAATATTCGGCCGCCTCTTCGACAGGAAGATCGGTAATCAGCGTCCCATCAATCCCGGCAAGCCGCGCCACCTGGCAAAACTTCGAGAGCCCCATGCGCAAAATAGGATTGAGATAAGAAAAAATCACCAGTCCCACAGATTGCGAATGCTCGCGAATTTCAGAGGCCAACGTCAGTACGTGATGCAGAGATGTTCCGTGTTTAAGCGCCCGCTCGCTGGCGCGCTGGATGACCGGACCATCGGCTAGCGGGTCGCTGAAGGGGACACCGAGTTCGATCACGGCCGCGCCAGCGTCGATGGCAGCGAGAATGACCTCGCGCGTAGTGGCAAGGTCAGGGTCGCCGCAGGTTACGTAGGCGATGAGTGAGGGTTTATTTTCGAAATGGAAGGGCATGAGAATTGTAGATTGCAGAAGTGAGATTGCAGAGGCAAGAAGCAATTCTGCAATCCGACCTCAAAATTCTGCAATTGAGGTCAATCCAGCTTCAAATTCTCCCGCATAATTCCCACATCCTTATCTCCGCGTCCCGAGATATTAACAATCACAACTTCCGACTTTTTCATTTTCGGAGCGCGCTTGATGACTTCAGCCACAGCGTGCGCCGATTCCAGCGCCGGAATAATCCCCTCGGTCCGAGCCAGCAGCGTGGTCGCCGCCAACGCTTCAACGTCAGACGCGGGAACATACTCCGCTCGACCCGTATCTTTGAGCATGGCGTGCTCTGGCCCAATCGACGGATAATCCAGCCCGGCAGAGACGGAATGCGTTGGAGCGATCTGTCCCGCTGCATCCTGTAGCACATAAGAATAAGTTCCCTGCAAAACGCCTGGCGACCCGCCACGAAAACGCGCCGCGTGCTCGCCCAGCCCCGACCCGCGCCCCCCAGCCTCGACTCCAATCAGCTGAACTTTCTTGTCTTTCAGAAAATCGTAAAAGATCCCAATGGAATTTGATCCCCCGCCGACGCAGGCAATAATGGCCGTAGGAAGTCCGCCTTCAGCCTTGCGAATCTGTGCCCGCGCCTCCCGCCCAATCACGCGATGAAAGTCGCGCACCATCGTCGGATAGGGATGCGCTCCGAGCACGCTGCCCAGCAGGTAATGCGTAGTGCGCACGTTGGTGACCCAGTCGCGCATCGCTTCATTAATCGCGTCTTTCAAAGTGCGCGAACCGGAATCGACCCCGCGTACTTCCGCACCCAGCAGGCGCATGCGGAATACATTAAGCTCCTGCCGCCGCATATCTTCGGTGCCCATATAGACGACGCACTCGAAGCCAAGCAGAGCGCAGACCGTAGCCGTCGCCACGCCGTGCTGGCCGGCGCCAGTTTCCGCAATCACGCGGTGCTTCCCCATGCGCTCGACGAGCAGCGCCTGCCCCAGGCAATTGTTGATCTTGTGCGCGCCGGTGTGGAGCAGGTCTTCGCGTTTGAGATAAATTTTCGCGCCACCGAGTTTGGATGTCAGCCGGCGCGCGAAAAAAAGCGGCGTTGGCCGCCCGGCGTAGGTCGTCAATAACAGATCAAGCCGTTCCTGAAATTTTCGATCGCGCTTGACTTTTTCGTATGCGCGTTCCAGTTCCTCGAGCGCCGCCATCAGCGTCTCCGGAACGTAGCGACCTCCGTACACGCCAAAACGACCGGTAGTGGCGCCATTCCGAGCGTGCTTATCGGAGGGATGTTTGGTGAGCGGGTTCCGAGCGGCAGCGGTCGCCATCAACTAGCCTCTTCCATTGCCCGCACAGCCTCGATGAAAGCGCGGACTTTTCGGTGGTCTTTCTTGCCGGGCTCGCTCTCGACGCCGGTAGAAACATCCACGCCCCAAGGATGCAGCAGATGGATCGCCTCCTGCACGTTCCCCGGCTTCAGGCCGCCCGCAACAATCAACTTGCTGATGCTGTTTATAATTCCTGCCCACGGCTGCACGCGTTCCCAATCGAACGGTTCGCCGGTGCCGCCACGCTTTTCCGCTGTCGAAGAATCGAGCAGCACGCCTGAAACCACGCCCGGCCGAAAGCCGTGCGTCTCAAGAAAAAGGTCGCCGTTCTTGGCGACATGAATTTTGTGCACGCGCTTCCCTTTGTAAGCCTCGTCCGGTTCGACCAATCCGGCCGCAACGGGATCCCATCCCACCGTTTTCTCGGCTGGAGCATCGAAAAGTTTCGCCGGCCACGCGCGAAAAATCTTCGGCCGAGCCGATCCATTCGCCATGCCCTGAAACAGCGCGCGGCTGAATTCCGTGCTCTCATCGCCATGCAACTGCACCGCGCTCAGCCCTAACTGTTTAGCCGCATCGCGCACCTGCTCCACCGTCTGATTGACGAACACTCCGACTTTTTCCATTGGCTCCGGAAGCTTCGCGATGATTGCGCGCGCTGTTTCCAACGTAACATGGCGAGGACTCTTCGGAGCAAACACGAAGCCGAGAGCGTTCGCACCAGCATCGGAGGCGCCGAGCGCATCGTCGACGTTCGTGATTCCGCAGATCTTGATCCAAGTCATAACAGCAGCTGTCAGCTCTCAGCCATCAGTTCTCAGTGAAATCCACTACCGGCTTACTGCCATTTTTGCTTCGTCGATCAACTTCGCCAGCGCTTCGCCAGGATGTTCGACCTTCATCAATGATTCGCCGATCAAAAACGCTTCATAGCCCGCCGATCGCAAACGGGCCAGATCAGAGCCGGATTGGATGCCGCTTTCAGCGACGCGGACGCAATCTGCGGGTATTTTTTCCCCGAGTCGCAAAGCCGTGTCAATGTTGACTTCAAAAGTGCACAGATTCCGGCTGTTAATGCCAATCAAGTCACAACCCGCGTCCAGCGCGCGCTCCAGTTCGGTTTCGTCGTGCGCCTCGCACAACACGTCGAGGCTCCACGATTGCGCGCTCCTGGCCAGCGCCAGCAATTCACTCTGCTCCAGCGCGGCAACAATCAGCAGAATCGCATCCGCGTTGTTTGCCCGCGCTTCGACAATCTGCAATTCGTCGACAACAAAATCCTTGCGCAAGCAGGGAAGAGAGCCGCCAGCCGAAGCCGCACGTAAATTATCGAGCGAGCCCTGAAAGAATTCTTCATCGGTCAGCACCGACAGGGCCGCCGCGCCCGCGCCCTCCAGTTCACGAGCTAGTTCAGCCGGCCTGAAATCGGCGCGTATAAGACCTTTCGAAGGGGAAGCCTTTTTCAGTTCCGCGATGACGGCGATGCCGTTTTTCCCAAGCCGCTG
>Ga0209624_10000766_pt1 | contig 27576 bp, 18 predicted proteins | sample JacPinW_OM2H0_O1_FD_188565 | JGI IMG/M metagenome (GOLD analysis project Ga0209624, IMG submission 188565) | Forest soil microbial communities from Algoma, Ontario, Canada - Jack Pine, Ontario site 1_JW_OM2H0_O1 (SPAdes) (version 2) | ecosystem: Environmental > Terrestrial > Soil > Boreal...
AGGCCTTTTTGCTCCATAAGCGCTCGCAAATGCTGATGCCCCCGGAAAACGTCGTTAATCTCGAGCCCAAATTTTGTAAGCAATCGCGCCACCAGCGAGTCAACGATCGTAAATCCCGCTCGCGGCAAAATCGCCGGCATGCGCCCAAGAAGTCTGTCGTAAACCACCTGAGCTTGCGCCATATAGGCGATCTCGGCTGCGCCTCCGATATACGCGGCGGTCGGCAGAAGCGTGTCTTGAACGATCGGGCGCAACAACACGTTTGGCGTGAAAAGCTCGGGAGTTTTCTCGATTGCCGCCTGCAATTCTGCCGACGTAAACGAAGAGCGGCCAGCAGTAAATTTACCGCTGCGCATACGAAGCGGCTGCCGGCGTCCCTCCACATTGTAAAAAAGCAGAGTGGACTCGCCGCTAACTTTCACTTGCGCGTGATATCCAGCCTTATCCAGCTCCTTCGACCGCGCAATGAGAGACGCGCGCAACGCTTCAGCCTCATCCAGCGCGTGCCGGTAAACGCTCGCGGTTAGTTTGTGAAAACGCGGATCGAGCGGATCCAGAAAAATAATGCCCCGCCCCACGAGAAGCCGCGCCATCAATTTTCCGAACGCGGTCCCGTAGGTCTCTTCACGGGTATAGGACTCGCGAAGTGCCTGCGCAATGTCTTTCCCGAACGGTTCTTCCAGACTTCCAACCGCCTTCGCCACTAACGCGGTGACGGGCGCCCCAAGCTTGATCTCGCCCACCCGACGACCCGCGTCCGATTCGCGGGCAGCCAATTCAAATTCGGCAAGGCCCTGTTTCGTATTCCATGCAACGTGATTGATCTCGGCAAAATCATGATCTTCCGTCGCAAGCCAAAAAATTGGCACGCTATCGACGCCTGCTTTGGTTATTTCCTCCGCATACCGAACCGCGCTGATGGCCTTGTAAAGGCTATACGCCGGACCGCCGAACAGACCCACTTGCTGCCCGGTAACGATGGCTGCCGCGCCGTTAGCGAGCCGCTCAAGGTTTCGTATCGTGTCCGGACCCGCGCCGAAGGCTTTGTTCTGCTCGCGCAGGACCTCCACCACGCTCCGCCGCACATTCTCATCAAGCTTGATCTTCCGCGCGGCCGCCACCACTCCCGCCACGGTCGGCGGCTGTCCGTAGTAGGCGGCTACTTCCTCGAAATTCTCTGCAAACGTGGAAAATAACTTAGTGGTATGCGGAATTTTGCTAAACGGAAGACAGTGGCACTCCATCGAGGGATTCATGATACACGCGCGCAATGGGCGCAGCAATGCAAGTGGGACGCTCGCCAACTCGTAAAGTTAGCAACAAACCAAGAAGCGCTGAACATATTCATAACGCCAGTCGCCTCAGCACACCAACGCAGAAACGTATGCGTTATTTTCATAGTCTAAACTGAGGTCTACTACAATTGATGCGCGGTCTGAGCGGTAAGATTCGAGAGCATGGCATCTATTTCGGCTTGCGCCGAAGCACCTATAGGAAGGAGCGGCCCACGCGGCGAGCCACCGAAGTAGCCCAACCGGTCGAGTACGTACTTCAGGCCGGCGACGCCGTACTGCCCAAGCATTTTGGCGGGTGTAACAAGCTTTTGCGCAAGTGAGTTCGCCTTGGCCTTGTCGCCGGCTCGCGATGCTTCGTAGATGTCCACGCACAATTCCGGAAAAGCGCACGCCACCGCAAGTATCGCCCCTACGGCGCCCTTCTCCAGCGATTCGTACACCGTGGATGCCGAGCCCACCAACGTCTGAAACTCTTTCGGCGCGGCGGCGATAATGCTCGCGACGCCTTCCACGCTCCCGGAGCTATCCTTAATTCCAATAATGTTCGGATGTTTTGAAACCCGCGCAACCAGCGGTGCCTCCACGGTCACGTGCGTGAAGACCGGCACGGAGTACACCAAAATCGGAATTCGCACAGCGTCCGCCACTCTCAAATAATGTTCAGCAAGAGCATTTTCCGACATAGCCGGCTTATAAAAGCTCGGCGTTCGCACCATCGCTAGTGTGTAGCCGAGTGACGCTGCGCGATTCGTGTGCTCGATCGTTTCCCTTGTCGACTCAGCGCCCGTCCCTGCAATTAAAATTTTGTCCGGGGCTGCAGCTTCGCGCGCAGTTTCCCAGATACGGTAAACCTCATCCCAGGTCAGCAGCACCGATTCGCTCGTGGATCCGTTGATCGCGTATCCGGCAAGCCGCGTCTTGTTATAACGAGCGATGTTCTCACGCAATTTCGAGAGCGAGACTTCGCCGTCGGCGGCGAATGGAGTCGTAAGAGGCGGAAATATTCCGTGCAGTTCCATAGCAGGTATTTTATCCCAAAAACTCCCCGGTGAAGCTTAATCGGGAATGCTCTCCTTTCTCGTCCGCGCCAGAGAATTCGCCAGCACCCAGGCGGCGCCAACCACTGCGAGATTCACGGCGCTTTCAGTCCAATTCCAGTGGCTCTTGTGATCAGCCAGTAGTATCAGCCCGTTCGACAGCACGCCGAAGGACACGAGCATCGCAGTCATCAGGATCGCAGCGAGCTGCGCCTGCACGCCGGTCAGAATCGCAATACCCGCCGCCACGAAGCCCACCCCGGTCGCATATCCCCAGAACTCTTGCGTAGGCGGCAACCATTTGGGGACCATCGATGCAGTGTTCTGCATATAGACAAAATGCGCTCCGCCGAACACTAGCGCACAAACTCCAAACGTCAGTTGCCCCACGCGCGTAAGCCGCCCCGCCAGTGCCGCATCGATCTTTGCGGTAGCAGCGTAAACGATCAGCCCGCCCGCAGCGATCGATAGCTGCATGGCGATGTCCTCGTATGTGACGTATATGGCGTAATCCGTGAGCCACACGCGGCCATTCATCAAGATGACGACAAAGAGCGTGTAGTAAACGGTGAGCGCCGCCGCGCCCCAGGCCGCGGTTCGGCGCCACTCAATGGCCGCGGCCGCGACCACCATGAACGCACCCGCGGCATAGGCCAAAGCGGTGCGACCGGGAAAGTGTTTGGGCATCGGCTGCCCCGGGTCGAACTCCCCAAACACCAAGCAGGCCATACCAATTGCCATCACGCCCAGGCCATACACGCGCCAACCAAACGCCGTCGCCTTTTTTTCCGCCGTCATGACAGCACCAGCTCAGCTTCCATCAACGTGCGGCTTTGCCGTTCAGACTTCCAAAGATAATCCTGTCCGCGGACTTTACGAATGCTCCGCTGCCGCCGCGCTCTTGTGACGATGCAAATCTTGCAGCGCTCCGACCTCAACCGCATGCCCCGCCATGGCCCGAATTCCTCTCGCAGCCGCGCTTGCAGCCGAAAGTGTTGTGATGCAAGCAATGTTGTAACGTATCGCCGCACGACGAATGGACTTCTCGTCCCAAAAAGATTCGCGGCCGAGCGGCGTATTAATAACCAGATCCACTTTGCCCGTTTTGATCAAGTCCACGATGTTAGGCCGGCCTTCATTCACTTTGAAAACAGTGTCCACTTCGATGCCCGCGCTCGCCAGCGCCGCAGCCGTACCGCGTGTAGCAACAACTTTCAGCCCCGCAGCCAAAAGATCCTGCACCACAAATGCCAGGTAACGTTTGTCGTGATCGTTCACGCTCAAAAATACGGTACCCTTCAGCGGCAAGCGCTGTCCGGCCGCAAGCTGCGCCTTCGCAAACGCCAAGCCGAATGTGGACGCAATTCCCATCACTTCGCCCGTTGACCGCATTTCCGGCCCCAGAATCGTGTCCACGCCGCGGAATTTGTTGAACGGAAACACCGGCGATTTCACCGCATAGAAATTTCCCGCCACAAGCTCTTTCACGCCCTTGGTCTCGATGCACGGCAGATTCAGCTCGCGCAGCTTGCGGCCAGTCATCAATCGCGCAGCCACTTTCGCCAGCGGCACCCCTGTCGCCTTGCTCACGTACGGCACCGTTCGCGAAGCGCGCGGATTCACCTCCAGCACGTAAACTTTGTCGCGTTGAATGGCGTATTGCACGTTCATCAAGCCCACTACATTCAGCGCGCGAGCCAACCGCGCGGTGTAATCGCGAATCCGCTCCATAATGGCAGGTTTCAGCGTCACCGCCGGAAGCACGCACGAAGAATCGCCCGAGTGAATCCCCGCTTCCTCAATGTGTTCCATAATCGCCGCGATCACCACATCTTCGCCATCGGCCAAAGCGTCCACATCCACTTCGGTGGCGTCTTCCAAAAACTGATCGATCAAAATTGGCCGCTTCGGATCAGACGCCGTCCCAATCAGCGCAGCCTGCGCAACATATTCCTCCACCGTCTTCAAATCGTACGCAATCACCATGGCGCGCCCGCCGAGCACGTAGCTCGGCCGCACCAGCACCGGCAATCCAATCTCGCTCGCCACTTTAACCGCTTCCAGCGGCGCGAGCGCCGTGCCCCCGAGCGGCTGAGGAATCTTCAGCTCGTTCAGTAGCGCGCCAAAACGCCGCCGGTCTTCCGCCAAATCAATCGACTCGGGCGCGGTGCCGATAATCTTCGCCCCGTTCTTCTTCAAATCGAGAGCCAGATTAAGCGGCGTTTGCCCCCCGAACTGTACGATCACACCTTGCGGCTTTTCGCGATCGATAATCGCGAGGACATCCTCCAAAGTGAGCGGCTCGAAATAAAGCCGGTCCGACGTGTCATAATCCGTCGAAACTGTCTCGGGATTGCAATTCACCATCACCGTTTCGTAGCCGTCTTCTTTCAGCGCGAAAGCCGCGTGGCAACAGCAGTAATCGAACTCGATTCCCTGCCCGATCCGATTCGGTCCGCTTCCAAGAATCACAATTTTCGGACGATCGACCGCGTCTGACTCATCCTCTTCTTCATACGTTGAATAAAGGTACGGAGTAAAAGATTCAAATTCAGCCGCGCAAGTATCCACGCGTTTGAAGACGGGCCGAATCCCCAGCTCGTTGCGTCGCGCGCGAACGTCAGCCGGCGTCGCGTACCACATCTTCGCCAGCTCCACGTCGCTAGTCCCCGACCGTTTCGCTTCCAAAAGGAATTCAGCGGAGATTTCTTTTATATCCGCAGCTGCCACCCGACGATCGATTTCGATCATTTCCATCATCCGCCGGATGAACCACGGATCGATCTTCGTCAGCGAGCAAACTTCCTCGCAAGACATTCCGCGTCTAAGCGCCTCAAAAAGCCAGTGAATGCGGTCCGGGCCCGGCACGGTAAGTTTCTCTCGCATCATCGCAACGGAAACCTCGGAAGGCGCCCGCCATGGTGTGTGCGGCTCGAGCGATCGAATCCCCTTGCCCAACGCTTCTTGAAACGTGCGCCCAATCGCCATCACTTCACCGACTGACTTCATCTGCGTCGTAAGCGTCGTATCGCTGCCCGGAAACTTCTCAAATTGCCACTTCGGAATTTTCACCACCACGTAATCAATCGTCGGTTCAAACGAGCATGGCGTCTTCTTGGTGATGTCGTTCGGAATTTCGTCCAACGTCATACCCAGCGCAAGCTTCGCGGCGATTTTCGCAATCGGAAAACCAGTCGCCTTGCTAGCCAGCGCGGAACTGCGCGACACTCGCGGATTCATTTCGATCACAACCATCCGTCCCGTTTCCGGTTGGATGGCAAACTGAATATTCGATCCGCCAGTCTCAACTCCTACTTCGCGAATAATCGCAGCCGCCGCGTCGCGCATGCGCTGGTATTCCTTGTCCGTAAGCGTCTGCGCCGGAGCCACCGTAATCGAATCCCCGGTGTGAATCCCCATCGGATCGAAATTCTCAATTGAGCAGATCACCACGAAGTTGTCGCGAACGTCCCGCATCACTTCCAGCTCATACTCTTTCCAGCCCAGCGCGGATTCCTCAATCAGCGCCTGGTGCACCGGGCTGGCATCGAGCGCCCGCGCAATCAGATCAGCAAATTCTTCGCGATTGTAAGCAATCGATCCGCCAGTTCCTCCGAGCGTGAACGAGGGACGAATCACGACGGGATACCCAAGCTCATCCGCCAGACGCACAGCGTCCGGAATCGTGGTCACAACTTCCGACGCGGGAACTTCCAGCCCAATCTTTCGGCAAACGTTCTTGAACAGCAGCCGGTCCTCCGCAATCTTGATCGCGTGCAGCGAAGCCCCAATCAATTTCACATTGTATTTATCGAGAATCCCTGCTTCCGCCAATTCCACCGCAAGGTTCAGCCCCGTTTGCCCCCCCACCGTCGGAAGCAAAGCGTCAGGACGTTCCGCCGCAATAATCGCTTCCAGATATTCCTTCGTTAGCGGCTCAATGTACGTGCGGTCCGCCGTCTCCGGGTCCGTCATAATCGTCGCCGGATTCGAATTCACCAGCACCACTTCATACCCTTCCGACCGCAGCGCCTTGCAAGCCTGCGTCCCCGAGTAGTCAAACTCGCACGCCTGCCCGATCACAATCGGCCCCGAGCCAATAATCAATATTTTCCTGATGTCAGTCCGTTTCGGCATTATTCCAACAAGCGACTCATCGTGAGGTCTCGTTCATCATCGAAATAAAATCATCGAACAAATACCGCGCGTCATGCGGCCCAGGAGAAGCCTCAGGATGGTATTGCACGCTAAACAGCGGCAGCGACCGATGGCGCATCCCCTCGTTCGTATGATCATTCAAATTTACGTGCGTAATCTCAACATCGCTCGCCGGCAGCGAATCCGGGTCCACGCAAAACCCATGGTTCTGCGAAGTAATCTCCACCTTCTTTGTCCGCAAATTCTGCACCGGATGATTCGACCCGTGATGCCCAAATTTCAACTTGAACGTGCGCCCGCCCAGCGCCAACCCACAAAGTTGATGCCCCAGGCAAATCCCAAAAATCGGCACGCGCCCCACCATCCTACGAATATTTTCCACCGCATAGCCAATTGGTTCAGGATCGCCCGGCCCATTGGAGAGAAAAACGCCATGCGGTTTAAGCGCCAGCACATCCTCAGCCGAAGTTTGCGCAGGAACTACGGTGACGTCGCAGCCGTGGTCCACGAGCAGCCGCAGAATGTTCTGCTTGATCCCAAAATCGTACGCAACAACTTTGTACTGTGATTTCCCGCCGGATCCAGCCCCCGCCCGCGATTTCGCATCCACCGCCGAGCCACTAACGCCAAACTCGACAGAACCCCGCTTCCATTCATACTTCTCCGGCGAAGTAACGCGGCTAGCCAACTCCAGCCCCGCCATAGTAGGCAGCGCGCAAGCCTCCGCAATAAGCTTCTCAACGGAAGTCCCGTCGGTAGCCACTACTCCGCGCAACGCCCCAACATCGCGCAAATGCCGCACTAGCGCGCGCGTATCTATATCCCAAATCACCGGCACGCGATGACGTTCCAGATAATCCTGCGCCGACTCGCTCGACCGCCAGTTCGACGCAAGCGCGGAAAATTCGCGCACCACGAGCCCTTCGATATACGGCTTTGCGGATTCTTCGTCGTCAAGATTCGTGCCCACGTTCCCAATATGCGGATACGTCAGGCAGACTATTTGGCCGGAATAACTTGGATCGGTGAAAACTTCCTGATAGCCGGTGATGCTCGTATTGAAAACGACTTCTCCGCCGCGGCGCGTACGAGCGCCGGCTGCGCGGCCTTTAAATACTCGCCCGTCTTCGAGCGCTAAAATAGCGCGTGCTTCGAGGTCTTGCGTCAGTGGCTCCTCCAAATTTCATCGCGACGCCGCATTCACCGTTGATGACATTGTTAGCGATCCAAAATGATCCACCGGCCAGTACGCAAACACAGCCTTTCCATAAATGTACGGACGTCCGACTGGTCCAAACACCCGCGAATCGTTCGAACTATCGCGATGGTCTCCCATCACAAAATAATTTTCCGACGGAATTGAAATCGGCCCGTAGCTGGAACCGTCCAGAAAACTTGGTGGGATGTAAATTTCTTTCTGCTCTTTGCCGTTCACAAATAGACGTCCGCCGCGCAGCTCGATCGTTTCTCCCGGCAAACCAATCACGCGCTTGATAAACGATTTCGATTTGTCCAGCGGATACCAAAACACAACCACGTCGCCGCGCTCAATCGGCTCAAAACGATAGACAAACTTGTTGATGAAAATGCGCTCCTGATCGCTCAGCAGCGGCGCCATGCTGGTGCCTTCCACTTTTACCGGTTGGTACAGGAAAATTATGATTACCAGCGCGAGGCCCAGCGCGACAGCCAAATCGCGAGTCCAACTCCGCAGCTCGCGCCGCAATTGGGGAATGCGCGAGTTGTCGGTTGGAGTCGTCGGGGCAGGGTTGGATGTATCGAACATTCTTCGCCTGATTATTTATAGCATGCCCGGGCCACGCGCTCCAAATTGCAGTTGGCTCTGTGCGTCCGGGATGAAGTCAAAGTTTGCCCGAAAGATCAGCCGAAGAAATATGGAACGTTCAGTGAAACGCGCGGCCGTTCACCCATTCAGTCACCCAGTGCGTATCCAAGAATCGCCAGCGCCGCCACCACCGCCGTTTCCGTGCGCAGAATGTTTTGCCCCAACGACACCTCCGCGAAGCCGGCCGCCCGCGCGGCAGCTAACTCGTCATCCGTCCATCCGCCTTCCGGTCCAATCGCCAAGCTCGCAGACGGCTCCGCATACACGCTTAGCCCATCGCGCATTAATTTCGCCTCGCGCCGCTCCGACAGCACCAATTTGCAAGCCGCGCCCGCAGCATCAAACGCTCCCTTCGGACGTATCGCCTGATGAGTCCCGCCGCCTCGCCCTCCCTCTACCCCAGTTCGCAGAATCGGAGGCCGCAGTCGTCGCGATTGCTGTGCCGACTCCAAAAGTATCTTTTCCCAGCGCGCCCGCCGTTTGCTTGCCGCTGCAACAAGCGCTTTATCGCTGCGGGCGGCAGCTAAAAGGACGATTTCCGTCACTCCAAGCTCCGTCGCTTTCTCCAACGACCACTCGAGCCGGTCGAATTTCACCAAGGAAATCAGAAGTTGGATTTGCAGCGCAGGCTGGCGCTCTTCGATTTCTTCCACCAATGTAAATTCGATCTGATTGCCGCCCTTCTTGGATAGCGCAACCTTGTCTACACGCGCCAACCAAATCCGTTCGCCGTCGCTCAACTCGTAAAGCTGCCCTGGTTCCGCGCGCAGCACGCGACCCAAATGCTCGGCCGTATCCCCGCGCAATACAGCCGATTTCGCCTCGAAGTTATCAGTAAAGAATCGTCGTCGCACAACGCTATTCTAACGTGAAGTCACTTCACTTGAAGGATGCAAAATTGAAGAAATTGAAGGAAGTTCAATGTGTCGCCCGAATCGCCCTTCGCGTCGAGCAGGGCGACCACCATCCCAAAGCCAAGCCGGCCGTTACCCGAATATATCTTTCACTTTCTCGAAGAAGCTCGAAGACCGCTCCACCGGTTTATTTTCCACTTTCGACAACGCGCCAAGCTGTTCCAACAACCGCCGCTGTTCGCGCGAAGTTTTGGCCGGAATCACCACCCGAATGCTGATGTAAAGATCTCCGCGCCCGCCGTTCGGATTCGGCATGCCCTTCGCCCGCTTGCGAAACATTTGTCCCGACTGCGTCCCGTCCGGTATCTCCAGATCCTCTTCTCCCTGCAACGTTGGAACTCGAATCGTTGCACCCAGCGCGGCTTGCGTCACACTCACAGGAATCGTGCAATAAAGGTCCGCGCCGCGCCGCTCAAAAAACGCGTGCTCCTTCACATCCAGAAAAATGTAAAGATCGCCCGCTGGACCGCCATTCGTCCCAGGCTCGCCTTGTCCCGTCATGCGCAGACGCGTTCCAGAATCCACGCCCGCCGGAACTCCCACTTCCAGATTTCGTTCGCGTTCCACCCGCCCCTCCCCTCGACAAGTGAGGCAAGTATCGCGAATCACTTTCCCCGCGCCTTGGCATGCCGGGCAAGTCCGCGTAATCGAAAAAAATCCCTGTTGATAAGCCAGTTGCCCGTGGCCTTTGCAGGTGGTGCAAACAGTCATTCCGCTTCCCGGTTTGGCGCCCGTGCCTTTGCAAGCTTCGCAATTTTCGTGTCGCGGGATGCGAATCTTGGTGCTTACGCCGGTAGAAGCTTCCTCGAAGGTTAGCGACATGTCGTAACGCAAATCCGCGCCGCGTTGCCCGCGAGTCCGCCCGCCTCTGCGGCGTCCTCCTCCCAACACATCTTCAAACCCGAAAAGATCGCCGAGAATATCTTGAAACTCTTCGAAGATGCTGGAGTTGAATCCGGAATCGAAACCGCGGTTCCCCAATCCGGCAGCGCCATAGCGATCGTAAATCGACCTTTTTTGCGGATCGGAAAGTACCGCATAGGCTTCGCTGGCTGCGCGAAAATTTCCTTCTGCTTCTTCTTTCTTTTCAGGATTGCGGTCCGGATGGTATTGCATTGCAGCTTTGCGATAGGCCGATTTGATCTGCTCCGCCGTCGCTTCGCGCGTTACACCGAGAACTTCATAAAAGTCTTTCGAGTTCGTGGCCGCCATCATTCCCTTTTTTCTAGCTGAAAATTAAAAGCTCGCACCTGCAGAAAATTCAGAACACATCTAGTGATTCGATGCCTTTCTTGCGTTTAAGACTCTTTCGCCGCCGCCACCCGAACCATCGCCGGCCGCAGCACGCGGTCGTGAAACATATAGCCCGGCTGCATTTCGCCAACTACCGTGCCCTCTTCGAGTTCGGTGTTTTGCACACTCTCAATGGCGTGGTGCAAATGCGGATTGAACTGTTCTCCGGTAGCTTCAATACGTTTCACGCCCTGTTTCGCCAGCAATTCCCAAAGCTGTTTCCGGATTAGCTCAAAACCTTTTTGATATTCCGCATACGCCGGATCATCGTGCGCCGCCAGAGCGCGGTCAAACGCATCTAGCACCGGCAATAAACCCTCGACAACGACTTCCACACCGCGATGACGTTCCTGGTGCCGTTCTTTTTCCACCCGCTTGCGGTAATTGTCGAAATCCGCCTGGCGACGGAGCAACGTGTCCTTCAACTCGTCTTTTTCTTTCACCAGCTTCTGGATTTCTTCCGGCTGCTGATTGCCCTCCGCCTCAAACGCGCGCGCAGCCGCGGCAGCCGCTTCGCTTGCAGCCTGTTCCGCTTCCATACGCTTGCCGCCACTCGTCGCTACAAACGGCTTCGAGTTCTCTCTCTCGTCCTTATCCTTATGCGATGCCAAGACCCTATCCTCCCTCTTGGCTTTCTGAAAAAAACTGCGCCATGAATGCCACCGCCGTAATCACTCGTTCGTAATGCATGCGCATGGGTGCCAGAATGCCAAGTGTTCCCTGCACCTGATCGTTAGATGAATAGGAAGCCGAAACGAGCGCAAGGTGCTTTCCACCATTTGAAATTTTATCAAGGCCGAGCTCCACGTGCACCGGCTCCGGCGCCTCAATACATCCGCTCAATAGCGCGATCAGCCTATCCTTTTCTTCGATCGCCTCGAGCAACTCGCGCAGTTGCGCCTGATCCGTGAAATCCGGCGAAGACGCAAGCCGCGCCGCCCCGTCCACGTAAATCTTGCGGTCCGTATTGTCACCAAGAATGCTGGGGTCGCAAAGCATCAGCGCATCATCCGCCATTCGGCTGTATTGCTCGCGTTCGCGGTCAAGCTGCTTGCGAAGATCAACGCGCATGGCTTCCAGCGTCCAACCCGTGTAGTGGTGATTTAAATAATCCGCGACGTGGTCCAAATCCTCTTGTCGGAATGTGCGCTCCGGACGAATCAGTTTGTCCCGCGCCACCCCGCCGCCCGAAATCAACACCACCAGCACTCGGCTGTCCGGCAGCAGCAAAAATCGCAAATGTTCCACCACACTGCGCGCCAGCGGCGGAGAAATAAAAATTCCCAGGCCGCGCGACACCGCCGCCAGCACATGGCTCGCTCGTTCCATCACCGCTTCCGGCGTCTGCGCAGCTTCCAGTTCGCGACGAATCCATTGCCGGTCTTCCGGACTTGCCGTAGCCTGCGCCGCCACCTGCTCCACAAAAAAACGATACGCCGCCGCCGTCGGCACGCGTCCCGCCGACGTATGCGGTTGGTAAAGCAATCCTTCGTCTTCCAGATCCGCCATCACGTTCCGCACCGTCGCCGGACTCAATGGCTCCAGGTGCCGTCGCGAAATACTACGCGAAGACACCGGCTCGCCCGTCTCGATGTACGCGCGCACCACATCCGTCAGTATCTGTTGATATCGTTTTTGCTGCAGAAGGGTTGGGCTCATGGTTTAAAACAGATAATTCCGTGCCGCCGCACCATTTCGCGCGCGGCCCATCCTTATAATTTAGTCTAGTCGGTGAATGCAATAGCGTCAACCGCCGTTAACGCCAAACTGCACGGGATAAGCACGCCTTTTCATCCCAACGTCGTATTCCCCGCTTGCACGCTCGCCTCGCGTGGCATATCGTGTACTCGAATTTTTCTTCAGCTCCCAGCAACTGCTTCCGCTTCCAGGAGGGAGAGAATTGCGAACTTACCTCACAATCTGCACTGCGGGAGCTCTTCTCTTATTCGCGCGTGGAACGGCACCCCCACCGCAGCTCCAAGTTGTGAACGGCCAATCAACTCCTTCGCCCTCGCAGCCGAATGGCGCTCTTTCCACCCGCGTAGTGGCTTACACCATCGACGCAAAACTCAACACCACGAACCATTCCATCGACGCGACTGAAACTCTCGTGTATCGCAACTTAACCGGCCAGCCGCAGCAGACTTTCCCGTTCCATCTGTATCTGAACGCGTTCCAGCCTCAATCAACTTTAATGACCGAAGTTCGCCTCCATGGGGCCCGCGGCGTTGGCTCCGATTCCGGCTGGGACGAAAAACATCGCGCCTCCATCACCATAAATAAACTCGAAGTCGAAGGTGTCGATCTCGCCGGCAAAATGCAGTTCATCCAGCCCGACGATCACAACACGAACGACCACACCGTCTTTCAAGTCACTTTGCCCCAACCTGTAGCGCCCGGAGCCTCCGTCGAATTCCACATCACTTTCCACGACGAGCTTCCCGAGGTCCTTTACCGCACAGGTTATAAACGCGATTTCTACATGATCGGGCAGTGGTTCCCGAAGGTCGGAGTCTGGTGGAAAAATGCATGGAATTGCCATCAGTTCCATGCTGACTCTGAATTTTTCGCCGACTTCGGAACCTTCGACGTGAATCTCACCCTCCCGCAGAACGAAATCGTCGGCGCAGCAGGCGATCTGATATCCACGGTCAACAATCCCGATGGCACCAAGTCCATGAAGTTTCATTCCGCAGACATACACGATTTTTCCTGGACCGCCAGCCCCGATTTCACCGTTGTGGAAGATTCATGGACCGGCAGCGCCGGGCCCGTCAAAATCCACGTCCTCATGTCTCCCGGACACATGAGCTCCGCCTCCCGCTACATTCAAGCTCAAAAAGGCACGCTCGCCTGGTATGACAAATGGATCGGACCCTACCCTTACCCCCGCATAACCATCGTTGACCCGCCCCACGGCGCAGGCAACGCCGGCGGCATGGAGTACCCCACTCTGTTCACCGCCAGCACTGCCTGGTTCATGCCAAGAGAATTTCTCGTGCCGGAGGATGTCGTCAACCACGAATTCGGCCATCAGTATTGGTACGGCATGGTCGCAACCAATGAATTCGAAGACGCCTGGCTCGACGAGGGCATCAACAGCTACATGGAAGCCAAATCCATGGACGCGTTGTACGGTCCGAAGACTTCGATGGTCAACTTTCCCTTCGCCACCCTTGGCATCTCGGATTTGTTGCGCCTGGAATACATTTCACTTCCGGATACTGATCCATTGACTCGTTTCTCCTGGAAGTACATCAGTGACAATGCCTATGGCGGCGTCACCTACGGCAAAACTGGCACCGTGCTCCTCACACTCGAGAAAATTATCGGCGAAGACACCATGCTTGCCGCCATGCACGAATATTTTCTGCGCTACCGTTTCAAACACCCCACCTCCGAAGACTTCCTGAAAACAATCGAAGACGTTTCGCACCGGGACCTCAGGTGGTATTTCGATCAAGCCGTTTACGGCACCAACGTTCTCGATTACGACATATGGGACGCACACTCCGACCGCTTGAATTGGTGGGAAAAAGAAATTCGCGGAAAAAATCCCAACGAAGAGTTGCATCGCACGTACGTCACCGTACATCGCAAAGGGGATTTCATTTTTCCGGTGGACGTCGTAGTGAAATTTGAAGACGGCTCCGTAGCCACCGAATACTGGGACGGAAGTGACCGCTGGATTCGCTACATCTACGACCGCAAAGCCAAACTTGCCTCTGCGGAAATTGATCCCCTCAATCAAGTCAGGCTCGACCGAAATTCTTTCAATAACAGTTTCGTGGTCCAAGAAGACAACCGCGCCATCCACAAGCTCCACAATATCTGGATTTTTGGCAGTGAATGGGTTTCGCAGCTTTTGGCTTGGTTGTCCTAGCTAAATATCGAAGTTCGATATCGAAGGAGTTGAACGCATGCGGTTGGCGCCAAGACCCAAAACATTCGCTTCCGGCGCCGCGCTCGTCTGGCGCTGGCAACGAATCCTTTGGTGGATCTTCATCATCAACCTGGCCCTTGCGTACTGGGCCACCAAAGGGATGGCCGAGCGCGCCGACTGGGCTCTCAGTCACAGCGTAGCATCGGGGCGCCTCGTAAACGGCTTCGATCTTTTCTCGCTGGCTGAATTAGCGGGTCAGCCTGATACCCCGATCGAACAGCCCGGCCCCGCCGTCTTTCATTACTCGTTTATCTTCGCGATTTTTATGCTTTTTGCCACCGGAGGCATTCTCGCAACTTACGTTTTCGACGCCAAGCCGACCGCCACCGCCTTCTTCGAAGCCTGCGGCCACCATTTCTGGCGGTTCTTCCGCCTTGTGATTTACCTGATGTTGGCTCTCATCCCCGTTGCTATCTTCACCGTGATTTGCCGAGTGATGCGCAACCGCATTGACGCCGTATCAAATTCGCCACGCTCCGCCGATTTCTTCTTCATCGGCGCTTTGCTGATCATTTTGCTTCTTATCATGGTTCTTCGTTTGTGGTTTGACATGGCGCAAGTAATCGCCGTCGCTGAAGACGAAACCAGAATGCACCGCGCCCTGCGCCACTCCGCGTCATTGCTGGCGCACAACTTCGGCTCTCTATTCTGGCTTTATCTGCGCATCAGCCTGCTGGCCTGGATCGTCGTCGGACTCGGAATGTATCTGTGGATGTTTCGCTTGAGCCCGTTATCCACCACCGCGGCATTTCTTCTAACGCAACTAATGCTCGTCTTCTGGATCGCGGCTCGTCTGTGGCAGCGCGCATCCGAAGCTTTGTGGTATCGCCAATATCAAGCCGCAAGCGTAACCGAACTCGCTTACACTCCCACGCCATCCCCTCAACCCGCACCAATTCCCTATTCCACCGCGATGAATTGATTTTTATCCAGGAGCAGCGCTTTTATGAACGCTAATGACTTCCGCCGAATCGCTCTCAGCCTGGAAGGCGCCGAGGAGGGTTCGCACATGGGAGCGGCGGATTTTCGCGTGGGCGGCAGAATCTTTGCCACCCTCGCTTCGCAAAAAGAAGGCTACGGGAACTTAATGCTCACGCTTGAGCAACAAACGCTCTTCGTCGAAGAACTTCCAGACGTCTTTCTCCCCATCAAAGGCGGTTGGGGCCGTATGGGCGCGACTCACATCCGGCTAGCTGCCTCCAACGAAGACGTACTCGCAGGCGCCCTGCGCACCGCATGGCAGTTGCGCATCGAAAAAAATCGCAAGTCCGGCAGAAAACCGCGCATCGCTCCCAAAGCCGCGCCGACCAAAAAACTCCGCCGTAAAAAACGCTAAAGCCTTCACCCTTCGAATCGAAATGACGATAGAGCGTATCCAGCCGGTAACGATGTTAGAAGCACCTGTTTATGATCAGGTATTCGGAGACTTAGTATGCCGAGGAAAGTTTCCGTACGGACGTGAGCTTCCCCCGGCATACAAAATATCTTCGTCTTTTACGGTTTAACGCAGACAAAGTTGACGGCTTCGTTGGTGGCGCCTTTGCCCTTATAGCGAGTCTGCTGCGGATAGGGACAAATCGGGCGCGTCCCTCCGGTGGGGAAATTCTGCGCCACACGTGGATCGAACGGCGCGCCACTCGGAAAGGGCGAGGTGGTATTTGTGTTTGCGGCGATGATTTCGTTTGGCGCTGTTCCTTCTTCAACCCACCCGGTGATGGCGGTTAGAAGGTTTCCGCTGAAACTGTTGGTCGCCGGCCCTCCACCGCAGTGCGCCATGTTCGGGATCATGTACAGCTTGGCGAAGTCCTGCGCATGGCCTCCCGACACAGCGTTTACCTCGTTGTAATATTGAACCAGATCCACACCCGAGAAGATGCCATCGTTGACCGCGTCATAAATAATCATCTTCCCGCCATGATTGCTGAAAGGGAAAAGGAAGGGCGATGGCCCGAACGGCGTTCCGGTCATGAAGTCCATCGGACTTTCCGGATAGTGGCGCGTGGACTCGTAAATTGTCGGAGCGTCGGTATTGAAATTGTAATTGAAGATGAACGCTTCCTGTCCGTTGGTTCCAGCCACCGGTGTAACAACCGGAGGATTCGTAAAGACCATAGGTATCGCGCCCGCACCTAGAGTCAGGTTGATCGCGGTGTTGGTGGTAGGAGGTCCGAAAAATGAGACGTTCCAAGCTTGCCAGCCTGCGCCAAACGCCGACGGCGGATCCCAAATCCCTGCGTCCCAAAACCAGCTCGAGTAAAGCGGGAAACCAAGCGAGTCCTTGGGGCCTGCATAAATCTTCTTGAGCGCTTCCACCTGCTCTGACGTCAGACACTGCCCACCGTGCGGCGTACCCGTGGAGGTACATGTGAACGCTGCCAGAGCCGGGTACACCCTTGCATTTGTGCACGCCGAGTAGTTATCGATAATCCCGTCCACTAGTCCGTCGAGCCGATCGCAAGCGCTGAGAATCGCAGCCGAGGCAACTTCCAAATCTTGCGGCTGAAATGTTGGCGGTAAATACGGTTGACCGTTGCTATCCGTGCTGGTGGCTAAGGGGGCAAGTTGCTGTTCGTTCCAGGCCTCTGCCACACCTGCTCGTGGCAGGTCGAAGCCCGGATTTCCCGCCACCAGACCGTCGAACATGTAGGGCGTGCGTTGAGCGGCCACCATTGCGTCGCGTCCGCCGTTTGAGCACCCCCACAGATACGAGTATTGGGGACCTTGTCCGTAATACGCCGAAATGATCAGCTTGGAGATTTCAGTGGTTCTTTCAATCGCGTTGTAACCGTAATCGACGCGCGCTTGTTCGTCGATCCCAAAGTGTCCTGTGCCTCCCGCGTTGTTGTCATCATCAATCCACCCGAATGCAGGGTTCCCGGGTGCATCCTCGTGACCCCCGTCATCGGCGGCCACCGCCCAACCCATGCTCAGCTCCGTGCCCGCACTCCCCATCGGGCTCGACACCGATCCATCGGTGCCCCCACCGCCCATCATTTCGAACCGGCCTACCCAACTGTCCGGCAGATTCAGCTCAAATCCGATTCCGTAGGTGAAATGATCCGGATCCTGAGCGCTCACCCGTTTATTGATTACGCCAATCACGTTGCAATAGGCCACCGGGGTGGTTTGCTCCGTCGCGCTGATTATTTGTGTCTTCGGCAGCGAAAGAGACATCAAGCTTGCGCAGCTTGTCGCGGGAGATACCGCCGGCCGCGCATTCTGAGCTGAAATTGCAGTCGGCCAAATTGCGATGACGCTCACCACGAGCAGGGACAATCCTACTTTCTGTACTTTCATAGTGACCTCTCCTTCAAGATGGGTAATGGTAGTTCTGGGCGGATCGGAAATCAGTCAATTGCGCACGGCCCGCCTGCGATGAAGGCCGTATCTGTCTGCGAGGATTCATAAATGTCCAAGTCCAACGAGCAAACGCTGCACTCTTAATCCCCACCTCGCTTCATGTCAAGACCAAAAACGACATTTTCTGCATACCCGAAAGGTATTTATATTAAGAAGGTATGGATTCCATAAAAAAGTTAGATACACTGCGGCGTATGAAACTGAATCACCTTCGTTATTTCACCGCGGTGGCCGAGGATCTTAGTTTCACCAAAGCGGCCAGACGGCTGAAGATGGCGCAGCCGCCCTTGAGCCGGCAGATTCGCTTGCTGGAGGCTGAAATCGGTGTGCAACTTTTCGAAAGACGCTCCGGGAAAGTTTTCCTCACCGATGCGGGATGCCGTTTCTTGCCTGCCGTTCGATTAGCTCTGGAACAAGTAGGAGCGGCCGTGGATGTCGCCCGACAAACCAAAGACGGTGAGCTAGGCACCGTGCGCGTGGGATTCGGGAAGGGCCTCGGAGACGTCGTCAGCCTGGTGATCAATCAACACATGCGATTCTTCCCGAAGATTGAAGCGGACGTCAGAGACATCCTTTCCGGCCATCAGATCGAAGCCCTATTGGGTAGAAAGATCGATGTGGGATTCTCGCATGGGCCGCCCACTTCTCGCGAACTCGCGTCCGAGAAGCTTTTTAGGGAGAGTCTCTCCATCGTTCTCGCGCGCTCCAACACGCTCGCGAAGCGCCCCTATCTTCGCCTGAAGGATCTCAGCCACCAGACCTTGCTGTTGATTGAAAGGTGGATTTCGCCAAACGTACATGACCTCGCTCTTACCCTGTGCAGAGATGCCGGGCTTAGCCCCAGAATCGTTCTCACCGAATCAACTATTTACGACGAAGTGGGAGCAATGATGGCCGCGTCAGGGAAAGGCGTATTCATCGCGGTAGGTAAGAACCCTTGTCATCCGTCGTTCGCCGATCAATTGGTCGCATTGAATCTGCGAGAGCCGCTAGCAACCCTGGAAGTGCATGCAGCTTGGAGAAGAGGCGAATCTTCATCGACCATTCTCAATTTCATCGAAACTACTCGAACTTTGCTCCAACGCGGTGGGCGGGTTTTGGACATGCGAAACTTTCCCGGCCGCTTGCCCATAACGCGGGAGCAATCCCGGGCGGCTGCTTTAATTCGGCGTAAAAGTCGAAAGCTTCCTTAATCACCAAATCCGGCAGCGCTGCCCTTCCGTGCGAACCATCGGAGAGTCCGCCTTACAACTCCACGCTTTTGCGAACGCCGGCATGTTTGAAAGCGGTCCCCTGACCCGGAATCGCCCTAGCGGATGTGAATTCGTGGCCACAATCATCCGCTCAAATTCAGCGCGGCCGCTTCCTGCCCATATCTGTGCAAATGCTAGAAAAAACCGCTGCTCCGGAGCAAATCCGTCAATCTTCTCCGGCGCCGGCTTTCCCTCCAACGATTTCTCCAGCGCAGCATACGCAATGGTCAGTCCACCCAGGTCCGCGATGCTTTCGCCTTCCACCAGCTTTCCGTTTTCATGCAACCCTGCTTCCACTTCGAATCCGTCAAACTGCTTCTGCACGCAATCTCCGCGTTCTTTGAAATTCTTCAAATCGTCCGCCGTCCACCAGTTTTTCAGATTTCCCTGGGCGTCGAACTTGGCTCCTTCGTCGTCAAAACCGTGCGTCATCTCGTGCCCAATCACCGCGCCGATTCCTCCGTAATTCATCGCATCGTCGCGTTTCGGATCGTAAAAAGGCGGCTGCAGAATGCCAGCCGGAAACACAATCTCGTTCATCGACGAGTTGTAATACGCATTCACAGTCGGCGGCGTCATTCCCCACTCCGTACGGTCCACCGGCTTGCCGATTTCCGAAAGATCGTGCGCCACCGCAAACTGCCCGCCGCGAAACACGTTCTCCACATACGGCCCGCGATCCACTTTGTACGGAGAGTAGTCTCGCCATTTGTCCGGATATCCGATCTTGATCATGATGGCGTCCAGTTTCACCGCTGCCTGCTTGCGTGTTTCCGGACTCATCCAATCCAGCGTCGCCAGGTCATCGCGCAACGCGTCCATCAAATTCTTCACCATCGACACCGCTTTGGCTTTCGCCTCCGGCGGGAAATTCTCCTTCACATAAAACTGTCCCAACGCCTCGCCCAGATTCGCATCCGTCGCCTGCACGCAACGCCGCCATCGCGGAAGCAGTTCCTGCGTGCCCTGCAGCGTCTTTCCGTAAAAGTCGAAATTCTCGTCCACAAATTTTGTCGAAAGCGAAGGCGCCGCGGCGTGCAGCAATTGCCACCGTAGATAAGTCTTCCAGTCCGCAAGGGGAACCGACGCTATCGAAGCATCCACAACTTTGAAAAATTCCGGCTGCCCGATGTTCATATCACTCACCGACGGCGAGCCCACCTCTGCAAAATATTCAGTCCACGCAAAATGCGGAGTCAGCTCGTGAACCTGCGCCAGTTCCATTTTGTGATAGACATTATTCGGATCCCGCGTCTCCACCGGCGTCATCGACGCTTTCGCAAACGAAGTCTCCAGCCCCATCACCGTTTTCGCTTCGGCGCTCGCCGTTGCTTCATCATCGCCCGCCAGCTTGAAAATATTAGCCACATGCTGCAGGTAAGCCGTGCGCAACTTCTCCGATTTCTCGTCGTCCTTCGTGTAGTAATCGCGGTTCGGCATTCCCAGGCCGCCCTGCCGCGCCGCCGCAATCACCAGCGTGCTGTTCTTGAAATCCTGCTCTGCGCCAAACCTGAATACCGCTCGCACGTTCAGATGTTGCAGATGCGCAATCTCAGCCTGCAGCGACACGGTATCCTTAATGTCCGCGATGCGCTGAAGCTCCGGCATGATCGGCTTCAGGCCTGCCGTTTCCACCGCCGATTCATCCATGCAGCTCGCGTAAAAATCGCCTATCTTCTGCCAATTCGAACCGGCCTTCGCGCTTTTGTCCGCAGCGGCTTCGTCCAATATTTTGCGCAGCGCGTTTTCATTGTCTTCGCGAAGTTTGTTGAACGTCCCCCACGACGGGTAAGCCGCAGGTATCGGATGGTTCTTCACCCAGCCGCCGTCCGCAAATTGAAAGAAGTCATCGCACGGCGACGCGCTGCGGTCCAGGTTCGCCAGATCGAATCCATGTCCCGCCTGTTCGTCCGCGGCCGCAGCTACATCGCATCCGCCTCCTGCAGGATTTCCCGCCGCAATCGTCGTAAGCATGCTCCGCGAATCATCAGCCTGCGCTGCAAGCCGCAACGGCCAAACCATAACCAAAATGCCCAGCAGGATGTACGGAAAGCGTCGAATCATCGATAGCCTCTTTCAATCGGTTTTGAATTTCACACGCCGCTAGCTGAAGTTGGAAATACTGCGCATTCCATTTAGGTTGGTGGAAGCGGCGCCCAAATAACGCCCGCTGATTGTCCCGCCACACCTGCGCCATGTCAACGCTGGCGCGCGCGATCCTGCTCGTCCCAGTTCCGGCAGATATCTTGATATTGACACTCTATAGGAGCTAACGTATTGTCCTACAGATCTTCTATAGGAGAAACATGACCCCGGATCCAAATAATGATCAGACCAATCTCCTCCAGGGCACCCTGGACATGATGATTCTAAAATCCCTCGCCCTCGACCAGATGCACGGCCTCGGCATCTCACGCCGCATCGAGCAAATCACCAAAGGCACATTCCAAGTCAAGCCCGGCTCGCTCTTCCCCGCTCTCCATCGCATGGAAGAGGAAGGATGGCTCGTCTCCTCCTGGGGCGAATCCGAAAATAATCGCCGCGCAAAATATTACCGGCTTACGAAAGCTGGCCGTCGCCAGCTCGAATCCGAAACCGAGCGCTGGGGCCGTATCTCCTTGGCCATAGCCCGCGCCCTGGAAGCCTCCTAAAGTTCGCGCAGTTAAGAAGGAACCGCAACCATGCCCATCCTTTCGCGGATCACCAATTACCTGCGAAATATTCTTGCGCGCGAGAAAACCGACCGCGACCTCGATAACGAAGTCCGCTCCTACTCCGATCTCCTAGCCCAGGAAAAAATGCGCGAAGGTATAAGTCCGCAGGAAGCCCGTCGCACCGCCATCCTCGAACTAGGCGGCATCGAACAAGTAAAAGAACAAGTCCGCGAAGCCCGCGCCGGTGCCTGGCTCGATTCCCTGCTCCAGGACCTCCGCTACGCCGCTCGCATGCTCCGCAAAAATCCTGCCTTCACCGCCATCACCGTCCTCACTCTAGCTCTCGGAATCGGTGCCAGCACAGCCGTCTTCAGCCTGGTCAACACCATCCTCCTCAAACCCCTGCCTTACAGCGATGCGGAAAAAATTGTAATGCCGGTAAGGTTAGCTCCACCCACCCTCAATCTCGGCTATGAAGAGATCAACTGGGGTCTCCCCGAGTCGCAACTTCTCATCCACCAGTCGAACGCGTTTCAATCCGTCGGCGTCCTGAAAAACGATTCCTTCAACCTCACCGCCGCCGGTGAACCTGCTCTCCTCGACGGCGTTCGCGTCTCCGCCGGTTTTTTCCCCACGATGGGCACCGCTCCCGTCCTTGGACGCACCTTCACCACCGACGAGGATCACCCCGGCCACGAACACGAAGCCATACTCAGCTATCGTCTCTGGCTCGACAAGTTTGGCGGCAGCCGCGATATTTTGGGACGCAGCGTCCAACTCAATTCCAGCGCATACACCGTCGTCGGCATCATGCCTCCCGGTTTCGTATTCCCGCGCGGAGAAGACATGCCCGCAGCCTTCAACTTTCCGCGTGAATCCCAGCTGTGGGTCCCGTTAGCTCTGCCCGCAACAAAAATTCACCGCGAAGACCCAGATGAACTCTCCGTTATCGCGCGCCTCAAGCCCGGCGTCTCGCTCGCTCAAGCTCAAGCCGAAATGAATGTCTTCGCCAAGACTCAAGAGCAGCAAAATCCCGGCGGCCAGGGATGGTTCAATTCCCGAGTCACTCCGCTCGCGCGCGTCGTCGCAGGTGACACCCGTCGCCCCCTCATCCTCATTCTCTGCGCAGTTTGCGTGGTTCTTCTCATCGCCTGTGCCAACATAGCCAGCCTGCTTCTCACCCGCTCTCTCGCCCGCCGAAAAGAATTCAGTCTGCGTGCCGCTCTCGGTGCAGGCAGCCGACGGATCATTCGCCAACTTCTCACCGAAAGCCTGTTGCTTGCCGCCACTGCCGGTCTGCTCGGAATCGTGGTCGCCGAAGTAGGCATTTATTTAGTGAAGGTTTCCGGCCCCAGTAACATCCCGCGTCTCGCCGAAGTCGGCCTCGACCTTCGCGTCCTCGCATTCGCAATTGCCATCACGCTGGCAACTGGAATCCTCTTCGGATTGGCTCCAGCCATGGGAGCCAGCCGCTGTGACCTGGTCGAGTCGCTAAAAGAAGGTGGCCTCCGATCATCAGGCAGCAGCGCAGGTCAACGTCTGCGCAAAACTTTGCTCGTTTCCGAAGTGGCGCTAGCCCTCGTATTGGTAGTCGCCGCGGGCCTTTTGTTGCAAACGTTCTTTCACCTCCTGAGCGTCGATCCTGGATTCAACCCTTCGCGCGTCCTCACCTTTGAATTGTCGCTGCCCGACTCGAAGTATCAGGACACCGCGCACATCGTGGCGCTGTATCGAACGATTCTCGACCGCTTGCAATCCGTTCCCGGCGTGCAGTCGGTCGGCATCGTCAAAACCGTCCCCTTGGGCGGCGCCACCGACGGCAGTGGAATCCGCTTCACTGAGGATCCGCCCCGCGACAGCCGCCAACTTGCCTATTCAAATTTCGTCGTCGGCTCTCCGGGTTTTTTCTCCGCTGTCGGCACGCCGGTGTTGCGCGGCAGAGATTTTCTTGAAACGGACGTGCTGGAGTCCGCGCCCGTGGCCATCGTCAATAACGCTATGGCCAAGAAATTCTGGCCCGGCCAGAACCCAATCGGCCAACACGTGGGCCTGGGAAGCAAACGCTACCCGCTCATGACCGTCGTTGGAGTCGTCGCCGACATCAAGCATCTCTCTTTCCGCGAAGAACCCGGCCCCGAGATTTACGTTCCTTTTACCCAGAAGTCCTATCCCTCGCTGCTCACCATGCAAGTTGTGCTGCGCACAAAATCTGACCCCACCGCCATGACCGCCAGCGCACGCGATGCAATCCATTCCGTCGATCCGGACCTGCCTCTCGCCGCCGTCACCACTCTCGACGCGCTCGTCAACACCTCCATGGCCCAGCCTCGATTTTCCGTACTGTTGCTCGGCGCCTTCGCGGCGCTCGCGCTCCTGCTCGCTTCCATCGGCTTGTACGGTGTGATTTCCTACTCCGTCGCACAGCGCACCCAGGAAATTGGAATCCGCATGGCCCTCGGAGCGCAACGCCGCGCCGTTTTCGCCATGGTCATTCGCGAAGGGATCGGCCTTGCTCTGTTTGGAATTGTGATCGGCGTGGCCGTAGCGCTAGCTGTCACGCAAACGCTCGCCGCTTTTCTCTACGGAGTCCGCCCCGCGGACCCGCTCACATTCGTGACCGTATCAATAGCTTTGCTCTGCGTCGCGCTGGCAGCCAGCTACATTCCCGCTCGCCGCGCCACCCTTGTAGATCCCATGGTTGCTCTTCGCCATGACTGAGGAAAACTGATGTCATTCATCGCGCGAATTCGTTCCGCCTCCCAAAACCTTTTCCGCAAAACTAAAAAGGATGAAGCCCTCGACGACGAAGTCCGCGGTTACGTCGACTTGCTAGCAGAAGAAAAAATGCGCCAAGGTATGAATCCCGAACAAGCCCGCCGCGCCGCCCGCATCGAATCAGGCGGCATCGAACAAGTAAAAGAAGATGTCCGCGAAGCCCGCGCCGGCGCTTGGCTAGATTCCCTCCTCCAAGACCTCCGCTACGCGGCCCGCATGCTCCGCAAGAACCCCGGCTTCACCGCCATCGCCATCCTCACCCTCGCTCTCGGCATCGGCGCCAACACCGCCATCTTCTCCGTCGTTGATGCCGTCCTTCTTCGCCCGCTTCCCTATCCAGAACCTGCGCGCCTGCTGACCATCGAATCAAACCAGTCGCTCCCTGATCTGGACGACATCCAAAAGCAATCCCAGTCGTTCGAAGCCCTGGGCGGAACCACGATGCAGCGCCTCGATTACACCGGCGGCGCCGAACCGATCCAGATTTTTTCGATCAACTGCAATTCCGACCTCTTCCGCGCCTTGCGCACCCAACCCGCTTTGGGCCGTCTTCTCTCCGAAAATGACGATCGCTTCGGCGCTCCAGGCGCAGTAGTTCTGAGTCACGGCTTCTGGACCCGCCAGTTCGGCGCCGATCCCAACATCATCGGCAAATCGATACCGCTCAGCGGAAATTCCTACACCGTCATAGGAGTATTGCCCGTAAATTTCTGGATACCAGGCCCGGTGGGCGACGTGTATGCGTCTTTGCGCGTAGTTTATCCCGCAGCAGCGCAAGCGCGCGGTGTGCACTTCCTTAGAACATATCTTCGCCTCAAATCCGGAGTAACCTTGGCGCAAGCGCAATCAGAAATAGATGGCATCGACAAGTCGTTAGCGCGCGCCTATCCGGATTTTAATCAAGACCGTCGCAGTCGCTTAATGCCCCTGCTCGAAAAAGTCGTCGGAGACTCGCGTCCCGCCTTGCTTATTTTGTTCGGCGCAGTGGGACTCGTGCTCATGATCGCCTGCGTGAATTTTGCGAATTTGCTCTTAGCCCGCGCCTCGTCTCGTCAACGCGAAATCGCCATTCGCTCCGCCCTCGGCGCAGGTTCCCGACGCTTGATCGCGCAGATGCTCGTGGAAAGCACCATGCTTTCGCTGGCCGGTGGCGCGGCTGGAATCCTGCTGGCTCAAGCAGGTGTAAAGACGCTTCTAGCCCTCGCCCCCGAAAATTTACCGCGGCTCACCGGGATCGGCATCGATTCCCGCGCGCTGGCCTTCACGCTGGGTATTTCTATTCTCACCGGCACGATATTCGGCCTGCTTCCCGCGTGGAGCGCTGCTCGGCTCAATCTGGGTGAAGGACTGAAAGAATCGGGCCGCTCGCTAACAGGTAGCCGCACAACTCTCCGTATGCGCCGAATTCTAGTTGTTTCAGAAACCGTCCTGGCCATGATGCTCCTCGTCGGTGCGGGATTGTTGATTCGTAGTTTCCAGCGTATGCACTCAGTTTCGCCAGGCTTCCGTCCTGACAACCTTCTCACCATGCGCGTCGAGCTTCCCGAAGCGCGTTACGAAGAAGCCGTCAGACAAAGGCCATTTCGCGCTCGGCTCCTGGATTCCTTGAACGCGCTACCCGCTGTCCAGGCCGCTATGATCAGCGAGCTGCCCATGAGCGGCGACTACCTCACCCACGATCTCTCCATCGAAGGCCGCCCTGTAAAACTCGGCGAAGAACCGGAAGTCCAGACGCGTACGATCCTCGGTGATTACTTCTCAGTTATGGGCGTCCCGCTCCTTCGCGGACGCGATTTCTCCGCACAGGACCGTGAAGATACCCCGGTCGTCGTTGTTGTAAACGAAACCTTCGTCCGAACGTTTTTCCCCAATCAGGACCCTATCGGCGCGCGCGTCGAGTGGTCCCGCGATAAGCCCGGAAGTTGGAAAACAATCGTTGGAGTAGTGGGTGATGTGAAGCATTTTGGCCTCGACCAGCCCGAGCAGCCGGCCGTTTACGACCTCTATTCGCAAATGGATGAGCCCTGGAAGCGTTGGATGTCTCTCGCTGTGCGCAGCCCCAGAGATCCGGGCGAACTCACGCGGGCAGTGGAAGCGCAAATCTGGGCACTCGACCGCGGTATCCCTCCCACCGCCGTGCTCACCATGAAGGACCTGATGGACGCATCTGTCACGCCTCGAAAATTTAATCTCACGCTAATGATGATTTTTGCCGGCGTGGCCCTCGCGCTCGCAGCGATCGGCATCTACGGCGTCGTGGCCTATTCCGTCACGCAGCGCACTCACGAAATCGGTGTTCGTGTGGCTCTGGGAGCACAACAGCGCGACATCGTTCGGCTCGTTCTCGGCGAAGGAGCCCGCCTCGCGCTTCTCGGCGCAGTCCTCGGACTTACCGCGGCCGCCGCCCTCACGCGCTTCATGGCCAGCTTGCTCTTCGGAGTCAGCATTCACGATCCATGGACATTTTTAGGCGTCGCAGCTGTTCTTGTTTGTGTAGCGGGAGTCGCCTGTTGCATTCCCGCGCGCCGCGCCATGCGCGTAGATCCCATGGTCGCGCTGCGCTACGAATGACAAGTGACTAGAAAGGGATTCGAGAGGCGGAGGAAAATGGCGGCGCTTTCCCGAATGACGAGCTTCTTGCGAAATGTTTTCGGCCGGCAACGCAGCGATCGCGAACTAGATGCAGAAGTGCGCTCCTACGTTGATCTATTAGCGGAGGAGAAAATCCGCCACGGTATGCCCCCCGAAGAAGCGCGCCGCGCCGCCCGCATCGAACTAGGCGGAATCGAGCAAGTAAAAGAAGACGTCCGCGAAGTCCGCGCCGGCGCTTGGCTCGATTCCTTAGTCCAAGACCTGCGCTACGGCGCCCGCATGCTCCGCAAGAATCCCGGCTTCACCGCCATCGCCGTCCTCACGTTAGCCCTCGGCATCGGCGCCAACACCGCCATCTTCTCCGTCGTCCAAGGCGTGCTGTTATCCCCGCTTCCGTATAACCAGCCCGACCGCCTGGTCATGGTGATGGAGAGCAACCCGCGCTTTGCTCACGTG
>Ga0209624_10000767_pt1 | contig 27566 bp, 22 predicted proteins | sample JacPinW_OM2H0_O1_FD_188565 | JGI IMG/M metagenome (GOLD analysis project Ga0209624, IMG submission 188565) | Forest soil microbial communities from Algoma, Ontario, Canada - Jack Pine, Ontario site 1_JW_OM2H0_O1 (SPAdes) (version 2) | ecosystem: Environmental > Terrestrial > Soil > Boreal...
TGTATGCGGTGCCCACTCTCACGATTCACCAGCGGCCTCTGATTCAAAATCCTGGCGCACTCGCCGACGCCATGCCGAATCAACCTTGCAGCGCGCCGCTGGCCGCTGGAATTGCGCCCTCTTTCAACGCGCGCCCCTGCGCTAATACGTTCTCTCTGGCGGCCGCACTCTCCGTCGATATCCGGCCCACGGTCGCGCTTGTTGCCGAAGTCACGCCCACGCTGGTGAACGGCACCGAATTGGCCATTCACCGCCCCGAATATGCCTTCGGCATTCAGAAGAAGATTTGGCGGCACGCTTTCACTTTCGGACTATCCAATGGACCCGGATCGATAGTTTCGGAGCGTGGAGGCACCCGGGCGACTTTCTTACAAGATCCAACGGCGGATAAGCCGGGCGGGTTGTTCATCGGCTTCGATTTGACACGACAGTTGTTCTAGAGATGGGAGAAGGGAAGATTCCTCGAAATCCGACCCTCTCTCCGGCTGGAAACTGGCGCCGGATATGGTTTCCCTTGATCGGGCTGCTTACGATTTAGCCTCAACGTCATTACGGGGGACGCATGGGTAAGTTCATTCTGGGTGCAATTGCGGGTCTTACGATTTTGGTAGCCGCTACATTCGGCCTCGCCATCCTGGGTTTTTTCCCCACCCAAGCAAATATTGCCCCGCCCAGACTTGAGGGCCGCGTGGCCAGCCAAGCGCGAGACGCCTCCATGGAGCGTCGCGCTCCCCGCATGACCAATCCGCTGACGGCGAGCGATCAGAACCTAATCGACGGTATGAAGATTTACTACGTGAACTGCTCGCTTTGCCATGGAGGCCTCGACCGCAAGCCCGCAGCGTTGGCCAAGAACTTCTATCCGCCTGTTCCCAACCTGATTTCCGATCCTCCGGATGATCCCGAGTGGCACATCTTCTTTACGATCCGCACCGGCGTCCGTTACACCGGTATGCCCGCCTGGGACAGCGTCCTCCCCGAGCAGGATATGTGGAAAGTTACTTCGTTTCTCTCCCATATGGATAAACTCCCGCCCGGAGTTCAGCAATACTGGCAGGATACCTTCAACGTTGCTCCAGCAGCTGGCGGAGAGGGGAAAGACCACAACGAAAAGGAAAGCCGTTAGACCGACCTGACAAGTCGGCAGAGCGATCGATCGATCGATCGAGAAAAGAGATTCTAAAGGGTCTCGACATTCAACCATGAAACCAGCTGCCCAGTCCCAAACCGCTCGACGAGTCGGCTGCACTCGATTGACCACGAAGTGGGGAATCGTTCAAGCCATCGGATTCGAGCAAGAAATTTGCAAGGGCACTCGACGGAATGAAGCTGCAGTCGCCCTTCTGCTAGGTGAGCTGAGAGGGAAGGTGCCGCTCCTGCGGATTCATTCGCAGTGCCTCACCGGAGACGTGTTGGGCTCGCTCCGTTGTGATTGTGGGGATCAGTTGGAACGGGCCATGCAAGCGATTGCTCTCGACGGTTGCGGGTTGTTGATTTATGAACACCAGGAGGGACGAGGAATCGGGTTGATGGCCAAGTTGCAGGCCTACAGTTTGCAGGACATGGGGCTTGATACGGTTGAAGCAAACCACGCTCTTGGCTTCAGTTCCGATTACCGCGACTACGCCTTGCCTGTCGCAGTTTTGCGTGATCTAGGGATCAGCCGCGTTCGCCTTCTCTCGAACAATCCTGATAAGGTTCGCGCATTGATTGATGCCGCCATCGACGTTGTCGAATGGGTCCAGTGCGAAGTTCCGCCTAGCCCTCACTCCTCAACCTACATGCAGACCAAGAAAGAAAAGATGGGACATGTGCTTGGCCTGGTAAACCCCGAAAGCGCTGGATCTGTGATGCATGCGCGCCTCGCAGGGCTTGTCGTATCCACAAAGCACAGAAGTACGGTGATACGAGAACAGTTTGCCTTCGCAAGCATCGAGGAAGCCTTTCGCGAACTGAGAGCGGGGCGGATGATCGTCGTGGTCGACGATGAAGATGGTGAGAATGAAGGGGATCTGGTGATGGCCGCGAAAATGGTGACGCCGGAGGCAATCAACTTCATGGCAACTCACGGACGAGGCTTGATCTGCCTCGCCATGACGGGCGAAAGACTCGACGAATTGCAGCTCGCTCCGATGACGCCGGATAACACTGCGTTGTGCGGGACAGGCTTCGCGGTTTCAATCGATGTAAAGGGGCGTGGCGTTACAACTGGCATCTCGGGCTCTGATCGCGCACAAACGATTCTTGCTGCTGTCGATGCGTGCAGCCAGCCCGAAGATTTCGCGCGACCGGGACACGTCTTCCCGCTTCGTTGCTGCGCTGGCGGCGTTCTCGAGCGCCGAGGCCACCCGGAAGCAGCGGTCGATCTTGCGCGCCTGGCTGGACTGCACTCCTCGGGCGTCATTTGCGAGATTCTTAAGGATGATGGGACTATGGCACGGCTGCCCGACCTCGTGCAGTTTTGCTGGATGCACAAACTGAAAATGACAACTGTGGCCGAACTGGAACAGTACCGATTGGCATTCGAATCCTCAGACCCAGCGAAATCGCAGGCCGCACCAGAGATTGAGATTTCCTCCGCGCCGGAGTGAGCAGAACCGAGGCGCCGGAAATGCAGCCGAGGCGCTATATTTAGGGTTTCGTCGCGCCTCAATCCGATAACTTTGCTCCATTTAGTTCGCTATCATCGGCCGCGAACTTGCTCGACTGGCGATTCGAAAGCTGTGATGCGAGAGACGCGCTATCGTGTGCCGGAGAGTGCTGCGGATTACTGGAGGCCCAAAGAGATTGCTAAATGCAAAGCAAAAGGCTCGAGGAAATCTCTTCGCCCCAATGTCGCGGAGTCGTGGAGGTGTCCCGAAAAGGAGTCTACATGAGTAAGAAGGCCCCCCTCCCGGCTATCTGGGGGACGAAGCCATTAAAAAGGCGTTCCGAGAAGTTTTTCGTCAGATTCGCGAGCGCAGCTGAGTTCTGCATCAGGACTGTCGTTGCGCTTCATCATCGACCTCGAGCGTGGCAAAGCGAAGGATGCCCCGCTAACCGACATTCAAAGGCTCACTGTATTGCCGGATTAAGATTTTCGAAAGAAGCGGTCCCGGAAATATTTACAAGTTGTTGACACAAACGTGACAAGAGTTTTGCCGAGTTTGATGAGTATTTGTGTGATCTGTTTTGAAGAGCTTGGTTCGGTTCTTTCCTCTTTCAGACCTGATCGGTCTGTCTTTATATGCGCTACCGAGATTTTCTGCACAAGGACGCCGAGACCCCCCTGGCTGAACACTACATAGCGGCTGGTGCTGTCTGCAGTCTCTCGACCAATTGGCAGCAATTGCTCGAAGCCGCCCGTGATACCTTCTTGCCGTTCAAAAAGCCACCGGGTCCGGTCGGCTTCTCGTTACGTTTGTGGGTTGACAATGCTGACAAGGCACAGCCGCCTTGGCCGAAACCCTACGTTCGAGGACTCAGCCACCTGGTCTTTGCTGGATTCGATTCGGGAAGCTCGCTCATGGCCGATCTTCGTACATGCCGTGTGATCGGGCGCCTTTCCGCGGCGATGGCCTCTGATGCCAAATACTTGAGAACGGTGATCTTCCCGATGCTGCTTACAATTGTGAGCGCTTCGCTTGGCATTGCGGAGTTGCACTGCGCCTGTGTCTCGACAAGACAAGATGGCATTCTGCTGGCGGGTCCATCCCGGTCAGGAAAGTCGACGCTGGCATTGGCGCTCTCTCAAATAGGCTGCGGCTTCCTCTCTGACGACCGTGCGTTTTGCTCGCGGGACAATGGCGAAGTGCTTCTCTGGGGATTGCCGACTCGACTTAAGTTGCGAAGCGAGGCTGCGGTATGGTTTCAAGAACTGCGGAACGAGCAACCAACCGATACTCATGCTGGGGAACCTGCTTACTGGCTCGACTACGAAGACCTTCTTGGGTTGAAGCGAGTTCCACGCTGCCGACCGCATTCGCTCATCTTCTTGGAGCGGCAGGAGACTCCGGCATTTCGCATGAGTCGGATGTCATCCGCCGAGGCTCTTAACCGGCTGATCAAAGACTTGATGGCAGAACTGCCGGAAGCGGCCGAAAAGCGGTCGGCGACAATTGCCAGATTGGTCGAATTTCCGTGCTGGCTTCTACAATATGGCGGCGACCCGCACACAATTGCCCGGAAGATCCTGCAGGACCTGGCGAGAGTTAATTGATCCTAATTGATTAGCCATTCCCAAGAATGAAAAACAAAACAGCATCACAGCAGGGCCACTCTAATATGGGGAGCGCATTCGGCGACATGCAGTTCAGGGAAGTGGCACAGGTGGGCGATGCTGCCGTCAACTCAGCAGAACTCTCAGGGCAGCCCCAAGAAGATCCCCTCCGCCGTTTCACGCCAACTCCATGCACGGCTGCCTTACCGGTCATGGGTCGCACGGTGCGCCTGGAAACTAACAGTCTGAGGGTTTTGCGGCAGTGCGTGGAATTGTTCTCGCGTTATCCAGGGTCACCGAACGGACAGCCCAGTTTCACATGGAGGATCGTGAGTCAATCCGATGTTCACATGAGTTCTCCTTGGCCCAAGAGATCAGTCTTTTCGGATTGCGGCCTTCGTTTTGCCGAATTTGGGCAAAGGAATTTTCTGGCGGTTGACATCCAGGCGCGCCTGGCGATTGCGTTTCTTTCTGAAGGACTTGTCGAAGACGAGCCAGGATTCACCAGTCCCTTTATCGACACTTTGTTCTACATGACCGCAAGTAGCTTGGGCCTGGTTCCTTTCGCAGCCGCATGTGTTGTCTTGGGAACGAAAGGTCTTCTCGTGTTGGGCCACCCCAATCAGGGCAAGACCACTGCAAGCTATCTGGCTGCTCAAGGCGGGCTCACATACTACGCAGATCAAGCGGTGTTTCTGGAGATCGGAAGCGGCGGGCTACAAGCTTGGGGCGACTTTGTTCCGGCTGCATTTCGCCCTGAGACACTTCATTTCTTGCCTGAACTTGTGTCTCTAACACAACAGTTTTCGTACTGTGACTTCAATTTCTACTACTTGTCTAAAGCCAAACTTGATTCGGGACAAACCAATGTGGTGTCCCCCATATGCTGTGTTGTTCTCCAGAGGGAGTGCGCCTCTGTGCCACAGTTGATTCCTCTGGCGAAATCTGATCTTTCCACATGCCTGTCCGCGAGCATTGCCTTCAAAGATGACGGCCAATTCGATGAACAGCGTTTGCGGATTCTCGAAGCCCTGGCGCGATTACCCGCGTACCATCTGGCCTACGGTAGCGATCCTGCGACGGCTGCACCGTTCTTTCACCGCCTGTTGACGGCTCACGACGGCAGGGATGCAACAAAGGACGCTAAGCAGACATGACATGAGCGAAACGCTACAAGATCAACGGCCAAAACTGCGCAGTTGCCAGACTGTTCGCGTGGAGCGACGGGCCCTATTCAATGGCTCGCGATGGACGATTCCAATCGTTTTAATGTCGGCTCTTTTCCTTTACCTGCAGGTGTTTATTCTTCCAGCCACGCCTCGTGTGGCTTCTGGCGATCAGGCAATCTACCTGCACCATGCGGTGCGCATGCTGGAAGGCGAAATGATCTATCGCGACTACGATCATTTCACACTGCCGGGTACGGACGTGGTTTACGTGGCGCTTTTCAAGTTGTTCGGTGTCCGAGCGTGGATTCCGCAGGCGATGCTGATTGTTCTGGGGGCATCGACGGTGTACCTCGTCATCTTCATTTCCAGAAAATTGATGAGCGGAACCGCGGTTGTTCTGCCAGGTCTTTTATTTATCACTCTGCTCTTCACCGGCTATCTGGACGGCACGCATCATTGGTACAGCACGGTGGCCACTACCGGGGCACTTGCGGTTTTGCTCGAAGAGCGGAGCGTTGGTCGGCTCGTCTGGGCAGGGATCCTTCTAGGGGCGGCTACTTTTTTCACGCAATCGATGGCACTACTCCCATTCGGCTTCGCGCTTTTTCTGCTCTGGGAACGTAGGCGAGAAAGTCAAACATGGAGTTTGCTGCTCAAAAAAGAAGTTTCTCTTCTCGCTAGTTTCATGGCCACGATCACGGCCTGCCTCGCATATTTCGTGTGGGAGGTCGGACTGAAACAGCTCCTCTATTACACAGTCGTATTCGTAGTGAAATATTATCCGGCTGATTGGTTTAATACCTGGAGGGTCTACTTAACGGGACGACCTTCTCTCCATGTCTGGACCGCCTGGCCAGATCTGCCCGCGTTTGCACTCGTGCACGCAATTGTCCCAATGGTCTATCTACTCTTTTCTGCTACCTATGTTCTTAAGTCAAGGAAGGAGTCCGACGATTTGTGGAATCGGTTGATGCTGGTCAATTTCACAGGCCTGTTCCTTTTCCTTACTGTCGCTTCAGCTCCGGCGTACTCGCGCCTATACGCGGTCTCGCCGCCGGCGCTTGTTCTACTGGTTTGGTTCCTGGATTCGCCTCGCAAGGTTGAACGCACCATGTTGCGGCTTCTTTGGGTGACAGTCTTCGTGATGGCAATCGTCCGACCGCTCGTTACTCAGATTCGCTGGAAGGGATACCTCGACCTGCCCACGGGGCGCACGGCTTTTTTCGAACCGGTACTTTACCAGAAAACTAAGTGGATCGCGGACCGAACGCGGCCCTATGACTATTTCTTCGGTGATCAGCTAATGTCGTTCGATCTTCTGCTGCGGAATGTGAGTCGTGTTCCTTTTCTTCGCCCCACCGACTACACCAGGCCCGAGGAGGTCCAGGATGCAATGCAAGCATTAGAAAAGTACCAGGTGCGATTCGTGAGCTGGTACAGCGGCCTGGAAGGCGAGAAGAGAGCGGCTCGACATCCGGAAGGCAATCATCTCGCTCCCATACGCCTTTATCTTCACGAGCATTACCATGTAGCCCAGACATTCGCCAACGGCGACCAGATCTGGGAACGAAACCCATGACGACGCGCGGATTAGGTGTGGCGCGCGCTTTCGCTTGAGCAGGAGACACGCGCAGGACCGGGGCGATGAGTTCTCGATAGCCGGATTCGAATGGACGTCTTCCGCACCAAAGCGAGCAGAGCGTCTGGCCTTTGCCTGTTGCTGGCCGTCGGATGTGCGGGCGTGCTTGATTTATTCGTGGCGAGGTCAATGAGTACGACGTTCGACGAATCGTCTTCTGTCGCCTACGGGGAGCAAGTTCTGCGCTGTCAGCCAGACCGATCCGATCCACTGTTTAACAGTAAGGCGCCGGTCGCTGCCCTGAACGCGGCTCCGCGAGTGCTTGCGGTCCATCTCAACAATGAGGAGGTCGCTTCATGGATTTTGAAAATGCTTCGTTCCATGCGCTTCGCGCGCCTGGCCAGCGTTATGGCAGCGTTGGTCCTCAATGTCTTCCTATATCGCTGGGTCTATGCGCTCTATGGCACAGTCGCAGCCATAGCAGTCTCCATCCTGGTGGTGTTTTCCCCGAATCTGATTGCACATGGCACATTATCGAACAATGATGGCTACTTCGCGCTCGGCGTTGTTGCATCGCTTTTTTTCTTTCGCCAATATCTGCTCCGCCCGACCTTGAGAAACGCCTGTTTGAGTGGATCTACGCTTGCATTCGCCCAGCTCACAAAGTCCTTTGCCCTTTACTTGTATGCTGTCGTCGCGGTCTTCCTTCTGCTCGTTTCAAACGACAGGAAGAATGGTCCGCCTCTGCTGAGCAGGAAAGATCTGATCGGCTTTGTCTCCCTTGCGTTTGCTAGTTTCATCCTGGTGATGAATGCCGGTTTCTGCTTCGATCGGTCGTTCACTCCACTGAAGTCGTATCATTTCTACAGTGAGCCGTTCGTAAAGCTACAAGAAGTGCCCGTCCTACGCAGCCTCCCTGTCCCCCTGCCCTATCCGTTCCTGCAGGGGTTCGACATGCTGAACTACCATGACAACTCCGGGCTCACCTATGGAAAGATCTATCTTCTCGGTGAGCTCAGAGATCCATTCGACCCTTCCTTTCGCAATTTCAAGTCGTACTACGCGGTAGCGATGTTCTTCAAAGAGCCCATCGCAGTCCAGATCCTATTCATTCTGGCCGTGGTGTGGATTTGCAGGAATCGCAGTTATCGCGAATTCATTACAGGGGAAGGAATCCTGTTATCAGCCGCTGTCATGCTCTTCCTGTGGTTTTCGCTCTTCAGAAAAAGTCAATTAGGCATCAGAAACATCCTTCCGGTTATAGCGATTGAACTGATCATCGCAGGGGCGGCGTTCGCCATGTTTTCCGAGAGGCCCCGCAGAACGCAAATCGTCCTTGGCCTACTGGTCCTGTGGACGTGCATCTCCACCCTTAGCTACTATCCAAACTTGATTCCCTACATGAACGAGTGGGTGCTCGATCGTAAACAGTCCTATAAAATCCTGGTCGATAGCAATCTCGATTGGGGCCAGGACGGCGAGCTAGTGCACGATTTTCTAATGCGGAACCCTGATGTAGCGCTCGATCCGGAGAGACCTCAAGCTGGAAGGGTTTTGGTCAGCGCTAATCGGCTGGTGGGCGCATACCACGGATATGAGCCGATGGATTGGTTGTTGCGTTACAAGCCGGTGGCATCCGTCGGATACGGGCATTTACTGTTTCTTGTACCGGCACGCGACATTGCCGCCGACCCGAAGAACTAGCCTTCCTGTACGAATTTCTCGAATGAAAACACGCTCACTTTTGCCAAGGCCGTTGATCTTAACAAACCGGGCCCTTCAACCACACTGGGGCGCCTCCGTCACATTCAATTGGCCCAGCGAACAAACAGCGTGGAAAACTCTCCTTTGGGATGTTCCATCGTGCGCAATAGCGGTTCTTTCCCACCCAAGCGTCAATCTGATCGGCTGCTCGCTGATGATGGACCTCAACGATGACGAGCGGCCGCTGTTTCGTGAAAAGGGTCGACCCGCCGCATAGGACTTCGTACTCGCCTCCCTCCACATCAATCTTGACCAGTTCCGGTGCGGGCCCGCCGGCGGCGATGAAAGCGTCCAACGTGACTGCCGGTACATTAATGACTTCGCCCGTTCCCACCACCGGGTGTTGCCCGTTCACTTCTACGCCGCCCTGTGACCTGCGCCTTCCTCCGCGCCGAAAAGGAATTCCGTGTCTCGCAGTGTAAGACCACACCGCGGTATGCACGACTTGAAGCCGAGCCTCCAGATGGTTTCGCACAATACTTTCTTGCAAGGTCGCTGCGTTGTCAGGATCAGCATCAAAAGCTACCACTCGGCCGGATTCTCCCACGAGCCGTGCCATCCCGAGAGCGAAAGATCCTGCATGGGAGCCAACGTCATATACAACGGCAGCAGGCCGAAGCACGGCGCGAATCACACTCTGCACCTCGGTTTCATGTTCTCCGCGCCAGTGGAGTGCTTCATCCGGAAGGAAAAGCCGCATCCACATTCCCTGAGACAACCCAGCTTGCGCGCGTACCCAAACTTGCTGGTTTGGCAACGCGTAGTGTTCGAACAGCCCCTTGAATCGCTTAATGGCTCGCAATAGCCGAGGCCACCGCCGTAAGCTGTCAGGTATGCCACGGTCCTTGGCTGCGAAATACATCCGGTAAAGAACAACGAAGAAACTCGGCATCTCAATTCATTAACACTATTAAACTATTCCAGTTCAGTGGCACTCATCGCTTCGTGCCCCAGCTCAGATTCCTAACGAACAGCTTTATCGAAACACGTTCAATTTCGCCAGAGCCGTCAATCCGAGACCGCGACCGCAATCCGTGGCGTAGATGAGCTCTTTGGAATCGAGTGTCCAAACGGCACTAACCGAGTTGCAATCTGCGTTTGTGAGTTGGACCTGTTCTCTGGAGCTCAGATTCATCACGTGAATTTGCCATGAACCGCCATGTTCACAGCTGAACGCGATCCATTTCCCGTCCGGCGAAATGGCGGGATAGCGTGCCGAGCAATTTGGAACGCTCATCTCTTCGACGGCTTCGGACGTGGGATCCACCTCATACAACCGGAAGCGTCCGTCGCGCCTCGAGCTGAACGCTACGCGATGATCCGGGAAGAAGGTTGCATCCCGCACATCATATTGAGGGCCTGCGATTTGGCGTTCTCCGACAGCAGCCTCGGCCCCCGTTGCGGCGACATTCCGGACCCACAAGCTATCTCGACCCTTCACCTGGCGGATGAACGCAAGCAATTTGCCGTCAGGCGACGCGACCGGCTGTTCCGCATCTTCGGCTTCAACCGTTGCATCGTCCCCGGAGGCTGCCGCAGAAGCGGGAAGAAAACGCACAACTCGCGAACCGCTGCTGGTGGCAACTTCGGCCCAGGCGAGACGACCATCATTTACAGCAGCAGGATGGAACCAATCGCCTCGGCCTGCAAACGAGATAACGGCCCCCGTCCTGAGTTCGCGGATGGAGTACGTATCAGGAGCGGTCGGGAGCGAGAGAGGTACCAACGCAGTGAAGAGCAAGCCATTCGAAGTGACGACCGGATCAGTTGCGAGTGCTGAACCGGACACTGTGAGCACGCGCATCCGGTAATTGTCGAAACCCCTGAGATGCCGTTTGTTTGAAATAAAACCAACCGTGACCATTGCGATCAACGCAGATGCAGCGAGCAGTGTCGTTCTGACGTTAAAGCGGAGTGCCCTTGATTCCGGGGACAGGTCCATTAGAATCCACAGCAACACCCCTCCCAGAAGCATCATCAACGTCAGACGTGGGAAAAAGAGGAGGTTGCGCCACCCCGTTGCCTGCATCCCGGGTAATTGAATCCGTGGACCGCAAATCAGGGCGTAGAGCGCAACCACGACACTCGCCCGGGCTGCTTGCTCACGTGCGAGCAGGTAATCGACGGCAAAGACAGCCGTCAGTATCAATGCCACCAAATGGTACGAGGCAGGTTGAGACGACAACAGCAGCAGCAGAAAAGAATACGTTGCCCATTCCAGCTTTGTTCGGCTGCTGTCTTCGGTTTTCGAGCTGATTGCCCACATGAAAACCACAAAGATCACACCGTGAACGGCGGGTTGAAGAAATGCATAAAGCGACGGCAAGTGGGCAACTGGGGCGGGATTGAGTTCTGGTTCCGAAAGAAAGAGGCGGCGCAAAAGTGCCGTGAATGAGTTCCACGTGACATTGTAGGGATCCGTCACTTCGCCCCTTAGAGCTCGTGGCAAAACCTCCAAAGCATAAAGCCGGCACGCGTCCTGTCCGAAAAGATAGAGTGACATGAGCGCTGCGCAGGAGAGCCCGACAATAAGTCCGGCGGCTGCACGCCACTGCTTCTTGAATACAAAGAAGATCAGAAACAACGCTGGATAAATCTTGAGGGCTGCGGCAATGGCTAGAACGAGTCCAGAAGAGAAAGAAGAGAAAAATGAGTTCTTGAAATACAACCACGCAGAAAGCGTCAACAGGAGCAGAACCAAGATGTGCATCTGCCCATAAAGAAAGCTGTCGTGCAGGGGCAAAACGGCCAGGAACGTCAACATCGCGATGCGCTGCAAATCGAGCCGGGTACTGGCTTTGAGCAAAACCGCTGTCAATCCCAACAACAGCAGGTTGAGCAGCAGCCAAGCATGCTTGGCTTGAAGTGGTGGGAGCGAACACCATGGCGCAATCGGTAAGATCGATGGCAGGGTAAGAGGAATAAAACCGACGAGTCGCTGATCAATTCTTTGGTGATCTTTCTGGCGTTGAAACCAAATCCATTCGTAGACCCGTTCAATTGGAGCTCCTTGGCGATACAGGCGTGCACCCAGGTAATAGTTAGGGAAATCCGTATTCAAATGTTTCCACGCCGGAATGAGTCCCTTGGTTACAAACAGCAGGATGAGTAGCAGCAGGAATGCTCTTTCCCCCCAGATGGCCCAAGCCCGCGGCAAACTAAACCTTGCGCGAGTCAACGGCTTCGAATTTGGCAAGTGTGATAAAGCCGTAGCTGTTTGCTCTGACATCTGGAAGCCCCAGCATCCGGAGAACCGGTCGCTGCGCGGCATCGACGCGAAGCTGAGCGCCTCACAACGCGGCCAATCAAATCGCTGATCACCGCTGCCGTTCTATGCCCAGCACGCTCAGGAAAAAGCTGGAAAGCATGACTTGGAAGCCAAGCGTGAGACACACAACTCCCGGAATCACAAGTCGGAGTGTCTTTGCCGGATTGAGGTTACCGAAATGCATGCTGCTCCAGTAGCTTAGTCCGGCGCCCCACATTCCTGCTCCCATCAAAAGCAGAGACGTGCCAAGCGCTAAACCTGTTTCCAGATTCATATGTCGGAGCAGTCGATCCAAACGCGTATCCGCCGGTCGGAAGCCTCGCGTGATGGCAAAAGCCTCCGTGAACGCTGCGAAATTGATTGACTGGAACCCGAGTAGAATCGCCATGGCAGAAAACAATAAAGTATCGACATCAAAAGTAATCCTCCCAACGGTGCGCGGGCTGAACAGCAACCAAGTACTCGCCATCGTGCCTAGCACGAACAGCAGTATTCCGGGATAAAGAAACAACCAGCGCGGACTGTACAGCAAGAGGAAGCGAAGATGCCGCCAGCCATCTCGCCAGGTTCGCAGGTGAGAGGCGCGTTTCCGGCCAGCTGGTGAAAGAGTGGTTGGAATCTCCGTAAGTCGCAAGCCGAAGAGCGTTGCCTTCACAATCATCTCGCTTGCGAACTCCATTCCGAGCATCTGCAAACGAAGTTGCTCGATGCTGTCGCGGCGAAAAGCGCGAAGGCCGCAGTGGAAGTCGCCGACCGGACTCTTGAAAAGAAGGTTTCCGATCCCGGATAAGATCGGGTTTCCCGCGTAGCGATGTAACAGCGGCATAGCACCGGGAGATATCCCTCCGCGAAATCGGTTGCCCACGACAAGATCGTATCCTTCGCGCAACTTGCTCAAGAACGCTCCTAGCTGTGTGAAGTCGTAGCTATCATCAGAATCACCCATCAGAACGAATTGGCCACGAGCCGCCGCGATGGCGCCTTGCAGCGCGGCCCCGTAGCCGGGTGTTGTAATTGAGATCACACGCGCTCCGAGGGCACTGGCCATCTGTCGCGATCCGTCGATGCTGCCATTGTCTGCGACGATTACCTCGCCGCTCAAATTTAGCTGGCTGATCGTTTGCAGGGCTTTTGTGACGCATCTTCCAATCGTTGCGCTTTCGTTGAGGCAGGGCATGACCACAGAAACGTCGAGCATTTCGGCCGAGTCTTCGGTCTCGGGCGGTGCGACGACTGAGACAGGAAAGCTAAGCGCGTTCATTTGTCGAATGTCTCTTCCGGTTTAGCTCGGCGCTGTTTCCGGCTGAAGTCGTTTCGCATCCACGCTTGGTTTGGGCAGCTTCACGATGTTCTTCAGTTGACGATTGATCCAGAGCTCAACGGGGAAGCTATAGAAGTCATAATTTAAACGCACCCGCGCTGGGTAGGCAGTGAGATGTTGAATCGCCTTGGCGAATCGGCCATGGCCAGTGGTGGCGATGGGCTCCCGGTCAAAGGCAATGCGCAGGTAATCTCGCATGGTCTGAACTCGCTGGTGATCGCTGCCCTTGAGCCAGGGCAGAACGGTGTAACGCGGAAAATAGTCGGCCCAACCTTCGAGCGATTTCGGCACTTCGATGCCCAACTTCGCGGTCTGCGAAAAAATTGGTGAACCTGGATACGGTGTAAAAATGTTCGTCCAAAACTCTGCGCCGGGAAACTTCCGACAGATATCCATCATGAAGTTCACCGTCTCGCGCCGCTCCTTGGGCCCTTCTCCCGGAAAACCGAAAATAATATTGAACGATGGAATTACTCCCGCCTTGATGCAGCGCTCGGTTGACTGATAGATATCGCCCAGAACCTGGAAATCCTTATTCATCAGCTTCATGACAGTCGGAGAAGCGGTTTCGATTCCCTGACAAATCTGATGCAGGCCGGAACGGCGCAGCAGACTCAACTCGCTGATACTGAGTCGGGCCGTGAGATTAGTTGTGGCCTGGACACTCCACTTAAAGGTTCCGCCTGCCTGGATCAGGCCTTCGGCGATCTTGAGCGATCGATCCAGATCGACCAGGAAGTTGTCGTCGGCCATCCACAGCAGTTCGAGGCGGTAGCGCCGTGTCAGTTCGATCGTCTCCGCGACCACTTGCTCGACCGGCAGCGCATTCCACTTGCGTCCGTAGACTCCAGCGTTCGTGCAATAGGCGCAGTTGAAGGGACAGGCGAGGCTGGAGACGTACATGGCCCAGCGACGTCCACAAACTTTCTCGTAAGCGTCGAAATCCGCCAGTTGATAGGCCTTGGTGGGCATCTCCTCCAGTCGCCGGAGGGGACGTTCGGGAGTGAAACAAAGCTTTCCATCGCGCTTGAATCCGACGCCTAGTACATCATCGAGGGGAGCGTCGTCTCGCAAACGCTCCGCGACCGCCAGCATACTTTCCTCACCCTGCGCGCGAACCACAATGTCCACGTACGAAGCTTCCAGCGTCTGCGTAGGCAGCAGCGACGGGTGCCAGCCACCCAGAACGATTGGAAAGTCCGGGTCCCACTTCTTGATCGCCTTGGCCACCTCGACGGTTTCACGGATCATGGGTCCGGTCACGAGAGAAATGCCGAGACAGAGGGCATCTTTCACTTCCTCCATGATCCGTTTCTTGTAATCAGGAGCGATCGAGGCGTCAATGATGCGAATGTCGTACCCCGCATTCAGCAGGGGCGTTGAAATCGCCAGAATGCCAAGCGGAGCGGTAGCCTCAATACTGGAAAACGAGGCAACGAAAAACACGATTTTTTTCGACGATTTCACTTGAGTGCCTTCGTTGAAATGCGGCCGACGAGCCCAGAGTGAGCTGAAGGGTTTACAGTAACAATCGCTTTCTGGACTTTTGTCTCCAAATTGTTAAATCTGTGCAAAATCCGCCTCCTCATAGCCTTTTAGCTGAGTGTGAAACGCGGTTCTCCCCGCTTTGCCAACCACCCATCTTCATCCAGAGTGCCATGACTGGGTTCACCGCCAGCACATTCCTATTCTCCAGAGCGAGGTCCGTGTCGGGAAAACGCGACAATGATTGCAGCGCTTGCACCTGCCGTCGGCTATCGAGCGAACCAGAGAGCCAATCACAGAATCGGAGAAGCTGACCGCATTCTCGCCCGATTCAGCCACCGCCACCGTGGGATCTCGCACAAATATCGCAGCCCAGCTAGAGAGTGAAAGAGGCTGCGCCGAAGAAAAAGCTGGCTTGTCCACCAGTCCGCATTCAGAATCAGGGAAGGCTTATCTTTTATCGACGAAGCCATGCGTGAAAGGCGCGAGAACTTTACAAGCCGATTCCGTACCGAGTTTTTCTGTATGCTGGCACCCTCATATTGCTGCTGGAGAAATAAAACCAGCTTGGCCCTTGGAAATAAACACAACTCGTAGGCTGGCACGACGCAAAATGCACAATGGTAAGCATAGTTCTCAATCCATACGCGAGTCGCTGGTCGAATTTCCTCACTCCAGACTCGAACCAGCAACGGAATCGGCGCGGCGAAAAGCTTCGCCGCCAACTCCGTGATCACCACGACGAACTCTCGCAGCGTTAAGTTGTCACCTACGCGTTGCTCAAACCGGTTCCATAGCGATGTGTCGGAAGCCCGCTGATTCAGGAAAAAGCCGATTTCAAGAAAACATGCCATTCGTACCCAATAGGTGAAGAGGTGCTGGCAGGCGTGTAACACCTGAAGAAGAAATGCGTCTTCATCGGTGAGAGCGGGAAACGCGAGTCCATTCCACTCATGAGTCCTGGTTCGGTCTACCGAGAAAAGACTTGGCATCGATGGGAGTCTGTGCACGTCGCTGTCCCAGATATCCAGATGCAACTCAACGGCATGAGGTGCGCCGGCAGAGTATTGCTCGGGGCCACGTGACGCGTTCTCTTTTCCCAGCGCAAGGAAAATGGATTCTTGGCCGGAAACGGAGGGTTTCGGGCTGTATCCAGCTTCCACTACAACCTGTTGGGCCACTGGAAGCGACTCATCGTCGACCAGGTAGTCGAAGTCGCTTTGATGCCGGAGATGCGCATCCGGGCAGAACTCGGGAATGAGTGAATGGCCCTTCAATACTACGTAGCGGACCCCGGCGTCGTTGAACTTACTGTTCAGAAAATCGAATCGATGCGCCATCTCATCAACTCGCTGCCGGTTGGCCGCGAACCTTTGTTCGAGACCAGACATCGCCCAAGTCGGGACTGTGTCTTTCGCGTTTGCGTTCTTAACTTTGCCCAAGAAGTAGAATGCTAAGCCTGCGTCGTCCAGCCACCTCAGGGCATGCTTCCAGTCCCGTTGACGAAGGTACCTGAGCCCAGCGATGCTCGGTCTTGAGTCGCTCGAAAAACTCAGGAAATCAACGATCTGTTGTGCTGGAGTTCGTTTCACTGTAGCGCCTCGGCTAATCGCTCCACAGTTGACGGGGTTAAACGATCTGATCGGCGTTTGAAGTGGCAGACCAGGACCGCTGGGGATTGGCAGGCTTCTGCGAAGAAGTGGGCCTTGCCCGCTCGCGCAAAGATCGGCTTCTCCGGTTCGCCAAGGCACAGGGCGAGGTCCGCCAGGTTCTCGAACCCGTTGGCCGAGAACGCCTGGGGAATCTCTTCGGCTTCGCGAGGCATCGTTTCGATTTCCAGCGCGTTGCGACCGTCACGAAAGCCGACTCGCCAGCCTCGCGCATAAGCCTCGGGATGAAGATCGCTGACGAATACGTCGGCTTGCGGCTTGGTTACACGCGCCAGTTCGCGTACCGTTGGTCCCAAGTCCCTCAGATGTCCGAAAGCGAACGAGCAGATTGCAAGATCGAAAACTGCGGCGCGCAACGGCAAGTTCTCGCAGGTCGCTCGGGCGAGCCGTCCGGCGAGGCAACTTTTTCGTACACCCACACGCAGCATCGCGATTGAGCAATCGACTCCCACGCCCGACTCCGCGCCTTGCCGCATGAGCGTTTCAAGCCACCGGCCTGTACCGCACGCCAGATCGAGGATCCGTTTCCTGCGCAGGTCGGTTAGCAAGGGCAAGAGATGACGCTGTTCACGGGCGAGAAGGGGATTGGGATCGTGGTCGTAGGTGGGGGCCCACCGCTCATAGCCTTCCTCAACAGAAATCGCACAAGGTGCACTCGACTCACGATGCTCATGTCCCGCAATTGTCTGCGACTCCTGCGCCGCGTTTGGGCTTCTCTTCACAGACTCTCAGCCTTCGGCTTTCGCAGTTCAATCGCTTGCTGCATCCATTTCAGTTCTAACGGTGCTCCGTAAATGCCGAGACGATAGCGCCAACTGCTCATCGCTTTCAGTGCTAGTCGGCCCCAACTCGGCAAGCGAATATCCTGGATGGTCGGCCAACGCGACGACACGACGAGTTCGAAATTGTCGATCAACTGTTTGGTAGTAGGCCGAAGCCACGGCGTTTGCGGATCCTTCTGGGTTGCGAAGCGCTGCCAGTTCTCCGTCGCCCACTCATCCGGGGTGGTGGGGAAAGAGACTTTATCTTCCACCCCACCATACATACGAGCGCGTTGAGGCACCGGTGTGTAGTGCTCGACGATGATTTCGGCGTCCGGGTTCAGACGCTTCAGTTCTCTTATAAACCTGATGCATTCGCGGGTGTCACCTTCCGGATCTTTCGGATTTCCAAAAATGATGGAGAACTCGGGAATGATTCCAATCCGGCGTATGCGCGAAGCCAGAGCCAAGGTATCTTCGGCGCGCAGATCTTTGTTCATCTCCTTCAGGACCTCGTTGGATCCCGATTCAGCGCCGAAGAAGATCATAGTGCAGCCAGCTCTTCGCAGCGCCTCCAGTGTGCTGTCTGAATATTTCATCATGATGTCGGCCCGTCCTTCGCACCACCATCGCAAATTGAGCGGTGCCAGGCGGTCAGCGAGTTCGCGGGTGTGATCCTCGCGCAGAAAGAAGTTATTGTCATAAAACTGTACGGCATCGACTCCGTAGGTCTGCACCAAGTGTCGCAGCATGCCCTCGGTGCGGGACGGCGATTCCATTCTCTCCCTGCTTCCAGAAAAGGTGACAACGCCGCAGAAGTTGCAACGATACGGGCAACCGAGGCTTGCCTGATGAACCGCCGTGCGCCGGCCTAGAAAGGTCGGAAGAAGATATCGATCCACCGGAAGGCGATGATATGGATACCAGGGCAAATCATCGAGGCCGCTCATCGGGCGCTCAGGATTATGGCGCGGTGTCCCTTCCGCCGTCTTATAGGACAGGCCAGCAATGTCCTTGAGATCGCGACGGCCTCGGATTGCGTCGAGCAGTTCCAGGAAAATCTTTTCTCCCTGGCCTCGGACCGCGTAATCGACGTAGCCTGCATTGAGTGCTGCTGCCGTGTAGTTGGAGGCGAAATAGCCACCCCAAACGATCGGCAGGTTGGGAAACCGAGAACGAATTTCACGACAGCTTGCGACTGCGCCGACCGTCTGCGGGCCCGGCATAACCGTTACAGCCAGGAGCTCCACAGGCCGCTCCTTGATTATCGCAACCAAACTTTCTGTGGGATGGGGATCCAGGTTGCCGTCAACGATAGCGAAGTCTTCTTTACCCTCCACAACCGCAGCGATAGCAAGAATCGATAACGGTAAACGACGATTGCGTGGCTTCGTTGCTCTCGGATTGTAGAAAAGGATCATCGACAAACACTCAGACCTATTCGCTTGGCCAGCCAGAGCTGTGCATCGGCTATGAGAGAGTACGGGAGGTAGGGTAACAATCGTGGTATTCGGATTTGTCTCAAATTTGTCAAAGTTATGCAAAATTCAAGATCCAGGAGGTTCGAGGGTCAGCCGTCTTCCAAGGCAACCGCCGAGAAGTGACACAAAATTAACAATTCACTGACAATTCGACCGGTACGGCCAACCTAGAGTGTTGTAATCCGGATTCTCGAAAGCGGACGCGCTTTGCCAGAAACGAACAAAGTCGTGCTGTTTTATCCGCCCTATGACGGACCTCCTTTGGGCGCGCCGCTCTCCCTGCTTTGTCTTGCATCCCCACTGTTGCGGGCTGGATTCGAAGTCAAGCTCGTGGACAACCTGCTTTACCCCGATTACGAAAGGGCGATTCTTCGCGAAACCGAAGACGCACTTTGCTTAGGTATCTCGGTATTGACGGGGCCGCACATCGGCGCGGCGGTCCGCGTCTCGCGAGCGGTCAAGAAGTTACGTCCGAAAATGCCTATCGTATTTGGCGGCTGGCACTCCAGCTTGGCAACCCAGCAAACGCTGGCCGAACCTTTTGTGGACGCCGTGGTGAGGGGCCAGGGTGAGCTGACGCTACTCGAGCTGGCGCAGCGAATCGCGGATGGGCAAGATTGGCACGGAGTTCGCGGCCTGTCATTCAAGGATGCAGATGGAAGGGTCATTCACGAGCCCGAAAGGCCTGTGGCCAACATCAACGATCTGCCGGCCCCCGCCTATCATCTGACGGACCCAGGCGCCTACGCCGTCGTTTCTGGCGTGCGCCAGCTCGCCTATACCAGCAGTGTAGGTTGCCCGTACCAGTGCAATTACTGCACCGACCAGGTTTTCTACAAACGGCGCTTTAACGCCTATCGCGTGGAACGCGTGGTCGACGAGCTGGCCGAACTGGTGCCACGCTACAACATCGAGCATGTGCCTTTCTTTGACTCCAATTTCCTGGTGGATCGAAGACGTGGTGTTGCCATCGCTAAGGGAATCATTGCGAGCGGCATCAAGTTTCGCTGGGACTTTCAGACGTCCACCGATTTCCTGGCGCTCATGAGCGAAGAGGATGTCCGCCTGCTTGCCGAAAGCGGCGCGCGCCACATCGGGTTTGGCACCGAGTCCGCCTCCCAGGAGGTATTGACTCTGATGAACAAGCGCTTCCAGCATGTGGAACAAATGGTGGAGACGGCACGCAAGACTCACCTCGCCGGCATTCATGTCGTGTTCAACATAATCCTGGGTTACCCTGGCGAGACCGACGCCCATCGCCAGCAAACGTTTCGCATAATGAGCGATATTGCCAAGGAGTTTTCGAACGTCACCTTTTCGCCCAACATTTTCACTCCGTATCCTGGGATTCCGATCTGGCCTCAGTTGAAAGAGATGGGAGTTCGTGAACCGCAATCCCTGGAAGAGTGGGAGACCCTGGCGCTGGGCACCAATGTTCTGCCGTGGCTGCGCGGGGAAGATCTACGAAGGCTGCGACGAAGCCTGGACTATTTCCTTCTGAATAATCAGATTCGCAAAGTAACGAAAAAGATCCCGTGGGCACGGCGCGGTGTCCGTCGGCTTCTGGGAGCGCCGGTCCGCTGGCGAATTGGAAAGAACCGGTACTCGTTCCCATGGGAATTGTGGTTGTCCCGGGCCGTCGAGAAAGTGGTCACTCGTCGGTCTCTTTTGACCGGCCAACCTTTGGCGGAGCCTACGCAGGAAGTCTGTTGACTCAAGAGTGAGAGGGGCACCTGACGTGACTGATGTTTTGTTGACTCATTCTTATCATCTCTACTATGACCGTAAGCAAACGCGGAAGATGCAGCCTTATCCTCCGCTGGGTACGCTCTACGCCGCCGGCCTGCTGCGCCGCGCGGGTCTGTCAGTCGCAGTATTTGACACCATGTTGAATGATCCAGAGGAAGGATTTCAGCAGGTACTCCAACAACATCAGCCGCGAGTTGTGGTGGTTTTTGAGGACAACTTTAATTTTCTCTCCAAGATGTGCCTGACCCGAATGCGGGAAGTTGCATATCACATTCTGGAGACCTCGCAGCGAGCGGGAGCCACAGTTCTTGCAAATGGCTCGGACGCTTCCGATCACGTCCTGGATTATTTGCAGAAGGGCTTTCGTTGTGTGTTGCTGGGCGAAGCGGAATGGACACTCCTGGAAGCGGTTTCGCAGGTCTTGAAGAGCGACGCGCAGGCCATCGAACAGGTGCCCGGCCTCGCATTTCTTCATAAGGGCACCGGAGAGCTCGTTAGGACGCCGCGCCGCGAATTAATGCGCGATCTGGATCAGCTGCCCTTTCCTTCTCGCGATCTGATCGACACGAACCAATACCGCGATGCATGGAAGGCCGCGCACGGATACTTTTCTCTGAACATTGTGGCCAGCCGCGGTTGTCCTTACCGCTGCAACTGGTGCGCGAAACCGATCTACGGGGACTCATTTTCCGTTCGCTCCGCACAGTCAGTCGCGGAAGAGATGCGACAGTTGAAGCACGACCTCGGGGCTGAACACCTCTGGTTCGCAGACGACATATTTGGGTTGCGACCGAAGTGGGTTCGTGAACTGGCGGCAGAGGTCGAGCGCTTAGACGCCGCGGTCCCTTTTAAGATGCAATCTCGCGTGGACTTGATGACGGCTGATAACGTGCGCTCACTGCGTCGCGCTGGTTGCGCGGAAGTGTGGATGGGGGTCGAGTCCGGATCGCAAAAGATTCTGGATGCCATGGACAAGGGCACCCGTGTGGAGCAAATTGCCAAGGCCCGCGAAAACCTGCGGCAGCAAGGTATTCGAGCTTGTTACTTCCTGCAATTCGGATATTCAGGTGAGACCTGGCAAGACATTCAAAACACCATCAAACTCGTTCGAGATACACGCCCCGACGACATCGGTGTTTCCGTTTCCTACCCTTTGCCTGGAACCAAGTTCTTCGATCGCGTTCAGGCACAACTCGGCGACAAGACCAACTGGTCGGATAGTGAAGACATGGCGATGATGTTCCAGGGCGCGTACACAAACGAGTTTTACCGCGCCTTGCACGACGCTTTGCACGCCCAGGTTGATTCCTGGAGCTGGCGCTCTACGGAAGGCGCACAGAAGAAGCAGTCCCGCGATGAACGTGACGAACTGTGGAGGCGCGTGATGCATTTGGAAGAGACGTGCCGGAATCCCCGGCCCACGGTGCTGAACTGTTCTCCCGGGCAGCAGTTGGTACAGTTGCAAGCGCCGGTTTATGCGACGAGCTTCGACGATCTTCTTAGCGTGCTCGCCAGTTGAACTTATTCATGGACATCCTTCTTACTCACGGATATTTCCTTTACGAAGATCCCAAGGAGATTCAGATCATGAAGCCCTACCCTCCTTTAGGGATCCTGTACATCTGCTCTCATTTGCACAAGAAAGGCCTGGATGCGCAGGTATTCGATTCCACCTTTTCATCGCGCCAGGCGTTATGGGATGTGTTACGGCAGGGTCCCCCCTCGGTTCTCGGCGTCTATGCAAACTTGATGACGCGTTCGAATGTGGTGGAAATTCTCGGTGTCGCCAAGCAAGCGGGATGGCGGACAATTGTCGGCGGTCCGGAACCGGGTGCCTATGTTCAGGAATACCTGGCGGCAGGAGCTGATGTAGTCGTCATTGGCGAGGGAGAAATCACGTTGGAGGAATTGGTGCCGGCACTGCGATCGCACGCGTTCGACAACTTGCACCGAATCGAGGGGATCGCTTTCCTGTCGCCGGATGGCTCGCTGGTTCGCACCAAGCCCCGGCAGCAAATCAAAGACATCGACGCGCAGCCTTGGCCCGCGCGGGAATCCATCGACATTGCGCGTTATGTCGAGGTGTGGCGCCAGCACCATGGCATGGGATCAGTTTCCCTGATCACTGCGCGCGGTTGTCCTTATCATTGCCGCTGGTGCAGCCACGAAGTCTTTGGGAAGACGCATCGCCGCAGAAAACCGGCGTCGGTGGCGGACGAACTGGAATGGCTGATCAACCGCTACCAGCCGCAAATGGCATGGATGGCGGACGACGTTTTCACAATTCATCATGGCTGGCTGTTTCAATATGCCGCCGAGCTCAAGCGTCGCGGATTGAAATTGCCATTTGAATGCATCTCGCGAGCGGACCGGCTGAACCTTCAAGTCGTGGAAACACTAGCTGATATGGGCTGCTTCCGCGTCTGGATCGGGTCCGAGAGTGGCTCGCAAAGAATCCTCGACGCGATGGAACGCGGTGTAACGGTCGAACAAGTGCAAACCGCCGTGGCCCTGTGCCGTTCAGCGGGAATTCAAACGGGAATGTTTTTGATGTGGGGCTATGAGGGCGAGGAACTGTCCGACATTGAAGCGACGGTCGAACATGTTAAGAAAACCGACCCCGACATCTTTTTCACCACAGTTGCGTATCCTATAAAAGGCACTCCTTATTTCTCTGATGTCGAAGAACGCGTGGAGAACCTAAAGCTATGGCAGGAGGGTTCTGACCGGGAATTCCGAATTCGCGATCGTCACTCCCGCCAGTTTTATCGATTTGCCGACAAACTTCTTCGTAGTGAAGTGGAGTTCAAGCGCCTAACGCACAAGCCCGATGCCGACGATGCGACTCTTGCCGCTCTGCGCAGCGGGATTGCCGAGGCACGCGCTGGTCTGCAGGCCACTCTTTCCGAAATTGAGTGTTAAGGAAATGTCCGTCACACAACAGTTCTATGCCGCACCATTTGATGCGGTCGCAAACCGTTACGATGAGACCTTCACCTCATCCAGCATCGGTCGAGCGCAGCGCTTAGCAGTGTGGGCCGAGATGGCGAAAGTATTTCGTGCGGGAGACCGTTCGCTTGAAATCGGATGCGGGACTGGGGTAGACGCGTGTTTCTTAGCGGAACGCGGTGTGCGAGTCGTTGCCTCCGACATTTCGCCGCAAATGATTGCTGTGGCGACGCGCAGAGTCCAGGAAAACGGCCTGCACAAACTTGTGGAGCCGCTTGTGCTTCGCGCTGAAGACATCGGCACTTTCTCGACGGAAGAATTGTTTGACGGAGCCTTCTCAAACTTTGGCGTATTGAATTGCGTCGAGGATCTGAGGCGGTTGGCTCGCGACCTCGCCAAGCTGCTCAAACCTGGCGCGACGTTGCTGCTGTGTTGGATGGCTCCCTACTGCCTGTGGGAAATGCTTTGGTATCTTGCGCAAGGGAGAAGAGACAAGGCGTTCCGGCGTCTGCGTCCGGATGGCGTCACCGCCAAAATCGGAGATGGGTCATGCGTACGGATCCATTACCCTTCTGTCAGTTCGCTGGTGCGCGTGTTTACTCCCGAATTTCGGCTGAAATCAGTCAAGGGCATTGGGATTGCTGTGCCGCCTAGCTACGTTGAATCCTGGGCCCAGCGTCATCCACGGTGGCTCCAACTTTGTGAACGAGGTGATTCATGCGTGGCACGATGCCCGGGCGTTCGGGCGCTTGCCGACCACGTGTTGGTGCGATTGCAGCGCGAGGGCACGATTTCAGTGAGTGGTTGACCGATGAGCACCCTGGTATCAATTGCAACTCTTGGCGATTCGGCCACCCTGGCGGCGCACCTGATTCATGCGCTCCCCGTGGTCGTCATTTTTCCGCACAACCAGTGCAACTGCCGCTGTGTGATGTGCGATATATGGCGAATTCGAGAGGCGAAGGAAATCACGCCCGAAGACCTCGAACAACACCTCAGTGCATTCCGGCAACTCGGGGTCCGCTGGTTTGTCTTTTCCGGCGGCGAGCCACAATTGAATAAAAAGTGGAGTTGCCTGGCGCAAATGCTTCGTTCGACGGGAAGCCGAGTTACTTTGCTCACAGCCGGACTGTTACTGAAATCTCAGGCGCAGGCGATTACTGAGAGCGTCGACGATGTCATCGTGTCTCTCGATGGCCCACCGGCGGTCCACAACCGCATTCGTCGAATTCCCCATGCGTTTGAGCAGTTGGCGGATGGGGTCAAAGCATTACACCATATCCGTCCTGAAATGCCGGTTCGGGCCCGCTGTACGGTACAAAAGGGAAATCATCATTCGCTGCGCGCAGTTGTTGAGTACGCGAAACATATCGGATTGAATTCGGTTTCTTTCCTGGCAGCCGACCTGACTTCCGTCGCCTTCAACCGCTCTGAGGGCTGGGGGCCTGATCGCGTCGGCCGCGTCGCTCTTGCGTCTGAAGAGGTCGACGCGCTGGAGGCAGAAGTCGAACATCTCACCAAAGAACACCGAGCAGATTTGGATTCGGGATTTGTGGTTGAAACTGCCGAAAAATTACTGCGCATTGTCAGGCATTTCCGGGCCCATCTTGGACAAACGAACAACGTTGCGCCGCGCTGCAATGCACCTTGGGTTTCAGCTGTGGTCGAAGCATCGGGGGACATTCGGCCATGTTTTTTCCATCCTGTGTTGGGGAACATTCACCGGCAGGCATTACCAGACATCCTCAATGGTTCGGAAGCGTTACAATTTCGAGCAAACCTCGACGTACAGCACAATGAGATCTGCCGAAGGTGCGTGTGTTCCCTATACATTCCGCGGCCAGACGATCCGGACTTTCGATTGACGCGAGACCGTCGAACTATTGTTTGAAGGAAAGTCCAACGTTTTGTACCCGTCGCGCTGGCGGGCGCACGCGTGCTTGCGGGTCAACTCTACGGCGTAAAGAGTTACGATCCGTCCCTTCTAGTCTTAGCTGCCGTGATTCTGGCCGCCTGTACCTTTTCGCGGCATTCGTTCCTGCGCAGCACGCGACCGAGGTTGATCCGCTCGTTGCCTTGGGTTACGAGTAGCTCCATTGCTCTAGCTCGACGGAAGTCGCGGCTCAGGCCGACTCCATGACTCGGGAGCAAGTAAGAGAGGCGCCTGCCGACCCGAAACATGGAGACGGTATAGGAGTCTAATTCCCATCCTCGCCGGCACCGCCTCGTCACTCTACTTTTGTAGAATCCCCGTTTGTGTGGTTTCTCATGTGAACAGACGGTGTCCCAATAGGGGCGAGCTCTGCGGTCGCACCAGGTTATGCTCTTCGTAGTTTGCTCCCAGGTCACGGAGGAGTACACAGGCCTGTCAGCAAATTCACTGAACCTTGTCGCTGTGAGAAGGCATTTCAGTGATTGCGCGACGGCGACGCTCCTTCACTACTTGCTCTGCCATCGGCCTGGGCACGTCGGCGAGCTTCTGAAGTGCGGCAACATCTTGGTCGTCAGAGAGCTTGGGTTCCTTGGAATCCCACTTCCGCATACGCTCCGTGACGAGAGCTTCGTTCAACGTTTTCAGTGCAGCTTCACGCTGTTCCGTGGGTACGTCGCCGCTGCTCGGCAAGTCGTCAACCACCTTCGCCGACATCTTGCAGTAGACCGGATAGACGCGCTCCAAGAGCATGTCGTAAGTCTCATCTCCGAAACCTTCCAGTTCGACAGGCACCACGTCTTCATTGTCGGCTTCTGTTTTGAGACGAAAATGCACCATGAAGTTCTTCGTGGTAAACAGGTCGGCCACCTCGGCATTGCCAACTTCATCGAGCAGTTCCATAGCTTCAGCACGTGAAGCTGCATTGACAGCAGAAAAGTCTCCATTCTGCCAACGACAGATGAACAGTGGCATGGTCACTCCTGCCCGGATTATAGGCCAACACAACGTCTGGTTCTATCATTTGGAACGCGAAAACATCGCTTCGTCATTGACCCACTTCTAGCCAGGAAGCCGAGAGCATCGTTGTTCACGCCTTCCGCAACGGCCGAATCGAAGACATACATGCTGGAGTTCTGAATTCGCAGAGGCGAGGGTCTTGGACTGGGATCGGCACATCATTCTTCGCAATACGGCAATGAAAGCGCCGATTGCCATGAGGTCCATTTGTGTCTATACCAAGCAATGTATGTGGCAATGTCTTTCTAAAGCGAGTCCGGCCAGTGCCCCCGCCGGAATCGTGAACCCACACGCGCAGGGGTGCACTTCTGCTCTATTCCCGATCAAACAGAAAGATGTTTTTGGGCTTGTTTTGACCCACCAGGCGCACGGTCATCGTCAAGGTCTTGAGATCTGTAGAAAGCTCGATCTGCCGGGTGCCCGTAATCTTGCCTTTGAATTTGTCGGTGATTTCCAGAGTACGTTCGTTCACCCGGCGGCCCGAAGATGCAGAGCCTATACCCCCATTCGGATCGAGGTCCGGATAATCGTTCCCATCGAACTTCATCTTCTTAGTCATTTCCGCATCGGGACTATTAAATGACAGGCCATCGCCCTCGTAGGGTTCAATCTGGAGCTCGATCCCCGACTTCACTTTCTCGCTGTCGCTGTCCCATGTGCCCGGAAAACCTGAACTCCCAGCGGATCGCTCGTATACATAGGGCAAGAACAACGATGTCGAACCGTCGGGCGCGTATTCCGTATAGGCGTCGTTAAGCGCTTTGCCGTCTCCGGAAAGCGTCCAATACCCCGTGAGGAGCGTGCGGCCCTTCATCTTGCGGATGACCTCCCAGCTGTTGGGTCCCTTCACCGTGACAGATAGGGTGGTCCCGCGCAAGGCTGGCTGGTCACTCCCATCGGCTATGACTGTGTCGACTGCGCCGGGGGCAAAGGTGATGGCGTATCTGTTTTCGCCCGCGACCTCAACCTTCATTTCGTCGTTGAGTTTGTTTTTGGACGGATTCACCTTCCATTTGCCTAGGAAGGGGTCGTTCGCAGCCCATAACTTGCCCGTAACCAGACAAGCAACCAGCAGCCACTGAAACGTACGATTAAGCATTTAATCCTCCTTATGCTAATCGGTTCTAGCTCTCCCGCCCTGCATAGAATGTTTGTGCTGCAAGTAAGCAAGAATTCGGAGGCGCTGAATGTTCTATTCGCATGGCACGATCTATGTCCTCCG
>Ga0209624_10000768_pt1 | contig 27559 bp, 23 predicted proteins | sample JacPinW_OM2H0_O1_FD_188565 | JGI IMG/M metagenome (GOLD analysis project Ga0209624, IMG submission 188565) | Forest soil microbial communities from Algoma, Ontario, Canada - Jack Pine, Ontario site 1_JW_OM2H0_O1 (SPAdes) (version 2) | ecosystem: Environmental > Terrestrial > Soil > Boreal...
ATCCCCCGTATTTCGACCGTGATGCCCTTTACGGGACACCGGCAGGAGATTATCCCGACAACGCCGAGCGCTTCGCTTTGTTTTCCCGCACTGTCCTTGAAGCTTCAAAGATTCTCGGCGTCCCGCAGATTTTTCACTGTCACGACTGGCAGTCTGCCTTGATCCCCGTTCTGGTTCGCACCGTCTACGCCGAGGATCCCGCGTTCCGCGACGTTGGCACGGTCTTCACCATCCACAACATGGGCTATCAGGGACTGTTCCCGCCCGACACGCTTCCGCTGCTCATGCTGCCCTGGGATCTGTTCACCATATCGAAGATGGAATTCTTCGGCCAAGTGAACTTCCTGAAGGGCGCGTTGACTTATTCCGACTTCATTACCACGGTCAGCCGGAAGTACAGCCAGGAAATCCAAACCGCCGAATACGGCTTCGGATTAGAAGGCGTTCTCCGCGACCGCGCCTCGACGGTGACCGGAATTCTCAACGGAGTCGATTACGACGAATGGAGTCCGCAAACCGACAAGTTTATCGCCGCCAAATATTCACCGCAGGATCTTTCTGGCAAGGCGATGTGCAAGCATGATCTTTTAGCGGCGTTCGGCATTCCCACCGCCGATGTCAAACTGCCGGTAATCGGAGTCGTCTCCCGCTTCGCCGCTCAAAAAGGTTTCGATCTGATCGCGCAGATTGCGGACCGACTGGCGCGCGAAGAGATGATCGTGGTCGCTCTCGGCGCCGGCGACAAGACGTATGAAGAAATGTTCCAGCGCCTGAACAAACAGTTCCCCAAGAAGATTGCCGTCAAGGTCGCCTACGATAACGCCATCGCCCACAAGATCGAAGCCGGTGCCGATATGTTCCTGATGCCCTCGCGCTACGAACCCTGTGGACTGAACCAGATTTACAGCCTGAAATACGGCACCGTTCCCATCGTTCGTGCTACCGGCGGCCTCGACGATACCATCGAGCCCTGGGACGCCAGAACCGGCAAGGGAACTGGCTTCAAGTTCAGCGAATACAACGGTGAGTCGCTTCTGCTGACGATCAAGCATGCACTGACCGCCTATCGCGATCAAACGTCGTGGCAGGCGCTGATGCGCAACGGCATGAACAAAGACTTTTCCTGGAACGCCTCGGCGCGAGAGTACGGAAAGATCTATGAGAAGGTGCGTCAGTTGCGCGGGGCACCGATCACGCCAGCGCCAGAAAAAGTGCTGGCCTAGCTTCTGCGACTGACGCTGGAGGGGCACAAGAAACGCATGGTTCCACTGAGCGAATCGGAGGCCATGGTTGCCGCTCTTCGGAAAAATGGAATACCTGTGTGATACTTGACGGCCAAGGACGAGGACCACGAGACAACGGCGACGCTCGATCAGGCGCGTCGAGCTGGACTCATCCCAGACCGCAGCGACTGTTAAAATTCGCCTAGCATGGCTGTCGCCAACCAGGCCGCATTTCCCCGCACCATCTTCCACGTCGACATGGACGCATTTTTCGTCTCCGTGGAGGAACTCTATGATCCGTCGCTGAGAGGAAAAGCTGTGGTCGTCGGGGGACAGCGGGAGGAACGCGGGGTTGTCTCCGCGGCTTCGTATGCGGCACGGAAATTCGGAGTGCATTCCGCCATGCCGCTGCGCACGGCGGCGAAGCTCTGCCCCAACGCAATCTTCGTCGACGGCCATCCCGACCGCTACCGGGAATATTCGGAAAAGGTGCACACAGTTCTGGGCACCTTTTCGCCGCAAGTCGAAATGGCCTCGATCGACGAAGCTTATCTCGACATGACCGGGACTGAGCGTCTGCACGGTCCGCCGCTCAAAGCTGCGCACGCTCTACACCTGCGCATGAAAGCCGATACGGGTCTGAACTGCTCGGTGGGAATCGGAACCTCCCGCCTGATCGCCAAAGTTTCCTCGGCTCAGGCTAAGCCCAACGGCGTGCTCTACATCGTTCCCGGCGAAGAGACCAAGTTTCTCGCTCCGCTCGACGTGCGCGAAATTCCCGGCGTCGGCAAAGTGATGGAGAGTCACTTGCACGCCCTTGGCATCAAGAAAGTCGGAGACCTCGCCCGCCTCGAAGAATCCGAATTGAGCGATCGCTTCGGAAAATGGGGATTGGCTCTGGCGGGCAAAGCTCGCGGCGAGGACGCTGGAGGCTGGTTCGACTCCGAAGTCGGAGCCGATACCGAAGCCAAGTCTATCAGCCACGAGCACACCTACAACGAAGACACCGCCGAGGTTAGCCAGCTGGAAGCCACGCTGATGCGACTTTCTGAGATGGTAGGCCGCCGCTTGCGCGAATCCCAGTTTTACGCGCGGACGATTCAACTGAAACTTCGCTACAAAGATTTCACTACGCTAACCCGTGCTCACACTCTCGCGGCCCCGACCCAGCTCGATACGGAGATTTTCGAGGCGATCCGCGCACTGTTCCGCAAGAACTGGAAAAAGGGCGTCCCGGTGCGCCTTCTGGGAGTGCACGCATCGTCGTTCACATCGCAGGCCGATCAGATCAACCTGCTGGAGGGCAATCGCCAGCAACGCTGGAAAGATGCGCTGGCAGCGGCGGACCGCTTGCGCGACAAATTCGGCGAGTCCAGCGTGAGTCTGGCGGCGGGCCTGCGCGGAGCTTTCCGGGAGCGCGTACAGGAGAATCCGGCGAGCCTTCCGGGAAAGAACAAGCTGCGAAAAACATAGTCGATCGGAAGCTCAATCGCTGTGTTGTTCGGTCTCGGACAGCGACTCTCAATTTCGGACAAACTAGTATTCGAAGGAATCGCCGCCTGGAGCGTATTTCCCTCCAAACGAATCGCTTCGCGTCGAGCCGGTTTGGCAGAGAAGCTGCCTTGCCAAGAGCCCGCCCTGGTGCACGTGGAGGCTTCCATGGGGACCTGGTTGCAGGATCTAGGTTATGCTTTGCGGCAGTTGCACAAGTCGCCCGGGTTCACCCTGACTGCCGTGATCACGCTGGGGCTCGAAATCGGCACCAACACTGCGGTCCTCACACTCATCCATGGCATTTTGCGGCGCTCGTTGCCAGTGTGTCCGGCAACTTCAACGTAGGATCGTCTGATCGCGCGCCTCACCAGCCTGTTTGGCATCCAGGCGCTAATTTTGGCCTCGGTGGGTCTCGATGGTGATGTCGTGCTTCGTGGCCCGCCGTACCGGCGAGATCGGCATCCGCATGGCACTAGGCGCCACGCGATCCAGCGTAGTGGCCATGGTGCTCGATGGCGTTCTCGGTCAGATTTTGATTGGCCTTGGCTTGGGCATTCCCGCCGCGCTCTTTACTGGGCATCTAATGGCCCCAGCTCTACGCTGTGGCCGCGTACGATCCCTTGGCTCTGGTCACTGCAAGCTTAGTGCTTGGCTTTTGCGCAACCACAGCCGGTTTTCTCCCCGCGCGCCACGCTGCTTCGATCGAACCAATGCAGGCCCTCCGAACGGAATAGAGTAGCCAGTCGATGTCAATACGTGCCCCGGGGATGTTCCCGACGATACGGCTAACGTGCTCCCAACGTCGGGTACTTGGGCACTGGGGCACTTGGGGCGGCTCCGATTGACTTGACGGTTTCGCAGACGGTAGCATTCTGCCTCCGACTATCGCTCGTCGAAAGCTCGGCGGCGCAGTTTCGGAGGATCTGCATGCCACAGTTATTTTCCCGTCGTAAGGGTGCCTTAGCGGCTTTCGCGGCTGTATGCATGGCGGTACCCACAACCGTGTGTGCGCAGAATTCACCGGGCCCGCAGCCGGTACCCCTGCCTCCGCCTGTGGTTGCGCCGGCTGATACGCCGTATCCTGCCGCGATTTCGTTGCTGGTCGACATCACCAACATTGCCGGGCGCGTTTTCAATGTGCAGGAGACGATTCCGGTAAAGGGCAGAGACCTGACGCTGCTCTACCCGGAATGGCTTCCCGGGACGCACTCACCGTCGAATCCGGTGAGCGAACTTGCCGGCCTTATGGTCACATCGAATGGCAAGCGAGTCTCCTGGGTGCGCGACCGAGTGAACATGCACGCCTTTCATATCGAGGTGCCGCGGGATACAACGACGCTGGAGGTAAACTTCCAGTTCCTGGCCCCTCTGGATCCCAAACGGGGTCGAATTTCCTCGCAGTTCGCCGACCTTACGTGGAACAGCGTACTGCTCTATCCGGCGGGATATTTTTCGCGGGATATCAAATTCGGAGCTGCGCTGCGTTTGCCCGAGGGATGGAAATTCGCCTGCGCACTGGATGTGAAATCGCAGAACGACAACCTGGTTCAATTCAAAGACACGACGCTGAATACCCTGATCGACTCGCCGCTCTATGCCGGCGCCCACTCCGAGCGTTTGGACTTGTCTACGGGGCCAGATAACCCGGTGTATCTCGATGTCTTTGCCGACAAACCTGCCGATCTCGAGATCACTCCGGAAGAATTGCAATACCATAAGAACCTGGTGATAGAGGCGCAGAAACTTTTCAAGTCGCGTCACTATGACCACTATGATTTTCTCTTTTCGGTAAGCGACATCGTCAGCGGCAAAGGTTTGGAGCACCACCAATCCAGTGAAGACGGCTCTCGTGCCAACTACTTTACGGACTGGAGTGCGGGAGTTGCCGGCCGGGCTTTGCTGCCTCATGAATATACTCATTCCTGGAACGGCAAATTTCGCCGACCGGCAGATCTGTGGACCCCCAACTTCAACGTGCCGATGGGAAACGACCTGCTATGGGTGTATGAGGGATTAACGGACTATTACGGCAACCTGCTCACGGCGCGTTCCGGAATGCGCACTCCCGAGCAGGCGCGCGATATGTTCGCACAGACGGCTGCCAGCTTTGAAATTAGCCCGGGACGCACGTGGCGCTCTTTGGAAGATACCACCAGGCAGCCCATCATTTCGTCTCACGGAGCCGAGGCGGAAACCTGGCCAAGCTGGCAGCGTTCGTATGACTACTACTCGGAGTCCGACCTGATCTGGCTCGACGCCGACACGAAGATTCGGGAACTGAGCGGCGGAACGAAGTCTCTGGACGATTTCGCGAAGCTGTTTTTCGGTTTCGCCGATGGCAGCTACATCACCGAGAGTTATACCTTCGACGATCTGGTGAAAGCGTTGAACACGGTGCAGCCGTACAATTGGGCAGGGTTTTTCCGCACGCGGGTTTACGAAGTCAACCCGAAGGTTCCGGAGAATGGGATTACCCAGGGCGGCTATCGACTTGTATACAACGATAACGAACCGGAGTGGCTGAAAAAGGCCGACAGCTCTCGGGGAGCAAGCTTCGCTACCTCGCTGGGATTGAGCGTCTCCTCAAAGCCGGATGGCAGCCTCGAGAACGTCTGGTGGGACAGCGTGGCCTACAAAGCGGGCGTGACTCCGGACATGCAACTGCAAGCCGTCAACGATCAGAAGTATACGGCTGCGGGTCTGCGCGAAATCATCTTCGCCGCCGAGAAAAGCAAGGAGCCGATCAAGCTCTTGCTAAAGCGCGGCGACGAGTTCGTCACTGTCTCCCTGGACTACCACGGCGGAATGCGCTATCCGCACCTGGAGAGAGTCGAGACCACGCCCGATCGGCTGGATGAGATACTAGCGCCGGCGAAATAGCAGTCCAACACCGACTGGCGATCCGCGAAACTGCGTTGGTCGGTTTTGCGGCGTCGATTGGGAACGTCGCTCCAAAGAACGAAGGCCGGGCATCGCGGAAGGAAGTTCCGGATCCCGGCCCACGTCTTACCTCAACTTGGAGCAGAAGCCCTGGTTTAAATTGACCAGGTGTTAAATTGACCTAGTTACCCGAGCCCGAATTGGCGGCGGCGGTGGTTGGAGCCGGAGAGGAAGCGGCGCCTGTACCGTAGCGGGATAAGCGCGGAAAGAAGGGCGTGACCTCAAACGGCATTTTGTCACGCGCCGAAGTGATGGCGACCGGAGCCGTCTTCACCATTTCCGCCTTGTCGTCCCAGGGATTGATCTTCACGCGGCCGCCCAAAGGCAGGGCCGCAATCTGATCGAGTTTAGAGTTGTCGAGCGCCGGGCCTTGCGTGGCCAGAGCCGACAAACGCGTTACGCTTCCATTTTCCGCCAGCGGATTGCCCAGGTGCGTGGTCAGCAGTGCGCTCAGTTGCGGCGCCCGCAGCTGCAACGCCTTCAGGAATAAGCCGACATTGTCCAACTTCTGCGCGTACGGCGAGTTCTTCAGGAGTTCGATGGCTTTCTTATCGGCGGCCTGTTCTTCTTCCGGAATGTGCTTGAATCCCAGGTTCTGATAGGTGGAGTCATCGTTGAACAGCATGCGATCGTTGAAGGCAAACTTGCTGCCCAGGTTGTGGCCCAGCACGATGTGCGCGAGTTCGTGCGCCAGCACAGCGGCCAGGCTGGCTTCGTCGGGAAGCACGTCCACCAAACCGCGGCTGATGACGATCGTGTTGCCCACGCTGAAAGTTTCCAATGGAGCGGTGAGCAGCACGCGCGTACGTACCGGGCGTGGCAGGTCGATGTTGTTGGTGACTTCCAGGTTATTGACCACCGTCTGGAGAATGTGGTCGACATCGCCCTCGGGCGCGAGTAAACCTCCAGCCGTCAGGCGCTCGACAACGTTGTCTTCCGCCTGTTGCTGCCATACCCGCTCGGCTTGCAGGGGAGAGGCATCCTGTGCGGTCGCGCTCTCGTCGGTCACGCTGTCCACGCGAATCTGGGTCAGCTCGTCGTCCTTGCCGCCTTTTTTCAGGTCATATCCCCAGATGCGGGTCTGCGCCTTGAAGGCTTCCTTGTTTTTCACGCCGGCACTGAAATCGCCTTCCTCGCTGTAAATGTAGGACGGCACCCAGTAGCCGGGAATTAAGTTCAAGCGCCAGCTGTCCATATGGAAGAACATTGAGTTGCGTGGCGCCGGGGCATAGGTACCGTTGAGCCGCACGATATTGAATCCCTGATCCTCCACCCAGATGCGGCCGATGAAGCGACCTTTTCCTGAGTTTTTCTTCGGCGTGACGTCAAACACCAGGCAGCGCACGTCGCCCAGGAATTCGCGGCGCACGTAGCTAAAGCCATAGTGGTCGCGGTCGAAGTCGGTGCGGTCGGCATAGACCATCCAGGAGAATCCCAGGGGCTGATACTGCACCTTGAAGAGCTTTTGGAAACCGCCCATCATGCGGGTCTGCATGCTCGTGTTCTGGTCCTTCAGATAATCTTGGCGGTCGGCCGTCTCCCCCATATCCATGCGGCCGAGGAAGTAATGATCGCCGCTCGGAACCGGGCCGAGTTGCGGGTCGGCGGTCAGGTTCTGCAGGTAGGTCTCAACCACCGGAGTGCGACTCGAGAGCATCTGGATCAGAGCATGCTCGCGTGCAATGAACAGAGTCACGACCTGGTCCATGGTGGTTGGCGCGGGTGCCGGAGTTGCCGCTGATGGGGCAACCTGCTGAGACGTTTGCGCCGCGTCGGACGCAGCGGACGGTGCGGACGGCTGTGAATCTGTCGTCTGCTGTGCGGCTGCGCTCATCGAAATCAGAAGAGCGGCCGGTAGAGCCGCAGTAAGTATCGCTTTCCAAGTACGCATGACTCTTTTCTCCAAGTTTCTTGACCCAGTTCTTTGAGCCAATTTTCAGTGACTCGATTTTCTGTACCTTGCCGAATCGCCAGATTACTTCGCCAAACCCCTTAGTACGCTAACTGGAACGTAACGTGCACAATCGCCGTGGAATCAATCGGTGCTCCACTGCGCAACGCTGGCTTGAACCGGATCTTGTTCGCGGCCGCGACGGCGGCCTCGTCCAGTCCGTGGCCCAGACCGCGAACCACGCGATTCACATGCAAGGTTCCGTTCGCCGAAAAACTTACTTCGAGAAGCACTTCGCCTTCGAGCTTCAGATTGCGTGCGTCGTCGGTGTAGACCGGATTCGGCTTAGACGTGATTTCTACCGGAGTGCTGGCTGGTCCGGAGTCCGCCAGCGCGATCTTCGGTCCGCCGTGCACGACCTGCTCCGTTCCGAAGCCGCCGGTCGCAATGCTGCCACTGCTGCGCCCGTTTCCCTTGCCGCCGGTCGCAACGCCGCTGCCGAAATCCGTGCTGGCGACCGTCCCCTTAATCCCGTTTGCCCCGCCCGATCCATTCCCTTGTCCGGCGCCGGCGGGCAAGTCGAACGATCCGGTCGAGGCGCTGTACAGCTTTGCACCCTGTCGACCTGTGCCTGGCAAGCCATTAGGATCGCCAAAGCCTCCGGTCTGCACTTTCTCCACCGCAGCGTTGACGGTCGGCTTCTGCGAACTGCCGCCGAAGTCTCCCGTGTGCACCAATTGCGGACGCACGGCGTTCGCTATTTTCAACTCCGGAGCCGCGAACTGGTTGACCACCACTTTGGGCGCTTCCACCGGTTGCGGAGCTTGCCGGCGAAGTTCGCGCGGCACCAGAAGCTTGGGCTGTTCAAATACGGGAAGCTTCGCTGCGGCAAGCAGCTTGGCTTTGACTGCCTTCACCTTGAGCGGCGCTGGCTCCCGACGCAACGGCGGCGTGGGAATCAACTCGGTCACGTGGTAGTCGATGAGTTGCAGTTTCTCCGGCACAATCAATCCCACGTTGAAGGCGATGAGCAACAGCAGCGTCACCAGTCCGTAGCTGGTCACCATTGCCCGTTTGTTGATCTTGCGCTCGGGCAGTATCCCTAATTGAAAGCCGTAAGCCGCCATGCAATGTCACTCCATTGGGACCCGGCTGGGGAGAGATGCCGGGACTGGAGTCTTAAAAATACGGGAGATAGGACAGGGGGTAAACGTGTCAACGGCTCTTGTCCTTAAGTAACCTTCACGAAGTAACCTTCACGGTCTGCGGCTCTCGTAAATAGTTGCGAGTCCGTCACCCGCTTCAAGGCCGCTCCGCTTTACGCCCCTTACGCGGCCGCGAAAGGGCCTCGTTTCCCTGGCGGTGTGTCACTCGGGTTTTTCCCGATTGCCTCTCGAAGCAGCCTCTGGCCAGAAGCAGCGGCGGGAAGGCTTCTAGCGTTTGTCGAAAATGGCGTGGGAATTACGCCGGCGTGCGAAATAGGCGAATACAGGAATCCCAGCCAGGATGACGAGGACGCCATAGCCGGAGTTGGGCCAGTCGTTCTTGAAGGTGTAACAGAGAAGAGCGGCCGCAATGGCTACGAAAATGATGGGCACGTAGGGATAGCCCCAAATGCGATAGGGACGCACCGCCTGCGGCTCGCGTTGCCGGAACACAAAGATGGTGCTGCCCGCGATCATGTAGAAAAGCCATTCGGCAAAAATCGTTAGCGAAAAAAGTTGCCGAAAACTTGCCCCGATCAGCAATAGAAGAATCGATACGATTGCCTGCACCCCAATCGCGACCGAAGGAGTGTGAAAACGCGGGTGCACCTCGGCCAGCGCAGGAAAGAAATATCCGTCCCGAGCCACTGCGAAGGGCACGCGGGCACCGCTCATGATGGTGCCGTTGAGCGTGACCAGCATCGACAGCGCCATGCCTGCCGAAACAATGCTGGCGCCCATGCGGCCCATCACCAGCGCCACCGCATCCGATGCGGGTCGCGGCGAAGCTGCGATCGCATTGGCGGGAAGCACATACTGCACGCCCGCATTCACCAGAATGTAGAGCACACCTACTGTGGCCACGCCGGCGATCAGAGCGATCGGAATATTACGCTCCGGCCGCTTCACCTCACCGGCCACCATGTTCAGGTCGTTCCATCCGTCATAGGCCCAGAGCGCGGCCACCAGGGCGGCCATGAATCCGGCGACTCCACCCTTCGCAGCGCTGAAGGTGCCGGCGAAGTTGCTCCATCCCCGACCGGGCACGTTGCCCATTCCGCTGAAACAGATCACCACGATTCCCAGGATGATCGCCACTTTCAGCAGCGTGAACACAAGTTGAAACTCACCGGCTCTCTTTACGCCAAGGTAGTTCAGCAATGAGATCAGGATGGCAGCGGCGATGGCAAACACTTGTCCCCAGTTCAGGACAAACGGCGCCCGCAGCAGGTTGACCGAGAAGAAGGAGAATAGGGAAAAAGTTCCCAGAATTCGGACCAACCCCGTAACCACGGTCGCGATGGAACCCGGCTTCGCAATAACAAACCAAGTCCACGCGTAAAGAAATCCTGTCATTGGTCCGTATCCGTCGCGGACATAGACATACTCACCACCGGCCTCGGGCTTCATCGCCCCGAGTTCGGCGTACGTAAGGGCGCCAAAAAATGACAGCAGGCCGCCCACGACCCAGGCCAAATAGACGAGCTTCGCCGAGCCGACTGCCTGCATCATTTCTGCAGGTACAAGAAAGATTCCGCTGCCAATGATGGTTCCGACGACTATCGCCGAGGCGTGGCTTACTCCCAGGTCGCGGGAGAGTTCAGGCCTCGAGGGCGCAAGATGGGTGCCATCAGCCATGTTGGAGTTGGAGTATACGCGAGGATCAAGAGGGTTGGCCGGCAATGTTGATACGGAATGCGTACTCCATGAATGCTTCGCCCCCTCAATCGTTACCCCGAGGAAGATCATTCCGCGGGAACTAGTGTCGGGGCGCGGGTCCTTGACTCCGACTCACGGCTTCCGGGGCTAGCGGAAGCGCGGTTTCCAGTGTGCCCATGCGGTCGTTGGTGCGGTCACGCACGCCGACCCGAATGGATTTGGCGTCGATCGGGACTACCAGTGATTGGCGCACCCGAAACAATCCAGCCTTGTTTTCTGATGCCTGCGTCGAGGCCTCTTGGACGCCATCGTTTACCACACCGTTCAGCACTCTGCCAGCGTTATCGAACGCCGCCACGGCAAATTCGAGAGTCGGCTGTTTGCCGCTGCGTTCCGCCTGCGCTTTGAACTGGGGATCGAGCACGCGGTAGTCGATGATGTAGGTTTGAATTCGTACGGGAGGTAGCGGTCTTACCGGCTTGTTTCGGCGGTGCGTGCGGAAGAATGCGGCCTGCTCCTGCAGTTGCTCCATTTGAGCTGCAGTCGCCGTCACCACTCCACCTTCGGTGCGCACATGCGCGGAGAACACCAGATCATGCAGCATGGGTGCACCCAGCTTCATGTTTGCCTGCAGTACGTCGCCCGCCTGCAACGGAATTGCGAGCGTGGATGCCCCGGAATTCCCTCCGTTTTCGTCTACATCCGCCGCGGTGGAAACCTGAGGAACGCGGCAGTAGCTGCGCCGGTAGGAAAGCTGATAGTTTCCCTGGTCGAGTTTCACCGCAATGCTATGACATTTTCCATCATCCATATGACTTGGGGGAGAGTAGGTGAGCGTGTAATAATTTCCGCCGTCTTCAGTGGCGTCCGCCAGCGCGCCGCTCAAATCGTTATCACTATAAAACGCCCGGCCTCCGGTCGCGATGGCTATGGCGTCCTGCGACCTGTAATCGCCGGCCAGGGAGTCGGCCCCTTGTTCGACCGCGCTCGCGGCCATCTGCGGGCCCGTGGCGACAGGCCCGCCGCTGGCCCCGCTCACGGTCGTGATAGCGCCGGGTCCTGCTCCAAGTTCGGTGCCCACCGAGGCACCTCCAACTCCACCGTGCGGCGCGCCGCCCGTTAAGGCGCCCTCAGGACTTACGACAACTCCGCGAACGTTCACGGGAAAAACCGCCACTTGAGCCTGCGCGAGCGCATTCGTCTCCGCCCTGATTTGATCCCCGGCATCGACAGCGTTACCTTCCGTCGCAAACAGAGCCGTAGGGAAGGTTCCTGCCACCCAAATCAGATTCTTACGGCCGGGAACGCCATCCAGGTATTGGCCGATGTGAGTCAACACATCGATGATGGTGTACGGGTTGCGGTACCCATAGTTTCGACCGTACAGAAAAATTCTGGGCACATGGGATTTGGGATGTTTCGGATCCAGGGCGGCATAGAGCTGGTCTTGGTCAGCGGTGAACCCCTGGGCGAGGTACAGCTCATCGGAGTTGATGAAAACGGCAAACCTTGTACCTTCGGGTTTGGTGCTGATGAACTTTAAGATCTGCTGCCGCGCCCTCATCTGGTCTTCAACTTCGGTGTTCACCAGGTCGTACAGCATCACGTAGAGCGGCCCTCGCTCCGGAACCTGGGGAACGTTTACAAAAACGTTGGGCGGGAGCGCCGGCGCGTTCGGGCCGCGCGAGATCGACGGCTTATCGAAGTCATAGACATCAAACGAAAGAACACGCTGCGGCTGCCGGTCTTCGGTGAGCAAGAAATCTTTGGCGGTGAGCCCGTGCACCGGCTTGCCGTTCGCGTCCCGTACCATGACGTCGACCACCACGCGCCGCACGGTCTGGCGAATGGTGAGAGTCGGCGACTGAGCGTCGGGGCCGGCGGCAGGCGTTGGCCCCGGTGCCGTCTCCGGTTGGGCTTGCGCGGCACCCGTATTCTGCGTCCCGGTCGGTGAGGAAGCCTGGGCCTGGGATTGCGCCGCATGCGACTGAGCGCCGGTTGGGACCAGGGGAAAAAAGGCGAAAGCAAGAAGTGCTAAAAGCCGTGGCGAGAGTGCGGCAACCCTAGACATTTTGCACCGCCGATTCTGCTTAACACTGCGGATCAAACCCATTCTTGACCATTTTGTCTCGCCCCAGGCCCCATTATTTCGAAGTCCGTCACCTCGATCAACCAGGAAAAGATCAGCCGGGAACACTTTCTGGTTTCGCGGACTTGCCAAGGGAGACGCTCACGATCCATCCCACACCGAACGTTACCGTCGTGCCGATCATCACCCACCAAGTCCAGGGGAGGTGCGACCAGAGCCATAGGTACAGCTCCATGGCGAAGCCGCACCCCATTCCTACCATGGCCCCGCGTTGATTTGCACGGCGCGTCAGCACTCCCAGAAGAAACACGCCGAGCAGAGCTCCGTAGGCGATGGAGGCGATCTGCAGTCCCACTTCCACCACTCGACCCACTTTGTGGAGCGCGATTACCGCCAGCCCGAACAACACCAGAGCCCAGGCCAGCGTCGCTAGCCGCGAGAGCCGCATTTTTGTTGTTTCATCGGCCTGTGGGCGCAGTCGCGCGTAAAAATCCATAATCGCGCTCGAGGATAAGGAATTCAGGGCGGCGCTGAGGTTCGACATTGCCGCCGCCAGGATCGCCGCAATCAGCAGGCCGGAGATTCCATGCGGCATTCGGGTGACAATGAATGTGGGATAAATTCGGTCCGGCGTCCCGAACACTTTTGACGGCACGCGGTAATAAGCCCACAACATGATGCCAACCACCAGAAACAGCGCAAACTGAAACAGAACCGCGACGCCGCTCGAAAGCAGCGCCGTCACCGACTGTTTCTGTCCGCGCGCCGCCAGCAGGCGTTGGACGATGAGCTGATCGGTTCCATGGCTGGCGGTGGTCAGGAACGTCCCGCCAATCATTCCCGCCCAGAACGTGTAAGGAATCCAAACGCTGGCGCGAAAGTCAAACAGCTGCAGTTTGCCCGCGCCAGCCGCCGCCGCATGAATCGCGCTCCATCCGCCGGGCACGAGATGCATAATGGTGAGCAGTCCCACCAGTGTTCCGCTGACGTAGATCGCGGTTTGCACGACATCGGTCCAGATTACGGCTGCCAAGCCGCCCTCGAAGGTATAGATCACCGTCAACGCAGTGATAATGGCGATCGATGCCATCTCGCCGGTGCCCAACGCAATCGACACCACAATGGACACTGCATAGACGCGCACGCCTTCCGCCGCCGCCCGGGTCAGCAGAAATAGACCCGCCGTCAGGGAGCGCAGGCCGCGTCCGAAACGGCGTTCGATTAGTTCGTAGGCGGTGTAGAGATCGCCGCGAAAGTAATGCGGCAGCAGCAGGAAACTGATGACCACGCGTCCCACCACGTATCCCATCACGACTTGCAAGAAGGTGAGATTGGTGTCGTAGGCTAAACCGGGAATGCTGATGATGGTGAGCGTGCTGGTCTCTGCCGCAACAATCGACAGCGCAATTGCCCACCAGGGGATATCGCGTCCCGCTAGAAAGTAGTCGCGCAGCGTGCGCTGCTTCTTGCGAAAGCGCAGGCCAAATAGCGTGATTCCCGCCAGGTAGAGCGCGATGATCGCGAAATCGAGACGACTCAGGCCCATGATTCCGTTTTGCTCAAAGAACTCTCAATTATCAAAGGACCGCCGGGTTTCGGCGAGTGAGACTTTGTAGTCCCTCCCCCTGAGCCTCAAGAACCGGCACCTGACACGGCGGGCCGCAACTGCATTGTGTTAAAAATAATTCGTGCCCTACTACCTTGGCATCGACGGAGGCGGTACTAAGACCACCTGCGCGGTCGGCGACGAATCGCAACTACTCGCCATGGCGACCGCAGGCGCAAGCAACATCGTCCGCGTCGGACAATCACAAGCCCGGCAGTCCCTGCAGCAGTCGGTGCGCCAGGCTTGTGCCGCTGCCGGCATCACGCCTGCACAAGTTTCGCATACTTGCGTAGGAGGTTCGGGCGCGGCCCGCCCTGAGTTGGCCGCCATGGTGCGCGGCTTGCTAGCCGAGGTTCTACCGACGCCCATTGAGGTCGTCGGCGATATGCAGATCGCCCTCGAAGCCGCTTTCGACAAAGGCCCGGGCGTCATCGTGATTGCGGGTACGGGATCGATCGCCTACGGCCGCGACCGGCACGGAGCGACGGCCCGTGCCGGAGGCTGGGGATTCGCCATCGGCGACGAGGGTTCCGCCCATTGGATTGGGCGCGCCGCCGTGAGCGCCGTGCTGCGTGCCAGCGATCGCACTGGCGAGAGTTCCGAAACCCCCACTCAATCCTCATTCGGCGCGGCTCTTCTCAAAGCTTGGGGAGTGAATTCCCTTGCTGATTTGGCCCGTGCTGCGAACTCGATTCCTCCTCCCGACTTCGCAGCTCTGTTCCCCGCCGTGACCGCCAGTTCAGGTGACTTGGTCACGCAGGTTCTCACGAACGCGGGCAGGGAACTGGCCGAGGTGGCGGCGATCGTAATCCACCGCCTCTTCGCCAAGCCCAGCGCCGCATGCGTCCCGGTGGGCATGACCGGAGGCGTCTTTCGTCATGCACCGCTTGTGCGCCAGGTTTTTTACCATGAGCTTCGCACACTCGAGCCGGGCTCAGAAGTGAATCCGCAGGTGGTCGAGCCGGTCGAAGGAGCGCTTCGCATGGCGCGAAGAGGGCTGTAATGTAGGCGGACATGCCGCTTTTGGTTTGAGCGTTTGAAGTTGGTCGCGATTCTTTTCTCCGACTCAGCCCGCAAGTATGAATTCGGAAACACAGACTTCGATCGAGTCATCCATGGCGAAGCCGTCCTCCGAACCGGCCTCCCTAAACCTCCAAGCAGTCCGTAACCTCACCGCCGATCTGGCTCTCGCTGCCTTGAAGGATCGAAACCTGTCCTCCGAGGCCATCGAGCAAATCAGCCGGAACACCGCGGTGATGAAATCGCGCAAGGTTCGTCTTGCCATTGCGGCCCATGCGCGCGCTCCACGCCGCATTGCGCTGCGGCTGATCCGCGAACTATACACCTTCGACCTGATGCAATTTTCGCGGTTCCCCGCAGTCGCAGCCGACCTCCAGCGCGTCGCCGATGAATTATTACTGACGCGCCTTGCCTCCGTCACGTTGGGGGAGCGCATTTCGCTCGCGCGCCGCTCCTCCGGCAGGGTTGCCGCCGCGCTGCTGTTCGATCGCGAATCCCGGGTCTGGCAAACCGCCTTGGAGAATCCGCGCCTCGCTGAAAATGGAGTGGTGAAAACACTGCTGCGGCCGACGACGACGCCCGCATTTGTCAAAGCCGTGTGCCATCACCCCAGATGGTCGGTGCGGTCTGAAATCCGCATGGCCCTGTTGCGCAACGAATATACGCCCCTCGCGCGGGCACTTGAATTCGCTTCTTATCTGCCGCCTGCCCAACTGCGCGACGTACTGCATTCTTCTCGATTGCCCGAGAAAATAAAGACCTACTTGCAAAAAGATTTACCGAGTAAAGGGAACTCCGGAAAGAGTCGCAGTTAGCACTTGATCTTCGAGGTCGCTAGCCAAGCTGAGGGACAGAGACCGAGAAGTGCCTCATGCTCATCGTCCTCCGCCAATCTGCAGAATCGTTCCGGTCGCGTACGAAGCCGCAGACGACAACAGCCATAGCACTCCCTCCGCGATTTCGCGCGGCTCGCCGGCCCTGCCCATGGGGATGGTTCCCAGCAGGCGTTGCAGCCGGTTCGGATCACCGTTTGCGGCATGCATGCCGGTGTCGACCAATCCCGGTGCTACAGCGCTTACTCGTATTCCTTCCGTCGCCACTTCCCGTGCCAGCCCGATCGTAAAGCTGTCAATCGCTCCCTTCGACGCCGCATAATGCACCCACTCCCCCGGCGATCCCGTGTGCGCGGCGCGCGAAGAAATGTTGACGATGGCGCCGCCGCTTCCCCCGCGCCGCGTCGACATCCTCCGCACCGCCTCGCGCGCGCACAGAATTGTCCCGGTTACATTGACCGCAAAAACCTTGGCGATGGCCGCGCTCGACACCTCTTCCACCCGCGCGAAGCCGCCAGTGACTGCGGCATTGTTCACCAGCGCCTTGATCGGACCCAACTCCCGCTCCGCCGTTTGAAACATCCGAATGATTTGCTCTTCCTGGGAAATGTCGGCCTGAATCGCGATGGCGTGCCCGCCCCGGAACACAATTTTCTCTACGACTTTCGCCGCCTCGGCCTCGCCAGCAGCAAAGTTGACCGCAACCGCGTAGCCGCGGTCTGCCGCCAGCGTCGCCACCGCCGCGCCAATCCCGCGACTGGCACCGGTAACGATGAGCGTCCCCAACTGTTCTTGGTGGTTCATCGATTTCAGAGCGAAGATTTCACCGCCAAAAACCTCGCATTCGATAAGCTAGGCTCTCTTCGCCGCCCTTAAGAACGAAAAATTAGCCTTCGCTGAAGCATAGCTTCGCGCTCCAGCAGCCGCTTTCGCCAGACCACTGTAACAAGAATTGCTTTTTCTTGGCGGCGACCGCACGTTGGTAATCTGCCGCGGCCGAATCGGCGTACCTAGAATGGTAGTCGACCGATCATGCTCGCATCTATCCAATCGATTCTCGACGAGCCATGGAAGCCGATCTCCTGCCCCGCGCTGGTGGGCTGGCTGATTTTTTATGTTGCGTTCCTGGCCTATGCTTTTTCAGCTCACGGCGGATTTCTCTTCATTGACAGCGCCAATCTCGTCGTTCACGAGGGCGGCCATAATCTGTTTAGCTGGTTCGGTCACACGATCATGCTGTGGGGGGGGACGCTGCTGCAATGGCTTGTACCTTTCCTTTTGGCGGCTTATTTTTTCACGGAACGCCAGACCGCCGGCTTCGCCTTTTGTTTCTTTTTCTTTTTCGAGAACTGGCTCTATACCGCAACCTACATGGCTGACGCCCGCGCCCAGGTGCTGCCACTGGTCACGACCGGCGATTCGGACTTCGTGGAACACGACTTCTACGCCATCTTCTCGAGCCTGGGTGTTCTGAACCACGATACGCAGATCGCGGCGGTGGTCCGAATTCTGGGCTGGTGTGGGATGCTGGCCTGTGTCGCTTGGCTGGCAATTCAAGCGCTAAGAAAACAGGAGAACTGAAATCGCGTTCCATGGTTGATTCGCAATCAACCGTCCTCCCTCATCCTTCACAATCATCGGGCACAATCATCCATCAATAAATCATCCATCCTCAATCACCCAGCAAATGCCTTCCTGCGGGGCGGAGTCGAGTGGGGGTGAAGAATTCCGATGCGGAGGAGTCGGTCGAAACTCCCCAACGGCGGCCCCATGATTCAGGCAAAACAAATATCGCCAAGGGCATGAGTTTCCTCGCCGATAACAATCATCGCCTCATCGGGACTCCGGTTGGGGCGGACCCTTCCTCCGGGGGCGATCTCGCGTATACCTAGGGCAACTACGCATTCCATCGCAAAGACACAGCCGGGAAGCCGGTCGGGGAATACGGCAAATACCCCAGCATCTGGACAGCAAGATGGAACCTCGGAGCTCGTCCTCGACATGGGCAACGCCAGTCCGGCGCTGATTTATCCCTAAAGCTTTCCCTAGGTCGGGCTTCGAACCGATTGTGGCGAACTTCGCGGCTGGAGTTTATATTGATTGCCGTCGAAGGAGATGTTCCCATGCTCACTCTGAGAAAAAGGCTCTATCGCCTTGTTGCTGCCCTGGCGCTGCTCTGCCTGGCCCTGCCGGTTGCGGCGGTGGGAGACTTCTTTGCCAAGAAACCCTACCAGAATTGGTCGGCCGAGGAGACGCGCAGCCTGCTGGAGGAGTCTCCCTGGGCCACGACCCTTAAGCTGGGCGGCATTCAGCGCGCCATTACCGGCGGGGACGCGCCGAACAACCGAGGCTACCGGGGTGAGATGGAAACCGATCCCACCATTAGCTACAATTTGCAATTTCGCTCCGCGCTGCCCATCCGGGAAGCGCAGGTGCGCTCCTCCCAACTAAGCTCGCATTACGACAAGATGAGCGCGGAGCAAAAGGCCGCCTTCGAGGCGAGCGCCGGCAAATTTCTGGCGGTCGCGTTCCCCGACCGGGTGGTGGTGTCGGTTACGTTCCACACCAACGTGGAAGAATATGAAAGTTCGCTGCGTAGCTACTGGGCGAGCCAAAGCCTGGCCAAGCTCAGCATGAAAGTGTATCTGAACACCCAGGCAGAGCGGCTGAGCTTGATGAGCTACAGCTTCAAGGACGATACCTTTCAGTTTACCTTTCCCCGTCCGAAGCAGGTTCAGCCGGACGAAACCATCAGCGTGGAATTCGTCCATCCGAAAATTGACGTCATCGGGCCGCAGCGGATACTTCAGCCGTTCAGCCTTAAAAAAATGCGGCTGAATGGAGAGCCTGCGTTCTGACGATGCACGCTCGGGATCTGCGGCTACTGCGTGCCGGACAGAAGCAGCTATTTCTGAAAGTGATTTCGGATCGCTTCCGCTTGCGTACGGGTTACGACCGCCGACAAAGCCGCCGAATCGGCCTGTCTGACCGCTTGCACGCTGCCAAAGTGTTCTAACAGTCTTCGCGTTGTGCTCGCGCCTACGCCGGGAATTTCCAGCAATTCGGTGGAGCGGTCGCGCATCTGACGACGCTTGCGATGGAAGGTTACAGCAAAGCGGTGAGCCTCATCGCGGATGAGTTGAATCAGGTGAAGTACGGGCGAGTGATGATCGAGCGCAATCGGATCTTTTTCCTGTCCGTAAACGTAGAGAATCTCTTCGCGCTTGGCGATGGCGGCTAGCGGCTGATTGATGATCTCCAGCGCGTCCAGCGCTTCTGCGGCAGCGTGCAGTTGCCCCAAGCCGCCATCGATCAGCACCAGGCTGGGCAGGGACTTGTTTTCGTCTTGCAAACGTTTGTAGCGCCGCGTGACCACCTCGCGCATGGAGGCGAAATCGTCCACCCCTTCGACTGTGCGAATGATGAACTTGCGATAGTCCGACTTCTTCATTTTCCCGTCTTCCCATACCACCATCGAAGCCACCGTCTCCGCGCCCTGAATGTGTGAGATGTCGAAACACTCGACCCGCTTCGGCAGTTCGGCGAGGCTGAGCGCCTCTTGCAATTCTTCCTGGATTTTCTGCGCGTTGGGTTTGAGCACGCGAAAACGCTGGTCGTAGGATTGCTTTGCGTTGTTGCCGGCCAGATCGATGAGCGAGCGCTTGTCCCCGCGTTGCGGCACCAGAATATGCACCCGCGTGGCGCGAGCGCCCTCGCCCGCGTGTTGCTCGGAAAGGAAGTCTTCCAGCGCTTGGCGGTCCTCAAAATCGACAGGAACGTAAAGGTTGCGGGGCACGTAGGGCTGGCCGATGTAGAGCTGCTTCAGCAGCGCGGAAAAAAATTCGCCGGGCAAGAATGAAGCCTCGGGGGGGCCCCCATCTGCGGGGACAGCCGCCCCCGGTTGTCCGGGCCGAGCGCAGCTCGGCTGGATTCCTCTCCGTCGTCATCTGCAGTGCTATCCGAATGCGCGGGCGACCTGGGCTCGTTCGGACAGTCGAGGGCGGTCGCCCCTACGGGGTCTGTGGTCTCCAAACCGTCTGCGGCGTCGACTCCATCCGCGGCGAACTCCGGCAAGTCTTCCCAAAAGAATTCGCGGCGGTCGACCATTTTCCCGCCCCGCATGTGGAACAGATTGACTGCCAGCATGCCATGTTCATAGTGATAGCCGAAGACGTCGGCATCGTCGCCTTCGGCGGCGGCGATGCGTTGGCGCTCCTGCAACTGTTCCACCGTGGAAATAAGATCGCGATACCTCGCGGCGCGCTCGTACTGTTCGGCGGCGGCGGCTTGCTCCATGCGGGAATGCAGCGAACGGCTTAAGTCGGTGGGCCGACCTTCGAGAAACAGCTTCACGTCACGCACCGCTTCCTGGTAGGCGTCCCGCGTGGTCAGTTCCTGCACGCACGGGCCCAGGCAACGCCGGATGTAGTACTGCAGGCAGGGCCGAGGGTGGAAGCGCGTGAGGTCGACTTTGCACGAAGGAATTAGAAAATTGCGATGGATCAGGTCGACGATTCGGTAGGCCAGATTGGCGGGGAAGTACGGCCCGTAATAAGCGCTGCCATCTTTGCGCAAACGCCGAGTCACGTAGACGCGCGGCCAGCGCTCGCCCAGGGTGAGCTTTACGTAAGGGTAAGTCTTGTCGTCGCGCAGCAGAATGTTGAATCGCGGCTTGCGCTGCTTGATCAGATTATTTTCTAATGCCAGCGCCTCTTTGTTGTTCGCGACCACGATGTAGTCGACATCGACGGCCTCGCGTATCAGGGTCCCGGTCTTGGCGTCTTCCCAGCGGGCTTCGTGGAAGTAGCTGGCCACGCGGCTGCGAAGATTCTTTGCCTTGCCGACATAGATAACGTCGCCCTCTGCGTTTTTGTAGAGATAGACGCCGGGCTCGGTGGGTATGGTGCGAATCTTGGCCTGCAAGTCCATGGCGCGCGAGTCGATTCTCTATTCTATTGGATGGGAAATACGACCGTTGTGTTACAAAAAGGCTGATGAGTCTCTCTTGCGTGGCTCGAATATTCTTCTCGCGAAGTCTACCGATGGCCGCCTTTTTTCTGAGCGTTCTGCTAAGCCCACTCTTGCGGCGAGGCTTGGCGCAGAGCATTCCCCAAGTGCCCTCGGTCCCATCTAATCCCCCGCAAGTGACCAAGTCTCCCCAGGGCCAGCAGGACGAGGCCGCGCGGGCTGCGGCCCGCGCCCGCGCCCGCCATTTCGACCGCGTACTGATCATCGTCCTAGAAAATGTGGACTACGAGGTAGCAAGCAAGGTCAAGAATCTGGCCGATTTGGCAGAACAGGGAGCCAGCTTTACCAACTTCCACGCTTTGTTTCATCCCTCCTATCCCAACTACCTGGCCATGGTTGCGGGAACGGATTTCGATGTCCATGGCCACGGACGTCTTCTGGGAGACAACCAGGTGAATCTTCCCAACGACGCCGCGCACCAATCGATCGCCGATCGCTTGATCGCGGCCGGCCTCGACTTCAAGCAATACGCGGAGGAACTTCCGAACGAGGCTTGCCCATGGAACTTGTCGTCGCAGCATGTCGCCAACAATCGAGGCAATTACGCGCGGAAACACGTGCCGTTCCTAAGCTTTCGTGAAGTGCAGGAAAAGTGGTGCGATCGCGTGATTCGCGTGGACTCCAGCAAATCCGATAACAATTTTGTGCAGGACGCGAAAAAAGGATTGGTTGCCTACTCGTTTTACTCTCCCAACATGAACCATGACGGGCACGACACCAGCGCTCAGTTCACAGCTACATGGGTGAAGCAATTTCTCGATGACACCTTCCCCGAAAAGCTGCGGCAGGGAACGCTGGTGGTTGTCACCTTCGACGAATCGGGTGGGAATTCCGACAATCGCATCTACACGTTGTTCCTTGGCGACATGGTGAAACCGGCGAGCCAGCAGGATCCCAAAGCGCTCAGCAAGCTTTACAACCATTACAGCGTACTGCGGACCATTGAAGACAATTTTGGGCTGGAACCGCTGACCGCGAACGATCGTGACGCCTCGCCCATTACGGATATTTGGAAGTGATCAGAACTGCACCGCGCCGCCCAGGCATACCGTTGTCACCGTTGACGAGAACGATTTCCGAGCCGATCGGAAGCACCCAAAGGGAAGCGATTCCCGGGGCTCTGTCCTCCGCAGCGAGACGAATGGGATCGGCGCCGCTTACGAACTTGAGCGTAACCATATAAAATTTCCACTCCGTGTGTGGGCTTTGCGTTCCGCGGCCTGCTGGCGGGAGAAGGGCTTGGCTATTATTCTTTCGCAAGCCATTGAAAATATATATACTTACAGCGCACCTTCGGGGTGCCGAAAACTGGCACGTCCCGTGCAGAAGTATGCGTGGGAGTTGTAAGCAACGAGCCGTAGACCCAGGGCATCAAATTTGCTAATTTGCGCGCGGGATAATCCAGGTGCGCTAAACAAGATTGAACAAGGAGTCTCACCCTATGAACCGCACTTCGTTAGTAATTTGTCTAGCAGCCAGCATGGTAGCCACCGTGGGCTGCGCCAGTAAGAACTATGTAAAACAGCAGACCACCCCGCTGATCAACAAAACCAACGAACTCGACGATCTGGCCGCTAAAAATTCAAAGGACATCAAGGATGTTGACGCACGCGCTCAATCCGGCATTCAGGCCGTGAATGAGAAGACCGCCCAAGTCGAGCAGAAGGCTCAGGCTGCGGGACAGACTGCAACCTCAGCTCAGGAGATGGCGGACGCCGCTAACAGCCGTGTAGGCGTACTGACCAACACGGTCGCCAATCTTGACAACTATCATGCAGTTGCCGAGACCTCGGTGCATTTCGGCTTCAACCGAGATAATCTGACGCCGAAGGCAGAGCAAACCCTCGACCAGCTGGCGGCGCAAATCTCTGCCACCAAGGGCTACATCATTGCCCTTGAGGGGGGAACGGATTCGGTGGGTTCGGCCGATTACAACTATGACCTGAGCCAGCGCCGTGCCAACTCCGTGATCCAATACCTGGCCACGAAATACAACGTGCCCGCGCACAAGATCTACGTGATTGGCCTCGGCAAAGATAAACCGGTGGAGTCGAACAAGACCTCCAGCGGCCGCGCCGATAACCGCCGCGTCGATGTGCGCTTGATGACGAATACCGTGGGTGACAGCACTCAGCCGGCATCACCGACCACCGGTCAGAACAATCCATCGTCCATGTAGGACAGAATAAATAGAGACAAAGTAGAGAAGAGAGAAAGAAAAACAGGAACTAGCAAAAAGTTTACCCTCCCCCCCGGAGGACTTCGCCAACCAGGCCGCTCAATGCCTCCCCCTGAGCGGCCTGTTTTTTTGTGATTTTGACTCTTGGCCGTTGTCTCCTGGCTCGGTAGGATTGCATACATGCCTTGCACAGCGTTCTCCCGCCGTTCTTTTCTTGCTATGTCAGCGATATTGCCGTGGGCTTTTAAAAGCGCCGCGGCCGCGTCCTCCATTCCCGTTGGACTCGAGCTTTATTCGGTCCGTGACGCACTCAAACAGGATCCTGAAGGCACCGTGCGGACGGTCGCTCAGATGGGATATCAGGCGGTGGAGTTTTACGCCCCGTACTTCGAATGGAGCGACACCCAGGCCAAACAGATGCGTAAGCTGCTGGATGACTTAGGCGTCCGCTGCTACTCGACCCACAACAATGCGGATCACTTCAGCCCGAAGAACATCGAGCGCGCTCGCGATCTGAACCTGATGCTCGGCTGTAAGTACGTTGTCTTGGCCTGGAGTGACCCGAAATCAGGGCCCGATGGCTGGAAGGCGATTGCCGAGCTGCTGAACTCAGCGGCTGAGACTCTGGAGCCCTCCGGCCTGAAGTCGGGATACCACAACCATCAGGCTGAGTTCACCGGCGCAGTGGGGCAGCGTCCCATCGACATGCTGGCCAAGAATACGAGGAGTACCGTGATGTTGCAGTTGGATGTGGGAACTAGCGTGGAGGCCGGCTCCGACCCCGTGGCATGGATTCGGGCCAACCCGGGGCGCATTCACTCCATCCATTGTAAAGACTGGTCTCCTGACGCGGGTCAGGGCTACAAGGTTTTATTCGGGGAAGGCGTTGCCGACTGGAAGGGCATTTTCCAGGCCGCTGAGAGCGTGGGTGGCGTCGAGTACTACCTAATCGAACAAGAGGGAAGCCGGTTTTCCGAGTTTGAGACTGCGCGCAAGTGCCTGCAGGCATTCCGCGCGACCCACGGAGAGCGGTAAAATAGAGCGGTAAAAATAATGTTTATGCGCATTTTGCTTTTTGTCTGCTTGCTGGTGGGCAGCGCGGCAGTGGGGGCGCAGAACTCCAGACCGTCGGATCCCGCCTCACCTCCGGCTCCCTCGAATTCGCAGGCGCCGGTATCCACGTCTTCCAAACCCCCCACCGGTCAAACGCCGAATCTGGAGCCCCCGCGGTCCGATAGCGTGAACGCCGGAGCTCTGGGCGAGGGCGAGAGTTCGAGCAAGAACACGCTGATTGACTTAAGTCCCCCGGCGGACGACGCCAAAGTTCATCCGCAGAGTTCCGAGATATTGAAGGACGCCGAACCCGCTTCCGGCAGCGGAGAGGTGAATGAGTTTCACCCTTGGAATCCACACAAGGCGGCCAAAGATCTCGAGGTGGGAGACTTCTATTTCAAACGCAAAAACTATCGTGCCGCCGAGGATCGTTACCGCGAGGCGTTGCTTTACAAAGACAACGACGCGATTGCCACCTTCCGGCTGGCGATTTGCCTGGAGAAAATGGATCAACCGGACCAGGCACTCAAAGAATTCGAAAGCTACGTAAAGATTCTGCCGCACGGGCCGCAAGCCGAAGATGCCCGCAAGGCGATCGAGCGGTTGAAGGGCTCAGCCACCAGCACCAAGGCCGCCCAGTGAAATACTGGAACCCCCATCAACGGTTACCGCCATTGTGCCTGCGCCAACTCGCAGGCGGGAAATCCTTCACCGGTTCGGTTTCCTGACTTTAGACTTTCCTTTCGCGCTGCGCTCGTCGCCAGTTCCCGCGCTACTCTTCTTACCCTCGCCCAGAATCAGAGTGGAAGGCCATTTGGGGCCCGAATAAGGGCGTCCCTTCGATCGCGCCGCCGAGTCCAGGATCCAGTCGAAAGCGTCTAGGCAGGCGTATACGGTTTGGGTTCGCAGCGCACCCTCGAAACTGCCGCGGATAATGAGCATGGCGGTGCCGTGCATCAGCGACCACACGGCCAGCATGAGACGCGTATGTTCTCGTGGAATTCCTCCCAAACGCTGGGCCATGCGCTCGCGCATGAGATTGAACGAGGGCCAGGTTTCGTGCAGGGATGGCGGTTTGCCCACTCCATCGAAAAGCACCTCATAGGCGTGACTGTTTTCGAGGGCAAATTGGAGGTGGCACTGGAAGGCCTCGCGAAGGGTACGCGTCTGGCTCAGCGCGGCAAACAGTTCGCTCCGGGTCTGGATGCGCAGGGCGCGGAGAATGTCGTCGCGGTCGCGGTAACGCTCGTATACCGTGGGGGTGGTGGTGGCAGCCGCTTTGGCGACAGCCCGCATGGTGAGCGCTTTTTCGCCTCCCCGCGCCCACAGCCGCGAGGCGGCGCCGAGAATTCGCTGTTCCACATCAGGATCGGGATGCCTTGGCACATCGCCTCCAATCGACCGCGCGCTGATTGCTTGCACTGCGTATAACTAACGCCGTATACTATACGAACAAGAATACGAACGGATGACCTCGCAGGGTGGTCCCGCTGGAACCGAGAAAGTGGCAGTCCTCCCCATGCGGTTCCCGGGTCCCGCCCTGCGTTAACCCCCCCCAATAGTGAGGAGTTGGAGATGGCACCAGAAGCTGGTAAACCGATTGATGTCGCCCGCCTGAAAGCTGATCTTGCCGCGGTTGGCGTGGAACTGCTAAGCGCGCATTGCGCCACGGACCGTGTTCGTCTCCTGTATTCTCCGCAGGACATTGTGACCTTCGGGGAGCGGCACTCGCTGCAGCGAGCGATTGCCTCCGCCGAGGCAGTCTGCCGCTTTTTTTCCCAAATCGAGGCCCACATCAACCGCCAGGAAGACGTCAATCCATAAGTCGACTCCCGCCCTACATATCTCTTGTGCAACGCGGCCTGAAAGCTGTTGACCTACTTCTCCACCCGGATGAACTCTCCGTTGGAGGCGTTGACCATCACCGTCAGCTTTGCTCCCTCACGGCTGGAGCCATAGATGACGTGCCAGATCAACTCGTTCGTATTGTGGTTCCAATCGCAAACGTAGGTGACGGGGGTGTCGGGTGCCTTCCCCAGAACTTTGTCGCCGCCATGTTTCTGCGCGGTGTCGAAAGCCTGATCCGAATCGATCTTGAGGAAAGCGATGTCAAACACCTGGGTGGAAGAGTTTGACGGGCTATAACTGTCTTCGATTCCCGGATTCACGCCGCGGGCCGGTGCGCCATCGGCGGCGCTGGCTGACCAGGTGTAAGACTTTACCGAGCGTTGGGTTGCCGAAGCAAAGCTTCCCCGCCAGACCGCCCACTTGCCATCATGGCCGTTGCCGTCGCTGGTCGCGGTAGACTCCAGTCGGTAGGGCTGCGCATCCTGCTTCCAGCCGCGGGCCGCGATATATACCTTCTGGAACGCGGAACGCCCGGTAATGAGCTCGGGACCCGGAGGTTTGGCCGGCTCGGCTGGCTGGCTGGGTTCCGACGTGCACGCAGTAAATACCGCCAGCAACATGAGCACCAGCGCGGCACACGCATATTTGTGTAAGATCCCCCGACCATCGCATCCCGCGCCTGGACTCGGATACGGACTGCGTGGATTCGGCTTGGTTGGGAACGCCATTCCCGACACTTCCGCAGAGTTCAAAGTGAACTCGGTATGGGCGACGCTGGCCGTTTTCATGATTCCTTCCTGTGATAACGTTTCTGGGTTTTGGGGTCGCGCAACATTCTAACCGAAAGGGCCAAAAAGGTAAGTGGCGCGCCTGGACCCTCATCCGCAGAGATGGCAAAACCAGATCATTCGGGCGGTCGCCGGGCTATCCGCCGAGCCGCTCACTCGGCGTCCGCCCGGAAACTGGTTTGCTGGCAGATTGGGAGCAAATGTATTTGACTGACACGGGAATGGTGAAGGAATTTGCACGCGTGACCGCAGCCGGCAAGCGGCTGGCTACAAATCAAACTAGGAAGCAACGGGGACGGAGGCTGATTGTCGTGGCTTTCGAATCCATGCCGCCGGGCCGAGAAGCTCCTCTGGTAGCGCGTCCGGAGCGGATTGCTGGCAGAGAAAGTGCTGGGCGAAATTGGGCCGAAAATCGCCGGAATGGATCTGGCGCACGGCCTGCATCACCTCAAACCGACTCGACGAATGCCCGGGGCGACGATCGAAAAGTAGCGACTCGGAAACCAATCGAGCGCCGGAACGCAACTCCGACGCTCCGGTTCTTGTGGTTTGCTGCTTTTACTGCTGGCTGGGCGGATTCGTCTGGACCGGCTCGCTCGGTTCCGGGGTGGAGGCTCGCACGCCAGCTTTGCGTGCTTCTTCCTGCTGATCGTCGAGCTTCTGCTTGGCATCGTCCAAAGCTTTCTGCTTGTCGGCGATTTGC